>Ga0209394_1000147_pt1 | contig 67278 bp, 57 predicted proteins | sample JNZ201metaG_FD_184122 | JGI IMG/M metagenome (GOLD analysis project Ga0209394, IMG submission 184122) | Hot spring microbial communities from Jinze hot spring, China to study Microbial Dark Matter (Phase II) - JNZ 20120812A (SPAdes) (version 3) ...
GTTAAATTCAACAGTCTCCTTAAGTTTCTCGCCTATTAGAGTATTTATGCTTATATGCGTCCCAGCAACATCGAGCCCTAAATCATCAAGGATTCTTCTGAGATCCCTTGCGGTTCGACCGTGATAGCCAGCAAACTCAACACCATCGTAACCCATCTCCGCAACAGCCTTAAGGGTGCCCTCTAAATCACGGGCGCACTCCTCCCGAACGGACCATAATTGTAAAGCGATCTTTATTTTCGCCATGTAAACCACCATAATGCTGAAGGCTTATACTGAAGATAAGTATTACTTTATCTAACTAATAATTTAAGGCTTTGGAGAGAAACGGTGATGAACCATGAGTAAAGTTTTAAATTTTGGTGTTATAGGTGTTGGTGTCATTGGCAAATCCCATCTGCAAGCAATCATGAGCCAGAAAAATGCGAGGCTCATAGCTATAGCGGACATAAATGAGAAGGCACTTAAATCAGCGGCGGAAAACTTTAAGATTGAGAAATGCTTCTTAGACTATCACGACCTCCTGTCTTTAAAAGACATAGATGCCGTTATCATTGCAACGCCACCCTTCAACCATGCTGAAATAACATGCGATGCTGCCGCGGCCGATAAGCATGTTTTATGCGAGAAACCCCGGCATAGATATATTGAGGGAGTCTAAATGGTTTCTCGACTCATCTAAGGCTGGTGGAGGAGCGTTAATCGATATAGGCTGCTATGATATAGATCTTGCCCTATACCTTCTAGGAGACTTGGAGCCCACATCCGTAAGCGCCATGACTTTCAGAGGCATCGAAAGCAATTGCTTCGAATCGGAGACGAAATATGATGTTGAAGAGCACTCGGTAGCGTTTGTCGGGTTTAAGGGTGGACTTAAAGTATCCTTTGAAACCGCTTGGGCTGCAAACATAAATTCCAGTCAAGAAGCAATAATACTTGGCTCAAGGGGAGGATTAAGGCTTAACCCGCCTATTAACCCGTTCACATATTTTAGCGAGGAGAAGGGTATGGGAGTTTCCATCTCGTATGATTTCACTATCGATAGACCCCCAATTCAAAATCTTCTAATAGAAGACTTTGTGAGAGCATGCTTAGAGGATAAGCCGCCTAAAACTCCCGGCGAAGATGGGCTGAAGGTTATGCAGATAATCGACATGGCATACAAATCAGCTGAATTAGGCAGAGAAGTTAGAGTGAACGAAATTATCTAACCGCCAAATTACGGTACATTCAGATTATTCCAGCGCGATAACCCTCTGATATGCTTTTTCTCATCTTCCTCCTCAACCAGGCGATTATAAAGTCTTCTATTCTACTTCTATTGTACGGGTCTTGCCAAGCCCTTTCGAGAGCTTCACAAGTATTCAGTCCACCAGCCAGTCCAAAATAATTTAGAATTTCCCTATAAACTTGGTCCTTCTCAACCTCGCTCAATCTGACCTTAATTTTATTTTTGCTGAGAATCTCATTAAGTATTAGCATAAAAATCGTTTTGCTCATTTTATCTCAACTCAAATAAAATTATGTAGAAGAAAGTTAAAAGTTTATTTGAAAGCTTAAATATTTGTCGCGCCAAACATTCACCCCTCCTCAAATTTATCCGGCGGTATATAATCGCCAAAACGTTCTCTCGCCTCAATTAATCGCTTAGCTTGCTGATCCAATATTAGGAAGAGCTCTTCCGGCGCATTAGAAACCTTGTTTCTCCAGAAGCTCTTTACACGCTCAATCTTGCGAAGGTTTTCCGGCACACGTATAGTGAACTGCCTTACATAATCCTCCACTCTATATTCCTTGCCCAGAACCTGATTAAATAGTTTGGCTAAATCCTCATATCTCGGAATCAAACCCGTGGGAGCTTTAATTACTCCAACCTCATCATGCACACGTAGCTCTATCCACTTTATCCACACATGCTTATCACGGCGGCTATTTAAGAAAGCACCGGTCTTTAAGTCACGTAGAAAATAGTTGGCTCCGAAGACTAGGGGCGGTTTCTTAAGCCTCCTTCCAAACTCAATATAATTTCTAATATATTGGCTGAGCGGTATTGATATGAAATCTTGATTACTCATAATATTTATCTCATATTTTCCCTGCTCCTCCGTGATGGCGAAAGTGGTTTCGGTCTCAAGCGAAGCCCCATAAGCTATGATGCCGTGCTCCCAGCTATATCCCTGTTGTATGGGCACATAAGCCCTATAATCGCGGCCACCATACAATATTGCGCTTATCTCTACGCCTAAAGGATTGTCTAGGTTGGGGTCACAGTTAGGTAACGACCTAAGAGATATCGTGTAGCGGGCATTCTCACTGGCTGGCGGTATCTCCCTTCCATCAGCGTTCACTTTCCCCCTATACCATTTTCCCGAAAAGTTTATTCCCTCGCTGGGAAGCTCGCAGCCCATTCCAAGCCACCAAGGCTTAGCATCTTTAACCAAGACGTTAGAGAATATTATTTCGTTCGGGCTGGTGAGCACTTGGTAGATTAAGGGGTCATCCTGTGGATTAACATCCTTAAGGATGCCAAATATTCCCGCCTCAGGGTTTACAGCGCGGCAGACTCCATCAATATTGCGGAGATACGCTATATCATCAGCCAGTATAGTTTCTCCTGGAAGCATTGCTGTTGATGTTTTTCCACACGCGCTTGGAAAAGCGCCCGCTATGTATGTTCTGCGTCCACCTGGACCACTCACACCCATCACCATGAAATGCTCCGCCAGCCAACCCTCCCTATGGGCTTTTCGAATTGCTAGGCGGAGTGCAAGCTTTTTAAACCCTAAAGAGTTTCCAGCGTATTGGGTGTTAACGCTATAAATCGTATTCGTCAAATAATCGATGTAAATGCGCTTCTTCTCAGGCTCCGCGCTAATCATCCTCTCATCTAATTTTCCACAAGAATGCAAGGTCTTAAAGATTTCAGCATCCGAACCCATTTCAAGGAATGTTTCATAGCCGCTTCGATAGAGAAGGCTGGCTGAGTGGGCTACATACCATGAATCAGTACACTCTAAACATGGGATTGTGAAAACGGATTTCGGCGGACCAAGTATTAAAAAGCGGACTATCATAGTTCTCCCAGTCATCGAGCCCCTAAGCAATTCAAAAATCTCCCTTAAACCTTCATCACGATCTATCTGGTTTAAGGCGGGATCTAGGTAATCTCCTTTAGGGACTAGAAACTTAGTTGCCTGCCGGTCTCTTCCCTGATCATATATTCCATCAAAGTGGAATGTGTGGCCGGGTATCGCTAAGGCTGCGCATTCCTCCCCACTGGCAATTGCCATATGCTTGATGTAGGCGATCTCGTCGGGTGTATCGCTGCAAACGAAGATCTCTTTTGGATTACATAGTTCAGCAGCCTCGGCGATAAACCTATGGACTTCCACGTTTGGTATAGCGCATATTTTCTCATAACTCTCATAATTCATTCTTCGCTTTAACATCTCGAGATATACGTTTTTCTCGATTAGCTTACTCACACCCATTTTAATCTCACTTCTCTACCTATTTCAACTTTGTTTAGCAGCGCTGACAGCTCGTAGACTTATTACTTTCCTTAAAAAGCGATGCATACATATAAATTTTACTCAAATCGGCAAATATTTACGAAAAACGTAAATCAAATGAAGATAATAAATCTTTAAGGAGCAATCACAGCGATCTTAACCTGCTTGACGCCCTTCTTAGCCATTAATTCCTCCGCAAGCTTCCTTATCTTACTGACTTTGCCACTAACCGCGATTATCTCTAAACATTTATCTTCTTCAAGATGTATATGCGTCGTTGAAGATATTATGTCTCTGAATTTATGCTGAATACCCATTATTTTCTCTAAGAGCTTCGGCTTATCTAAGTAATATAGAACTAGCACCGCCCCAGCGACCCATCCTTCCTCTTGCATCCATTTAAAGTCACTTATAAAAGCTCTCATAGCGTCATGGATCGCTTTAGAGCGATTCCCATAACCCATGCTCTTCCAAACGCTATCAAACTCCTCTACAAGGGGTGGTGGAAGAGAAACACTAAAGCGAATAACGCCCGCTTTATTTTGCATTTAGACACCAAAACAACTTATATTTTTCCAAAGATATTAAAATTTAAATCTGTGTTACAATATAATTTTTTAGTAACATCATGGACTTGAAATAAAATGGTGCCGGCAATAAAACTCAATGATGTATCAACGGTATATGAAGGCGAGAAGAGGCCAGCTATCAGAGACATAACCCTCTCTATAGAGGAAGGCGAAATTGTTTATATTGTGGGACCGAACGCCGCTGGAAAGACGACGCTTCTTGAAACGATAAATGGGCTGCTGCCAGTTTTTAAGGGCGATGTTTTAGTTCTAGGTTTAGATGTGCGAAAATATGGGAGAAGGGTTAGATGCCAAATAGGCTATGTGCCGCAGGACTTTATGGTTGATCCTAGTGAACCGTATCGCGCTTTAGATGTTGTTTTGATGGGTAGATATGGGAAGATTGGAGTTTTGGGCAGGCTTAGTAGAGAGGATAAAGAGAGAGCTATCGAAGCTATGAGGCTATTGGGGATCGAGGATTTAGCTAATAGACCCGTTGGGAAACTCTCAGGCGGTCAGCAGCAGAAAGTTATGATTGCTAGAGCATTAGCTAAGGATCCAAGAATACTGTTGTTGGATGAACCCTTCAGTAATCTGGACCCTGAATCTAGAGGGAAGCTTTCCAAGCTTCTAATTCGCTTAAATGAAGAGAGAAATATAACGATTATAACAGTTACACATGACATACAGCAGATCGCTGGCTCGCATAATAGAACTATAATTATGGACAGTGGAAGAATTGTTGCTGATGGAGACTTAAACGATGTTTTAGAGGTTGCTGAAAAAATTATTCCTACTAGTTTTTGGAGGGGAATATGGTGATTTGGCTCCAATACGCTATTTTCCAAAGAGCTATCATAGGCTGCATATTCGCCGGGTTGCTTACTGGCCTAATAGGCGTAATCGTTGTAAGAATGAGGCTTACGACGATAGGCTACTCTATAGCGCATAGCGCTTTCGCCGGGGCAGCCCTAGGGGTTGCGCTCTCAGCAACAGTAGACCCATTGGTGACGGCGATAGCGTTTTCCATAACCACAGCCCTCTTTATAGGTCCAGTTGCAGACAAGGCTAAGCTACCGGTCGATACTATAACCAGTATAGCGTTCTCGCTCAACATGGCTTTAGCGTTCATATTTTTGACACTTTCCCCACAGGTCGGCTTATCCAGCGAGGTTGCAAGCGTATTATGGGGGAGCATAGTAGCCATAAACAATAGAGATTTAATCTTTTTAGTTGCTTTAACGTCAACAGTTTTAGCTTTAATATACCTCTTTTGGAAAGAGCTTTTCGCGATAATGTTTGATAGGAGGATGGCTGAAGCCGATGGAATAAGCACGAAGCCATTCATTTACTTCACGATTTTTATGGTTGGAGTAGTCGTGGCGTTTTCACTGAAACTTATTGGCGGAATACTTGTCTACGCACTGCTCTTTAACCCAGCTTCCTCAGCACTACAGTTTTCGTATGATATGAGGAAAATAATTGTTATTTCCCCTATTTTAGGGATAGTTTCATGTATATCAGGCTTCTTTTTATCCCTTATATTTGATATGCCGGTTGGCTCATGCATAGCCTTAGTCTCAACCATAATATTCGCTATCTCGGTTATCCTCTCACCTAAAAAGAAGAGGGGGTGAAAGCGTAATGGGAGGAAAATATAGGTTATGCCTGGCGCTGATGCTGCTTTTAACGCTGTCTGGTCTATATGTGGAGAGCGCAGCAGGGCAGCGGGACCAAGAAAAATCGATAGTTGTATGCACAACGAATGTGCTGGGGTCGATAGTTAAAGAACTTATGGGGGACGCTGTTGAAGTAACGGTTCTCGTGAACCCGAGCCTATGCCCAGCTGACTACGATATTAAGCCCGGTGATATTTATGCCCTCAGCGAAGCGAAAGCGCTCTTCTACCATGATATACCCGGAGAAAAACCTTGGTTAGGGAGCCTTATAGAAGCCGCTGAAAATGAGCAGTTAATTAGGGTTAAAGTCCCCGGAGTCTACAATACACCGGAAGGAGCTAAAAACTGCATAAGGATCATTGCCGGAAACCTAAGCCAAATATTTGGGGTAGACTTAAACGATAAAATGAATGAAATGTTAAACGAGATAGACTTAGTAGCGAGCCAAATCCGCAGCGAAGCCAAGGCTTTAGGAGTTAGTAACTTTAGCGTCATATGCATGAACTGGCAGAAAACATTCGTCGAATGGGTTGGCTTCAAAGTCGTTGCCACATATGGTCCACCCGAACAATTATCAGCTGGTGACATAGAGAATTTAATCAGCAGAGCGCGGGAAGAAAAGGTTGCCTTAATAATTGATAATCTCCAAGTTAGCGCAGAATTCGGCGCCTCAATAGCCTCGGAAGTCGGAGCCATACATGTCGTCTTAACGAACTTTCCTGGAGCCATTCCTGGAACCGAAAATTTGGCGAAAATGTTCCGCTATAACGCCGACCTACTCTTTAACGCTCTGAAGGGATGGAAGCTTATGAAGGAAACTGAGGTGGAGCTGGAAACTTTGAGGCTTCAGGTAGAGAACTTAAAGTCGAGGCTAGAATCACTTATGGCGGAAAGCGAGGGTTTAAGAAATCAAATGACCGTTTACCAAGCCATACTAATAGTAATGGCAATACTCGCGGCTGCGGAGCTCATAGTGCTGTTAGCGAAAAAGAAATCGTCAAAATAACTTAAAGTCTCCAAAGTTCTTAAGCGGCTAAAGTACCTCAAATTATTTTTAGATTTCTGAGATTTATTGATGACGCTGTAATAAGATAGATTAAAATAAACTATAGGTTTCTTTCATCTAATCTGAATTTGATTTGAAGATTTATGAAGACTTAGAGACCGGTTTTAATGATGAGGACGCTAAGCAATAAAGAATATAATGGAAACATGTTGTCAGCCGACTGCTGCTTTCTTTCCTTTGATATTTTCACCTTCCTTCTTACTTTATAGGATATGGATAGTAGGAGAGCGAAATAGCTAGGACCAAAATTCTGCCGAGTTTATATCCAAGAACAGCAAAGGAATTAAAGATAAGGTAACGAGGAGAATCGCGATAGTAAAGGCGAACCTTCTAATCGTTGGCTCCATAAAATAGCCTATTGATTTTGTTTATTGAGGTGGAATCCCTAAGAGAACATATGGCAGGCAACGAAGCGCTCTCTGCCAGCGGGTTTGAGCTCCGGCTTCTTTTGGGAGCATACATCTTTTTCATAGGGGCATCTTGTGCGAAATTTACAGCCTACGGGTACATTTGTTAGGCTCGGGATCTCTAAGCTTTTTATATATGGGATACCTTTACTGCGCGCGATTTTTGGGTCAGGTATAGGTACACAATCAAGCAGTATTTTAGTATATGGGTGAATTGGATCGAGTATAACGTCTTCCGTCGGCCCTACTTCAACAATACTTCCAAGATACATAACAAGTATTCTTCCATCCCTAGCAAAGTACCTTGCAACCCCAAAGTCATGGGTTATAAAGAGGCATGCCATGTTAAATTTTCTTTTAAGATCAAGGAGCAGATCTAATATTTCGATTCTCAGCGATGCGTCAAGCATTGAAACTGCTTCATCCGCCACAATGAAGCTTGGATTAACGGAGATTGCTCTTGCAATAGCTATTCTCTGCATTTGACCACCGCTCAACCTAGCCGGATACCTCTGTAAGAAATCCTCTGGCGGGGCTAAACCGACCATTTCTAGGAGCTCCGATGCTTTTTCCCAACATTCCTTTCTATTGCGGACAATTTTGTAGTGTAGAAGCGGTGGGCTTAGAGATTGATATATTGTTCTCATAGGGTTTAGCGTATCATAGGGGTCTTGATGGATTATTTGGGCGTTCCGTCTAAACTCTTTAAACTCTGACCTATTTAAGCGCCATATGTCCCTTCCCCTAAATAGTATTCTACCAGACGTAGGTTGCAAGATTCCTAGAGTAAGCCTACCTAGCGTACTTTTTCCGCAACCACTTTCGCCAACTAATGCTACTGTTTCACCTTCATTTATTTGGAAGGAGACGTCGTCAACAGCGCAAATACTTTTTTTCTTGCCGAATACTCCACCACCAACACTAAAGACTTTACTAACGTTCTCGACGCTTATTAATGCCTGGCTCATTTTCACCCTCCTTTAAACACGATTTATTTTTGACTAAAGAGATGACAGGCGGCAAGTCTTCCATTACCAATATTTATTAAATCAGGTTTTTCCTTTCTACATTTATCGAAAGCATATTGGCAACGGGGATGGAATCTACATCCCGGTGGCGGCAAAACTGGGTCGGGTATTGGGCCGGGTATTGGTTTAACGTCTCCAATTTTTCCTATAGTTGATGGAATAGATCTTATTAATGCCGCAGTATATGGATGTTTAGGATCATAGAAAATTTCTTCGGCATTTCCCACTTCAATTATGTTGGCGAGATACATTACGGCTATTCTATCGGCAACCTCAGCCACGCATCCAAGATCATGGGTTATGAAGAGCATTGTGATACCCATCTTATCATGAATATCCCTTATAAGCCTGAGAAAATATTTCTGGGTCAAAACGTCTAAAGAGGATGTTGGTTCATCCAAAATCAGAAATTTGGGGTTAAGTAGCAAGCTCATGGCGGATATGACTCTCTGCTTCATTCCACCACTGAGCTCATGCGGATAAAGCTTTAGAACCCTTTCTGCATCTAAACGAACCATCTTAAGTAAATCAAGAGACCTCTCTAAGATACTCTTTTTTGGAATTTTTTCATGATCTAAAACTGTGTCAACCATGTGATCAAAAACATGCATAACAGGGTTCAAAGCATTCTGTGCGCCTTGGAAAATTATAGCGACGTCTTTCCACCTAAACCTTCTCAGCTCCTCTTCACTCATGGAGAAAACATCCTTTCCTTCAAAGAACACTTTTCCGCTCTTAATATAACCGTTTGGATCAACTTGCTTAATAATTGCATGCGCGAGAACAGATTTACCACACCCGCTTTCACCGACAAGGCCGAGGATCTCACCTTTATAAATGTCAAGGTTGACTTCATCAACAGCTCTTAAAATTCCTCTAGGAACCCTGAACTCAATCGTGAGCCCACGGATGCTGACTAAAACCTCCGCCATGTTATTCCCCTTCATAAGTATTTGTCTTCTTAAATCACTGCTTCTTGTCTTAGTGTTAAGAAAATATAATTTCTCAAAAATATTTAATTTTTTTGTTCGTAGTGGTTTTTATGCGTATCAAACATTATTGCTAAAACATCTAAACATTTATAAAAAGAAAATAAAAGAGGGTTATATTGCGTTTTTATTTTTTGCGTAGGCTCATTATAAGGCTGATTACTGACAATATTATGATTACTGCGCCTATGCCTACCACAGTAGTGGTCGTTGCAGCTGCCGTACCCGCTATGCTTGCTATTTGTCCTGAGAGATCATCAACTTTCTTACTTAAGGCGCTTACATCTGCTCCTATAGTTGAGACCGATGTTTCTAGTCTTGAGACCCTTCCCAGAAGGTCTGAGACCGCTCTAGCTATCTCAGGTATTTCTGCTGGCACTGGTGGGCTATATGTGGCTTTGCCCTCGGCTACAAGCCTCTCAGCGTCTTCTTTTGGAATTAGCATGGCGTCGCCCTCTTTATATGGTCCATAAGTCTTGCCGTCAACGCCAGTGAATGCGGGTATGTTGGTCTTAGCGTAAGCAGTAACATAAATGGGCGGTGCGACTGGTGCTGCCTTTGGCCTTATGAGACCCAAATGTAGTGGAAGTGCAAAGAAGAAGCAGTCACCTATCGGCATTGAAAGCCATATGGGATCACGATTAGGTTCGCCGGATGCTAGAAGATCTACACAGTCATTGTTAAATACTAGTGGACGCAGGTTAATGCACATTGGTATGAATGGTACATATTCGTTAGCGTACCATGCGATTACTTTAAGCCATTTCTTCTGTGCCGCGAAGTCTCCCTTCATATAGGCTTCCCTAAAGTATTCTAAAGCTACCGTTGTTATATTGACTGTTCCAAGGCCGGGTTCCACCCAATCTGGCACCTCAACTATTTGCGGATACCTTGTACCTGGTCTGAAGCCTCCAAAGTAACCCCATTCGTATCCCGGTCCAAACTCAACTTGCAGCAGCTGCCATAGGTGATGCCCATAATATGTCCAGAAGCAGTGGTATAGCGGGTATCCATCATCTCTGTTCAGTAGATAGAAGAAGTCCATGTAAGAGTAAGGTACTGGATGAAGCTTTATGCCTATGCTGCCAAACCATTCTGTGACAACGAAGTCTAAATCTTCTAATGGGAGGGCGGAGAAGTAGGGATAGTCGAAGTCCAGTCTAGTACCGTTGGGTGTAACCCATATGCCATCAGCACCTTTTGTAAAGCCTAGACCTCTGAGGATCTCTTCAGCCTTAGCTGGATTATACTCATATTTGTTTAATTTCCTCATAAAGTCTTCAATACCATAATATTTTGCAATAGTTTCTGGAATAAAAGACCAGCCCTTTAGTTCAGATGGTAGCGGTAAGCCCACCGATTGAGCGTAAATTGATACTTCACCGAATGTTTTTTCGTCAAAGGCGTAATAAAGGGCTTGCCTAACCTCTTTTAGACTGAATGGATACCATTCACAATTTATGTAGAGACCCATATGCCCGGAGGGTCTAAAGACTAGTGTATACTTTTCTGGGTGCTCTTTAACCAGCCTATAGAATTCAGGGGTGAAATCATCAGTTGTCCATATATGGTAGATTTCTCCTGCAAGGAATTTAACCTGCAGCATTTCTCTCCTTTCCGGTCCTCCCCTGTAGAGATATAATTCGTCCCAGGGTATTGTGTCTGCGCCCTTCCACCACTCATCCCATTTCACAAGAAGAATTCCCTCATCGGTGATATCTTTGAGCTTCCATGGTCCTGTCCCAATAGGCCATTCTGGGCGGAAGGCTTGAAGCTCCTGCTGAATCGCTTGGATTTTTGTTATGTTTGGTTCTGGTTTGAGGGCCTCAGCCTTTATTCTATCATAGAAATCCTTATACACGTGTGCCGGATGTACGTAATGTGCTAGTAGAGAAATCAATGTCATCGGATCAATATAATTTAAGTCGAGATCATAAACCACAGTATATTCGTCTGGCGCGCTCACACTTTTCACATATCTTGGGAAGGGATAATTGAGATAACGGTATGCTAAGACATCTTCGCTAGTAAATGGTTTCCCGTCTTGCCACTTCACATTCCTACGCAGATAAATTGTCAATTTACCCGCCGTAAGATCATAATTCCATCTCTCAGCTAACCATGGCACAAAAGTATCGTTGTCCACCAGATAATGTGCCAGAGGCTCAAACACAAAATGCAACACCGGCCATATGCTCCCAGTAACAAAGTAATTAAAGTGTCCTAATGGGGGCGCCCGCCATTCATAGTGAGCTATGCTGTAGAAAACCCTCTTTTCCTGAGCCCTCACATTTATAGCCGGAATGGTAGGCAATAGAAGACCGAGTAGAAGCAAAAGAAGCACAATAGACCTTCCCATCTTTGTAAGCTCATTCATAGATTATCTCCCCTTTTCCCTTCAATTTTCTTACTCTGTCTCTATTAATAAATTTTTCCACAATATAGGCATCTTTCGCTTATTAGTGTGCGAAACCACCTACCATAACTTACGATTCATAGCGTGTCAAAGAATAAGAATAATTTATTGTATGCTAAGGCAGAGAACACACCAATAATAGTTTTGTCTCAATTAAAGGGGGAATCTTGCAAAATTATGAGTAATGAACACGGAAAATTTTTAAATATACTCTTTTCCTTTAGTAAAAGGTGGAGGAAACCCTAATGAAGTGGATAATTATAAGATTGATTCGCGCGTTTTTAACGGCGTTTGTAGTTATCTCTGTAACTTTCTTTTTAATGCGGTTAATGCCAGGTAGCCCGGTAGAAATGACATACTACCATTACATAACTGTTTTAAGACTTGATCCAGAAACAGCTAAAATGCTTGTTAAAGCAGCATATAACATAGATCTCGACTTACCAGTCCATATTCAATATTTGAACTATATGAGTAACCTCTTCACTAGAGGAGATTTAGGCAAATCTATAGCTAGAGGAAGCCCGGTTATTGAAATCATAAGCAATGATCTTCCCTGGAGCCTGTTCACCCTCTCCATTGCCATATTTTCTAGTTTTACCTTAGGCATTTTACTCGGATCATTTTTGGCTTATAGAGGCGGAATACTTGACAGAATACTTACGCAGTTTTTCACGATACTTTCGTGTATTCCATCATATATAATTGGCATAATTCTGATTCTTATTTTTGTGCTGCAATTAGGTGTATTTCCATCAGGGGGTAGAATAAGCCTTGGAATTAAGCCGGGTTTCACTTTAGAATTCATTGCCAATGTATTATGGCATGCAACTCTACCAATCCTATCATATTTGCTGATTTATTTAGGAGGATGGGTACTATCAATGAGAGGAAGCGCGATATCTGTTCTCGGCTCAGATTATGTTTTAGCAGCTGAAGCAAGAGGACTTAAAAAACGTAGAATACTACAAGACTACGTTATGAGAAATGCTATACTGCCATTATTTACCTCACTAATGATATCACTAGGATATATGTTTGGAGGGGCGGTTTTCATAGAGAATTTATTCGCGTATCCTGGCATAGGTTATACGTTGATTTGGGCTCTAAATAATCGAGATTATCCTTTACTCCAAGGAATACTAAATATAATGATTGTTGCGATTATTTTATCAAACTTATTGGCGGATCTATTATATGGTGTTCTAGACCCGCGAGCACGCTCGAGGTAAGAACACATGAGCATCATAAATACGAAGAATTTCAAAAAAATAAAAGTCCCAAAAACTCTTCGCATTTTGGTTAAAAGGAAAAGCGGATTATTTGGACTAATAATCTTGGCAACATTTGTTTTGATGGCCACAATAGGAGTGGAGGTTATTCCTCAAGAAGCTTTAAGGAGAAATCCGGCAAATGCTTTGCTACCTCCATCATTAGAGCACCCACTAGGCACTGATTATGCTGGCCGAGATATATTTGCACAAATAGTGCACGGCTCTCGCAGCGTCCTAATAATATCCTTCTTAGGCGCTCTCTTTACCGTTTTTCTAGGATCACTTATCGGATTAACCTCAGGCTATATGGGCGGAACCGCTGATAAAATTCTTATGGCAATATCTGACGCTTTTCTTACACTTCCAGGCACAATTCTATTTATAGTTTTGGCAGCCATCCTAAGGAGAGTTGACATAATAACTTTTTCTCTTTTACTGAGCATAACCGGATGGGCGGGATTGGCGAGAGCTATAAGGTCGCAGGTGCTTGTAATCAAGGAAAGAGAATTTATAGAAGCTTCCAAGGTCCTCGGATTAAATAAACTACATATAATATTTAATGAAATAATGCCGAATATGCTACCATATATAGGGGTTGCGTTCTCTTTTTCAGTATTAAATTGCCTATATATGACGGTAGGGCTTTTCTTCCTTGGATTAACATGTGAGGGAGTTGGAGTAACAAATTGGGGAATGATGATGAATAATGCATTAGCTAGGGGTGTTTTTCTGCTAAATCCAATGGGTCTAGTTTATCTCTTCACACCTATAATATTCATTATACTTTTGATATTATCCATAATACTGGTTGCTGGGACGAGGGAACTCTTCAATCCTTCGCTGAGAGAGGAAGAATAAACTCGGGTTAGATTAAACTAAAATGAATTCACGGTGGATCAAGCATCTTAATGAAGCCTAAACCTAATGATATGAAAGATTTCTTTGGGAGATTTCTCTCATTATTTGCACTAATTGCCTTTTTGATAGTATTTTTACATTTTTCGAGTCTTCAATCTTTTCATTATAGTTCTTTTGAAAATTTTGTGTGGATGTTTAGATTTTCGGGTGAAGTTAACGCAATATTTTTCAGTAGAGCAAGTAGGAATCTAGGTGACGTTGTTTTCATGATTCTGAGATATATGGGAAAACAATATTTATACATTGTTAAAGCGGAGACAGGTTCTCTTGCTAGATTTATTGATTTAGGGGAACATTCTCAGGTCAACTTTCTACACGTTGACAAATTTTTACGAAAGGATGGTTCCCAGATATTTATAGCTTATCCTTCTAGATGGATTCTCTTGGACTTTAATGGTTCAAGAATTGCGGATACTAGATTACTTAAACCTAGAAAAGTGCTTGAGATAAGCGACTATGATAAAGACGGCATTAAAGAAATCCTCTATTGCGTTTCTTCATTAAATATGTGCAACGTTTATCTAGGCAAATATTTCTCAAATCAGTCAAAAGTAACATTCATCTCTAAATACCTATGCTCCCTAGAAGGGAAAATTGTTCTCGGAGTATTACGAATCAATTACATATTTTTGTTAAGTGACACTGGATGTGTAGCAGAGCTTGGAGGAGACAGTTTTCTTGAAACCTCAATCTCAGGAGAAGGCATAGTTTTAGCAAATATTGGGGATATAGACTGTGATCTAAAGGAGGAGATTATTGTCTGTAGAAAAGGAGGGATTGTAGAGGCATTAGAAATGAGGAATCGTAAAAGAGAATGGGGTTTAAAATTCTCCGCCGAAACATTAGTGATGAAGTCATATCGGCTTACTAGTGATGATGAATACACGTTCGGTTTACTTCATAGCGTTGGCGGCTCTCTTCATTACACATGCTACGTCCTTCTTTTAAAAAGCGAGGAAGATAAAAACTTGAATTTATATGCGGTAAGCGGTAGTAACGGAGAGATCTTATGGAACTATAGAGTTGAGAGACAAGGAACCGAAGAAATTTTAGTTGATACTTTGGACTACAATTTAGACGGGACTTCAGATGTAGTTTTAGGCGTTAAGAATAGTATTTACCTATTAGATGGGAGATACGGTTTTCTTCTTAAAAAAATTCCCTTAAATGAGAAAATTCTGTTTTTAAAGGCATGTGACATAAATGGTGATGGAGAGATGGAAGTTATAATAGGCACACAGAGCAGCATCTTTGCTCTAAGGTTATGATGGATCCTCAGAGGAATCTTTCAATCGAGCACCAACACCCTCTAAATTTATTGGTTTAAACCCTATTTTAAATGCTGGGCTATCTTCTAGCAACGTAAAATCATATTTTCGGATCTCTTTAAATCTTGGATCAGCTATAATAGAGTATGTGTCATATCCGAAATCTCTCCATTCCTCCAAGCTATATTTTCTTCCCTTACTAGACTCCAAAAATATAATTGGTCCTCCTGAAATATCATAGAACAGATTTAGATTGCTTCTGAAATCACGCCTCCAAAATTCTTCCGCATAGCCCCCCACGAATATTGGTGACCCGTTAGTTAAGACAATGTTTCTTTCAAATATGAAAGCTATGTGTTGGGGCTCACCCCTACTAAAGACCACTTGCCCCTCTTTACTTAAGGCGAATATATTGTTTCGAATTATGTTTTCTCGACCATAGTGTTGATGAAAACCGCCGCTCATAGTATTGTAAACAATATTGTTCTCAACCAGTATATGTGAACTCCCCTCATCTAAATATATACCCCAGCCACCATAGTTATAAGCTTCAACGTTATGAATTAGGTTAAAGCGTATTGTCGTTCCCGGCTGCACACCCAGAGTATATATGCCGCCCATATCGCTAAGCAAGCCATGACCGATATCGAAAATGTGATTGAACTCTATTATATTGCATCTGGCGTTTGTGGAACCATATCCCCATGTCCATCCCACTGATATCCCAGTATAATAGAAATCGTGAATAGTGTTATGAATGATTTCATTGTATCCGCTTTGACCAATCCATATGGCAACGGCACTGTGGAAAATTCTCCCGCCTTTACTGATACGATTATCCGAAACCACGTTATATCCTGTCTCATCATAAATCTGAGTTGGAACATTAGGTTCACCAATCTTTATTCCTCCAGCGCCTAGATCTGAAAAAACGTTATTTATGATGAAGATTCTACTGCATCCACGCCTAACCTCTATTCCATAGCCTCCAACATGCTCTATCTTACACTTCTCTATCGTGATGAAGCGGGCACCTTCCAGATAAATTGCCCCGGGTACACTTTGAGCCGCTTGAGGAGAAAGCGAATACTGCCATTCCGTATACTGGAACACCAGACCTCTAAACACTATGTGCTCTACATATTGACCCCTTTCAGGGCTACCAATGACTCTAATTAAACAATTAAGTCTTGGAGCTATTATTTGACAAGAACCAATTTCTTCTCCTGGTAGGGGTATATAGTAAAGTTTTCCTGTCACACGGTCGAGGTACCATTCGCCGGGTTTTTTCAGAGCCTCAAAGACGTTCTCTACGTAGTATCTTGCGAATCTAGGCTTAAAGTCATCTCTTAAAGCGAACACCGTTTTCATGGAGAGCTCAACGATGTTGTTTTTCTCGTCAAAGGATTTTATCGGTATGCGTTCCTCTATCCAGTAATGGAGCACCACGACTTCAACATCATTAATATTCTTCCACTGCTTAATGTCCCCAGAAGCACATTTAAAGGTGCTTGATCCATCAAAAAGCGAGAGTTCCTCCGGCTTCTTTCCGGGAACATCCTCGATCCAGAAGAACCCATCCTCAGGCAGGCGTGGACGAAATCTCCGTTCACCGTTAACAAAAAGCTGCTTAAAATACCATTTTCCTTCCTTAGCTTCAGGGATATCTGCAACCCATGCCACTAAGTTATCACTTAACTTTTCGGTTCTCCATCCGACTATAAGCCGGCCGCCACTTATAATCGGGATTTCACCCTCATAAGCTTGATAAATAATTGGATTTTCCTCGGTTCCCGAATCTTCTGGAGTGAAAGTTATTGGCTCATTCAGCCAATATAGTCCTCCGCGAACCTTAACCACTATAGGACATTTCAGCTCCCCTTTTCTCTTAAGTTCGCGAATAGCATCTCGTGCACGAGTAATTGTTGCAAAGGGACCGTCTGTCTTATCTTCGTTAGGTTCAGGTAGCTTCCCTGACCACTCATCCCGTCCCTCTGGAGAGACATAAAAGACCGCACAAGCAATAACAGTTTTCTCCTCATGCATGAAATATTTATACAATACCGCACTCACCATAATAATCATTGATATAATCATTAGCGTTGTTACTAGCAGTATAAAAGTCTTTCTAATCAATCTTTCCCCCACCGAAATTATCGTTCAAGTTAATATGATCGGACCATATAAAAGCCTTACTAGCACTACTATAATTTTTAGCGCCCCATGTCTATAGAATTTATTAATATTGCATGTTTTCTATGAACGCATAAGCGGTAGCTCACTCAAATTTTGTTCCACAGTCATCTTTAATCTTTAAGAATATTACTTGTAACGCTTAAGGCAAAACTTCAATTAAATACCTTGAAGAGATTGATTAAAGTTAACACATACATAATAGTGAAGCCATTAGAATGGACCTGTTTCTTGGCAGCTATAGTGTGATTAAGAATTTTGATGGGCCGGGCCGGATTCGAACCGGCGATCTTCGCCGCTCTCAGCGTCAGATATTCTTGTTTGTGAGGGCGACGTCCTAGCCAGCTAGACTACCGGCCCCGATATCTTTAATCTTTAACCCTATTCTTATATCTTTCCGTAATCATCGTTCTTTTACAATGGCTGTAAGAATCGATGTGCCTTTTAAGCTTTTTAAGCTCATGGCCAAACAATTTTCCGTTTTAATTGGCGTGTGCTTAAGGTTCTCAGGATTAAGGGTGTTAAGTGTATCTGCCGAACTTATAGCCTTCATCGTACATGGCAAGTATATTTCTTATCGGCGTGATGGGCTGTATGTTGTGGCATGGGGCTAGTATGTAGCCGCCGCCTTTTCCGAGTATACAAATGTTTTCTCTAACCTCTCTTCTAACGTCCTCCTCAGAGCCGAAAGGTAGGGTTTGTTGATTATCCATTCCACCGTGGAATACAACTTTATCACCAAATTCCCTTTTAAGCTCCTCTCTATCCATGCCTTTACATCTCCACTGTATTGGGTTAAGTATGTCTATTCCAGCCTCTATCATGTCTGGAATAATCTTTCTGATGGATCCGTCGCTGTGGAAGAAGACGTAAACGCCGTGCTGATGGGCTAAGTCTATCATGCGCTTCATTCTTGGCAGAAAGAATTCTTTAATTTGACCCGGCGAATAAAGTAAGCCAGTTTGTGACCCGAAGTCTTCAGCAACATATGACAACATTATTTTGCCCGGAAGATGCTTATAGATAAGCTTAGTGTTCTCATAGCAAAATTCGAAAAGCTTGTCTAGACAATAATGTACAATATCCGGGTTAACAATTAAATCAATATATGCTTGCTTCTGTCCGCGAAGATTCTTATATATTAGGAATGGCTCGGATCCGCCGCCTTGGATCGGATAATCCTCATAACCAGCTACTTGATCCGGTATAGTTGAGTAATCAAACAAGTCTACGGTAGGCCACACATAGTTCTTCTTGATTTCATATACGCTCTTATATTCGGCGAGCGGATGGTATATGCATTCCCTGTAGACGCCGGACCCATAATTAACGTTCCTGTAGCGGCAGCCATATATGTCGGAGTCGTCCGATATTGGTGGACCAATATATTTTGGTGAAACTGTTATAACTGCGTCTATATGTAGGCGTTCATATAGCTCTTTTAAATTCCTACATTTAAGATGCTTCATGAGCGCTTCCGTAACCTCAGGGGTACCCCAATAATCCATGGGAACCCTGTCAGGCTTCCTTCTTCTCAGAACTGCGAGCCATCTTTCTCTAGGTGTCATAAAATCCTCCAAGATAACTACACCCACCTAAGCTGTCTACTTAGAGATCTTTATGAATTCTTCCATGTTATCTTTTATCTTCTCGAAAGCTGCCACTATATCATCTATGTCTTCTCTTGAACCTAAAAGAACATATTGTGGAAGCCATAATCCTTCATGGTAGCAAGCTCTTTCAGCTGCGGGCGCTTTAACATTAGAATAATCTATATGTTTGCCGTAGTATGGGCAGGAAAGAGGGCATTTCTTGAAATACTCTAGGTAAGACTCTTTATATAGTGGCTTTGAGTAGCCAACACTTACAGGTATACCTTCAGCCTGAAGAACCTTAGCAATTGCAGCCTTAGACGCGCCGCCGAACGCTTCCGGGTCAACTCTAAATATGTAGAGATGGTATGCATGTCTAGTCACATGATCATCATTTTTAAGCGGCTTTACTCCATCTATCTTAGATAGCTTACTAGTTAAGTATTGAGCATTCCTCATTCTCCTTTCAATTTGCTCGTCAAGCCTTTCCATCTGGGCTAAAAGTATAGCCGCTTGAAACTCGGTCATTCGATAGTTTGTCCCTGGAAGATAATGCTCATACCATGCTTTTTCCGGCATTCTACCGCAGTTATGTAGAGACCAAGCTTTAACATATAGTTCTTCATGGTTGGTAACTACTATACCGCCTTCACCGCTAGTAATGTTCTTGCTGGATTGAAAGCTAAACGCTCCAATATCGCCTATCGCGCCGACTCTCCTACCCTTCCACTCAGCACCCCAAGCTTGACATGCATCTTCAACAATACGCAATCCGTTCTTTTCAGCGATAGATAGAAGCGCATCCATGTCTGCTGGTCTGCCGCCAATATGTACTGGCAGTATGGCTTTGGTTTTATCGGAGATCAACGACTCAACGCTTTTTGGATCAACAGTGTATGTTTCAGGATCAATGTCTGCGAAAACCGGGATAGCATTCACATAGAGAACCGCTACGGCTGTAGCCATAAACGTATATGCTGGAACTATAACCTCGTCGCCACAACCTATTCCAAGAGCTCTAAGCGAAATCTCTAAGGCTGTTGTACCGCTGGTCACGGCGACACCATATTTGGCGTGCTGATATCTAGCAAATCTCTCTTCAAACTCCTTCTTTTTTGACCCACCTATCCCCCATACACCACTATTTAAGACATTTAATAAAGCCTTGGTCTCTCTCTCATCAAATATGGGCCACTTTGGAAAAGGCTTTCTCCTAACGGGTTCTCCGCCCGCTATAGCGAGCTTAGCCAACCCTCTCCCTCCGCTCAATTTATTATAGATTCTAAGAGAAATAAAAATAGTCACTATCAAATAATCAAATATTTGAGGCGAAAAGCAAATAATTCAACCCCTAATATTATTACTTGTGATCAAAATGGTTAAAGATATTATTAAATCCCTCGAAAACTATGAGATTATTGACTTGTCCGCTGAGGTTCGACCAAATGTTTTGAAGGTTAATGGTGAATATGTTCGCGGCAATCAGATTCGAAGGTTTAACCTACAACAATTTATAAACTCTGAGGATGGAACTTACATGAATTTCATTGAGGCTGAATCCCACATAGGCACTCATGTTGAAGGCCCGCTGCATTTAAGGAATGGTCTTAAGTCGCTCTCAGACATGCCATTGAGCAAATTTATGGGCGAAGCGCTTGTGCTGAAATTTGAGGAAAACACGCCGATAAAACCAGAACATCTCAACAGAGTTAAGGATGAAGATATAGTGCTTATGTGGAGCCCTGGGGGAGCTTACGTGACACCTGAAGCTGCTGAATACCTTGTTAAGAAACGTATAAAAATGCTTGGTGTTCAGGGCGTTTATCCAGATGACCCAAGAGCCTATCAGCCCGGTTCAGGAGTTAAGCCGATGACCCATTTGCTTCTGCTAGAGAACGATATACCGATAATTGAGGGATTAATTAACTTGGATAAAATTGATTGTGAGCGGGTTTTCTTCATAGGGTTACCGTTAAAGATAGCATACTTAGATTCGTCTTGGATAAGAGCTATAGCGCTTAAATTGAAACGGTAGCCCGATATTACTAACTTAATGGTGTTCGAGGGATATATTTTTGATAGTAACATGTGCTGGAATACTAGTTGCCGACATAATAGCTGCCGATCTGCCTAAAATCTCGGCTCCTGGGGAGTTAACTTTTGCACCTAAGGGTATTGAAGTTCATTTAGGTGGACATTGCGGAAACGTTTCCATAGATTTGAGGAAGCTTGGTTTAAGATCTGGCGATATAAGTTCTATAGGCGCTGTCGGCTACGATATTTTCGGCGATTTCATCGAGAATGAGCTTAAAAAGCATGGTGTGATAACCCACCTTCAAAGGGTTCCCAACGTTGGGACATCAAAGGACATAATACTCGTAGTTAGAGGTGAGGACAGAAGATATCACGTTGATAGCGGAGCCAATTTATTCTTAAACCCAGACTTTGTTCTCTCAGTATTAAGTGAGGAGCTGCCGCTAATATTTTATGCTGGTGGAGTTGGCTTCACAGGAAGCTTTGATGATAGGTTACCTGAAGTGTTAAGGAAAGCTAAGGACTTGGGCTCTTTAACCTTCCTAGACCCTGTCACTCCGTATATGCGTGAGTGGAGATTTTTAATTCCAGCGATCAAATGGACCGATATATTTCACTGTAATGCTTATGAAGCCGAGCAGATAACTGGAAGAAAAAACCTCTATGATGCTTGCGAAGACCTAATCAAGATGGGGGCCGGCATGGTTATCATAAGCATGGGGGATAAGGGTCTTATCGCAAGAACAAAAGAAAACATGTTTGAGCTGCCAGCCTTTAAGGTTCCAACAGTTGATCCTACTGGGGCGGGTGATGCTCTATGCGCTGGTATAATAAGTGGATTTGTGGAGAAGAGTGGCTGTAGGAGAATCAACGCGTTGGATCTATCCGTAAGCGAAATTATAGATATCCTTATGGTCGGTGAAGCCGCCGGAGCCGCATGTGTAACAATGGTTGGGACGACGACCGCTGTAACAAGGGAGAATGTTGAAAGAATCCTTAATGAGCAGGGCGAATATTTGAGGCGTAAAATTAAAGTCTCCTCGATTAGAGAATAAATGTCGATATGAGTGAAAAGGAGACTCTCGTGGAAGCTTACTGTATTAAAGTCCCTAAAAATTTGGGAGAAAAAGCGATAAACGTGACAGCTAAGCTTGGTCTCTTAAATAAGGATTTAAAGGTGCTTAAGGTTGAGGAGCACCTGTTTGTCCCGCTTAAGGAAAGACCGTTAGAAGAGCATGTTGCTAAAATTTGTAGGGAGATTGGAGAATTCGAGATTTTAACCTCCAGTTTTCCGAAGCGTGAAAAACAGTTTAAAAGCTTAGTTGATTTCTTGGAAGATAAGTTGCCGCCACATCTTTTAGCGAGCCTTCCGCGATCGATAGATTTCATAGGTGACGTAGCTATCTTAGAGATCCCTAGTGAACTTGAAAGTTATAAGTATTTAATTGGAGAAGCCATGTTAAAGGTGTTTAAACATGCGAGATCTGTTCTCGCCAAATCCGGCGCGGTTAAGGGGGATTACCGTGTTAGGGAGTATGAGTTGATAGCTGGCTCAGCTGACACCGAGACCATACATAAGGAGCATGGATGCAAATACTTTCTTGATCCAAGAAAAGTCTATTTTTCGCCCAGATTATCCTATGAGCATTACAGGGTCGCCTCGCAGGTTTCTGAAGGTGAAACGGTTATAGATATGTTCGCCGGCGTTGGTCCATTCTCAATCTTAATAGCGAAGACTAGGGAAAAAGTAACTGTTTACTCGATAGATATAAACCCGGATGCTGTAAGATACTTAGAGAGAAATATTTATGTGAATAAGGTTCATGGAAAAGTTATACCGTTTCTCGGCGATGCAAGAGAGGTCATTGAAAGTAAGCTGCGTGGATTAGCTGACCGCGTTATAATGAACCTCCCGGAAAAAGCGATAGAGTATATTGACGCGGCATGCAAAGCGCTTAAGCCTTCGGGCGGCGTTATCCACTACTATGAGATTGCTGGTGGAGCAGACGTTATGGAGAAAGTGAGGAGAAGACTTATTGAAGCGATAGAGAGGTCTGGAAGAAGCATAGAGGCTCTGCTCTCCGAGAGAATTGTGAAAGAAGTTGCGCCGTACAAGTGGCATATATCGATAGATGTGAAAGTAAAGTAGATTAAGGGATAAGCTACCCCTCACCACACATATAATGGTTAATGAGAATCATGAGCATTAAAGTTTATACCGATGAATCCCTATGTAGAAAATGCAGCTTTTGTAGGACGGTTAATAGATGCGTGAACCCTTACTGCGTAGGTTGCCTATCATGTTATTTTGCGTGCCCCTACGAGGCGAAAAAGATCATTGAAGATAGGGTTGAGAGTAGGCGTCTCATTAAGATTACAGTTGACGGCGTTCAATGCGCTGTTCCGGAAAATGTGACCGTTAAGGATGCTTTAAGATTAATCGGATATAATGTTGGAATCTACCCCGACGAAGGGCGTGTTCAAGCGCCATGTAATCTCGGCGGCTGCTGGGCATGTATGGTTATAGCTGATGGAAAACCGATAAGATCATGCATAACAGGCGTGAAGGATGGCATGCTTATTGAGACGGATACCAGCTCGACACCGCCGTTAAGAATTATTCATGGACCCGAACCGCACATTGTTGGCGGTAAGGCGACCCCATGGACCGAGGGTAAAGGGGTAAGGTATGTTGAAGTTGCCATATGGGCGGCTGGCTGCAATCTCCGATGCAGAAGCTGCCAGAACTACAGTGTGACGTACGATAATTATTCGGAGCCTTTAACGCCTGAGGAGGCTGCTAGAAGACTAACATATTATAAGAGGCTTTACGGCGTCAATGGTTTAGCGATCAGCGGTGGGGAACCCACACTGAATAAGCGCTGGCTTCTAAAATATTTCAGAGAGCTCCAGAGACTAAACCCGGACAAAAAGGCTAGATTGCATCTTGATAGCAATGGAACCCTGCTAACGCCATCATATATCGACGCCCTCATCGAGGCTGGAGCAAACAATATTGGTGTCGAGCCTAAAGGTCTTCGACTGGAAACCTTTATGAACATAAGTGGTATAAGAGATGAGAGTCTTGCTGAGCGATATCTTAAAACAAGCTGGGAAGCCGTAAAATATCTCGCGGACAAATATAAGGATAGAGTCTATATTGGGGTGGGGGTTCCATATAACTCGGCATTTATGACTTTCGACGAGCTCTTTGAAATAGGGGAGAAAATAGCCTCTATAGATCCAACACTCCAAGTCTGTGTACTAGATTACTTTCCAGCGTTCAGAAGGAGGGAGATAAAAAGACCCAGTTATAGAGAGATGCTGAAGGTTAAGGAGATATTAAACAGTGTGGGGCTAAAATACGTGATTGTCCAAACATCTATTGGTCATGTTGGACCTTAGCGTATTTCAGGGCTTTAAATTAATTTGGCATCTTTCACTAATAGTGAGTATTAGTGTAGTAATAATATATAGCGGTTGGCGAGCGAAATAATGTATGATGTTGCCGATATCGCCGAGAATCTTATGCGCGAATTTGCTCATCAAACTGGGCTAACGTCAAATCTAAAACCTAAACGCTACCTGTGGACCGATTCATTCGCGGTATGCAACTTCATTGAGCTATACTTTCGAAAGAGGGATGAAGAGTTTCTGCGAATGGCGCTTAATCTTGTGGATCAAGTACATTTTGTGCTTGGTAGGCACCGAGAGGATGACTCCAGAACTGGTTGGATAAGTGGGTTGAGCGATGAAGAAGGTTGGAAGCATCCGACTATAGGTGGTTTAAGAATAGGTAAGCTCTTACCTGAGCGTAAACCAGATGAACCTTTCGACGATGCTTTAGAATGGGAGCGTGATGGACAATACTACCATTATTTAACGAAGTGGATGCATGCACTTAATATTATCGGTAAAGCTACGGGCGACAATAAATATGTTATTTGGGCTATTGAACTCGCAAAAAAAGCGCATGAAGCGTTTGTTTACAAGACCCCAGATGGGCGAAAACGCATTTACTGGAAAATGAGCATAGATTTATCAAGGCCCTTAGTATCTTCGATGGGTCAACATGATCCGCTTGACGGGCTTATCACCTACATGGAGCTACAGGCGTCAGCATTAGGCGGATCTCTTACTCTGCCGGATCTTGCCAAGAAGATTAAGGACATGGAAGATATATGCGATAAAATGAACTGGGTTACTGAGGACCCGCTGGGCGCGGGCGAGCTAATTAAATGTTCCTACATGCTTGCTGATCTAATTGCTAAAGGCTTCTCTAACCGGCTGGATCTTCTTTTAAGTATTGTAAATGATTCTCTTCTGAGCCTAGAGCTATATCTGGCTAATGAAACAACTACTTTACCAGCCGATTTAAGATTAGCTTTTCGAGAGCTCGGTTTATCCATTGGACTTAAAGCCGCTGTTAAGCTTAGAGGGTTGGTGGAAAATAGTCGTAAACTATCGAGTAATCCTGACTTAGTTTCAGCTGCTAAAGATTTATCCGGATATATTTGGCTATCTAACGAGATAGATAGATTTTGGCTTAGCCCAAAGAACAGAGAGAGCCGGACATGGTTAGAGCACAGGGATATTAATACAGTTATGTTAGCAACGAGCTTAATTCCAGATGCCTTCTTAGGAATAATAAGTGAAAGAAGAGTTAACTCTAAGTGTAGATGATGAAAAAATTAGTGCGCAGCTTTTACTATAGCCACTATTCGGGACGCTAAACTTCGCTCTTCACTCCACTCAACATTTCCAAATATTGCTTAAGCTTACTGAACAGTTCGCTTGCCTTTATCTCTTCAGCGCTTTCTGGCAACATAAGCTGATATTTTCCTTGACCAATATCTCTTAGTATAAAGTACTTCTTGCCAAACTCGAAGTAAATGAAGTCTCTACCAGTCTCAATATCCCACTTTTTTGTTTCCTCTGACATATGCGGTCACAACACTACAATAAGCGTAGCCAGTATTAAAGACTTACTTTCACTTTAATTATCCTCAGCTCCTCAAACTTTGGAATCTGAGGATAATTAAAGTAGCCCTGTTCACAGGACGAGATGAGTAGAGACACCTTACGTCAGAAACGAAGTTTCATGCGACCCCCGCTCAAAAACAATATCCTAAGTCTGACATTAGGCGATTTTAAGTAAACCAAGATTACAAGTAACTGCACCAAATTTGATTGAGACCGCCGTTATCTCTGAGATAAAATGTTCTTTAGTTCTCTTCTCCTCATCCAAATCCTTCTCTGCATAGCATCTATGTGCTGTGATAAAGGAAATATTTTTAGACAACTCCGGTTTTGCCATCTTCTTTATTCTGCAAATACTTTTTAGGTTAAAAAACATCTTTATATATTTTGGGGTATTCTGGATGAACTCAAGAGAGCGTGTATTAGCTGCTATAAACCATGAAGTACCTGATAGAATCCCAACTGACATATGGGCTACACCTGAAGTTTGGAGTAATCTTAGAGCGTATTTTGGCGAAAACGTCGATATTATGGAGACTCTACACATAGATGGCATAGCATGGTTATCGCCTAAATATGTAGGTCCCAAGTTATTTGCTAACGGAGAGTGGAAAGTTGATTACTGGGGTGTGTGCTACAAACTAGTTAGTTATGGAAATGGATTAGGAGTATATGAGGAGCCCATTGACCCGCCCTTAGCCCATGCAAAAACTATAAAGGATTTAGACGCCTACCAGTGGCCTAAAGTCGACTGGTTTAATTTTTCAGAGATGCGGAAGGAAGCCAAAAAGACCCGTGAGAAGAGGGTTATAGGAGCGGGCTATATGGCTGTATTCTATCAGCACTGCCTTCTGAGGGGCTTCAAAAATGCTCTGCTTGATCCAATTATGAGACCTGAATTCACTCGTCATCTTTTAGACTTAATATCAGGCTTCCTCTATGAGCTACATGTCCGTATCTTTGAGGAGTGTGATGGGCTTATAGATGTAACTCAGGTAACGGATGATCTCGGCACTCAGAATGGTCCAATGATAAGCTTGAAGATTTTCCGCGATTTTTATCGGCCACATATGAAAAAGTTTATAGATCTAGCCCACGGCTTCGGGATAAAGGTTTTTCATCATGATGATGGGGCAATACGCATATTTATACCGGAGCTAGTGGAAATGGGCATAGATATATTGAATCCAGTGCAATGGACGTGCCCGGGAATGGACCTTGAGGAATTAAAGAGGGAGTTTGGCGATCATTTATGTTTCCATGGTGCAATAGATAATCAGCGCATATTATCCTTTGCAACGCCAGAGCAGGTGAGAGCTGAAGTTAGGAGGTGTATAGATATATTGGCGTCGGATGGAACAGGGTATATTCTAGCGCCATGCCACAACATACAGCCCATATCGCCAATAGAAAATATAATAGCGATGTACGATGAGGCATACAAGTACGGCTCAAGTATTCTGAAAAAAGGATAACAAGGATAGATTGAAACAACATTCAAGACGAATTGGCTGCTTCTATAGCTTATAGAGGAGGTTATTGAGCGCTGTAATTTTAAGATTCTCTATCGATTTTCGCGGTCCTCTAACGGTTATTTCATAGTTTTCTTTTGGAAGTAGGCTGAAGTAGTTGTCGCTAAATGTAACGCCAAGATCATCAGATTTAACTTCGACCATCCAAGCGAATTTATCTGATTTAATTCTGAGAATGAAAGTTTCATTGCTGAGACTCTCAACAGTCCACTCAATGTTTACAGGTTTAAGCTTAAGATCCTTCCATGGAACCATGAAAAAGATATCCTTGCTTAGCGATTTCTCATCCCCAATAAATCTAGCCCAGTAATAGCGGGTTTGCTGTTCTTCCTCACAGAGCTCAGGTAGTGAAATGTAGGCTAATCTCTGTGAAGTGTCGGCTGCTACGTTGACTGAATCCCGACCCAACAATATAACGTTCTCCGCGTCGAGGCGTCCCCAACCGTATTCAAGTTCTCCACGAATGGGATTTAAAGTATCATTAATCAGCCATACTGATAATCCCCCATTGTCTTCTTGGAGGGAAATTATTACTGGAGCGAAAGCCCTCTTAACGGCATAGAAGCTTGGTTTTCGGTTAAGATAATAGTCTATGATCGACCAGCTGGTTGTTGCCCCCCAGCAATCGTTAAAGCACCAGAAGAGTACACCGCTAGTATAATATTTTCTGCGTCTGAAGTGGCTAATTACGTAACGGTAAGCTTCCGCCTGGAAAATTTGACTTAATATAATTAGTTCCTGTAGAGGTAGCTCCTCGATATTTTTACCGAAATGAACTTTTAAAGCGTATTTTAATGCGCCGAGCTCAAACGTGTTATTATGGAAATTCCATGAAGGTGAACCATACCACAATTCGTTTAATGGAAGGCTCCGTCTTAAAGTATCCATCACGGGTGGAGCTAGCCAGCCGAATTCGGTTATGAATTTACCTCGGTCCGTTCTGAAGTCCTTATAATAGACGCGGCTCTCATCTTTACGGAACAAATAAATATCCCAAGAGTGCCGATCTCCAAGTTTTTCGCTATTAGCGTCTAAGCCTCCATAGGGGCTTGAGGGCCAATATGGTCTGCTTGGGTCAAGCGCCGCGCATATTTTCGGTATTAATTCATGGTAAACACGCCATCCATAGAATCTACTACTTTTTCTTAGAGTTCTAAAGATCCATTGATTTTCATTATTTCCGCACCATAATACGATGCATGGATGATTACGCAGCCTCTTAATGATCAACTCTATTTCTCTGGCAACCTCGGATAGGAAGTCCTCCCTGTCCTCCGGTATTTGGGAGCAGGCGAACATGAAGTCTTGCCATATCATTATTCCATATCGGTCGCAAGCATCGTAAAAGGCGTCATCTTCATAAATGCCGCCTCCCCAAACCCTCAACATATTAAAGTTCGCCTCAGCCGCCTCACTTATCAGTTTCTCATATTTTTCAGGGGTAACTCTAGCCATTATGGAGTCAGCTGGCACCCAGTCGGCACCTTTACAGAAGTCCTTCTTACCATTAATCATTATCGTAAACGATTGCCCCTCTTCCTCTGAAATGCGCTCTTCAAGCAGATCAACTTCCCGAATACCGTATCTAAAGCTTGTAGAGTCGAGTAGCTCACCATCTAATGAGAAAATGTTGCATGTGAAGTCGTAAAGGTATGGTTCACCGTAGCCGTTTGGCCACCAAAGGCGCGGGTTCTCCACAAAAATATTGGTTGAGACAATGTTATACCCGGGAGCTAACGTCGACTCCAACCGCTTAACTAGAGTCCTGCCGTCGCCACTCAGCTCTATCTCGAAAAATACTTCTTGCTCTTTATCAGCGAAGCACTCTACTTCAAGCTGCACCTTAATTTTAGCCTTAGCACCACCATCGATGAGGTGCGATGACAAAAAAACGCTGCGCAAAGCTAAAGTCTTATAGGAGCGCAGCTTAACTGGCCGCCAGATTCCGGCGGTCATAAGTCTGGGCGCCCAATCCCATCCTACTGAGAATTGTGCTCTCCGAAGGAAAATTCTAGAGGTCTCTCTCGGGTTCACTTTTTCGCCCTCATAATATTTAGATAAATCTTGCCTCATCGCCCAACGAGTACCGCAATCTAACCGTACAACCAGCATATTTTCGCCGGGTTTAATCACATTGGTCACATCAACGGTCCAAGGTACGAGAGCGTTCATTGAACGCCCTAGATACTGGCCATTAAGCCAAACATCGGCGATGGTATCTAGACCCTCAAAACAGAGCTCAACATGATCCTGTATAAAATCTTGATCAACTGTAAAGGTTCTTGAGTACCACCAGTCCTTATCTTCCATCCACTCACAGGATTTGGCGTTCTCACCGAAAAGAGGATCCTTAATTACTCCCGCTCTCATAAGATCCATATGAACATCGCCTGGAACACGAGCTAAATAAGCCCCCTCACCACCTACACCTTTAATCGGCCAACCGGACGCCTCCCCCTCACTAGGATCACAATACCTAAGCGACCACACGCCATTCAGCGGGATCTCTAATCGAGACAATTTTTGTCTTAAAAAATTTTTGCCCATATTTTCACCACTATTCTAAGCAAAGCACTTTAAGGAATAAAAGGTTTAAAGAATCGCTTAAAAAGGCTCATTAGAAGAATCTTGAGCCAAAAACATGTAATCTAAGTTGCTCCTCTTCTTTAATTAAGATATGAGTTCAAAAGGTGGTGGGCCGGGCCGGACTTGAACCGGCGACCTCAGCCTATCTTAAATTAGCGGGCAGATGGGTGTCACTCGTAAGGGCTGCTTTAGGTTCCATTCTTGGAATGTCCTAACCGCGCTAGACTACCGGCCCGTCACGAATAAAAATATCTTTGAGAACTTTAATATTTTTCGTCTTTTAAACCGTTGAATTTGCTGATATTGCATTAGGCTGGTTTCGCCGATCGTTTCCTTGGAGCATAACGTCTGCTGTAATACGTGGCGGGAAGCTAAGCTAAATGTTTAGTTCATAGTAATGTTCCATCAGCGCCCCTACGTGTTTTCTCATCTCGTATTTTAAGTCTACGGAGCTAACCTTAACAATATTTGCAACTCTGTCCCAAGACCTACATTGTAAACACCTTGCCACCAATTTAACTTCATCTACTGGATTTAGGGGCAATCTAGGCTTACCAGAGCTCATAAAGTGAGATGCCAAAATCTGTCTAATGGCATCGCATGCTCCCTCGTAGGTCAGGCTACCTTTAACGTAGCTTAGCAATCTATCAATCTGAGATCTTGTTAAATTCGGTTTTTCCAGATGATCCCATTTGTTCACGTTTAGTAGCTGCACGGCGACTTCAGGTTCCAAGCTGAAGTATGTGTCTTGAAGCGAGTTTAAGAGCCTAATCTTAAACTCCATATATATTTCTTTTGCAAGAGATTCAGCCTTATCACTCAGCGGCCTAATCACAGCTACGCTGTATTCTCCAGAGACAATATTTCTCATAGGGCTTATATGGACTGGTATGAAGCCGTTTTTAAGCCAAAAGTTAAGCAACACCTTATCCGCTCCAAAACTTGCGCCAACCCAATCAAACCCCTCATCAATAGCTTCGTTACAGAGATTTTTTATCGCTAAGCTTCCAATTCCCCTACCAATCAGCTCTGGATGAACAGCTATTCTCACAATCCTTATACCCTTTAAACGAGCAAACTCGCTGTACAGTGGATAATACTTAATGATACAGGAGGGTATTAAATTACCGGGCGGCGGATTACCGGATATAACGAGATCTATCAATTCTCTCCTCATCTTCCCTTCCTCAGCTATATGGAGCGCGGCAATTATCTCTCCGGATTTAGCTATAACAGCTCGGGCTGAGTGATGGGGGGCATCTCCGAGAATTAGTAGGTCATCAGGCCTGTTTCTGTAGTGTGCTAGAACATATATTCCTATAAATTCCCTCAGCCTCTTCTCGTCAAACCTAAACCATTGATCAAGGTCGACTCTTTCATATCTGCATTCCTCGGGCTTAATCTCCTTTACAATGGTTTCATCTAAATCCGCTGGCTCAGCGTCTAAAAGCAGGGCTTCATACAGCCATTTCTCAACCGGGTCATTAGGCGCATATCTTATAGGCTCTTTCAGCTCAATTTTCTGCAGAGTTATCCCCTTATCCTGCTGGAGAGCCCTTAAAAACCTCAGCGAGAAGCCTCTACCGGCCCCTTCGTAGCCGTGAACCGTTGAGGCGAAAATAACTTTTGGAAATTTCTCAGCGAACGTGAAGAGTAAAGGCACCGGTATGCCAGCGGCTTCGTCAACCATGAGAATGTTGGCGCTCTCCTTCAAAGCCTTTTGCGGCAGATTGAATTCTACGCTCCCACGTTTACATTTTATTCTTGGCATACCTTCACGCGTCTCTCTAGTAAAATTCATACCTAGTGTTTCCAAACCCTTCTCAATCATTCCAAAAACTATTTGAGATTCCTCACTGTTAGGAGCGGTGACCAAGATCTTACGTACACCAAGATAAATAAGCATTGCTGCACTTAATCCCAAGAGCGCTGACTTACCTCTACCACGATTTGAGGTTATTAATAGAGCGCTTCTTCTTTGGCGCTCCCTTCCGATGGTTTCTTCGATTATTTGAAGAGCTCTAACCTGATCCTCTGTAAGAGCTAGCTCGTAAAGCTTCCCTAGAAACTTACTCTTCTCAGGAAGCTTAGGCTGCTCTCTAATGGTTTTAGGCGGGTTAAGCAGTTCTCCTTTAAGGATCTTCCAGTTATCTAGAACCCAGATCCCCTGCGCCTCTAAAAGCTTTCTAACAAAGAATTCTTCAAACCTCTTATTTAGGCTCCTTTGAGGATGCAGCGAATAAAGGAGATTTCTATGTATGCTTGTCTCCCAAGGCTTATCCACCTTTAAATCCAAATTATATAAGACCACTAGGCCGCCTCCCTTAACTGTTTCGACGAGCCTTCCAATGTCGTTAGGTCTGGCGCCAACACTCATATCCATTATAAGCATATCATTTGTCGTTCCGAGAACTCTATGGCTTTCCTCGTAGGAGTAATGCTTAATACGCTCCCTTGGAATGTTAGAAGATTCCAAAACATTCATTAATGCCTTGAATTGCTCACTACCCTCATCACAGTGATCTACGTAAACAATACTGTCTTCATCCATTCCCCTAAGCATCTTTAATGCCCTATGCTTTAAGATTAGAAATGTTAGGATGTCGATCGCGTTCTCCCCGGTAATCACTACCAGTCTCCTATGAAAAGCGTTTAAAGCCTCCTCCATCATTTTCGTAAGAAGACTTTCAGAATTCGCTTTCTCATTTAAATCAATGGTTTTATCCATTCCTATTAATATCTCCCCTAAGTCACTTTAACACTCTATTAAAAGTAGAAGAAAAACGTAATGGTAGGTGTCCTTTCGTTCTTCATACGCTTACTTATTAAGCTTACGCTGGTCTAGTATAGTGGATGAAAATGTTGTCCAGCTTAAAAACAAGCGAATCTAACGCTCAGGATTGCGCAATTCTCCTAAGCTGTTGAACGCTTTTATTCCACTTTAATTTCGTAGCCTTTCTTTCTTGGGAAAGTTATCTCGAGTACGCCTCTTATAAATCTGGCTTTTGCTCCACTTATCTCTACTGGAACCGGGAGCGGAACCCTGCAGCAGAATTGAGTGAACTCTCCTTTCCTGTGGGTGACGCCGAAATCTTCAAAGTTTATCTTCATCTTCATTTTAGCCGTGATTTCTATGAGGTCGTCGGATATTCTGCTTATCCTAACGCTCTCCTGATCTACTTTAGGTAAATCAACCGTAACGACAACTCTATCAGAGCTCACAAATACATTAAACAACGGTTCAAGAGACTGTGTTTTGACATCCCAACTGGGTCTTTCCGCAGCTCTTTCAATAATTTCGTCAGCTAACGCTTCAATCTCCTCGATATATTCGTGAATAATATCGAAGATCGATCTTCTTCTCACCTCAACCATAACTTTTCACTCCTATCTAATGTAAAATCCCGGGACATCATATTCCTGTGTTTTCCTCATTTTTGCAAGCTCGGTTTGAGTCCTTCGCATCATGTCCCTCATAGCTAAACGTACTTCTTCGCCTTTCTCTATTAGCTCGGATACATCAATATTAATTTTCATTATTCTGTTTAAAGCCTGTATAACTACTGATGAAGCCTCTGGGTCTGGGTAATTGTAAAATGTTTCAGCTAGCAGAGCTATAGCAGATATATTTTTCTCAGCGCAATACTTAAGGATTAATGCTTGGGGACCGACCAGAAAACCCCTTTGTATTACCTCGATTTCATTCTCGGTAAGCTTTTTTAGCGTATTTTCATCTGATGCTGCTCCAAATATTCTTAATTTTTCAATCTCATGACGATTTGGGACCGGTAATCCGCCTAACGTTAGCACTTCATTGGCTTTCTTTCTCCACGCCCATTCAACAATACTTTTCACTATTGAGTTGATTATATTCGATGGTATCGCGATCTCAGAGCTTAAAACCATGAGCCCACCGTCACCATATATTCTTATTGGCGACTTCGGAAGACCATTCTCAAGCATGATTATTGGCGGCAAAAGATCGGTTTCTATATAGGCTACTTCTTCAAGATTTAGCTTAGAGATTATATGCGCTGCCGCAATAACCCCAACTAAACCCACGTCTGGAAGCCCGCAGATTATTCTGATACCTTCTGGAATACTTTTATGCTCAATTATTTTAACCTCTTCACTAAGCATATGCTCCCCGCCAAAACCCAATAGTAATTACGCATAAATATTTATTAAAATTTCCTACTTTCCCTAACCCTAAAGTCGCAGCCTCTTATGAGAAAATTGAGGTCTCTAAATGGCATTTTAACGGTTGATTGAATTCGTCTCCCCGGATCTAAGTTTGATTGAAACCTTCTCGAAGAGGTCTTTATATATCTTCAGAGCCTCTTGTAAAGCCCTCTCTAAATCAACATTTCCAGCCTCGACCTCAGCCATTAAATGTTCAACGTATCGCCTAGTGTCCGGCGAAACAAGCCTCTCATCTACTTCCCTTAAAAGATTTATCAGCGTTTCACCTAGATTACTGATGTAGAAAGATTTTTTCTTCTTCTCAGCATAGCCCCTTTCAACAATGATCTGTGGATAGTCCGCCCTAGTGGCATCAGTTCCAATAGAGTGTTCTTCTAGGAGTTTGAGTAACTCTGATTCAGTTAAGCGTGGTGGAGGCTTAGTCTTTTTCTCCTCTAAGTTAACTTTGATCACCGGTAGTTTTTCACCTATGTGCAGCTCCGGAATCCAAACGATATCTTTGGGCTTAAAGTATGGGAAGATTTGATAGAAACCCTCCTCAACAAAATACTTGCCCGTCTCACTCATCTGCACTCCGCCTAAACTGACAGCCAACCTCCACCTTCTTAAAATAGCATCTTTGCCAACAACGTTCGCTAAGTAGCGCCTAGCAACGTACTCCCAAACCCTATATTTTTCGTCCAATTTGTCGGGGTAATATGCTGTTGGATATATTGGTGGATGCGCCCCATCGTTCTTTCTACCATCTCTAGGGTTATAGGAGAGCATGTTCACGTATCTAGCTAACGGGGTAGAAGATAACATGGATAACACAGCTTTATGGTCAACTGACAGCCACATATTTGTTTCAGTTCTAGGATAACTTATGTAGCCATTACCATAGAGGTTTTCAGCAATGCTCATAATTTTAGCGGCTCCCAAACCCATTATTTTTGAGAGCTCTTGGAGCATTACATCAGTATCTGTGGGAAGAGGTTTATATTCAATCTCATCCCTTAATTGAAAACCGGCCACAATAGCGTATTTAGCGTTCTCAGCCACACTATATAGGTAGAGTGCTTTAACGGGGTCTTTAAAGGGCTCACTTGAAACTTTAACTTTAGTCCCGTAAACGTTAAGGACCGCGGACACAACATAATATTTTTCTGGCTTAAAGTTCCTAATCTCGCTCTCTCTTTTATAAATGAACCAGAGGGTCGGCATCTGACAATTATGCACCACAGCATTAGAGACTAGGTAAGTGTTATCGGCCGTCTCCAAATTATAAACGGTGCCAAAATACTGGGCAGCTTCAACCTTCCTTATAGGCGTCAATATGCTCTCATCGGATATCTTGAAGCTAGCTCCGTTTAAGTCGGGTTTTAACCGCATCACATAAATGTCGCTGCAGGGGGACTCATTATTAGGCTTGGCTTTCCCCGTAATGTTGCTGACCGATAGATAGAGGAAATAGCCTAATCTGGCACAGAGCAACTGGAGCTGTAAAGCCAAAACTTTTGACCTTGTAGTAAAAGTGAAACATTGCTTGTTCCCATGCGACGCCTTCCACCTTTTTCCATCCATAAATCCATTGAAGAATGCTTTAACCAGGTTTAAGTTTCTGTGCAGCAGGATGAAGTCTGGAATACGCTTATCTTCCGGCTTCCCACCACACCATCTAATAAGGGCTTCACAAAGACATTTGGAACCCAACTTCGCAATAATTCTATTTTCTTTTCGCGTTATCGAAAAAGCGCAGCCCAGATCCTTAATGGAGTCTGCAGCCCTACATGCGTTTTCTAAGCACTCATCTTTAAGGTAGATAAACGCGTTATCCCCTGAAACATGCCCGTTAGCAACATACACCCCTATAAACCAGGACACATACTCGTTAAGTGGAAGAAATATGGATTCCTCCCCAATAGAGCCCGAGCCATCTTCCCGCGTAAACTCTCCCAATAGGATCCTTTCTGCGGCAACAGATCCTTTAATCCGCGGTACAACAAGATAGTCTTTGTACCCACTTTTGTTTCTCTGAGCTAGCTCCTCGCTCCGTCTCCAAGTAAGCTGGGGAAGAGACCCTTGGCTAGAATACGTTGCGGTTAGAACCGGGTGTTCAGGAGTTAGTTCTATCGGCAATAAGCCCGCAGCCTTAATCCTGATAATCTGCCCATAATATGATCGCGCAAACTTTCTAATCACCTCATTATTGTTGAGCAGCCAGCCAATACAGTGCTCTCCAACATTTATTTCGTCTATCGGTTTATACTCTCCGGGAATTATCGTATTCCCTTTAACGCATGAACCCCATGAAATCAGATTATTGTTGCCACCCAACCTTTTTGAAAGCGTAAGCAGTCTCGTATATGCTGCCCCAGTAATTAAGTCAAATTTATGGCGGAGCAATGCTTTCCAAACCCAGTTCCATTTTAGATCCGGCTCAATATTATTCCATGCGCGCCTAAGTTCGCTCACCGTTGTGGCATTAAATCTCATTCGCCCATATCTCGGCGTTGCCCCCAGAACCTTTTTAGCAATTAGCAGAACCTCATAGGCTATTAGCTCGCCTTCCGGATCGTTATCCGTCGCCAAAACCAGCATATCCACCCCCTTAATGGCGCCAACTAGACTTCTATAGGTTTCAGGATCCCTAATCTTCCACTCAACGGGTGCGCTGAAAAGCTCGCACGGATCAATATTTCTCCAATTAGAGTAGCGCTCTGGAAAATCTAGCTCGAGAACATGACCTTTTAAGGCAATTATTGGAGGAGTGGGCTTTATAGCCGATCGAACCATTTTTGCAACCGACGGCTTCTCAGTGACCACAAGCATATGGACCTACACCGACGGAGAGTATCTAGTTACTTCAAACTTAAAAAAAGGATCTATTATGAAGAACAACACCTTACTATCGGCAGGATCCAAATGTTTAATATTAAACTTAGTGTTTTCACATAACTATATATATCGATGAGAGATTATAGAAAAGTGCAGGTCATCGGGGAGTCGCCTCATGAGGGCTTTAGTGACTGGTGGATGCGGTTTCATAGGAAGCAACCTTGTTGAGAGGCTTGTCAGGGATGGGCATGAAGTTATAGTCTTCGACAATTTGAGCTCTGGCAACATAAAGAACATTGAGGGGCTGAACGTGGAGTTTTTTAACGAGCCGTGTGAGAAGATAAACATTGTAAAGGATAGAATTGACGTAATATTCCATTTAGGTATGCCTTCTTCCTCACCTATGTATAAAAGCAACCCCTATTTAGTGGGCAGAACGATAAATGAAGCGATCGTAATTCTTGAATACGCTAGAAAAAACAATTGCAAGATTGTTTATGCTAGTACAAGTAGCCTGTATAATGGTAATCCGACGCCCTATAGAGAGGACATGCCTATATATGTGACAGACTATTATACGGAGTGCAGATATGCAATTGAGCGGTTAGCGAAACTCTACAATCTGCTTTATGGCGTTAAGTCTATCGGCTTGAGACTATTTAGCGTTTACGGTCCGAAGGAGAAATATAAAGGCGAGTACGCCAACGTAGTTTCACAATTTATCTGGAAAATGCAGCGGGATGAACCGCCAATAATATTCGGCGATGGAAGCCAGACGCGTGACTTTATACATGTCAATGATGTTATTGAAGCATTTATGCTCGCTGCTGAGAGGGACTTCGGCTACGAGATATTTAACGTTGGAACCGGTGTAGAGCATAGTTTTAACGATTTAGTAAATATAATTAATAGGATGATGGGCAAAAATATAAAGCCAATATATAAGCCAAATCCAATTAAAAACTACGTTTACCGTACGCTGGCAGATACAACCAAAGCAGAGAAAGTTCTAGGTTTTAAGGCTAAAATATCACTCGAAGAAGGCATTAAAGAACTAATACAAAAAGCATAAATTCTGCGTAAAATGCCTGATGAGCGTGAAAGATAGGATAGAAATGTATGCTAAAATTCTAAAATAAAAATTGGGAGATCTGAAAGCCGCTAAATATCTCTAGAATACTCTTTAATTTAGGGTGGTGATTAAATACGAGCGATAGGATAAGAGTTGGAATAGCTGGTTTAGGGAGAAGCGGATGGAATATTCATGCTAAGGCGTTTGAGAAATTATCCGATAAGTATACGATTGTAGCTGTTACCGACACAATAGAGGAAAGAAGGCGGGAAGCTGTAGAGAAATTTGGCTGCAGAGCCTACGCCGAATTCGATGAGTTTGTGAGAGATGAAGATGTTGAATTAGTGATAATCGCAACCCCAAGCCATCTCCACGCGCCGCAGACGATAAAGGCTTTAGAGTCTGGGAAACATGTTGTCTGCGAGAAACCCATGGCTACGAGCCTCGCTGAAGCAGACGCCATGATAGAGACTGCGAGGAAAACTGGGAAGATATTAACGGTTTTCCAGAACAGCTTATTTAACCCAGATTACCTTAAGGTTAAGGAGGTTATAGAGTCCGGGAGACTTGGGCGCGTAGTTCTCATAAAGATATATTATTTACATTCATTTGGCAGGAGATGGGACTGGCAGACATTAAAAAAGTTTGGAGGTGGAGAGCTAAGGAATAATGGTGTACATGCCATAATTCAAGCGCTTTCTTTTATTGGCGATAAGGATCCGGAAGTCTTTTGTGACCTGCAAAGAACGCTAACTTTAGGCGACGCTGAAGACCACGTAAAAGTCATATTGAAGGCGCGGGATGCCCCGCTCATAGATATTGAGGTGACCAGAGCGTGTGCTTATCCTCAAAACACTTGGCTGGTTATGGGTACGCAAGGGGGGCTTGTCGGCAATAGATTCTCTCTCAAATGGAAGTATTTTAATCCAGAAGACCTCCCTCCAAGACAAGTGGAGACGGAGCCGACGCCTGACCGCAGCTATAATGTGGAGGAGATCCCGTGGAAGGAGGAGAGCTGGAGCATTACTGAACCCGAATATTGGGGCGCAAGCGCAATCGCCTTCTACCAAGAGCTCTACGGGACGATACGTCAAGGGAAACCATTAGCCGTAACCCCGGAGATGGTACGCAGGGTCATGTGGATTATAGAGAAATGCTTTGAAATATGTAGAACATAGCAGTACAGCGATAAAAGGCCGCCATCCCGCCTTCCTCCATTTACTAACGTCTCCAAAGATCCCACAAAATACCTACAGCATTCCTTAGGAAGTTTTATCTAGAAGATTGGCGGGCCCGCCGGGATTTGAACCCGGGATCTCCGGCTTTCATCAGCATCTTTCAGTCGCTTACTGGCTTTAGAAGGCCGACGCGTTATCCGTGCTACGCCTCCCGAATTGGGTTGTCTAGGCCCAATTTCACGGGCCCATTCTCTCGCATCCCAGCGGCCCATCTTATTTTCTGCAAGTTGTAAAATTTAAACTTTGATGTATTGCATATTTTCCAGATGTATATATGCGTGTCGGATAATATTTTAAATTCTGCTCTTTGAGAACAGTTTATAGTGAGCTGCGATGTGTATACTCGGTAAGGACGAGCTACTTAGATTAATAGAGAAGTATAGGTGCATCTATCCATTTGATTTAAACCTCCTTGATGGCGATGGCTATGTTCTAACTGTTAAGGAAGAGACAACTTTACAGTATCTTGAGCATAAAAATCTTATCTCTAACGAGATAGTGTTCACTCCACCCAACATTGTTGCACATTTAACCGCTAAGAGCAAGTATGGTAGAATGGGTTTATCTTTCCTGAACGCTGCTAAGGTTCATAGCGGTTTTATTGGTAGATTAGCGCTTGAAGTCGTAAACCTAAATAATGAGAGGACGCCGATAACTATTAAGCGCGGAGACCCATTCATGCACATAGAATTTATAACGAGGATAGGTGAACCGTCACCATACGTTGGTGAATACCAGTTCCAATATATGACAGATGAAGAAATAAAAATGTACATTCCAATCTTAAGGGAAGTCTTCAAGAACTACGACGATTTAGCCAGAATATGGTTCAAGAATAGAAGATTGATTTAAATGATGTCATGAAAATACTTTAATGATGGTTGATTTTTAGAGGGAAAGTGAAAGAAGAGTTTAAATATTCCTATTCTTTTAATGCTAGAAGGGACTTTAAAGATGAAGGCGCGAAACTATCGTGAAGTTAAGGGCATGCCATACACAAGGCAAGAATATATTCATGGAGCCCCGCAGCCTAAAATAACCAAGTTTACTTTTGGAAAGCCTTCAGATAGCTATGTTTATCAAGTCTCGCTGATCGCGGAAGAGAGAGTTCAGATTAGGCATAATGCGCTTGAGGCTGCCCGAGTGGCAGCCAACAGATATTTACAGAAGATGCTGGGTGAAAAGTTTTTCATGCGGGTTCTTGTTCTCCCGCATGTTGTTTTAAGGGAGAATAAGATGATATTTGGTGCTCATGCTGATAGGCTTCAGGAAGGTATGCGTAGGGCATTTGGTAAACCTATTGGTAGAGCTGCCCGCGTTGAGCCTAATCAGAAGATTATTACTGTCCAAGTTGATGAGAGTGGTTTAGAGGTTGCAAAAGAGGCTCTTAGAAGAGCTTCAGCTAAATTGCCAACTCCATGTAGAATAATTGTTGAGAAAATATCCTCTCAAACAATTCAAGCTCAAACCGAATAATGGAAAGTGGAGGGAAAAACCATGTCTAAAAAAGGAAAATATGTGTTATGGTTTGATGAAATAGGGATTGAAGACGTACCGTTAGTTGGCGGCAAAAGCGCGAGCTTAGGTGAGATGACGAGGAGGACCGGTGTTCCAGTACCATACGGGTTTGCGACTACTGCGGAAGCCTACAGGTATTATATAAGGGCGAACAAGCTTGATGAGAAGATAGTTGAGACCCTAAAAGAGCTTAAGGACCCAAATGATACACAGACTCTACAGCGAGTCGGCGCGAAGATTAGGAGCCTTATAGCATCCGCTGAAATGCCTAAAGACTTAGAGGAGGAAATAGTTAAAGCCTATGAGGAGCTCGCCAGAAGGGTTGGTGAGAAGGATCCATTCGTTGCGGTCCGTAGCTCCGCCACGGCCGAAGATCTTCCGGACGCTAGCTTCGCTGGTCAGCAGGAGACCTATCTTAATGTCCACACGGCTAAAGAGGTTGTTGAGAAGATAAAGCATTGCTATGCGAGCCTATTTACTGACAGAGCCATATTTTACAGGATTCAGAAGGGCTTCGACCACATGGCTGTAGCCTTAAGCGCGGTCGTCCAATTAATGGTTTACAGCAAGGCTAGCGGCGTCATATTCACGCTTGACGTGGCTACAGGAGATAGAAGCGTAGTTCTAATAGAGGCTGGCTATGGGCTGGGCGAGTACGTGGTTCAGGGAAAGATAACGCCGGACGAATACTATGTTAGAAAATCCGACCTAGAAATCGTCAAGAAGAACATCTCTAAGAAGACAGTTCAGCTGGTGAGACTTCCGACAGGTGGAACTGCAGAAATGCCTGTTCCACTAGATCTGCAGGATAAGCAGGTTCTCACAGACGAGCAGATTAAGGAGCTAGCTAAATACGCGATAGAGATCGAGAAACACTATGATAAACCAATGGACATCGAGTGGGCTCTAGACGAGAGAACAAACAAGCTGTTCATACTGCAGGCTAGGCCGGAGACAGTTTGGTCCCTAAAGAAGGCTGAGGTTATTGAAGAGAAACCAGCAGTGACAAAAGAGCGAAAGATACTCGTTCAGGGCCTTCCGGCTTCCCCAGGCATAGCTGTTGGAAAGGTTCACATTATACCGACGGTCGATAGAATCAACGAGTTCCAGAAGGGTGAGATACTTGTCACCGAGATGACCGCGCCGGACTGGGTTCCGGCTATGCGAAAGGCGGCCGCAATTATAACTAACTCTGGCGGGATGACCTGTCACGCCGCAATAGTCTCTAGGGAACTTGGCATACCATGCATTGTTGGGACAGCTTCACGTGGTACACCTGCAACAGAGGTTCTTAAAGACGGAATGATTGTAACAGTTGACGCGAAAACTGGGGTCGTCTATGAAGGTGTAGTTGAAGAGGTTGCTGAAAAGGTCGCCGAAAAAGCTGAAGTTGGACCTGCAGCGGTTGTTACAGCTGAACCATATATAATTACTGGGACAAAGATCTACGTAAACCTTGGTGAGCCAGAAATAGCTGAAAAAGTTGCAGCTCTGCCAGCTGACGGTGTTGGACTACTTAGACAGGAATTTGTTTGGTCAAGTGAGATAGGTGAACACCCGCTTTACATGATTGAAACCGGTAGGGCTGAGGAGTTTGTTAATAAGCTCGCTGAGGCATTTCGCAAGATCTGTGCAGCATTCTATCCTAGACCAGTTGTCATGCGCTTCAGCGACTTCAAGTCATCAGAGTATAGAGAGCTGAAGGGTGGAGAAAAATACGAGCCAGTTGAACCATCAGCGCTGCTAGGCTGGAGAGGCGCATCAAGATACTATGATCCAAAATATATCGAGGCGTTCAGGCTTGAGGTTAGAGCTGTTAAGAAGGTTAGGGAAGAGTATGGGCTTAAGAACCTCTGGGTCATGATACCGTTCTGTAGGCGGGTTGACGAGCTAGAGAAGATCATTAAGATAATGGAGGAGGAGGGGCTGCGCAGAGGACCTGACTTTAAGGTTTGGCTTATGGCTGAGATACCAAGCAACTGTCTGTTAGCGGATAAATTTAACAAGTACATTGACGGCTACAGTATCGGCAGCAATGATTTAACTATGACGATATTAGGCTGCGACAGAGATAATGAGACAGTTGCACATCTATTTGACGAGAGGGATTTAGCAGTTAAGAGGGCTATAAGGCTGCTTATTAAATTAGCTCACCGCGATGGCAAGACTGTAAGCATATGCGGGCAGGCTCCAAGCGTTTATCCGGAGTTCACGGAGTTTCTGGTTAAGAGCGGAATAGACAGCATATCTGTTAATCCAGACGTTGTCGTTCAGACAAGGAAGCTTGTAGCCTCCATTGAACAGCGCATATTAGTTGAAAAGGCAACCGGTAAAGGTATGCGCGAAGACCCGGACTTAGACATCCCCCTAAACGATGAAGAATAAAACAGCCACCTAAAAAACAATTAATAGTTTCCTTCCCCTCTATTTTTTAATGGTCAAAATTGCCTAGAGTATTCGATCTAGAGGAAGGTAGAGTAAAGAGCGAGATTATTAAGCGTGGCGCACGGAGAGTTCTAATTCAGCTACCTGAGGGGCTTAAATCCGAAGCCGCCTATATTTCATCTATTGTAGAGGAGACTGGAGCGCTGGCGGTGGTTTCAGCCGACCCATGTTATGGAGCATGCGATTTAGCGTTGAATGAAGCCCTAACTTTAGGGGTCGACCTGATAATTCATTATGGGCATTCTGAAATGGAGCAGTTTAAGAGGATAGTTAATGTGCCAGTTGTGTATATTGAGGCGAAAACGAACATTAGCGTTAAAGACCTCGTTAGGGACGCTTTACATTACCTTAATTCATGGGAAAAAATCGGTTTAGCGACGGTTGTTCAACATGTCTGCTCTCTACATGAAGCTGAGGAGGTTCTTAAAAGCGCTGGTAAAAAAGTCTATATTGGAGGGGAGGCGGGATTAAAGTATCCTGGTCAGGTGCTTGGCTGCGACTATCGTAACGCTAAATCAATCTCAAAATTCGTTGAAGCCTTCCTGTTCATTGGCGGCGGGTTATTTCATGCCATTGGATTGTTTTTGGCTACAATGAAGCCAACGATAGCCATTGATCCATTTGAAAGGAGGATTTATAGTGTCGAGGATGAAGCTAGGCGCATAATTAACAGACGTTGGGCGGATATATCTGAGGCTTCAAGTGCGAAAATATGGGGCGTGATTATTGGGCTAAAATCCGGTCAATTAAACCTTGACATCTCAATAAAAGCTAAGAAGGATATAGAGGCGGCTGGTAGAAGGGCAATACTCTTAGCTATGAGGGAGATCACGCCTGAAAACCTGCTTAATTTCCCAGCGATAGAAGCGTATGTGAATACTGCCTGCCCGAGAATATCCTTCTATGAATCGCGAAAGTTTCATAGACCAGTTCTAACGATAAGAGAACTCTACGTCGCTCTTGGAAAAATCTCTTGGGAAGAATATTTGCAGTCAGGTTTACTTTAACCTTAACATTGGTGGGGCTGTTGTTAAGGAGGAAGCATCTTTCCCTTCTATTATCTCAGCTGGAGCCCCCGCCTCATCCTAAGCTGAGGTGGGAGAGCTATATGCTTGATGCTGAGAGCGCCGCTAACATGGTTTATACCGCGGCGTGGGTTTATGACGACATACGCGGAAGAAAAGTTATTGATTTGGGCTGCGGATCCGGGATTCTTGCAATAGCAGCATCGCTTCTTGGCGCTGAGCTAGCTGTCGGCGTTGACATAGATAGGGAATCCATTATGGCGGCTGTCAGAAACGCTGAGAAAGTTGGAGCCGACGTCGAGTTCATAGTTGGCGACATAGATTGTGTTGGCGGACATTTTCACACAACTTTAATGAACCCTCCCTTCGGCAGCTGGCATAAAGGTGCTGACGTAAGGTTTTTAGAGAAGGCTCTGGAGATATCGGACGTTGTGTATTCCATCCATAAGCGAAGCCAATCGGTTAGAGAGTTTCTGAGGAAACGTATCCCGCAGTTGGGCGGCTTTATAGATCACGTCTATGAAATGGATATAGTTCTAAGCCGAACTTATAGCTTCCATAGAAGAAGGCGCTACATTGTTAAGGCTGATTTATATCGAATACTAAGTAAAAAATGAATGGAATTAGCAAAACTAATATTGTTCTTTATCGGTAATTTTAGGAGTAAAACGTGGAATGTTCCATATGCTGGAAGAGAGGAAGAGCGGTAGATTTGTAGTTCCGGGAGAAAGGATAGGCGTAATAGAGGAGTTTATACCTGATAGGGGAACATATGTTAAGGATGGAGTAATATACGCAAGTAACATGGGATACCTATTAATAGATTCTGTTAGCAGGAAAGTTTCTGTTTATTCTCTATCACGTGAAGCTTGCTTTCCAAAGGTCGGAAGCATAGTCGTAGGGCACGTTGTAAATATTCAGAGCGCCATGGCTTTCATACGCATAATAAAAATCGGAAAAAGATTTCTTTCAGGTTTCTTCACCGGCGTTTTACACATTTCAGATATAGAGGAGGGCTTCACTGAAAATATTTTCGACACGCTTAAGCTGGGAGATCTGGTGAGAGCTAAGGTTATAAGTGAAGCCAATAGGACATTCCACTTAACAACTAAGGGCGAAAAACTAGGCGTGATATTGGCTTTATGCTCCAAGTGCGGCGGCGTGCTAAAGCTTAAAGCAAAATCTAAGGGTAAAGGAAGAAGGAAAGAAAAAAATTTATATTGCGAGGATTGTGGAAATACTGAGTCTAGGAAGATAGCATCAGACTATGGGCTTGGGAATCTCTAACTGAGAAATTGGGATGGTGATTAACGATGCGATTAACGGTTTTAGAGAGGAAGCCGGATGAGATAGTGATTGAAGTGGATGGAGAGGGGCATACTTTATGTAACCTTTTAGAGGCGGTTCTATTAGAGGATGAGGAAGTGGAGTACGCTAGCTACAATATATCTCATCCACTCGCATCAAAACCAGTAATAACCGTGAAAACGAAGGGGAGAAAAAGCCCCGAAGATGCTTTAAAGGACGCTGCCAAAAAAATCCTTGATAGAGGAAGAAGTCTAAGAGAGGAATTTGAGAAAGCTTTTCAAGGTTAAAGTGATCTTTGCAGGATTTTGCTTCTATCTAGGATCAGCTCCAGTATTGCGCATAGGTTATCCACCATGTCCGCGTCTCTCACTAATATATCGAGCGTTTCCTTAATTGAAATGACCCCTGAAAGCCAACCAAAGACTATTAAAGCCTCAGCTGCATCAGCCTGCCTGTGTCTATCTGTTCTTGGAGGCAACAATGATCTTATTCCTGACTTCTTTAGAGCCGAAGAAAGAAGGCTGCTTTCAATCTTCCGTCCAACGGGTTTACCGGCAATTTTAGACAGCGCCAACGAGTAAACAAAATTGATATATGCGTCTCCGAGAGACGCTAAATCCTTATCACTCAAAATTTCTGAAAGCTTAGAGTATCTGGCTATAAAGGGGAAATACTCCCTTAGAAAGCTCTCAACCAATTTCAACCACCAGCAATCTCAAATAAATATTAATTTAGGAGAGATTATTACTTTTGAGGTTGATGCCGGCGATAAAAGAAACAATAGTATTGAAGGTTAATAGTGAAAATCCTGAAAAAGAAAAGATTAAGTTAGCTGCCGATGTGATACGAAAGGGTGGGTTAGTGGCTTTTCCCACAGAGACAGTTTACGGGTTGGGTGCAGATGCCCTTAATTCCGAAGCCGTCAAAAATATTTATTTAGCTAAGATGCGCCCTCTAGACAACCCCATAATAGTTCATGTAGCAAAAAAAGAAGACGTTTACAGGCTCGCTGTAAAAGTGCCGAAACGAGCTGAAAAGCTCATGGAACGCTTTTGGCCCGGACCATTAACTCTAGTTCTTAAAGCCTCAGAAATAGTTCCGAGGACAACTACGGGTGGACTTGACACAGTAGCTATAAGGATGCCTAAGCATAAAGTTGCTTTAGCCCTTATAGAGGCGTCTGAAACGCCTATAGCTGCTCCAAGCGCCAATTTAGCTGGCAGACCAAGCCCAACTATGGCTGAGCATGTAATTCAAGATCTCTATGGCAGAATAGATGTGATAATTGATGCTGGACCAACAAATATAGGTGTTGAATCAACAGTTCTGGATTTAACTTGTGAACCCCCGCAGATCTTAAGGCCCGGCGGTGTAACGTATGAGGAGTTAAAAAGCATTTTAGGCAGGGTTAGAGTCCACCCCGCCGCCGTGTCTAAGAGCGAGATCCATGTTGAGAAAGCCCGTTCACCTGGGCTTAAATATAGGCATTATGCGCCGAAAGCTGAAACAATAGTTGTTGAGGGGGAATTCAATGCCATTGTTAAAAAGGTTGCGGAGCTGGCTAGAAAATATGTTGAGGAGGGTAAGAAGGTGGGAATTCTGGCTACGGATGAAAGTCTGCAAACTTATGGGTTAGGCGTAGTCAAGTCGATGGGGAGCAGGTCTGACCTCTCATCGATAGCGAAAAACCTGTTTAAATTGCTTAGGGAGTTTGATAATGAGGGAGTTGATGTAATAATTGCTGAGGGTCTTCCACAGGATGGTTTAGGGTTAGCGGTAATGAATAGGCTTAGAAAAGCTGCCGGCTACAATATCATTGAAGCGAAATAGGCAATGTTTTATATGCTAGTCTTCCTCCTCAGCGTCAGCTATACCCTTCTCAGTTATTATGAAATGGGCTTCTCTCTCCGGCAAATATGGGCTGTCAATTATTTTTGCGACCCTTATATTCTTCGCCCCCCTCCTCAGGTAGACCCTATGTGTGCAGGCATGCGCCATAATATTTCCGCCAGCGGGCCTGTTCGGGTCGGTGAAGAACGCTGCCGGGTTGGCTTGAACCTGATTTGTTATGACAACCGCCAGATTGTAGGCTTCCGCTAATCTAAGCAGCTTATGCAAATATTGGTTTAGTTTCTGCTGTCTCTCCGAGAGGGTCTCGCGCCCAATGTATTCGCCCCTGAAATGGCTTATCATGCTGTCGACAACCACCAGCTTCACATTGTTTTCTGGGCATAACGTGAACAGTTTATCTATTAATAAACATTGATGGCTACTATTGTAGGCTCTCGCCACAAATATGTTTTTTGCAATTTCCCTAGGATCAAGACCTAAACCAGAAGATATCTGGTATATTCGTTCAGGCATGAATGTCCCTTCAGTATCTATGAATACGACTCTACCCTCTAACCCGCCTCTCTCGTAGGGTAACTGAGCCGTAACGGACAGCATCAAGCAGATTTGAGTCTTCCCAGAACCATATTCACCTATAAATTCAGTTATAGCCTGAGTCTCTATACCGCCACCAAGTATCTCATCAAGCTTTTTGCACCCGGTTGTGCAGCGCCTCATGTTCTTCCTGATTTCATAATACTCCTGAGCCGTCTTGAAGTCCGCTGAAAGCATTTTTCTCGCGGATTCTTGAATCTTAAGTATTGTCCCTAAACCTATACCAGTCTTCTCAACTATCTCCATTGGAGGCGTGACAGCTATAGCCTCAATCGTCACGTAACCCGCAGCCCTAAGCTTAGATGCTATTGATGGGCCGACACCATCTAGAGACTCTAAATCCTCCATTTTAATACGCCTCCCACACAATATTATTCTTCGAGATCTTCCTCCAGCACTTCCAGCATAAAGGGATTTTTCTGCCCTTATACATGATATATACAGCTATATCTGCATTCTTACATTTATTATCCCATGGGTTTAAGCAGTGCTCTATGCTAGTAGACGAGGCGCTGGGTCCCGCCTGAACATTAAGTCTACTTTTAGCCATCCACATAACCATTTAGTAACTTGTATCCTAGAATTATTTAAGGAATCTGTGAAAAATTAGGTGGGGGAGGGGGGATACCCTTAACCCTCTTTATAGCTGAGAGAAAATCTAATAAGGCTTTAACAGTTTCATTTTCAAGATTTATTTGGTATGTTTTCGGCTTAAATTTATTCTCCTTAACCCAGCCTAGCTCAACTAATATTTTAAGTCTCCTATCGACTGAAGGTGTTCTGAGACCTGTATGCTTAGCTAAGGCATATTTTGTGAAGGCTTTATCCGGGTTAAGTGCCAGATGAATTAAGACCCTAAGTCTTTTTCCCCCACCCAAACCAAGCTCAAGCTCTCTCCATACATCCTCAGTAACCTTCCTTCTCTCTTTTCTCTCATCCATCATTTCTCTACGCTTCCAGCTGCCTTAACAGGTTATTTAAAAATCTTTCCAAATCCACTAGGGTTGCACCAGATATACCGATTTCCATTAAAGATTTCATGTCAATTATTCCTCGATAAATCAAGTCCTGAACATGTTCTTCAAAATCCTCAACCGGTTTCACGCCATACTCTTCGCAAACAATGTTGTAGAACCGCTTTAGATCCCTTAAACCTATATATGCAGATTTGCTCGCTTTTAACCCCCTAACAAGGGCTAAAAGGATTAATCTGCCGTCTTTATCAAGGCTTATAATATCTTCCATCGTTATGGTTGGATTTATCTCGCTGTAGACCCTACGAACATGCTCCGGCGACACCCTGTTTGAGCCTAGATTTTCCGCCAGCACCCCGGAGTAATAGAGGAGTTCAAGTCCGATCCGAACATCACCGTTAATCGGCGGATTCGCGGTTAAATCGCTTATTAAATCGAGAGTCTCATTTAAGACGACTCCTGGTTGAAAGGCTTCTTCAACCCTATCCCCAAGTATATCTCTGATCTGCCTACTTGTATATCTCGGAAACTCTATTATACCTATTCCAAGAGTCGACTTTTCACCTGACTCGAGAAGATCATACCATTTAAGCGATCTGGCGATAAATATTTCGCCAATTATCGGTACAGGCTCGCCGGGGCACATCTCCGGTATGCGCGTTAAATCATATATAACCCGCTCCCTCGGATTCATCTGGACAAAATAATCTATTTCGTCAAACGTCAGTATGAGGAAGATTTCTTCAAACCTTAAATACTCAATTAACTGCCTGATCATCTCTTCAGGGCTCAGGCTTTTCGTCGATATTTTTTGTGTAACCTTCCTTACAAGGTTGCTGAAAAGAACATAACGTGTAGTTCCATCAACCTTACAGTTCATGTAAACATGCTTAAGGTTAATACCCTCTTTACGCGCCATATCAACGATAATCTCGCCAAACTTAAGCGCGGTGCAGGTTTTCCCGGTGCCAGCAGCCCCAACAATCTGGGTGAAACGTGGATAGGCACCCCAAACATTTTTCAGCATGTTACCGTATATTGAGAGCAGCATGTTTATTTGATGATCCCTATGCGGCAAACGTTTTGGAACATAGTAGGGTGAAAGCTTATTTCTATCTTTAAATATGTGCGATTGCACTCTAAACAATTCTCAAACCCAAGTTAAGATTAAATCGGGGGAGCCATATATATTTGGAGAATTTTAAAGTGATTCGAGAGGTTTTACATTGCCCATTATAGGTTTAGGTCTCTTCACAGGAGCGCACCATTTAACGGCATTACCTATGATCTTCAGCACATCAGGGTTATAATAGGTTGGATAGGTTTCGTGCCCTGGCCTAAAGTAAAATATTTTACCCGCCCCCCTGTAGAAGCAGCATCCGCTGCGGAAAACTTCACCGCCCTTAAACCAGCTTATGAATATTAATTCGTCTGGAGGCGGTATATCGAAGGGTTCACCATACATCTCTTCATGCTCAATTTCGAAGTAGTCTCCAAGCCCCTCAGCAATCGGATGCCACCTTGCAACAACCCATATTCTCTCCTTTTCACCAGCCTCCCTCCACTTAAGATTACATGAAGTCCCAAGTAGACGCCTAAATATTTTAGAGAAATGCCCTGAGTGTAGCACGATTAACCCCATCCCATCAGAAGTCACACGTCTATAAACTCTATCAACAACTGTGTCGCTCACTTTCTCATGCGCAACATGCCCCCACCAGATTAACACGTCAGTATTATTGAGAACCTCTTCTGTTAAACCATGCTCCGGCTCATTAAATGTAGCTGTCCGGACATTGAACCCCTGCTCGCGGAGATATTTAGCGATGACTGCATGCATGCCCTCAGGATATATTTTGGCAACCCTTTCATCTTCTTTTTCATGAATGAACTCGTTCCAAACGGTCACGCTTATCTTACCGTCACCCATATGCGCCACCCGTAAAAAATAGAGACGATGACAAATAAATCTTTTTTAAGATTTTGGAGACTAGTAACGCTAGTTGGTGGATTCCGATTATACGCCGCTCATGAAAATTATCTTGGAGTGGTTTTAAGAATTTCACTTAATGTTTAAGAGGAGGTCGAAAGTTATAGATGATTTTATTCAACTATTTGATGAAAATACGCAGAGATGTACAGTAAGACAATATAGATGATGATTTCACCATAAATCTTCTGAGGGAATCGCCCAGGGGATAGATTGATAATAAGTATAACTGAGGACATGCCTCCAAGTTATCTGAAATCAGGGTTAATGACTCTAGTGGAGACAATACGTAGGTACGGAAATCTACCAATTGAAATCTCCGAACCTTGGTGAAGTAGAAAAACTATGAGGCGATCACATTTTAGACTTGAGATTTCCATAAAGTTAACTAAAAATTATTAATGAATTATACTTCACATACTATGTTGGGTGTTATTTTATGGTTGACATAGTTGATGCCCCTCAAATCACCGATAACTTCATTTTGAAGCTTTATAAGCGCATTAAGCCCTCCATGTCCTTTAAAGCAACCTCAAAAGAGGAGTTTGAGGAATGGAAATCTATGATGAAGAGTAAAATTATGGAGCTTTTAGGGGAATTTCCCGAGCCAGCTCCATTAGAGCCCCGTCTACTCTCCTCCGAGGAGACTGAAAAGTTTGTGAGAGAGAAGTGGCTGATTCAATCTGAGGAAGATTGCTACGTTCCGCTCTACCTGCTGATACCGAAAAACGGTGGAGGAAAGAAACCAGCAATACTTTGCGCTCATGGACATGGTCCATACGGGAAGGATTCTGTTGCAGGCGTTCACTTCAATGATCCTGAAAGAAAAGCCGATATTTTAAAGCACAACTATAATTATGGGGAGCAAATGGCGGCTGCAGGCTTCATAACTATCGCGCCCGACTGGAGAAGCTTTGGGGAACGTATAGCCTATCATAATCCATATCCTGGGAGAGATATATGCAACATTCATTTTCTTCAACATTTGATCTTGGGTAGAACCTTGCTAGGGTCAAACATATTTGATGGCATGCGGGTAATAGATTTCCTTCTAACGAGGGAGGAAGTGAATCCGGAGAGAATAGGTTGTATGGGTCTCTCTTTCGGGGGAACCATGACCACATTCCTAGCGCTATTGGATGATAGGATAAAAGCCGCGGATATAATATGCTATGCGACGACAGTTGAGCATTACGCCATTCATAGACCTAATTTCTGCGGCTCTCAAATCGTACCATACTTATATAAGTACATGGATGTGCCCGACGTGATAGCGGCAATAGCGCCTAAACCATTATTAATAGAGAGCGGGGCGTCTGACACGTGCTTTTGGATCCATTCAGCGCTGAAAGCTCACGAAACCATTAGAAGGGCATATGAAGTCAGCGGGCACCCGGAAAATCTATGGATAGAGGTTTTTCCAGGAGAACATAGTTTCTCAGGGCGAAAAGCCTTCGATTTCTTCAAAAAATTTCTTATGGGGGAAAGGGTGTGAACTTAGCCTACAATATAAACTAGCTGCTTTCAGCAATAATCATTAGTAGCCCGAGAAGAACCAATACTATGCTAACCATCATGAAGAAGATGCTGGCTCCTCCCAGACTACTTGAATTCAAATTCGTTTGATGCGCCAATATTATGCCTACGATCAATAATATGAAGCCGAAGAGCCTTTCCATAAATATTAAGCCTAAAGACCTCTCTTTCTCCACCCTACTCATTCCTCGCCCTCCCTAAATCTGAAGTCTAGAAGTTTTATTCTTCGATTTCTTTTAATCTTTGCGGCAAATACTTATCTACAATATGGGTTAACCCATATCTCGAGAACGCCTCCAGCTCACATTTCCTTTGGATCTTCATGAAGACGCTTATTTCCCTCTGCCATATCTCACCTTTATATCTTGGATCGCGAAGTAGCTCGTGTAGGCGCTTAATGTCTATATCCTCGAGTTTATCGCTTGGCAGCTTATAGTTCATTATGTCAGATGCCCAAACCCCAGCCCACTTAGCATCAGGCGTCGTCAGCTCTCTCACATGAGCCGCATTAGCTGAGCCGGAAATTATAACCATGGCTATGTGCATACCCCAAGGATCCGCGTCAGTAAATATGTAAACAGGCAACCCTAACTCCTGATTTAGCCTGCGGATAAAATATCTTGTTGAGCGAGGAGCTTGACCGCCTAAAAAGACTAAGATGGCTTTAAATTTTTCATGAACCCTCTCTTCAATAAACCTGGTGAATAAGCCGCCCTTCTCGATAGCTATAACCTTATCGGCGCTTGTCTCCACTAGCTCCGCTGAAGTTAACGCTGGTCCAATCATTACGCCGTCCGGATGCGATGTTAGATTTAAACGTTTCCCCTCATATCTTGGAATAGTGTATTCTATTATTAGATCTCCGAAAACAGCGGATCTCTCCTCCGGGAAAACATTAAAGTCTTCTCTTGTGCAACCTAATATTGTTTCTAGGTCGGTTATTATATCATCTGATTCATCTTGGGTGCTAAATGATATATCGTATGCTTGAGCCGAGTAGAAAACATCTCTAAGAGTCGAGGTTTTCTGGTTTAAAGTTAACTCATGAACGAAATAAGCCATCCAAACTAGCTGTGTGAGGGGTCTTAAATGCCTAATATTACCCGCGCTTCTCTTAACTTTTTTATCCCCTAAAACGTACTGTCTAAGCTCCGGATCATAATGTATATTATCGATCGATCTACTCGGCATAACAATGTTTGGGAAGAGCCCCTCCTCTAATTGGCTATATATGTCGCATCCAAACTTTTCGAGCTTTAAGAGAACCTCTTTCCTCTTCTCCTTAGCCGTAATGCTAATCTTCTTCAATCTTTCCAGCCCTCCTTAAAAGTTCCCTTACACTAGGCACCTCGTTTTTCCCAGCTAGTTTCGCTGAGAACTCAGCTATTTTAGGCAGATACTTAGCGAAAACCGAAAGGCGTGCTTTCTCGCGTTTAACTCTTTCTTTTCTCGACAAGTAGGCTCCAAGTTGACGTGCAACCTCTCTTATTCCATTTAATATCTCCCTGCTGACCTCCGGTCTATCGGCTATCATCTCCTTCCCGACGGTTTTCCACGGAATTTTTGTACTACATATGTGAACTAAAACAGCGAACGGCATGCCGGGTGTTAACCCGTACTTCCTCCAATCAATCGATTTAACAATTCTCCAGCTAACATCGCCCGACTCATCGTAAACTAGAGGGATTTTATTTGCAAACCTGTACAAGAGTATGTCGTCTTTCACCGGAACCTTACCGCCATACGCTATTCCAACCTCAATGATGAATGGGTGGCCCGAATACGCTGACGGCTTACGTTGAGTGACGGCTACAAACTCGGGTTCAAGCTCCTTCAATATTCCAGCCTTAAGGATCTCTTCGCCTAAGGGTGATAGACAAGCAGCATCGGGCGGCAGAAAATCATTGAAGTTCTTCATTGCTTGGACAAGCTTAACTATCTCCTCTGGCTTGAGGCTTTTAGGATCAACGTCTTCCTGGAAGCCAGCGAACTTGAGGAAGCGCTGGGCGGTGCGTTTACCCACTCTATGAAAATGCTCCTGCATAAAATCGAGCAGGGTCTTACACCGCGTTACGCGTATTATGCGATACATTGTCTCAACATCCACGCCGTGAGGGTGGGGCAGGGTCTCCCTTGGTTGCGGCGGAAGCCTTGAAACAACCCTTTCAAACTTATATAGCCGCCCTCTAGGATCAACAAACGTTATGTTAGCGTATGGGTTAACAATAGCCGTCTGCTTTAAGTACTCGAGAACTTTTGGCATCGCCTTCGCGTAGTCGCCTTCAAGACTTAGCTCGACAATTGTTCCATGCCATCCCCTCTCGTTTTCACGTATTCTCCTATCTAGAATAATTGGGCGATTACGTTCAATATCTATCATCAGAGTATACTCATATATTTTCTGAGAACCAGTACTTGAAATAACCTTTACAGGCCTATTAGTTGTTATCTGCCCGTAGAGGATGGTCATTGTTCCACCTAAACCAAATGTTCCACGAGACTGCCGCAACTTATATTTTGAGCTGAATAAGAATTGGCAGAAAGCCAGCGGAACATAGTCTGCCGGTATACCTGAGCCATTGTCTCTAACCCTCAAAACATAAATATTTTCATTTTCGCCTTCCTCACCTTTAATGGATGATAAACGTATGTATATGTCTGGCAGAATCCCTACGGGCTCCGTAGCGTCAAGAGAGTTCTCCACGAGCTCTCTTATCGCCGAGAAAATAGCCCTTGCAGGATTTGAGAAACCCGCTATCTCCCTATTCCTATAGAAGAAGTCAGCTGGACTTATTTCCTGGAATACTTGACTTATCTCCTTCACGCCCCTTCTACTCTAAAACATGTAGGTTATCAGTTATGAGCTTTATTGAATCCATATTATGTTCATCTAGGTTCAGATAATAATGTTCCCCCTTCCCAGAGTTCAAGTCTTCTCTTCTTAAGCTCCTGCCTCTTCCTCTGCAAAAATCTATAAACTGTCGAGTGCTGACTACCGTTTATCAGCATGTTTATCGCCTCACGAGCAACATTAACTTGCTCAATATCGCCTATTATCGCAACAGTATGCCCATAAACAGATATTAGGGCTCCGCTCAACTCCTCTATCATTTCTCTAGCTTTTCCTTCCTTCCCGATTATTCTCCCCCTAACCCTCCTTAGCTCAGATTCGGATTTTCCAAGAATCTCCCTTAAATCAATTATATCCAGCATGTAGTCTTCGCCCTCTAAAAGTTTGAACGCTTTTTCAGGGGAGAAACCTCTACCTATCGCTAAAACTATATCTTTAGCCCTGAAAAGTAGTGATGGATCTTCAGCGTCATCCCTCAAAGTGATGGTTACATCGCCGGTCTCGCTGTCAATATCGAGGTTTACAGGCAGCTTCTTCTGTATATAATCTTTTGTAGTGCCGTTCTGTCCTATCAGGACGCCGATTCTCTCCCTAGGTATCTTAACGAATAGCTGTTTCACCGGTCACCACCCTATATAATTCTTCAATATCAATAACATTTACGCCAATCCTCGAGAAATATCTATTTATGTTCTCCAAGTCTCTAAGGAGAAATTGATCTGAAGTAGGATGCTCGATTGGAACAGCTTGCGAGAAATCAAACAAGACGGGTTTACCCCTCCAAACCATAATATTGTATTCGCTTAAGTCTCCGTGGACTAAACCAGCTCCCCTATAAAGTCTCTTAACATGAGAAAGAACCATACGATACATTCTCTCCGGGCTTTTAAGATCAACCTCCTTTAAAAGTGGTGCGCTTACACCATTCCTACCTATAAACTCCATAATTAGAACATTATTCCTTATAGCTATTGGACGCGGAACCCTAACCTTAGCTTCATAAGCCAAATTCAAGTTTTTAAACTCCTTTTGAGCCCATAAAAAGACCAGGTTCCTCAGATTCTTTCTAACGTTCTTAAATCTCGGGTCTCCAATAATATATGGAAGCCTACCTTTCCTAAACTCGGCCGAAACTGTTAAAAATATTTTTATAGCGATCTCCTCGCCGTTGGGCCCTATCCCCCAATATATCCGCGACTCCTTACCAGAGTTCACAACACCGTAAATCTCCTTTATTATGCCGTCATTCATGAAATCATATATTGTCATAAGAGTTGATTTATCAAAAACCTCTTCAAGAACCTCGTATTCTTCGCTTCGCTTCTCTTTCATCAGCTGCTCTGACTCGTAGGTCTTCTCCTCACGCTCTAGCTTCTTACGCAATCTATCCTTAAGCGACAATATAAAAGACCTCCAAAATTACTGGAAAACGTTTCAACTGGCAGCAATATGTTTTGAGCGGAGACCATAATCCTCGCAATATTATAACATCTCTCCATGGGACTATTTCCCTAAATTAGATTACTTAACATTTGTTATGTAGATATTTATGAGTATAGCTCTCATATATGTGTGACGCCTAAAAAACTTTCAATAATTCTGCGGGAGGCAGTCGGGTATTTATGGAGCTGTTTAGAGAAAATATCCTTAAAAACGATCTTTTCAATTAAATGAATTGACAATAATACTTCAAAAATTGTTTTAGGCAGCACCATTTATTGCATGGTTAAAAGTCCCATTTTACGCAGCTGCTCCACTTGACCCTTTGTGTAGCGCCAGATTATGTCCCCTCGGGTCTCATATTGGAAGTCCCATGGAGAAACGAGAACAACGTCGCCAACCCTTATCCAAAACCTACGTTTAAGCTTACCCCTTATACGACATATACGCTCATGTCCATCTTGACATTTAACTAGCACACGATCATAGCCGAGAAGTTTTACAGCTATACCTAAGACATCGCTTCCAGATGGAAGCACTAACTCCTCTTCGAGCTCCTCCTCACTAACAACTTTCTTTTTACCCAAGCACCATCCTCATTCATGCAATTACATCTATCTCTATTAAGATATGAGCCTTCTTAAATATATTGTACTTGACACCTGTTTATCTAAAAAGTTAACGTGAAGCGAATTTTGCAGGGTCTAAAGATCGTTTGCTCCAAGCTATAAGTTATATTTTTATTTTTCCTTTCCTGTAAGATAACTTGAAAGAGTGAGGCTAAAAATATTGCGTAAAATAGAGTTGACAACGCTAGAGGACTTGCCTGAAAGAATTGAAAGTATTAAGTCCAGTCTTGAGAGAATTTATGGTGCGAAGCTAGGTATTGAATTTAAGGTTCTGCCTGTTAAATCACTTTGCCCAACAGAGGATTTTCTGGAGAAAGATAAGCTAGCTGTCATCCTCATGAAAATTATAGATGAGGGCTATAGAGTTCCCATAATAACCGTTAGAAAGGGCGGAGAATACTATATCGTGGACGGCCATCACAGGTCATATATTCTGACAAAAATGATGGAAGAGACAATAGAATCTTACGTGCTACGTTTTCCAGAGGAGGTAAGCTATCGCGCTCCACCGAAACGCGCAATAGAAATGCTACCTATTATTGAACCGGCGCCTATCGATGATCCGATTTTGAAGGCATGGAGCCAGATAATCACGTTATTAAAGTACTATGAGGCGATATATGATGTGCCGTTTTACATGATCGTTGAAAATGTGCCCTTAGATAAGATCGTTCCTACACAGCCGCAGATTAGCAGAAAACAATTAATAGCGATAGAGAGGTTGCTCGTCCCAATAGTTTGCATCAAGCATGAAGGAAAATACTATGTTCTTGATGGACATGCAAGAGTTTTGAAGGCTAGGAAGATGGGCTTAGAAGCTATCAGGGCGGTTCTCCTAATCCCTAAAAAAGATGTGGAGTATGGTATTGTTAAAACGGTTAATAGGCTGGGTCTTAAGGGAATTGATGATGTAAAGATATGTGAGGAGGAGAGCATAAAATTATGCGCGTAAAATATCTTATACTTACTCTTCTCTTCATGGCGCTTTTATATAACTATTCAACTCAACTATGCATAGTCAGCTGCGCTTCTCCTCAAAATATGCGAATAATTGGAATTATAGAAAGACCGGAGACTTCACCATCAATAAATGTAAAAGCCATCGATGCCACAACAGGTGAGATTATACGGAATGCGACCATAATATTGTGGGATATAGCCAACTTAGTTACGTACAAATTTTTCACTAACGAGAATGGAGAATGCGTTATTACTGGAGGTCCCTTAAGGCTTAGAAGCACATATTGGCTCTATGCTTTTAGAGGCGATTTTAATGCAAAGACTATTGATTATGTTCCCACAAAGGCGACAATATACTTTGAAAGGATAGAGACCAAAAATATGACTTTAATGCTGCTTCCAGGAGCATTAATTGAGATTGAGGGTATACCTTATATTGCCCAGTCGCCGAGCATTGAGAAGCGCCGCATGAGTATAAGAGTCGTAATAGAGACAGAACCTTTCAACTATTCGTTTATCAACGAGTATGGCGCCTCTATAGATGCTTTCTTCTTGGGCTTACCAGACAATATTGTGATTGCCCCCGCAAAATTCCCCTTTTTCCTCGAAGTAGAAGTATTGTATCTACGAAGAGAGTTCATGCAGATATCTCTTGAGAGAGAGAAATTCCATATATATAATGGGTCTCTACCATTTATAGCATCTCAAGGAGCCGTTCTCCCCTCAATAAAGATCTCAGCATATAGTCTTAGAAGGGGTGCAGAGTATACTAAAACGCTTTTCACGGACGTTTCCCGCGTGATTGATGAGGCGCAAGCCATCGGTTTCACGGTTTTCGATGAAAAAAGAATGCTGAGCCATGCAAGTCAAAACATAATAGACGCTGAAGTACTTTTGCAAGGTGCCCAAAAAGATGAGGATTTCAGAAGAGTTTGGCTGGCTCTTAGGAAAGCTATAGATGAAATGGATAATATTCGCAGAATAATTAGGGATAAATTGCTTTTCGCCGAAAGTCAAGCCGTTTATCTCCCAGCCATTATTTCAGTCTTCAGCATTACAGTGTCCTTCTTCTTCTTTGAGAACGATAAGAAGAAAATAGTGTCAAACGCTATCTTTCATATCCTATTTTTAATGGTTCTCTACTATACTCATCCAGGCACACATATAATAATCAACAGGAACATTATGCTCTTCACATGCTCCGCGGTTGTCTCATTTATCGCTTTCTCATTTTTAGTCTTCATAATACCGCGGGTTTGGAGGGAGCGTTCCATTGAAGGGGAGGTCACGTGGAGAAGCGCAATAGTATTGCTCTTCTCCATGGGTAAACGCCAGATAAAACGCAAAAAGATGCGCGGTTTCTTCACAATATTCTCAGTTGGAATCCTTATCTTGGCGTTTGTATCCCTTACATCTTTTGGAACAGTTTTCGGCGTAATTTCTGAAAGAGTTGGTTTTACTACGCTGCCGGAAGGCATTCTAGTTAGGAAGATGGTTAATGGTTCCCCAGCATTCTTTTTGCCATTAGGCTACGGCGACATAACTATTATCTCAGAGACGATGCCCATAACTAACATTGCGCAGAGATGGAGAAACCTCCCTCAAGCCAACCCTATAGCCCTACTCATAAACCCAAAAACCAATGAGAATCAGCCCATTTATGGTGTGGTCGCTATATCTCCAAGCACTGAAAAATCTTATACTAAAATTGAGGAAATCGTTGATGGCGGAGAATATCTAAGCGATGACGCTTACGGTGAAATTCTTATAAGTTTGAGCTTAGCCAGTAAGCTGGGCATTAAAGAAAAAAGTAACGTAACTCTGAGGATAACGGAGAGAGTCGTAGAGAGCTTTGTTGTGAAAGGTTTTATTAACGATGAGAGATACGATACTTTAAGAGATATTGACGGCTCATTTTTCGGACCATATCGGCTTCTTGAGGGTGGCACATTACGAAGATGTAATGCTACGGAGGTCATAATAATTAGCTTGAAGACTGCGGAAAAAATTCTTGAGAAAGCGCCAAACCTCCTCCTATTATCAGAGGTAGTTTTCCAGCCAATCTCCACAACAAATATAGAGTCAAGCATTAAAAATATTGTTCTCCTGTATGGCTACGATATTTTTGTCTCGTCAAACAACGCCATCACGTACTATCATATTGGCTCCTACATTGAGCTTAAAGGGGTTTTAGAACTCTTGATACCGATAATCATGGTGATCCTTAACGTCAGCATGGTGATGATTAACAGCGCCTATGAAAGAGAAAAGGAGATTAGGGTCTTATCAGCCGTTGGATTGAACCCAACACATATAGGATTAATATTCGTAGCTGAAGCAGCAGTTATAGGTATGGTTGGTGGCAGTTTAGGTTACTTAGCTGGCTTAAGCTTTTACAGAATCATGGTACTCTTCGGCCATGATTTAATGGTTAGGGAGAAGCTCGAATGGTGGTGGAGCGCCCTAGGCTTCGCTCTAGCCATCTTAGTCTCAGTATTATCCGCTATGAGGCCAGCGGCTATGGCTGTAAGCGCGTACACGCCATCAAGGATAAAGAGGGTGAAGAGGCCGGAAGGGGAGGAGAGAAAACGCAGGGAAGAGATATTTAGGGTGTATCAAACCAGAGAACTAAGTATGCCAATAAAAGTATTAGTCAATGAGAAGGACTTCTTCATAGGCTACTTTCTAAGCTACCTAAGTGATCTAAAGTATGGGTATGTGGAAAGAGTTGAAAATATTGAAGAGCTGCCGGAAGCCGAGAGCATTAGGGGCGAGATAACTAAGACCATTAAATTCACGTATCTATTCGGTCCTCCGGAGAATAGGCGTGGAACAAAGAACGCTCTAATTCTAGTGAAGAGGCCGGATGAAGATTATTATCGAGTTAAATTGGTTTCGGAGCCAGTTTCGCCCGGAATCCCGGAGAGCGCTATAGAGAGAACTGTAGATTTTGTCCATGAAACGCTGATAAGATGGATTAAAGAGAAAAGAAGGATAATGGGAGCCATCTAAAAGTCATTTTCTCATTAAACATGTTAAAAACGGCATGTTTAAGGAAGGAATGTGAACAAAAATTAATAAGGGGAATGTTAAATTAAATTTTTGTTTAAAGAGAGTTGATTTTATGGGGGTTGACCTAAGCGATTTAGTTCCAAGGACGCCGACAGATTTAAGCAGCCTTAGTGGTAAAGTTGTAGCGATAGACGCGTATAATGCATTATACCAGTTTCTTGCAATAATTAGGCAGCCTGACGGAACACCGCTCATGGATCGCTCAGGTAAAATTACGAGCCATTTAAGTGGCTTATTTTATAGGACCTGCAATTTACTTGAGTTGGGGATAAAACCCATCTACGTTTTTGACGGTAAGCCGCCAGCCCTTAAAGAGGCTGAGATTAAGAGTAGGATGAAGGTGAAGGAGGAGGCAATAAGAAAATATGAGGCTGCGTTAAAGGAGGGGAAGATAGAGGAGGCCCGCAAGTATGCTCAGATGACCTCTCATTTAAAGGATTATATGGCTGATGATGCTAAGCGTCTGTTAACGCTTATGGGCGTGCCCTGGGTTCAAGCCCCCTCAGAGGGTGAGGCTCAAGCGGCGCATATAGTTAGAAGAGGAGATGCTAATTTTTGCGCGAGTCAAGATTACGATAGCTTACTTTTTGGAGCCCCCTATCTACTTAGGAACTTAACTATATCTGGGAGGAGGAAGCTTCCTAGAAAAAACGTCTATGTTGAAGTTATGCCTGAGATAGTTGAGCTAGACCGTGTTCTCAAGGAGCTGGGCATTACCCGTGAACAGCTTATCGATATAGGCATACTTATTGGGACGGACTATAATCCCGATGGTGTGAAGGGCGTTGGACCTAAAACAGCGCTCAAGCTAATAAAGACGTATGGAAGCTTGGAGAAAGCGTTGCCAGCAATAAAGGGCGCTGAGTTTCCGGTTGAACCGGCAAAGATAAGGGAGATTTTTCTCCATCCAGATGTTACAGACAAGTATGAGGTTAAATGGGTCGAGCCAAACGTTGAAGGCGTGATAAGCTTTCTTTGCGACGAAAAAGATTTTTCAGAAGATCGTGTAAGAAAGGCTTTAGATGAAGCCATTAAAGGGATGAGGAGGGCTAAAGCGAAAAGAACTCTGGAATCATGGTTTTAGCGGATATATAAGCGGAGCAGATAAACTTAGACAACTGAAATTAAAATGGCATCTATTTATTTGAATCTTAGCGAAAGATATATGAGTTAATGGCTTTAAGGGGAGGGGAAAGGTGATCTCGGTGGACTTGCGTGAGAACGAGAAGAAAGTCCTTGTAGCATTGAAGGATTTCGGTGGAAAATCCGTTGTTGAGAAGATAGTTGAAGTGACTGGTCTCGCGTACGCTGCTGTTATGCGAGCTGTTCTCTCGCTTGAGGATAAAAAACTCGTGAAGATGAGTGAAAGGAAGGTGACTCGATTTTCACTTAACGATGAAGGGAAAAGATACGCTAGAGATAAGCTTCCGGAGAGACGGTTAGCTGAAACGCTGATAAAGATGGGCGGCGAAGCATCAATAGGTGACGTGTTTAAAGCTGCTTCGATGGATAATGAGATGGCGACCATAGCCTTAGGCTGGCTTATCCGTAAAGGCTGGGCGAAGATGGAGACTGGAGAGCGGAAGCTTAAGATCTTGAGGGCGCCGGAAGTTGGATCCGACGAGAAGCTTATAGCGATGCTTAATGCGGCTGGAGTTTTAACCCTTGAGGACTTAGATAATAGTTTGAAAGATGCTTTTAAAATCCTTAAGGGGAGAAAAATACTCGTTGTTAGCGAGGGATCCATTAAGGAGGTTGAGATAACTGATGAAGGGTGGAGCCTTCTTAAGAGGGGCATTGAAGTGGTTGAGGAGATAACGCAGTTAACTCCAGAGCTTATAGTGACTGGTAAATGGCGTGAAAAGCGAATCCTAAAGTATGATATTAAGGCTCCCGCGCCAAGAGTTTGGCCTGGGAAAAAGCATCCATACCTGCGATTCCTAGATGAGGTTCGAGAGAAGCTTGTTGCATTAGGCTTTAAGGAGATGAATGGACCTACTGTCGAAATAAGCTTCTTTAATTGCGACGGGCTCTATATGCCTCAAGACCATCCCGCCAGAGAGATTCATGACATGTATCTTGTTAAGGATCCGGAGTATGGTGACTTAAACCCCTACATGAGGCTTCTTGAGCAGGTTAAGGAGACCCATGAGAATGGGTGGAGGACTGGTTCGAAGGGTTGGGGGTATAAGTTCTCGCTTCTTATGGCCGCAAGGCTGATTTTGCGTAGCCATACAACGGCTGTAAGCGTAAGAACACTTATAAGCGAGGATCTTGAGATACCTGGAAAATACTTTGCCATAGCCCGCTGCTACAGACCTGAACTCATGGATAAAACCCATTTAAGCGAGTTCAACCAAGTTGAAGGCATAGTTGTGGGTGAAGATTTAACGTTACGTGATCTGCTCGGCATACTTGAGCGCTTCGCTAAAGATATAGCGGGGGCGGATAAGGTTAGGTTCAAGCCAGATTACTTCCCGTTTACTGAGCCGAGCGTTGAGCTATCTGCCTATAAGGAAGGTTATGGTTGGATGGAGTTTGGCGGCTCCGGAATATTTCGTCCGGAAGTTACGCTGCCACTCGGCATCAATGTCCCGGTTTTAGCCTGGGGTCTAGGCGTCGACAGATTATTCATGATGAAGGCTGGGGTAAATGATATACGCCAATTATTCACTCATGACCTCAATTGGCTTAGAAGGAAGGAGGTGGTTTAGGTTATGCCGACAATTGAAGTTGAACGTGAAGATCTGGAGTCCCTACTAGGAGTAAAATTACCGCGGAGCCTTAAGGAGTTAGATGAGATATTATCATTCGTAAAGGGCGAGGTGAAACACGTTGATGAGAAGGAGATTCATATAGATATTAAAGATAGTAATCGCGCTGACATATGGGGTGTCGAGGGGATAGCAAGAGCTCTAAGAGGCATACTTAACATTGAAAGAGGTCTTAAACGCTATGAGGTGGCTGGGGAATCCGGCGTTGAGGTTATTGTTGACCCCCGCCTAAAAAACATACGCCCATATATTGCATGCGCTGTTGTTAAAGGTGTGAAGTTGAGTGATGCTGCAATACGCCACATAATGCGCTTCCAGGATAAGATGGATCAGACCTACGGCCGTGGTAGGCGCAGAACATCGATAGGTCTATATGACTTTGATTTGGTTACACCACCATTACGCTATACTGTCTCTAAGCCGGATGAGATCAAGTTTGTTCCATTAGGCTTTGATGTTGAGCTGACGCTGGCTGAAATACTTGAGAAGCACCCGAAGGGGATAGAGTATGGGCACATAGTTAGGCAATTTGATGTTTGGCCGATCTTCATAGACTCGAAGAGTAAGGTTCTATCTTTCCCGCCCATAATTAACTCGAATGATCTTGGGAGGGTGACCGTTGAAACCAGGAATGTTCTTGTTGAGGTAACTGGCACATCATATAAAACTGTGCTATACACATTAACAAACATTATTCTAGCATTGGCGGATAGAGGCGGAGAGATATACTCGGCTAGAATACGCTACCCCTACGAGGACTTGGGGGAGGTTATAACGCCGGATCTAAAAACTGAAAAGATGCGCTTAAACCTCAACTATGTGAGGAAGGTTATAGGTATTCCTTTAAGCCTTAGCGAGGTTATAGATTTTTTGGAGAAGTCTAGGTATGGTGTCTCAGGGGTTGCAGGCGACGAAATTATTGTTGAGATACCGTGCTATCGCCCAGATATAATGCATCCAATAGACATAGTTGAGGATATAGCCATAGCCTACGACCTAAATAAGATGGAGCCAAGGTGGCCCCAAATATTAACGGTTGGCGGGCTTTCCCGTGAAACGCAGCTACGCAACCTTGTTAGAGAGCTTATGGTTGGCTTAGGGTACCAGGAGGTTTTAACATTTACTTTAACAAATCCAATAGTCCTCTTCGAGAAAATGAATACTCCGCCTGAGAGGGTTGTTGAGGTTGCGAACCCAAAGGTTTCCTCTATGACGTGCTTAAGAAACTGGCTGCTGCCGAGTTTAATGGAGTTCTTAAGCCATAATACGCATGTCGAGTACCCTCAAAGGATTTTCGAGGTCGGCTACTGCGTAATACCCGATGAAACGCAACCTAACAAAGCTAGGGACATTGAGAAATTGGCGTGCGTAACAATACACTCCGAAGCCGGATTCTCGGAGATTAAGTCCGCGCTAAATTCGTTACTCTCCAACTTAGGGCTCGAATATAGCCTAGAGGAGACGAGTCATGGAAGCTTCATCGAGGGGCGCGTTGGAAAAATATTCATCGGCGGTGAGGATGTCGGTTTAGTGGGTGAGATAAACCCGCAGGTGCTCCAAAATTGGGGGCTAGAGAACCCGGCAGCGGCCTTCGAGATAAACCTCAGCAAAATATGGGGTTTATCGTTAAGGGAGAATCGCTAAGTTTATGATACATTTATCTTAACTTCCTTATCACCTAAATTTTGTTGGTCCCTTGGCAGGAAATTTTGACCGGGTTGTAGGCTGGCCCGAACACGCATATATTCCAACAATCATAGCCTTAAGAAACCGTTGTGGGATTCATAGGTTTTCATCCTTTCCTCCTCAATTATTTCATTGGGGGCTTTCTGGGGCAAAGGTCTCTTATCTAGCGCTACAAGGCACTTAAGAGGGAAGACTCATACGATATCTGGGTTCTGAGCTACGTAGTCTTTTATAGACATATATAGCCCTTCCCCCTCGATTATTTCATTGGGGGCTCTTTGGGGGAACTTTGCTCCCCGCATCTGAAGGTTCAATACAGCTATAATGTCTCTATCCAAGATTACGTTACATTCTTCGCATTTCATGATTCTGCCCCCATGGGAAGCCATGCTTCCAGAGCAGAGGGGGCAAGTTTTAGATGATTTGGCTGGGCTAACATATTTTACTGGTAGGTTAAGCCATTTAAGCTTGTATTCAAGCGTGAACTGGAAGGTTCTTGCGTTCCACTTTGATAGCTTGCGGTTCATTTTCTTTGAGCCGTTTAGAATTCGTTTCTTTATGCCTTTCAGGTTTTCAAGTATTGCCCCGCAGTTCTTCTCCTTGAGCTCCCTCGCTATTTGCGTGGTTAACTTATGCATGAAGTCCTTGGCTCTATTCCCCTCACGTCCAGAATACTTCTCTAATAATTTCTTTGAGGTTAGAGGCTTAATCTTAGATAACTTTTGTATCCTCTGTCTTTTAACCTCGTAGACTCTGTGGATATGGTAGAGTTCTCTTAAGTCATAGCGCTTGACCTCGCCATCTATGAGTGCCGTTATGTTCGTCAGGTTCACATCAAAAGAAGCCCACTTATCCGCTTTAGGCTCAACGCTCTTCTTAACCGTAATTATCAGTTCTTTCTCCGTTAAGATTAGTCCGCCGATTCTGCTAAAATCGCTCGGAATCCAGCTATACTTTCTTAAGTCAACTTCAAGATAGCGTTTATTCGGTTCAATGCTTATCTTCAGTATGCTGTTTCTGAAGCTGAAAAGCGTGCTCTTAATGTAGACTGCTCTTTTAGTTATCTTAGGAGGTTCCTTCGCTTTCCCCCTATTGTAGAGCGTTATACAGCCCTTAGCAATTCATCTCTAAGCCTTTTCCTATCCTCTCCATCGAATTCAAGGTGAGCCCTCTTAGAAATTTTAACATGTGAGAAGATTACGTCTAAAGCCTTCCGCTTAACCTTGAAGTATTCTTCGATTAAATCCCTTGG
>Ga0209394_1000148_pt1 | contig 66913 bp, 56 predicted proteins | sample JNZ201metaG_FD_184122 | JGI IMG/M metagenome (GOLD analysis project Ga0209394, IMG submission 184122) | Hot spring microbial communities from Jinze hot spring, China to study Microbial Dark Matter (Phase II) - JNZ 20120812A (SPAdes) (version 3) ...
GAATGCCTTGAAGCGAAGCGTTGACCACGCCTTGATTGTTGGTTGTGAAGTTTTGCGTCCCAATGCGGACAGATGCATTAGCGATTGGCTGGTTGGTGAACGCGTCTTGGACAAGGACGGTGATACCTCTCGTTATTGTAGGTGATGGAGGCTGGCTACTTGTTCCCCCGCCACATCCATAAAATGTGACCGACAGCGATATCAGCAATGTGAGTGACCATGCAGCTGCTCGCTGAACGAAGCTGCCAGCGTGTTTCATGACTATAACCTCCTTTGGGTTCGGCGGTGTAAGCAACATTAAGTGATGCGAAATTGGGGTGGGCGGGAGCTCCCTCTACTTGGGGGCACATTTATACGCACCTATCGCCATCACTTGCGGCTGCTCACACCCGCTTATTAGCACAACAAGGTATGAGATTTCCCCTCGCTGCGTTAGGCGAGAGCGATCTCCTTGAGTGCTCTGTCATTCCAATGCAAACTCAGTTCGTCTTGCAACGATGCTTCATTTCCTTCAAGGAAACCACCTGCATTATGACGCGGATGGAAGCGAATGTAAAACGACGCAGCGGCGGAGTATATGAGCAGGTGTTTATAGGCTTGCGGTGATTACATTTGCCCATGAGGTTTTCACAGCAGCGTTATGCAACGCGTTGTTTAGTAAGAGTTACACATTTGCTTTTCATGTCTTGCTGATGCATCACGAGCGGCGAACGAAATCATCATGCAGTGTGCGCACCCGCTCAATGATTCGTCTTTGTGGTTCATCATTCGGGTTCAATCCGCACAGTTCGGTCAATATCACCTCAACGCCTTTTGGATACCACTTGCTTGCGAACTCTTTATCGCTTGGGTAAAGCTCTCCATGTTCATCTGGTGCTCTAAAAAGCAATGCTGCAGCGAGCACAGCTGCGGTGGCGTTAGGCTCAATACCATGTTTGAGGTCAAGCAGCAGTGCGCCTATTATGCGCTCATCCCTTCCGAGCTTGCGGATTAAGTCCCTGCCAACCCTGTAAACTGTATCTCCGAGATACCTGTTTGAGAACCTGCGCAGCAGGTCATCAATATGCTCTCGTTGGTTGCATTCGTCAAACTCATCTGGGTATTCACGGATTAGTGAGAGGGCTGACTCCCACATGGCTTGCGTTGCCACCGATTTGATTTGCTCGTTCTCCAAAGCCTGCCAGATGTATTTGATTTGCGGGTCAGTGACATAAGCCATGTAAGCGATGGCGCTGTGACCGAGGTTGTGTATGAAAAGCTTCCTGTCCACATAAGCCCTCATGTTCCTCTTGGCATCAATCTGCGGGACTTGTGGGAGTGGGTTCTTGAATGCACACCCGTCAACGATGAGCGTATCATAGGCTTCAGCGTAAAGGAGCAACGGATCACGCTTTCGGACTTCCTCGGGCACTATCGGCATCATCCGCCCTATGCTTGTTTCAACCAAGCCGACAAAATCGTCAATTGGGAAATCCCTTGGAAGATGCGCAGACAGCCCACCGCGGAAGTAAAGGGATGCATTTCTCAAGTTCTCACAGATGATGATGTCAAGCGGTTTGCCACCACCTTGCCAGCGCTTGAGCAATCCGAGTGAGATGACGGGGAAGAGCTGCGGAAGGGCTGACACACCAACAGCAGTTGAAGCTATGTCACATTCGCACAGCTCTCCGATCACTGACTCGGTGTCATTGAAGTGTATTGCCCTTACGCCTTCAACCGTGAGCTTCCTTGGTGGTTCATCTCGCACCTCAATTGTGTATTTGCGGCGCTCGTTTATGAGCCTCACAAGTTCGCCGTTGATATCAACGAAGACAACTTCATAGCCAGCATGCGCAAATATTTGCCCTATGAATCCTCGCCCTATGTTGCCAGCACCAAATTGAAGCAGCTTCATTTCAACACCACTTCAAGCGCTGGCGAATTGCTATCGCCATCCAACGGTGCCCATGTTTTAAGGCAATCTAACCCTCGGCAATGCTGTGGAGCAGTTCAAAGTAGTAGCGCATGTTATCCCATGGCACATTGGCTTGCACAACGCCATCCGGTGCTGGTATGTATCCGCCGTCGGCAATCAATCTCGGCACCTTGCGCAACAGCTCATCAGCTACATCCCTCTTGCTCCCCGAAAGCGCCTCTCTATCTATGCCGCCAATGAATGCCAAGCTTTTCCCATAGGTTTTGCGCAGTGAGAGCGCATCCATTCCGGCGCTCGCCTGTATCGGTGCCAACACATTTATGCCCACATCAAGCCACATCGGAATGAGCGACGCGACATTGCCGTTGGCGTGCATAATGATGAGCTTGACGCCATGCTGGCGAAGATGGTTCACGATGGCTTCATATGGCTTTCTCATGAGCGAGCACAATTCATCGCTTCCGGCAGCGGCAACAGCCCTATAAGCGCATCCCTCCCCAAACATCGCAAAGTCAACTGCAACCTCGCTTACAGCCCTCCTCGTTGTTTCAATGACAAAGTTAGTCAACCATTCAAGCACCTCATTCAACCACTGCCTGTTGTTGTTCAGTGCGTCGCAAAAGCCCCTCACACCGAGCCATTCAATTAGCCAACTGAGCGGTGAACCGACATATATTCCGAGCCCATAGATTCTATCGGAAACAACGCGCTTGTAATTGTCCCAGAAGCGCGGGTAGCGCGCCGGGGATTGAGGATTCAGCAGGCGTTTGAACCATTCCCAGTCGCTCGGTTGCCTTATCGGCGGTTGTCCCTCAACGATCGCGATCTCCTCGCTTATCTTTGCCCTGAAGTCCCTGTCCATGCTTAAGCGCCACTCCTCAATTTCCTCAAGCCTGCCCCTTTCGTAATGCGGCATTGGTCCGACATTGATCGGCATAAGCTCAACGCGCTCAAGCCCGAGGTGCTCAACAACATGAACATCTCTCGGCAGACCCTCGCGCTGCCATCTCCTGACAGCCTCACCGTGCACCTGGTAGAACAAATGCGGTAGCGACAGAACATTCGTCAGCTCAAACCTGAGCACACCCGCAAACTTTTCCCTGCTGCTCATCTTCCATCCCCTCCTCTTACCTTCGGTAAGCTGTTGCGCTCACCAGCGCTATTTGCGCATCACCTATGTCGCAAATGTTGCATGCGGTGATAATGCTGCAAGCTCACGCATACTTATCTGGGTGCTCGGCAATGTCCCTCACCAAATCCCAATAGAATTGGAAGTTCCTTAGCGGCACATCGGGTGGGACTGCGTGGTCAATGAATGGAACATAACCGCCCTGAGAAATCATCCACGGAAGTTGCAACTCCTCAAGCAGGTGGTGCTTTATTTCATCCTCGCTCCTTGCGAGCACCCTCTTATCAACACCGCCGATGATGATGAGGCTCTTTCCATATTGCTTTCTGAGTGCGACGATGTCCTCATTTGCAGCCCTCTCAAATGGGTATACTCCAGTGACACCACCTTCAAGCCAGAGCGGTATAAGCGGGTCAACATGCCCATCGCTATCAAGCAGCACAATATCAACGCCATAGGAGCGAGCAAAGCCCGTCACCTTCTTGTAGCACGGGAGCATAAACCTGCGGAAGTGCTCCGGTGAGCAAAGCGGTCCTGACTTCATAGCCATGTCTTCCCACATGAGTGCGAAGTCGGGCTTGACCTCCTCAAGCGCCCTCTCAACGACCTTTATCACGAAGTCCGCTAAGTAGTTGCACATCTCCTCAACAAGCTGTGGGTTGTCATACATCATGTAACTCAGGTTTTCAACGCCCATCCAATTGCGCAGCCAACCGTAATATGAACCGAGGTGTATGCCGAGGGGGTAATCCCTGTCTCTGACCGAGCGGACATAGTCATCCCACCATAGCGGGTAGCGTGCTGGTGAGTTTGGGTTGAGGCGCGGCTTAAATTGCCTCTCCCAATCCTCCTCGCTCTTGAGTGCGTAGTCAAGCCACTGTGGCATGCTGCCCTCTGGGCGACGCTTGAACTCTTTAACTATTTGACCATCGCCGCGCCTGTAAATGCGATATTCGTCATCCTCGTAATAGACCTCGTATTCAAACGGCGGCAGGAGACCGAGGTTGATTGGCACCACTTCATATCTGTCAAAGCCGAAATACTCATCAATGTGCACATCCCTCGGCAATCCCTCTGTGTGCCATCGCTCAACCGTCGTCGCCCAAAACCAATGCGGCATGTAAAAGACCCTATCTGGCTCGCCAAACTTCATCGTCGCTATGAAGCGTTCCCTTGCGCTCATTTTCCCGCTGCCCATCAAACCATCACCCCCTGAAGGCGATGTGCGGTGCATAAACCCAAATGGCATTCTAACACTGCTGGAGTCTTTCGGGAGAGCGCGTCGTGCCGAATTGAGCATCGCAAATGGAATTAATGTCATGCAAGCAGTGCGCTATACTTTTGGTAAAGGTGTGGCGCAATCCCTTTACGGAAAAGTTGTTTCCGACTTTGGCAGGTGTAAGGGGGGATTTTCGTCCCACCCAAAAGGGGTGAAAGCGGTGAAGGTGAAAGCGGTGATTGAAGCGTGTGGCAGGCAATATTGCGTTGAGCCGAATATGGAGCTTGACATTGACTTGATTGATTCAAAAGAGGGGGAGAAGGTTGAGTTCTCAAGGGTGCTGCTCATCCGTGCCGATGGGAAGACGATTGTGGGTAGCCCATACATTGATGGGGCTAAGGTTACCGCGCAGGTGGTAAAGCATTATCGTGGACGCAAGATTATCGTCTTCAAGTATCGTCCCAAGAAGCGATATAGGAGGAAGCGCGGGCATAGGCAATGGTTCACGAAGGTCAAGGTGCTTGACATTTCGCTCCCGAGTGAGCTGCCAAGATAGGAGGTGATTTCAATGGCGCACAAGAAGAGTGGCGGGAGCACCCGCAACGGTCGCGATAGCAACTCAAAGCGCCTCGGAGTGAAGGCATTTGGCGGCGAGTTTGTGCGCGCCGGGTCGGTGCTTGTTCGGCAGCGCGGAACGAGGATACTTCCGGGAATAAATGTCGGTTGGGGCAGCGATGATACGCTCTTTGCCCTCATTGATGGCTATGTCAAGTTTGAGCGAGTTGGAAAGAGTAAGACGAGAGTCAGCGTTTACGCAACGCCAGTGTAAAGCGACGGTATGAGGGCAGCGCGTTAATGACTGAGCTTGATGCCTAAATCCACCCAGCATGATGGGTGGGAGTAAAGCATCGTTGCGTCGGGGAAGCATCCCCGACGCAATTCATTTGGCAGGGTTGAGCGATGCGCTTCGTTGATGAAGCGGAGATCGTGGTTGAAGGTGGCAGGGGAGGCAATGGTGCTGTTAGCTTTAGGAGAGAGAAGTTTGTGCCTCGTGGTGGACCGGATGGCGGTGATGGTGGGCGCGGTGGGAGTGTGATAATTCGGGCTGATGAGAGTGTCCGCACTTTGATTGACCTTCAACTCAATCGCTACTACAAGGCACCGAATGGTGAGCATGGGTCTGGCAAGAAGCGCAAGGGGAAGGATGGCGATGACCTCATCATACGCGTTCCAGTTGGCACGCTCGTCTACGATGCTGAGAGCGGTGAGTTGCTCTCCGATCTAAATGAGCACGGCATGATGGTGCTCGTTGCCAGAGGTGGCATTGGTGGGAGGGGCAATGCGGCATTTGCAAATCCAGTCAGACAAGCGCCCAAGTTTGCCGAGTTTGGTGACATTGGTGAAGTGAGGCGTCTTCGTTTGGAGTTGAAGTTGCTTGCCGATATCGGGTTGATTGGCTACCCGAATGTTGGGAAGTCAACGCTCATATCGCGCATTTCGGCGGCGCGCCCAAAGATAGCGGACTACCCATTCACAACGCTTGTGCCCAACTTAGGGACTGTGCGGGTCAATAACTTCAGTTTCGTCGTCGCCGATATACCCGGCTTGATTGAGGGGGCGCATCGTGGTGCCGGCTTGGGACATAGCTTCCTCAAGCATGTTGAAAGGTGCCAACTGCTACTTCACCTGCTTGACATGTCAGGGGGCGAGGGACGGCATCCGCTCAATGATTTCAAAGTGGTGAATGAGGAATTGAGGCTGTTCAATCCGGAGCTCGCAAAGCGACCGCAAATTGTCGTAGCTAACAAGATGGATTTGCCGGGGGCTGAGAGGATGCTTGAGGAGTGCAAGCCGTCGCTTGAGGCAATGGGTTATGAGGTCTTTCCGATATCGGCTCTGACTGGGGAAGGCATTCCTGCGCTCATTGGGCGCGTCGTTGAACTGCTAAGGCAGCTACTGCCAAGCAGCGTGCGCACGAAGACGGCTTCAAGAAGGCTCATCATACCGGATGCGCTGAGACGAAAGAAGCCGTTAACCATAAGCGCCATTCGTGAGGGCGTTTACGAGATCAGCGGTGACAATGTTGAGAGGGTTGTGCGCATGCTTGATATGAACAATTACCAAGCACGCATGGAAGCCATTAGCAGGCTTAAAAGGCTTGGGGTATGCGGGTTGCTTAAGTCGGTGGGTGCGTCTGTTGGTGAGAAGGTGATAATCGGCGGGCGCGAGTTTGAGATAGACGAAGCGTGGCTTGGAGGTGTATCAAAATGAGCACAGAAAGGGCTGCGCGAGATTGGCGAGGTGAGTATCTTCCGAGATGTTAAGCGCATAGTGATTAAGGTCGGCACCGCTGTGTTAACCGGCGGTGGTGAAGAACTTGACCCCGATTATATGGCGTCTTTGGCGGAGCAAATTGTCTCCGTCATTCGTGGCGCACCGCATCGGAGCGGATATGGTGAGCAGTGTAAGGAAAGAGTTGTAACGCTTGTCAGCTCGGGCGCCATAAGGGCGGGCAAATCACAACTCGGTTTGATTGACCTGCACGCCATATCGGAAAAGCAAGCTGCAGCTGCAGTTGGGCAGGTTCAACTGATGTCCATATATCGTGAGCTGTTCTGGAGATATGGCATACATGTCGCCCAAGTGCTCCTAACGAGGGATGATGTTGCAGTTCGCACTCGCTTCCTGAATGCGAGAAACACCTTCCAAAAGCTGTTTGAGTGGGGAGTGCTCCCAATCGTGAACGAAAACGATACGGTTGCAACTGAGGAAATAAAATTCGGCGATAACGATCAACTCGCAGCACTCGTCGGGTTGGTTGTTGATGCCGACCTCATCATCATGCTATCCGATGTTGATGGCTTCTACATGCCATCTGGGAGACTTGATGTCGTCACCGAGATAACCGATGAAATGATGGAGGCTGCCGAAGGGAGCAAATCGGGGCTTGGCACCGGCGGGATGTATTCAAAGCTTCAAGCGGCGCAAGTGGCGATGGACTGTGGCATACCGCTTGTCATTGCACACGGGCGCCATGAAAATGTGCTTGAGCGCGTGATCTCCGGTGAGGCAATTGGGACATTCTTTGTCCCGAGACGCCGTCTGCCGGCAAGGAAGCGCTGGCTCGCATATGCGCCGAGGACTCGCGGGAAGATAGTGGTGAACGAGGGAGCTATGATGCAAATACTGCATCATGGAAAGAGCTTACTTCCGGCGGGTGTCATTTCGGTTGAGGGCAACTTCAATGCCGGCGATGTTGTCGCACTGATGGACGAGAGCGGGAGAGTGTTTGCAAAAGGCATGGTAGCGTATAGCGCAGATGAGTTGCGCAAGGTGGCTGGGTTGCACACATCACAGATTGAGAGCGTGTTGGGTTATAAGCCTGTGGATGAGGTGGTCCACAGGGATAACCTCGTTATAGTTTGATTGCGGTGAGATGGTGGGGCGTCAGCGATAATGGCACTTTTGAAGCGGAGGTGAGCGCTCGTCATGCCAGCCAATGTAAGCATTGAGCAAATGGTTGAGGAGAAGGCTCGTCAAGCCAAAGCAGTTGCCCCGATAGTGGCGAGCCTATCCACCGATGTCAAGAACAGAGCATTGTTAAACATCGCTGAGGCATTGATTGACAGGCGGGAATACATACTTTCACGCAATAGCGAGGATGTTGAGCAGGCGCGAAGAAAGAGGCTCTCTGAAGCGCTCATTGATAGGTTGCTTTTGAATGAGGCGAGGATAGAGGCGATGAGTGAGAGCCTCAGGCAAGTTGCAGCTTTGCCAGATCCGGTGGGTGAGATCATTGAGGGTTGGAAGCGCCCAAACGGTCTTATCATACAGAAGGTGAGGGTGCCACTCGGCGTCATCGGGATAATTTACGAGGCGCGTCCGAATGTGACGGTTGACTCGGCAGCGCTTTGCCTGAAGGCCGGCAATTGCGTTGTCCTGAAGGGCGGTTCGGAGGCGCTCCAATCAAACATCGCCCTCACGAATGTGATAAAGCAGGCTCTCTCTGAAGCCGGCGTCCCGCAGGAAGCAGTCCAGTTGCTTGACACCCCTGAAAGGGCTGCAGCACAGCATCTGATGCGCCTGAACCAATACATTGATGTGCTGATACCTCGTGGTGGTGCCGGACTTATACGCTATGTGATGGAAAACGCGACTGTGCCCGTAATTGAGACCGGTGTCGGGAACTGCCATGTGTATGTGGATGCATCCGCCGACTTGAACATGGCTGAGGAGATTGTCTTCAACGCGAAATGCCAGCGCCCATCGGTCTGCAACGCAGCCGAGACATTGCTCGTTCACAAGGACATCGCTGATGAGTTTTTGCCGCGCATGGCAAAGAGGCTGCTTGAGGCCGGAGTTGAAATTCGCGGCTGCCAAGAGACTTTGCGCATCCTGCCGCAACACCCGAAGGTAATCCCAGCCAGCGATGAGGATTGGGACACCGAGTATCTTGACCTCATACTCGCCGTGAAGGTCGTAAGCAGCCTTGATGAGGCAATAGACCACATCAACCGTCATGGGACAAAGCACACCGAGGCAATCGTCACAAGCGATTTGAAGAGCGCACAGCGCTTCTGTGCCGAAGTGGATGCAGCTGCAGTTTTCGTCAACGCGAGCACCCGTTTCACCGACGGCTTTGAGTTCGGTCTTGGTGCCGAGATCGGAATAAGCACGCAGAAGCTGCACGCTCGCGGTCCGATGGGTCTTAGGGAGTTGACGACCTACAAGTATGTGATTTACGGTGATGGGCAAGTGCGCAAGTAAAGCGGCAATGATTGCGTTTGGGTGGCAAGCTAACTGTGACGAAGCGCAAAGGTCAAAAGAGCATTGGCAGCACTTCCCGAAGAAAGCTGGAAAAGCGCGAGTCGGGCAGCTCGTCAATTGGTAAGCCGCTCATCAGCATCACTGCTCAACCATTCTCGCTGCGCAAATTCTTTGTCCCGTTGCGCCACCCGCTTGCGGCAGCACTCATGGGAGCTTACTTTTTGATATGCATTGGCTATGCCCTTGTGACGCCATTTGGCAGGGCTCCGGATGAAAACGCGCATCACTTTTATGTGCGCCACATAGTTGAAAGGCATAGCCTTCCAAAGATGCAAAAGGGCGATGATTGGCATGAGGCGCATCAACCGCCACTGTTTTACTTGCTCGCTTCACCGCTATATGCAGCTTCAAAGTCACTCGCGAGTAGATGCGGTGTGGACGAAGCTAAGGCGACAGTATGGGCGCTGCGCATTTTTTGCATGGTGTGCGGCGCAGTGAGCGTGCTATCATCGTATCACCTCGCCGGGATGCTCTTTCAAGCTGAGAGGATTTACGCCCATGTCTCCTTAGCATTCGCTGCAACCCATGCCATGCATGCGTTCATCAACTCATCAATAAACAGCGACAACTTCGCTGAGGCACTGTGCTCAATCTTCATGCTCTGGCTCTTGGGAACGATATTCTCACGCCGCATGTCAGCGATGGATGCGATGGTGCTTGGGGCGTTCATCGGCTTGATCGCCATCACGAAATACTTCGCATGGAGCGCATTGGCTGGCGTTGCAGTGGCACTCGCTTATAATGCGAGGCGCTACGGCATCGGAGCGAGGGAATGCGCTTTGCACATTCTCATTGCCACTTTAATTGCAGCCTCAATCGGCTCGTGGTGGTATGTGCGAAACACGCTCATCTACGGCGACCCAATTGGGAAGCGAGTCTATGAGAGCCTTTCGGAGCACGCAGCGCAGCCGGCATGGTTTTTTGCGTATGGGTATACACTTGCCGATTACTTTGCGCTCGCCGCAAGATACCTCTTTTGGACCTTCTGGGGGCTGTTCGGTCTGACCGACATTTTTCTCCCATCGTGGGCTTACTGGCTGTGGCTCATCCCGACTTTGATGTGCGCGGTTGGGATTGCTTTGTTCGCATGGAGATGCCATGTCGGCGTCTACCAACTTGATGAGGCAACCTATGGACGATGGTGGACGATGCTTTGCTGGTTTGCGTTGTTGCTCTTCCTTTACCTTCTCTTCCTGCTCCATTACTTTTCGGCGCAGATGCGCCACCTGTTTTTGATGTTCTCCTTCATCTCGGTGCTCTTTTCCATCGGGATAGTTGAGTGGCTCCCAATCGGGATTAGAAAACGCTATCAAACTTTGCTCCCGTGCGCGATCGCGATCGGGATGCTCCTTTACAATGCTGTCTGTGTGCTCATCGTCATACCGGGATCAACCTCAGCTATGCAATTTCGTTGATGAGCTCTACTCCGGCGAACTTGCAGAAGCGTTTGAGGTCTGTCACTATGTCACCGTAGACCGTTTGCCTGTGCAACCCACCTGCCCAGTTTTGCCACAGCTTCACCACATCGCCATCAACTTGGACCGTTATTTTCGTCCTGCAGCCCCTATCCAAATCCGGCGTGTCAATTATCGTTCCGGTGAAGTAGCGCATCACCTTTGTGCCAAGCAATATTGCCTGAGTGACCCTCTGTCCAATCCTCATCCTCGGTTGAACAACGACGCCCTCTTGCCTTTCCATAACACTGCGCAGTTTGTATGGCGCTTCTTCGCCCTCAGGTCCGTCCATCTTGGTTGTGCCCATGCAGTGTGCGAGTATGATGCTGTTTCGGCTCTCGTCAACCGTCGGGTCGCTTATGAAGCCGGGCTTGCCAACGAGCCCTTGGAAGATGATGTGTGTTAAAGCGCATTGCAAGTCGGATTCGCATATCCCGCCAAAGCCCATGTTGTTCATTCTGCAATGGCTGAGGCATGGATACGCGGGCAATTGACGCCACATTGTCCCATAGCAATCCACTGTCACGACAGTTGCGTCCTCTTCATCCAGCAACTTTTCAAGCGCCAGGGCAAGCTTGCACGAACGGATTATCTCATCTCTGGACGGCTCGACGACTTTCTCAGCACGGTTGATCCAGACCTCGGCTTCAGCAATTGCATCGTTGTCTGGGATGCTCTCGTATAGCTTGAGGATTCTATCCCGCTCAATGACCTTTATCTCCGTGCCGAAGCGTTCCTTCACTTCGCCAGCAAAGGCTGTCCTATCTCGCTTTGTTATGTCCAAGATCTTCGCTTCTCGCAGGTGGTGCAGAGCCCTAAACGGGCGTATGGCTACGGCGAGTTGGTTCATATCGCTGCTGAGAATGCAATCAAGCAATGCCCCCTCAGGACTGTTGCGCAGCCTTCCGAATGCGGTCCACTCATGTCCCGAGTATGGTGCTGCAAAGAGCATTGTTGGGCGCTTTGCACGGAGTATCTCGTTGAGCATCCCCATGATGCCCATTGAGAGATGAATGACGAGCACGCCATCAACATCCTTGAGTTGCTCTGCAACCTCCCTTGCGCCCTCAACGGATGTTATGAGCTTCGTCACGGTGAAATTAACATCCCTCAACTCGCCGCCCTTGAGCTTCTCAAATTCCGCCTCATATCGCTGCACTTCTGCATTTAAGTCAAGCAGCGGTGTTGGCCAATGAGCCCTCGGGACACCGAGGTAAAGTTTTGCCACCTTGACCATTGAGCGCCTGCACCCCGGGCTTATAAGCTTTTGCTTCTCACAATGCACCATCTTTGCTGCCGCGAACGCACCAACCATGCCGATTGCCGCCCTCAAAAAATCCCTCCTGTCCATCATCCTCACCTCTTTGATGGGTGATTGGTAGGGCTATTTCTGCCCACCTGACGAGCCAATAAGCTCTCGCCATATCTGATCAAACTTCTTTAGCACATCTGGTGGCATCTCGGCGAGTATCGGTCCGAGTTGCGCCACCGTGTCACGGTATTGTTTCAACTCACGAAGGAGTTGCTCCAAGCGCGCTATCAGCTGGTCAAGTATTCCAATCGCCGGTATGGCTTCGTAAATTTCAATTTCGCCCATTGAGACATACCTATCGCTGCCGTGATTGCTGAGCACCCTGATGAGGACGAACCTCGCTTCAACCGGCGTGAAGTAGAATGCTTGCGGGCGTGGTTCATTTCGCACAGCACCGTGCATGACGAATTTCCATCTGTCGGTCGGATATTTGTCCGAGACAAAGAGTTCAAACTCGTTTATCCATCGCCCGGGCAACGGGCTATCTGGGGTGGTTGGGTCTATGACAAGTTTGTTGATGAGCTTTGGTTGATCGCCCTTGAGCGCTATGACGATGTCTTGAGGGAACACAGCTTTGCTTGATGCCCAGCCATTTGTCTTGTTTACAACGCCGTCAATCAGGTATTCAGACTTCCAATGTTCATCAAGTTGGCTCGTGACGAAAATCACTTTACCTCCATTCGCTGCTGCAGCTATGTTGACCACGCCGGAAAACGAGATTGGTGGCTGTGGCTCCTGTTGCGTCCTTTGAGCGACCAACGGTTGTAGCATGCTTGCAACAAACAAAGTGCATAGCACAAGCCCTGTGGAGATGCGCATCCCTAACTCCACCTCCAAGGTGCTCAGTTGAACAGCCACTGCTCATGAAGGAAGTATAATTGTAGCACTTGGCAGGCGCTTCGTTTTTGCTTGGGAGACTTTGACGACCGAGGGGATGCAAGAGTGGTATGGGTATGGTGTGCGCTCGCCCTTGTTATGGACTTTTGTGGTGGTATGATGGCGCTCTCAATCCAATTGCTCGGCGTTGAGCTCAAGGCAACCGATGTCCAGATCGGCTTAATAGGCGCCATGAGCCCGCTCGGGTATGCCATTTCATCAATGCTCAATCCCAAGGTGAGCGGGCGCGTTGGCAGGGAAAATAGCGCCCTAATTGGGGCTGTGATTTACCTCGTTGTGGCGTTCTCAATCCCGATTTCATATTACACTCGCAGCATAGCGCTTCTTTTGGTCGTCTCATCAGTTGCCGGAATAGCCATCGGCTTCTATTGGCCACCAGTGCAAGCGCTCATGGGGACTTCAGCGCCGGCAGAGAGGTTGCTCACCTTCATCACCGTTTACAATCTTTCATGGAGCGCAGGAAGGTTGCTCGGAATGAAGCTCTCAGGGAATTTGTTCATGCATTCCCCGAACACCCCATTCATCGTCAGCGGGTTTGTCAGCTTATTTGTGGCGCTCTCAATTGCGACGATACGCGCAGTTCGCGCTCGTGGCGATGGCACACCTCCATCAAGGCGATTGCCCATTTGCGCCAGAACTGAGTTTGACAGCCTCGTTGTAGCATCGGCTCAGCTCGGGAACCTGCTTCGCACGCTCTCAGTTGGGACTGTGGTTGCGCTCTTTCCAAAGTGGGCTTCGGCATTGGGCTTTAACCCGGCTCAAGTGAGCAGTCTCATTTTCCTGTTGTTTGTTGGTCACCTCATCAGCTTCATCATTGCGCCGATGGTCTATGCGCGGATAAAGCCGAGGATGCTCATGGCGATTAAGACGGCAACCATACTCAGCTCCATTTTCGTCTCGGTGAGCAGTTCAGGGTGGCAGTTCTGCCTCTCATTTTTGCTTGTGGGTGTGTGTGCCGGATTGGCATGCACAGCAAGCACATACTACTCAATCCTCTCGCAGGGCGAAACAACCCGTGGCAGCGCTCGCCATGAGGCGAGCGTCGGTGCTGGCTCAGTCCTCGGACCAATACTTGGCGGGCTCATAGCGCAGATTACAGCCTCACAGCGTTCACCATACATGCTCATCGCATTCATCGGTTTATGCCTTCTGGCACTTGACATCGCTTTCCTCCTGAGGGGCAAGAGTTGACTTTGCAGTTCGCAACTGACCTCAAACGGACTTGCCGTTAACTTGTTGGTCCATTGGACGCTTATGGAATGTTCCTGTTGGAGTTAAGAACCCATGACGGAAAGGAGGTGACCACAATGGCAACGATTCTCGTAGTTGATGATGAGGATTACATCCTCAGGTTGCTCAACATAGCGCTCACCAAGGCCGGTTACAATGTCTTGAGCGCCTCAAGTGGCGAGCAAGGTTATATGCTCGCTCGCTCTGCTCACCCTGACCTAATACTGCTTGATGTGAACATGCCGGATATCTCCGGCGTTGCGGTCTGCAAGCTTTTAAAGAGCGACTCACAAACGAGGGACATTGAAGTGCTCCTCATGACTGGCGGGTGCCTGAGCGAAGAGCAAGCTGAGAAAGCGGGCGCAAAAAAGCTGTTGCGAAAACCGTTCAGCATCAAATCCCTCATTGAGTGCATTAACTCATTGCTCAAGGCGAAACAACCAATCCCAGTGGTTTAAAGCGGTAGTGCTCATTCTCTCGGCTAAGAGGTGCGTCACCCCTCCGACTGCCGCAGTGCCTCCTCCATCGTGCTCATCGCCATTTCAACCTCCTCATCGCCCACATTAAGTGGCGGTGCAACCCTTACGACCCTGTCGGAGTGCAGCGTCCAACCGAGTATGAGGTGGCGTTTGAAGGATTCCGAGACGAACCTTCTGGCGGCGTCAGCGGAGATAAACTCAATCCCGATGAGCAAGCCAAGACCGCGCACATCCGATATGAGGTTTGAGCGCTCCTTTAGGGTGCGCAGCCTGCTGAGGATATACTCGCCAATTGTGCTTGCCCTCTCCCACAGCCTTTCCCCGACTATCACATCAAGTGATGCGAGTGCAGCCGCACAGCAAACTGGGTGACCGCCAAATGTGGTCACATGGGATAGTGGTGGTTCGCTTGAGAGTGTCTCCATCACATTGGCGCTCCCGACGAATGCCCCAACTGGCATTCCGCCGCCAAGCGCCTTAGCAAGCGTAACGATGTCAGGGACAACACCGAAGTGCTCCATCGCAAACATCCTACCCGTGCGCCCAAAGCCAGTTTGCACCTCATCAAATATGAGCAAGGCGCCAACCTGCGTGCAACGGTTGCGCAGCTCCTTCATGAACCTCTCACTCGGTATTCGTATCCCGCCCTCACCCTGTATCGGCTCAACTATTACGGCTGCCGTCTGTTCGTCTATCTCCCTGAGGGCATCAGTATCGTTAAATGGCAAGAAGACGACATTTGGGAGAAGCGGTTCAAATGGCTCACGGTAAACCCATCTTCCGGTCACGGACAGTGAGCCGTGCGTGTCACCGTGAAAGCTCCCCTCAAACGCGATGAGCTTTTTTCGGCGAGTGAACTTCTTCGCCACTTTGATGGCGCCCTCATTTGCCTCTGTGCCGCTGTTTGTGAAGTAGACGACATTTAGTGGCTCTGGGAGGAGTTCGCTCAGGCGCTTTGCGAGCGTCACCTGTGGCTCAAGCACATACTCACCATAGACCATGACATGGAGATACTTCTGCGCTTGTTCAACGATGGCTGAGACAACCTTCGGATGCGTGTGCCCGATGTTACAGACTGCTATGCCGGACATGAAATCAAGGTATGCCTCACCGTCAACTGTGTAGATGAAAGATCCCGCCGCGCTTTTTACGACCAATCCAATTGGCTCCTTTGAGGTTTGGCACACATGCCTGAAGAACAGCTGGCGCAACTCTTCCTTGCCCACCGTTGCCATCTCAAAGCCACCCCTTTGCGCCATCGCGTTGGCGGGGAATCTTTTGTGCGATTTCTCGTCAGCGCTCAAATCTCCTGTTGAGTTCGTTGATTGAGAGGGCGAGCATGACTGGCTGCCCGTGAGGGCATAGCAACGGCTTGCTTGTTTTGCTCAAGTCAGAAATGAGTTTCTCCATCTCCGGCATTGAAAGCGTCACTCCGGCTTTAACTGCCGATTTGCACGCGATGCTCGCTCGCAGCTCGTCAATCAGTTCCTCAAGCGTCCTCGCACGCTGCTCAAGCATGAGTTCGGCGATTATGTCACGCAGCATCTGAGCATATGGTTGGTGCATCATGACAGCGGGCATTGAGCGCACCACGAATGAGTTCCCGCCGAATGGCTCAATCTCAATTCCGATGGACTTGAATGCCTCCAAATGCCCCTCAACAAATCTCGCCTCAGCCTGACCGAGCGAGAGCGTCAGTGGCGTCACAAGCCATTGCACGGCTTGCCTATCGCTTGCCCTCTCACACAGCGTCTCATAGATGATGCGCTCATGCGCCCTGTGTTGCGAAATGATGTATAGCCCATCTGGTGCCTCAGCGAGGATATATGTGAGATGGAGTTGTGCCACCGGGCGCAGTGCGGAGAGCAAATGAACAGCGTCACCCAAAACTGCACTCTCAAGTTCAGTCTCAGGACGGCGCACAGCCAATTGCGCTTCGCTTTGGGGGTGGCTCAACTGTGATGGCGTTGGTTGCAACGCCTGTGCTGGAGCGCCCTTTGAGGGTTGAACGGCATCTTTGGCGGTGAGGTCGGATGGCGCAATAAGCTTTGCTCTGAGCAGTTTTGAAAACGCATCCTGCTTGCGCCTCAACGCCCTTTGAGCTGTCGCTTCACTTGCAGCCATCGGCTTTAGGGCTATGCCGGGCGATACCACGACCCTTCCAAGCGCAAGCTGTATTGCTTCAATGACGAGCCTCTGAATCTCAGCCTCGTTTTCAAACCTGACCTCAATCTTTGCCGGGTGCACATTGACATCCACAAGCGACGGGTCAATCTCAATGCGAACTATACACACGGGATGCCTATCGCTCGGTATCATGCCTCGGTAGGCATGGCTTATAGCGAGTGACAAGCCGTGATGCTTTATGCAGCGCCCGTTCACGATAATGACTTGATGGCTTCGGCTGCCCTTAGTCAATGATGGCTTTGAAGTTAGCCCGCTCAGGCGCACCTTCGGCGTTGATAGCTCAATTGGGACGAGTTCCCCTGCCACTTCGCTCCCCCAAACAGTTGCAGCAGTTGAGCGCAAATCACCGCCTGTGGCTTTTGCGGAGTGATGAATCACATCCCTTCCATCGTGGCGCAGCGTAAACGATACATTCGGGTGAGCGAGGATGAACTTCGTGAGCAAATCGGCAATGTGATTGAATTCAGATGTTGCCGAGCGCAGGAATTTCAGCCTCGCAGGGACATTCCGGAAAAGGTTATGCACGCTCACAATTGTCCCAGCTGGACAGCCTGTGGGCGAAACTTCAACTATAACGCCATCTTCCACGACCACCTTTGTGCCGACATCGCTATCATGCTCCCTCGTCATAAGCTCAACATGTGAGACAGCAGCTATGCTTGGCAGCGCTTCACCCCTGAATCCGAGCGTCGTTATGCGATGTAAGTCATCTGCTGTGCGTATCTTGCTTGTGGCATGCCTTTGGAAGGCAAGCACGGCATCTTCGGACGACATGCCACACCCGTCGTCTGAAACCATGATAAGCCTCCTCCCACCTGCTTCAACTTCAACGGTTATCCTTGTTGCACCTGCATCAAGTGAATTCTCAACGAGCTCCTTGACAACGGATGCCGGGCGCTCAACCACTTCTCCGGCGGCAATCTGCGCCACTATGTCTGGATCAAGCACGCGTATCTTTGCTGCCATCTCGTTTCACCCTGACAGGCGCTTGGAAGCCGACATTTGAATTATGCCTCTGAGCTGAATTGATTTGAACCGGCGCCGTTTGTTCTTAACATTGAATATGCATCGTCGCAAAATGAATTGTGAACCGTGCATGTCACAGTTTGCTTGGCAATGCTCATCAGCGTCTGCAGGAATGCTCTCATCTTGCCCGTCCCATGCCAAAGGGAGGATGTTGTCTTGGAGGTGCCAATGGCATGATGGAACAGGTTGTGAAGTTACAATGCACACTCGCAAGGGATAGGGTGCTCGCCACACAAAGCCCTCAGCTATGCTACCTGCTGATTGAGGTGATTCCGGTTGGTGCCGGTGAGGGTGAGCGCATGCCGCTCAATCTCTCGTTCGTCCTTGACAGGAGCGGTTCAATGGCTGGTGAGAAGATTGAGAAGCTGAGGGAGGCTGTAAAGCTCGTCATTGAACAGCTTGAGCCAAGCGACATTATCTCCATCGTGATCTTTGATGACAGGGCGGAAGTGCTCGTTCCAAGCCAACAGGCAACCGACATAAATGGCTTGAAACGCCTCGTTGACAGGATCACTGACAGGGGCGGGACGGAGATGTCAAAGGGGATGAGGCTCGGCTTGAGCGAGCTGCGCAAAAACATCTCTCCGGCAATGGTGAGCCGAATGGTGCTCTTGACCGACGGTCAAACATTCGGAGATGAAGATGAGTGCGTTCGTATAGCGAAGGAGTGCCAAGAGCTCGGAATACCAGTTGTCGCATTCGGATTGGGTGAGGATTGGAATGAGGAGCTGCTTGACGAGATAGCGGAAGCGACAAAATACAGCGGCGGCTTCTCCGAGTTCATCAGTGAGCCAAGCCAAATACTGACGCACTTCCAAGATGTGCTTCGCAGCATGAAGGGCACGGTCGCAAAGAACGCCTATTTGACTTTGAGGCTTGTTCAAGGTGTCTCACCGAGGCAAGTTTGGCGTGTCCTACCGCTCATATCCAACTTGGGCTACCAGCCGCTCTCCGATAGAGATGTGCAAGTATCGCTTGGCGATTTGGAAAGGGATATCGGGCAGGCGGTGCTCGTTGAGTTGACAATACCGCCCAAGCCACCCGGAAGATACAGGCTCGCTCAAGCCGAGGTTAGCTACGACATACCGAGCAAGAATGTGCTCGGAGAAAAAATGCGCTCGGACATCATCGTTGAGTATACCGCCGACGAGGCGGCGGCAAAGCAGGTGAATGCGCGCGTCATGAACTTCGTTGAAAAGGCTACAGCCTTCAGGCTGCAGACGCAGGCGCTACAAGCTGCTAAGGCGGGTGACTATCAACGCGCCACGCAATTGCTCCGCCAGTCAGCAACGCGCCTACTCAATCTCGGCGAGAGGGAACTTGCCACAGTTGCGCTTGAAGAGGCAAGGCGCCTTGAACAGGGCGAGGGGATGTCCTCAACTGGCACAAAGCGGTTGCGCTATGAGACACAAAGGCTGACGCGGCAGCTGCCGCGTGAGGGCAATGAAAGGTCGCAGAGTGAATGACGGGGGTGAGATGTGATGGGCATAAGATGCCCACAATGCGGGACTGAGAACATAGATGGCGCACTGTTCTGCGATGAGTGCGGTGCGGAGTTGAGCGGAGTTGCTGTCCCACAGGCGCCACAAGTGCCAAAGGAGGAGCAAGCAGCACCGCAGGGGGTGCCATCAGCTGAGGTGGAACAAGTTGCCGTTGGAAAGGTCTGCCAAAATTGTGGTCACCAAAATCCGCAGGATGCCAGCTTCTGCGAGAACTGTGGTGCAGCGCTCCCAGAAGCGCCTGCAGCTGGAGTTGCACAACCGCCAGCTGCGCCGCCAGCTGTTGCGGCAAAGCTTGTCACGGATGAGGGTGTTGAAATAGAGCTTAACTTTGGAACGAAGTCGGAGTTGCTCATAGGGCGCGCAGACCCAGTCAGCAGGGTCTTCCCCGATGTTGACCTTACGCCACATGGCGGATACGAAGCGGGTGTATCACGCAAGCACTGCATCATACGATACGCTAACGGACAGTTCACAGTTGAGGACTTGGAGAGCACGAATGGCACAAAGCTGAACGGCAAATTCATACAGCCGAAAGTGCCGCATCAGTTGAATGATGGCGATGAGCTTGTCCTCGGGGCGCTCAGGCTGAGATTTTTGCTGCGATGATGGACAAGCCTTAAGCGACCCATGAAACGAAGGTCATTTCGCCACACCGCTCCCCTAAGTGTGTTATTTCCGTTGATGGCGCTCGTGCTCTGCGGTGGGAGCAGTGCAAGCGCAGCGCAGATGCGCTCATCCATTGCAAGTGGAGAGCGCGTTGTCGTTTACTTGTTTGGCTCTCCATTCGGCGGGAGCAAAGTCGTCAATACATATTCCCTGCATCACGGCGCGAAGACGGAGCGTGTTGTTGTCATCCTCGTCAACGCCTTAAGGCTCGCTGATGCCCTGTCATCTGAAATGCCCTTTCTCAGCGGGCGATTGAGTGAGTGCCCAATTGGGCTGATGAGCAGCGATTGCAGGCGCAGGGGAAATGAGGGCAGCGTTTATGTCACGATGGCTCTCGGCTGTCGCTCAGCTGGGGATGAGATGGCAAGCTGTGCGTTTAACCTGAATGAGCGCGTCAATGGTGAGTCAGCCGCAGATGCCTATAGGCGCATCTATGGCAAAGCGCCTAAGGGTGAGATCGTCCATCTCGGATGGAAACACATTGCGCAGCTGAATGGCGCAGACACACTTTGCGGGTTGGGATGGGCGCTTCGGGTTGGTGGCGTCACGGCGGCATTCATTGGTGGCAGGAACTTTTTCACCGAGCCGTCAGACTACGGCGTTTGTTTGCTCACCGATGAAGATGGATGCGTAAGGCACGGTATCATTGATGACGAGCTTTGCAGGTTGACATCGCTTAAAGGGCTTTTCATCCCGCTGACGGATGAGCGCAAGTTGAAAGAGCTCGTCGGCAAAGCAATAATGGGGCACAGGTTTGTCGCCGTTGAAATTGACGATGCGCTTTGCGCTGTTGAAGCGCCGCCACACGCGCGCCGACTGGCGCTCAACCACATTGACAAGGTAATGCGTATGCTCGTTGAGCTGTGCGATGCTAACGGGGCGTTCGCTTGGCTGGTTGCGCCATTGCCGCCAACAGCGCTTAAGCGCGAAATGGCATTGGTTGCAGCATTGGGTCAGCCAGATAATGGCTTGCTCACATCCAAGACAACACATTTGCTCGGCATCGTCTCGGCGACGGATTTGGCTGTCACTTGGCTGTATCAGCTCGGTTTAAAAGCGCCATCCCACATGACTGGACATGCGATTCGCTTCGTCAAGGTTGACGATGCTCACCGTGCGCTGCTCAAGTTGAGCGAGAGGGTAACGCGCCACTTCAAAAGTTATGTCGGCGCAGTTATCGGTGTTGTAACGCTGTGCATCCTCACCCTCATTGTAATCGGCATGAATGCCGCATTGAGATTCAGCAATCCGCTGCACCTTCAGGTGTTAAAGTTAACGGCGCTGATGAGCTTCTCCACACCTATGTCGCTGTTTATCGCTGGCGCGTTTGAGTTCCAAGGACCTGTGCATGCCATGATGTTTGTCATCGCGGCAAGCATTCTCTTTGGAGCGCTTGGTGCAGCTGTTGGTGCAATTCGTGGCGCCAACATCATTAGTGCAGCAATGTTTACGTTGGTTGTGATTGATTGTGCGTTTGGGAATGGCTTGTTGCGCAACTCCTTCATCACTTACACTCCCATTAACGGATGGCGTTTTTACGGGCTTGGCAATGAGGCTGTTGGAGCGCTCATCCCGTTTTCGGCTTTGACGCTTTCATGGCTGCTTGCGTTGAGAGCCACGCGAGCGTATAGGCTCGCCATTGCTCTCATCTTCAGCCTCGCCGCTATAACTGCAGTTGGCGCACCAACACTTGGAGCAAACTTCGGGGGCGCTGTATCAATTGGGATGACGCTGATTGGATTGAGCGCATCTCGCATGTGGCGCAATGGCAATTGGATGCTGACTTTGTGCGCTATCGTCGCATCCATGCTTTTCGTGCCGCTGATTGTGAGTGTTCTTGAACTCGCGATGGGAAAAGGCGTAACCACACACATTGGTGAGCTGCTCATGCAGGTTCGCCTAAATGGGTTAAGAGCGCTACACGATGCCGCTGTGCGCAGAATGCTCGTGCATGCCGAGGTCATTCAAGGGCAGCGGCTTTACTTGATCAGCATCGTCACTCTATTGGCGCTGACTGCTGCGCTGCCGAGGCTGGGCATGTTACTTAAATTCAATTTGGCAGCTGCTTCTTGGGGTGCCATTTTGTTCTCGTGTGTTGGGTTATGGGGGATGCTCATCTTCAATGATACCGGTGCGTTGGCTATTGTGCCCGGGCTCGTTGTCACAATAAGCTACACATTTTTAGCGCTTGCGTCTTTGACGCTGTCACTGCGTCATCGTTCGTCAGCTCCAACTGCGGTCACCTTTAACGGCGGTTGAAGATTTCGCAAGCCGCTCGCTTGCTCATATGCGTATGCTACCCTGAGCACAGTCGGCTCATCAAGCAGCTTGCCGATTATCTGCATCCCGATGGGCAAGCCATCTTGGAAGCCACACGGAACCGATATTCCGGGCAGCCCTGCCATGTTGACCGGTATTGTGCACACATCCGATAGCTTCATTTGGAGGGGGTCGTCAACTTTCTCACCAAGCTTGAATGCCACTGTCGGTGATGTCGGCGTTATCAAAACATCGCACATTTGAAACGCCCTCTCAAAGTCGCGCCTTATCAGGGTGCGCACCTTCTGCGCTCTAAGGTAAAACGCCTCGTAGTAGCCGGCACTCAATGCGTATGTGCCGAGCATGATTCGGTGCTTCACTTCCCTACCAAAGCCTTCCTTACGCACCCGCGAATACATCGCAACGATGTCATTTGGTGTTGGCTCACACCTGTAGCCATATTGGACACCATCATATCGTGCGAGGTTTGAGCTCGCCTCAGCCGGTGCAATGATGTAATATGCTGCGAGGGCATAGTCAGTGGTCGGCGTTGAAACTTCCACAGCCTCTGCGCCCATCTCGGTGAGCAACTTGATGCCGTTCATGACGGCTTCAGCCACTCTCTCATCAATGCCCTGTGCGAAGAACTCCCTCGGTATGCCTATGCGCAGCCCTTTCACATCGGGTATGAGCGCATCTAAGTAGTTTGGCACGGGCATGTTTATGGATGTTGAATCCCTCGCATCATGCCCCGCAATGAACTGAAGTATGATTGCGCAATCCGTCACATCCTTGGTTATCGGACCGATTTGGTCAAGCGATGATGCAAAGGCAATGAGACCATACCTTGAGACGACCCCATAAGTTGGCTTCAATCCCACAGTGCCACAAAATGCGGCCGGCTGCCTTATTGAGCCACCTGTATCGCTTCCGAGTGCGCCAAGGCACTCCCCCGCCGATACAGCTGCTGCTGAGCCGCCACTTGAGCCACCCGGCACCCTGGTCAGATCCCACGGGTTGCGTGTCGGAAAGAAGCCGCTGTTCTCAGTTGATGAGCCCATGGCGAATTCATCAAGGTTCGTTTTGCCGACTATCACAGCGCCAGCTCTTTTGAGTCGCTCAACCACGGTGGCATCATATGGCGGTTTGAAGTTGTAAAGTATGCGCGAGCCGGCGGTCGTCAGAATGCCCTTTGTGCATATATTGTCCTTGATGGCTATCGGGATGCCGGTTAGCAGCGTCACATCCTCGTTGCGCCTCAATCTCTCATCCGCTGCCTTTGCCTGCTCAATGGCTATATCATCTGTGACCGTTATGAATGCCCTCACGAGCTTTTCAACCTGTGAGATGCGTTCAAGCACCGCTTTTGTCAGCTCAACCGATGACAGCTCTCTGCGCACAAGCAACTCATGCGCTTCATGTATGGTCAGTTGCCATAGCTCCATGCCAACCCACCCTCTCAGGCTCACTTGCGCTTGATGGCTCTGCAGGCTGTTCAAGGCTTGATAGAAGCGCCGCCACCGAGGGAGTGATTCTGTATGGCTCATGCCATTGCCTCATTGAGCATCCGCCCCTGGCTCTTTACGATTCCTCAACAATTCTCGGGACTCGGAATGCCTCCTCGGTGGCATCCGGGGCGTTTGCGAGCACCTCTTCCCTTGGGAGCGGCTTGCCCGCTACATCCTCGCGAAACACATTCACCATCGGTATCACATGCGATGTGGGCTCAACATCGGTGACATCCAGTTCCTTAAGCTTCTCCATGTGCTCAAGTATCTGGTTGAGTTCCCATGTGAAGCGCTCAACCTCGTCATCATCAAGTTCAAGGCGGGCGAGCCACGCCACATGCAGGACATCCTCACGGCTGAGCCGCATGAGCTTTCACCTCTGCGAGCGCAACGCCACTTCAGACTCACTCTCTGCGATCACCAAACTCCAGTGTGGATGAGACATGGTGACACAATGCGGCTCCATCACTTGGGGAAACTGTGATTGCATAAGTCACCCTTGAAAATTGCGATGACATGAGCCCCCGCCGGGAATTGAACCCGGGAACCTCCTTCTTACCAGGAAGGCGCTCTACCCCTGAGCTACGGGGGCATAAAATTTGTGGTGCAGGGGGGAGGATTCGAACCTCCGAAGGGCAGCGCCCACGAGATTTACAGTCTCGCCCCTTTGGCCAGACTTGGGTACCCCTGCACTTCATTTTGCGCAGCCATAAAATAAGGATAGCGCGCTCCGTTCAAATGTCAGTGTGCCAATTCAACGAGCCGCAATGGTTCGCCCCGCCCCCTCGCTCAACCGAGAGCAAATCCAAAGCCAAATCAAGCGCTGGTGCCGAATGGGTTATCTTTCCGACCGAGATAAAATTGACCCCGCACGAGGCTACCTCACTCACATTCTCCAATGTGATGTTTCCCGACGCCTCAACTATAGCCCTACCACCTATCAGCTTAACGGCTTCCCTCATTGTCTCAATGTCCATGTTGTCCAGCATGATGATGTCGGCACCGGCTTCAAGCGCCTCTCGGACATCGTCAAGCGTTTGTGCTTCAACCTCTATCTTCTCATTCGGGGCATAATTGCGAGCGCGCTTTATCGCCTCAGATATGCTCCCAACAGCGCGTATGTGATTGTCTTTGATCAGAATTGCATCGTGCAACCCAAAGCGATGGTTTGAACCGCCGCCAACCCTAACTGCGTATTTCTCAAGCGCCCTAAGACATGGTGTCGTTTTACGCGTGTCGGTTATGGTCACTCCGTAAGGGGAAGCGCGCTCAACAAACTTTGCAGTTAAAGTGGCTATCCCTGAAAGGTGTTGAAGGAAGTTCAGGGCGACTCTCTCACCTTTGAGTATGGAGCTGATTCTGCCGCGCAGCCTTGCAAGGTGTGTATTGGCTTGCACTCGCTCGCCTTCCTTCACGAGCATTTCAAACTGGATTTTCGGATCCAGCTTCTCAAACACGCGCTTTGCAATTGGCAATCCGGCAATACAGCCCTCCTCACGGCTGATGATGACTGCCGTGCCAATGAGGTCGTTATCAATCACTGCCTCCGTTGTTATGTCGCCATCGCCTATGTCCTCACTCAGTGCTGCCTCAATCAGCTCTTCAACTAACATTTCGTCCAGCTGAGGCAACATCCTGTGCTCCTCCCATCGTTTGAGAAAATGGCAATTCCAACCGGCGTTGCGAATTAAACTTTGCAGAAAGGTTTCAGTAAACTTTAGTATAGCGCGAGGCTCATCAATGATGGGGTTGATTGCCCGCAAACGATGTCGTTCGCAAGCTGACAGCGTATTATGCGCTTCGCCGAAGACACAGCGAAGAGAAGATGCATCTAACATTTTCCGTTCTCGTCTCAGAGGGGAGAACGGCGACATGGGAAACGGGAATGACACCTGCAAGGTGTGCGGCTCTCCAGTCCCGCAGAGTGCGGTCTTTTGCCCAATGTGCGGCGCAAGGCTTGAGCATGAGGGGCGTGAGGGAGTCAACCCGGCGATAGTTGAGATGGTTGAACAGTTCAGCAAACGGGTGAATGAACATCCAGAGGATGCCGCAGCTCATTACAACCTCGCGTTGGCGTTGATTATGTTGCGCAGGTGGGGCGCTGCAGCACAGGTGCTTGAAAAGGTGATTCAGCTTGAGCCATCATTCTTGGAGGCGCATTTTCACCTCGCACGCTCATATATCGCTTTGGGTAACTTGGATGCGGCGCACGCCGTTGTGTCTCAAATGATGCGTCAATCACCGGATGACAGGAGGACAAAGCGCGCTTTGAGGTTGCTACAGAGGGCGCATGCTAAGCAAGCCGAAAAGATGTCAGGGAACGAACGCTAAGCGCGGCAACATGAGGGGTGAATGGGCGACAAGTAGGTGGGCGAGGTGGAAACTGTTTGCTGCATCGGATTTAACCCTCCACGCCGTCGGCTGTGGTTAATTCCGCTGAGCGCCTTGCACGGACTATTATCTCCCCGACGAACGGCAGTCTCCTTTTCACCACTTCATTTAAGGAGGCTCTCTCTAAGACGAGCCTTTGCAGCTCTTCCCATCCTTCAATTGAGTGCAGCCCAAGCTTGAAATAGATTGTCTTCCCACCCTTCCCCCTGATCCAGCGCAGCGTCAGTTCGCAAACTTCTTCCCACGGCAAATTCACTTTCACATACCTGTCTCGGTAAGTGATGCCGCGCTCATCAAGCAGGAGCACCGCCGTCATGTTCACGATGACGAGATACGAGCAATAAATTCCGAAGGCGAGCGAGGCGACCAACAGAGCAAGCATGGTCTTCATTTCCAACGGGCTCTCAAACGGAAACCACATTATGGTCACCTGAACCATTACCCCGAAGACCCACGCAATGAAGATTGCAACAATCCAACCGCTCGCATACCTTCGGTATTTGAATGTGCGCAACTGTTGCATTTCAGTTAGAGGCTCTTGTCCCATTGCGGCATCGTCTCCCGGATGGCATCGCTTGCCAAATAGCCCTTGTCCTGCTTTAGCATCGCACCATCATTGGAATTAGCCATCCCATTGAACTACCCTTGCCCCCAATGAGCATCTTCAGGTGCCATGCGCTATTAGCGCTAAAAGTGCCTTTTGCGTGTGCAACCTATTTTCCGCTTGCTCAAGCGCAATGCACCTTTCCGAGTCAAGCACCTCACTGGTTATTTCCTCACCCCTGTGTGCTGGCAGGCAATGCATTACAACAGCGTGTGGTGGTGCAAGCTCAAGCATCCCTTCGTTAACCTGATACGGAGCAAAGTCCACCTTGCGCTTCTGCGCTTCCTCCTCCTGCCCCATGCTCACCCAGACATCCGTGTAGATTGCATCAGCATCTTTGAGTGCATCCGCTGGCTCGTTGCCGATGTTTACGGTTGAGCCGCTCACCTTTGCGATGTTCATGGCTTGATTTACGATCTCGCTTTTCGGCTCATAACCCTTTGGCGTGATGACGGAGACATTCACTCCGAGCATAGCGCAGAGGAGCATCAGCGAATGAGCGACATTGTATCCGTCACCGATGAAGACCAAGTGCCTGCCCTTCAATTCACCATAGTGTTCCTTCAGCGTGAACAAGTCGGCGAGAGCCTGACACGGATGCTCAACATCTGAGAGGGCGTTTATCACTGGCACATTCGCCCAGTATGCCATTTCCTCAAGCGTTGCATGCCTGTGAACCCTCGCCACTACCATGTCAACCCACCTTTCAAGGTTCATAGCGATGTCTTTAACCGCTTCCCTTGTCCCGATGCCAACCTCGGCTTGCGTAAGCACAATTGGAATCCCTCCAAGCTGTCTCACCGCAAGTTCAAATGTCACTCTCGTCCTAAGGGACGGCTTCTCAAACAGCAATGCCACTGCCCTGTAGAGCAATGGTTCTCTGAGCCGCAAAGAGGCGTTGCCGGATTTGTATTCGCTTGCCCATTGAAACACCAGCTCAACTTCCTCAGCTTTCAAATCCGTCACCGAGAGGAAGTCCCTATGCGGTTTCCCCATGCGCATCACCCTCTCTTTTGGCGCTTGCTTGAGCGGCGCTGCCTCAAAAAGGAGCGCAAGTCCCTGAGCGGCATCGCATTTATGACATCCTTTGGTTCAAGCCATCCCCGCCTCGCAGTCCCAACACCATACCTCATGAACTCAAGGTGGATTATGGCATGCGCATCCGTTCCTATGGCGACCAATGCACCATAGTCCTTACACATGCGCACATGGTCGTCTTTCAGGTCAAGCCTTTCTGGGCTCGCATTTATCTCAAGGGCTATGCCCTCACTCGCGGCGCGCTTTATCAGTGCTTCCACATCAACTTCGTAAGGTTCCCTTTGCCCGATTAACCTCCCGGTTGGATGCCCGATGATGTTCACATACGGATTCTCCATCGCCCGAAGCATTCGTTCGGTCATCTTCTGTGCGCTCATCTTCATCTGTGAGTGGATGGAAGCAATGACCACATCAAATTCGCTCAGCAGCTCATCATCAAGCGCGAGTGTGCCATCTGGGAGTATGTCAACTTCAACACCGGTCAATATCGTTATGTCATTGAGGCGCTCATTGAGCTTCCTTATCAGCTCAACTTGCCGCTTGAAGTCCTCCGGCTTTACGCCCCAACCGAGTGGTGGTGAGTGGTCGGTTATGGCGATGTATTCGTAGCCGAGTTCGGCTGCTGCATTTGCCAACGCCTCAATGGTCTCCGAGCCGTCACTCCAGTTTGAGTGGATGTGCAAGTCACCCCGTATGTCATCCATCTCAATGAGCTTCGGTATTTCCCTCCTTTCGGCTGCCTCAATCTCGCCCTTGTTCTCCCTTATCTCCGGCGGTATCCAAATTAGCCCGAGCGACTCATAAACGCCCTCTTCAGTTTCCCCGGCTATCTTTTCATCCGTTGGCTCCTTGAAGACGCCATACTCGTTTATCTTCAAGCCGAGCTTTATGCCGCGCTCACGCAGGGATATGTTGTGATCCTTTGAGCCGGTGAAGTATTGAGCGGCTGCACCAAACGATTCCGGATGCACCGCACGCACATCAACTTGAAGCCCGCCCTCAAACAGCACGCTTGACTTGGTTGGACCCCTTGCAAGCACATCCCTAACGCCATCCAAGTTCACAAACTTTTCCATCACTGGTTCGGAGTTGGTCGTAGCCACGAGTATATCCACATCGCCTATCGTTTCCTTCATCCTGCGCAGGCTGCCGGCTGGAAGTATCAGCTTCGCTTGTGGGAGGGATGCAAGTTCATTGACGATGTAATCGGCAACCTTCCAAGCGACATCAAGGCGCACTCGCTGCGCTGTTGTCTTTAGCAGCTGTATGCCGCGAAGTATGTTCTCCTCTTTCTTCGGACCCATTCCGGGCAAATGGCGCAGTCTGCCCTCAGTTGCAGCCTTCTCCAGCTCCTCAATTGTGGTTATGCCGAGGCGTTCATATACGAGCCATGCGGTCCTCGGTCCCATGTCGGGTATCTCCAAGAATGCGCGCAGCGATGGCGGCACCTTCCTCCTCAACTCCTCAAGTTCGCTCACTTTCCCAGTTCGCACAAATTCGGTTATCTTGGCGGCTAAGCTTGCGCCAACCCCTTCTATCTCATTCAGCCTCCCTTGCTCAATTAGCTCTTCAATTGGTGTGGTCAACCTCCTTATTGCCTCCGCAGCTCTCCTGTATGCGCGCACCTTAAATGGGTTCTCGCCGAGTATCTCCTTTAAGTCGCCGAGCTCCTCGAGCATTTCTGCGACCTTATCATTGCGCATAGCCTCAAACACCCCTTCACAGGGAACGCATTTTGATATGTTGAAGCGTTGCTTTCGTTTCCCACCATCAACCTATTATCACCTCGCTTGCCCGTTCATGCAATCGGGCTGCATGCGCAATGCCACAGTTGAGCCGATGGTGGTTTTGGTTGCCCCATCTTGAACTTGGTGCGCTTCATCCTCAGCTTTACATTTTCAAATCGCGCAGCATCATAATTAACTGGCTGCGGTTGTCCGTTGACCTCTCAGCGATGAGCCAAATTCCTCATCACCTCACTTAAGGGTAAACCTGTGTGCACCATGTCGTTTGCCGACGGGAGGTGAAGCTGCGATGAAGATAAAGCCGCTCAGGGACAAAGTGCTGATCAAGGTTGAGGAAGAGGAGGAGAAGACAGCCGGTGGGATTTACCTCCCAGACACCGCAAAGGAGAAGCCGCAGCGCGGTATCGTCGTGGCAGTCGGCGATGGCAAGGTGACGGACGAGGGCAAGGTCATCCCAATCAGCGTGAAGGTCGGTGACAGGGTCATCTTCTCAAAGTATGCCGGAACTGAGATAAAGCTTAACGGCGAGAAGCATGTTATCCTCAGCGCGGATGACATATATGCCGTCATTGAGGAGTAAGCCGATCCTTCCGCCCATAAACTTCATTTGACTGTTGATGCCGTCATGCGCCCTTACAAACGCCTCCAATCTTAATCGGAGGTGAGTAAAAGATGGCAGCAAAGCAACTGCTGTTCAGCGATCAGGCGAGGCAGGCATTGTTTCGCGGCGCACGAGCAGTTGCAGAGGCAGTTGCCGTCACGCTTGGACCGAGGGGACGAAATGTTGTGCTTGACAAGAAATGGGGTTCGCCATCTGTGAGCAAAGACGGTGTCACAGTGGCAAAGGAGATAGAGCTTGAGGAGAAGTTTGAAAACATGGGCGCACAGCTCATGCGTGAGGTGGCATCAAAGACAAACGATGTTGCAGGCGATGGAACAACAACAGCGGTTGTGCTCGCCTACGCGATGCTCAAAGAGGGGATGAAGGCTGTTGCAGCTGGTGTTAATCCGGTGTTCCTGAAGAGGGGCATGGAAAGGGCTTTAAGGGATGTTGTTGAGCACCTTAGGGAGCTCGCCGTTGATGTTGAGACAAAGGAAGAGATAATGCATGTGGCTACCATCGCCGGAAATGACCCAGAGATAGGGCGCATTATTGCTGAGGCAATGGATAAGGTGGGGAAGGACGGAGTTATAACCGTAGAGGAGGCGAAGGGAACTCAAACGACGGTTGAGGTTGTTGAGGGAATGCAATTTGACAAGGGTTACATATCGCCGTATTTCATCACGGACGCCGAAAACATGCAGTGCGTTCTTGAGGAGCCGCTCATACTCGTTCACGAGAAGAAGATAACCTCGGCGCTTGATTTAGTGCCGCTGCTTGAAAGGGTAGCCAGAGCTGGTCGTCCACTCCTGATCATTGCTGAGAATGTTGAAGGAGATGCGTTGGCGACGCTCGTGGTCAACAAGCTTCGCGGCGTGATCCAATGCTGTGCTGTTAAGGCGCCAGCTTTCGGCGAGCGCAGAAAAGCCATCATGGAGGACATTGCCATACTCACCGGCGGGCGCTTCTTCAGCGAAGACTTGGGGATCAAACTTGAGAACATAGACCTGAGGGACTTGGGCACGGCAAAGCGAGTCGTTGTTGAGCGTGAGAAGACAACGATAGTTGAAGGCGGTGGCTCCAAAGAGGCAATAGCAGCTCGCATTGAGCAGATACGGAAGTTGATTCAGGAGACGGAATCGGATTACGACCGTGAGAAGCTTGAAGAGCGCCTTGCGAAGTTGGCTGGCGGAGTTGCCGTGATCAAAGTTGGGGCGCCGACCGAGACGGAGCTAAAGGAGAAGAAACACCGCTTTGAGGATTCCCTGAACGCTTCAAGGGCTGCAGTTGAAGAGGGCATACTACCCGGCGGTGGCGTCTCGCTCATACGAGCACAGGCTAAACTTAAGGGCATGGACTTTGAGGCGCCCGAGGATGAGAAAGTTGGCTATCGCATTGTCCTTGAATCGCTTGAGGAACCTCTGCGCCAGATAGCTGAGAATGCCGGTTACGATGGAACTGTCATAGTTGATGAGGTGAGGAACAGGGACGGCAACATCGGCTTTGATGCTGCGAGAGGGGAATTCGTTGACATGATGGAAGCCGGCATAGTTGACCCACTTAAGGTCGTTCGGACTGCGCTTGAGAATGCAGTCAGCATAGCTACGCTCATTCTGAACACGGAGGCGCTAATAGCCGAGAAGCCAGAAGAGGAGGAGAAGGAGAAGAAGTCATAAGGTCATAACCTGTGATGGGCACGGCTTTCAAAGCCGTGCCCTCCCATCACAAATGGGGAAAGCGAAGATGAGGTGAGCGGATGCGATGCTTGATGATGTGCTGCGAGCCACATCGGGACCTATACGGAACAAGTATCTATACACGCTCGCTGTTGCGCATAGGGCACGCAAGCTAATTCAAGATGCTGCCTTCAGCAAGCAACCGCTTAAGGAGAACCCAATCATAATGGCGCTCAAGGATTTCCGCGAGGGCAGGATAAGAGTTGAGGTCCTTGATGAGGAGATCAAAAGGGCTCTTGAGGGGCACTCCGAAGAGGTGCTGCCTTAATCCTTCGCCTCACTCCCACTTGATGGCTTTAACAAAATCCAACCTCTGGAGCGTCCGAGTTACCTCATACTCTGTCACTTGAGCCGGCAGTGTGGCTCCTATTCGCACAATTCTTTCGGTGCCATCGGTTGCGGATTTGAACTCAACCATTGTTATGTGTGCTCTGAGGTTGGTCAGCGATCGCAATATCTCATCAATGGCATATTGTTGCGGTTCGTATGTGCAGTTTATGACAGCCGGGTATCTTTCTCCCTTCCCAAACCATCTTCTTTCGGCATGCCTCAACAGAGTTAGTGAGGCGAAGGTGAGCAATGTTGAAATCACCGCCGGGAAATACCAACCCATGCCGACACACAAACCTATTGCCGCAGTAGCCCAAATGCTTGCAGCTGTGGTCAATCCGCGAATGATGTCGCCGCGAAGCCAGATCGTTCCAGCCCCGAGGAAACCGATCCCGGTGACAACATTCGCGGCAATGCGTGCCGGGTCTGCACTCGGATTGCCGGATTGAATCGCAATCGCTATTGAGACCATCATGAAGAGGCACGAACCGAGCCCGACGAGAACATGCGTTCTAAGCCCCGCCGGTCTCTCCCTCGCTTCCCTCTCAGCGCCTATCAAAGCGCAGAGTATGATCGCCAGTATGAGCCTGAACGCCGTCTCATAAGCATTCGGCTCCATCAAGCGCACCGGTGAAAACACCCTCCCTTGGCTCCATTCATTCCTTTGGTGTCAGTTCCTCATAAAGCATGGAGCGCAGCTCCAAGATGTATTTCAATGCACCATCCGCGCCAACGAGGGTTGGCTTTTTATCCCTCCGCAACCTCACCTCTGCGCAGCCGCTCTCTTTATAGCTCTTACCGATAACGACTTGTATTGGCACGCCTATCAGGTCGGCATCTTTGAATTTTACGCCGGGACGCTCATTCCTGTCATCAATGAGCGCCTCAATGCCGGCCCTTATGAGTTGGGAATAAATTCGCTCCGCCCCATCGGCTATTTCGCCATCGCCCATGTCAATGGGAATAATCCACACCTCGTATGGTGCTACAGTTATGGGAAAGATTATCCCGTCCTCATCGTGACTCACCTCAACGACTGCTGCCAGCATTCGGCTCACGCCTATCCCATAGCAGCCCATGATGAACGGCTTTTCAGCGCCATCCTCATCAACAAATTTGGCGTTCATTGCATCGCTGTATTTCGTGCCGAGCTTGAAGACATGCCCGACTTCAATGCAGTTCCTCTGGCGCAGCATGCCGCTGTCGCATCTCGGGCAGCCATCACCGTCCCTGGCGAATCGCAAGTCCGCAAACAGGCTTATTTCAAAGTCCCTTCCCCAATTGACATTGATGAGGTGGTGGTCGTCCTCATTTGCGCCGGTGACGAAGTTGCGCATCAGGGCTATGTCATAATCTGCGATCGCCTCAACACCCTTAAGCCCAACTGGACCAGAGTAGCCAACATCTGCGCCAGTGAGTTGCCTTATCTCGTCGGGGTTGGCCATGCGCATATCCGACGCTTTAAGGAGGCGGCGCAGCTTCGCCTCATTCAATTCGGCATCGCCGCGAACAAGGGCAGCCACCGGCTTACCATTGACGATGTATATGAGCGTCTTGACGAGCCTATCGGCGCTCACCTTGAGGTAGCTCGTCACCTGTGCGACCGTCTTTTGGTTTGGCGTAAAGACCTTTTCCATTGGTAGCATGTCATCCTGTGAGCGCGTGCCCATTGGCTCTTCAAATGGTCTTCGTCTTTCGGCTCGCTCCCGATTGGCTGCATACCCGCAGCTCTCACAGATGAGCATGCTATCTTCACCGCTCTCTGAGAGCACCATGAACTCAAGGTTCTCTGTCCCGCCAATCACTCCAGCTTCAGCTTCAACTGGGATGGCTTTCAAACCGCACCTAAAAAAGATCCGCTTGTAAGCCCTCACCATTGCCCAATAGCTTCTTTCAAGTCCCTCCTCATCCCTGTCAAACGAATAGGCATCCTTCATTGTGAACTCACGGGCACGCATCAAACCTCCCCTCGGACGGGGCTCATCGCGAAACTTGACCTGTATCTGATAGAGGGTTAGCGGCAGCTGCCTATACGAGCGCACATCCCTTCTGACCAAGTCGGTCACGACCTCCTCGTGAGTTGGCCCGAGGCACATTGGTCGTTCTTGCCTATCGCGCAGCTTAAACAATATCTCGCCACACTCTTCCCACCTGCCCGTCTCCTCCCAAAGGCTCGCCGGGTGAAGTGCCGGCATGAGAATCTCCTGCGCTCCAATGGCGTTCATTTCCTCACGGACTATGCGCGCGATCTTCTCAAGGGAACGATACCCCAGTGGAAGGTATGCATATATCCCGGCTGCAACTCTCCTTATGAACCCGGCTTTCATCAGCAGCCTGTGGCTTACAAGTTCGGCTTCCGAGGGAGGCTCACGCAGTGTGGGGAAGTATAGCTGCGATGCTCTCATCCTCACCAACCTCCGCTAAGGTTGGTAGTGATGTCAAAAGCTCCGTTGCTGCCATTTCACTGAGCACCGGTGAGCCGCTTGACTATGTATCCAACATCCCTTGCGCTGATGAGCATTATCAAGCCGAGCAGCAACACAATGCCCACAAGTGTCATCTTTAACTCCCAGTTTGGTTTCATGCGCCGCCTTGAGATTGCCTCAATGCATAGCAGCGCCAGCCTACCGCCATCAAGTGGCGGTATGAGAATGATGAGGTTGACTAACCCAACTATGTAACTCAGCGCCCCAATCAAACGCAGTTGCAGATAGAAGCTCATCCACGCTTGTTCCTTCAATTCCCAAAATATGCGTATCGGACCGCCGACAGCGTGGTGGAGTTGTCCCAACTTTGAAAGGAGCAGGGCAAGCCCATAAGTGATGCGCCAACATTCACCAGCTGCGATTGCAGCTCCATCCAATAAGCGCTTCACGATCGGCACCGGCTTTTCCGAGGGCATTTGGAGGAACTCAACCCCGATAATGCCGCGCTCCCTTTTGACGATCTTCGTTTTGGCTATAGCGCCCTTACCTCGTCCGGTGCGCTCGGTCTCCCTTATTTCAACCTCTTCCATTGCCATGGGAATGACATTTATGGTCAGCGGTTTTCCGCCCCGTCTGACGAGCACAGCTATGCGTTTCTTTGGGCTTTTGGATATGGCAGCCGTGATTAGGTCGGTATCTTCCCTTCCAATGCCATTGATTGAAATGAGCGTGTCGTTGCGGCGCAGTTCCTTTGCCGTGCATTCAATCATTTGACCCCCCCTTAGCACCTTGAATCTAACATTGCTGCTGCGCTTAATCCTTGCGAGCGTAAGCCATTCATTGGTGAGCTTGATGCTCAATCCATCTATCCCGATGATTTCGTCACCCGGCTTAATTCCGGCTTTTGCTGCCGGCATGCTTGCAGCTACCCTTGAAACAACATTAGTGCCCCTCATGCCGCTCACCGCTATGCCGTAGATGAGCAGCACAATGAATGCGGCAATCAAGTTGCCGAGTGGACCCGAGAGGAGCACAAGCAGCCTATGCGTGATTGGGCGATTGTGAAAGGCTTCCATTGATGCGATGGCGTCCGGGTCATCAAACTCCATCCCGAAGATGCGCACATACCCGCCGAATGGTATGGCGCGAAGCGAATACTTGATGCCCCCGATCACCTTAGTCCAAATAGCTGGACCGATGAAGATTGAGAACTCAAGCACCCTCATTCTGACCCTCAATGCTGCCGCGAAGTGCGCAGCCTCGTGGACGAGAACGACGAACCCGAGGACGAGTATCGGGATGATGTAGGACTTGATTATGGGTAACAGGGTGTCCATCTGTGGACATCACCTCATGGTGAAATCGTTGACCGAACAGATTGGCTCTCCGGTTTCGCCTCACTTGCCCAATGTAGGCTACCCCTTCAAAAGCAATGCTATTGATGCGCACATCCCGAGAGTGAGGAAGTGGCGCGTGTAAAAGCCGATGCCGACGGACAGCATCTTGGGGGCATTCTCCGGGGCTTGAATAATGCTCAATCTCGCAAGGAACCGCTGTGCAACTGCGCCCACAATGACGAGCACAAACAGCTTGATAGATTCTGATGCGCTCTTGATCAGGATGCCGGTGAGCCCAGCGCTGAGCAGTGCGCCGAATAATGCCCCAAGGAGAAACATAAGCTCGCCCCCGCGTTCGCTGCCCATCTTGCCATCTTCGTTCTCATTGTGGCTGTTTGCTCTTCCGTTTGGAGTTGCCATCAGGTTCACAATTCCCAATCCGGCAATCAGTGATAGCAGTAAGGACGCATTTTCTTTCGGCATGCCCATTATGGCTGCCAGCCCAAACAGCGTCCCAATAATCAAGCCCACGAGTATGCTTGAACCAGTCCCAATCAAGACTATGCTTGGCTTCCTCTGATTCCAAGCATCAACGGCATATGAGACGATTGTGGCAGCCAAGACGAGAGCGCACATCATCATGCCTATGCTCAAAGCTATTAGGGTTAGTTCGTTGAGCTTCCACTGGATTGAGCTATAGGCTGCGTTTTGACCGCACCTATGAATGAGGGCAGCTACAGCCTTATCTGCGCACCCAAAGTAAAACAGGGCGCCAACTAAAATGAGCGATATGCTCGTTGAGGATGACTCCGATGTAAAAGTGTTCCACTTCACCTTGAGCAAATGAGCGAGCTCCCACGATATCGCATATGCGAGAAAGAGGCAAAGTAACGCCGTCGGTATACCGAACATGGAGAACTCGGCATCCGCAGCGACAAGCGCGAATGAGAGGGCAAACAATGCCAGTCTACTTAACCCTGTTCTTTGCATCAATTGGCACTACACCCCCAAAGCGCCTTTCCCTCGCCTGATAGGAGATGATGGCGATGTAAAGGTGCTTCTTTGTGAAGTCAGGCCAATAAACTGGAGCGATGAATAACTCGGTGTAGGCGAGTTGCCACAAAAGGAAGTTGCTTATCCTTTGCTCGCCTGCTGTGCGGATCAGCAAATCTGGGTCAGGCATGCCGTCGGTGAAAAGGTAGCTTTGGAAAGTCGCCTCGTCAATTTCATCCGGCTCAATCTTCTCATCAGCGACATCCTTGGCGATGTGCCTCACCGCGCTCAATATCTCTTGTCTCCCACCGTAGTTAATTGCGAGGTTCAAAATCATGCGTTCATTGCCTCTTGTAAGCGTGACCGCATCGTCAAGTTCTCCCAGAAGCGAACTTGGCAATCCATCCCTTAGCCCGATGTGGCGTATTTGGATGCCATTGCGGTGTAACTCATACTTCTCCTTGCGCAGCGTCATTTCAATCAGATGCATTAAGCCCTTCACTTCCGGCATCGGGCGTTGCCAGTTCTCGGTTGAGAAGGCATAGAGGGTGAGTATTGGAATTCCAAGTTCAACACAGGCTTCAACGACACGCCTTGTGGCTTTCGCTCCAGCCCTGTGCCCGTTGAGTATGGCTATGTTCCTCTCCTTCGCCCAACGCCTGTTGCCATCCATTATAATCGCGATATGCCTCGGCAGCCTCTCACGATCAATCAGGTTTAGGCATTCCTCTTCACTCAACCTGTCATACATGCTTATGAGCTCACCTGCGCACATCTGTCTGGCTTGATTCCTTGGCACCATCGCTGTTGCCTCCGATGCGCTTATATGGTTGCACATACGCTTCCGCTGAAACGATGAGCTTTATTTTGTCGCCATCAATCCTTTGGGCTATTACGCGAACGGCATCCGTTTTTCCTTTGCCTCTCGTCGCAAGCCGCTTGCCCTTGTGAGGGTGATTTGGTGGCTCAGTTCGCACGAGCTCAATCTCTTTAGCCCCGGCGCTGCGAAGCGCTTCCAGTGCTTCTTCAACCGTTAGCCCAATCGTGTCCGGAAGGAACCTCTCATTCACTTTCGCTCACCCATACATCGTCTAACGGCACTTCTCTCAGAGCATTGAATGACATCACCTTTTCATTCAAGTTCAGCAGCAGTCCGCCCTAACGAAATTTGATTCAGCCCGATTGGATGCACCCTATCCGGTGCGAAGCCTACTCCTCAAGTATCTCTTGCTCCTTGGCTTTCCGCAGCGCCTCAATTTCATCAATGTGCCTTGAAGCCAACTTGTCAAGTTCGTCCCTTGCCCTCCTCACCTCATCCTCCGAGATGTTTTGTTCCCTCTCAAGCTTGCGCAAATCCTCAAGGACATCCCTCCTCACATTCCTGACTGCGACCTTGCCCTCCTCGGCACGCTTGTTTGCGAGCCTTACAAGCTCGCGCCTTCGCTCCTCTGTAAGTGGCGGTATTGGCACCTTAATGACATTGCCATCAGTTGTCGGGGTTAACCCGATTCCGGAGCTCACGATGGCTTTCTGTATTGAGTCAATGATGCTCTTGTCCCAGGGGTCTATCACGAGCAGTCTGGGTTCGGGCGCTGTTATCGTCGCAAGCTGCTTGAGTTGGTATACCGTGCCGTAGTATTCAACCCGTATGTGGTCAAGCAACGCTGGCGATGCTCTTCCCGTGCGCAGCATTGAGAGGTCGTGTGCGGTTGCCTCAACCGACTTCTTCATCCTCTGCTCGGCATCGCTCAATAGCGCTTTGATTGCCTCATGCATCCTCACCACCTCAACTGACCGGTTTGGTTGCAGTTGGCTCGCGCATTGCCTGCCTCATCTGCGTCAGCTCATGAGTGCACTATCGTCCCGACGGGTTCGCCAAGAATGACACGCTTCAAGTTGCCGGGGATACAGATGTTGAAGACTATGATCGGTATGTTGGCATCGTGGCACAACGATATCGCCGCGGCATCCAGCACCTTAACACCGAGCTTTAAAGCTTCAATGTGCGTTATCTCATCAAACCTGTGCGCACTCGGATCCTCGTGCGGGTCCCTCTCGTATACGCCATCAACATCGGTCCCCTTAAGCACAACTTCAGCACCTATCTGCAGCGCCCTAAGTGATGCAGCTGTGTCTGTGGTGAAGAATGGGTTTCCAGTCCCAGCCGCAAATATCACAATCCTTCCAAGCTCAAGGTGCCTCAGTGCCCTTCGCTGTATATACGGCTCTGCCACATCCCTCATTTCAAATGCCGTCATAACCCTCGTCTCTGCACCGAGGTTCTCAATGGCATCCTGAAGGGCGAGGGCGTTTATGACCGTCGCAAGCATCCCAATGTAATCTCCCGTCACCCGCTTTATTGCATACCTTGCTGCATCCTTCAATCCTCGGAATATGTTTCCGCCGCCAACAACTATACCCATCTCAACGCCCATACTGTGCAGCTCCATTATCTCACTGGCTATGCGCTGCAGCACATCTGGGTCAATGCCAAACCCCTTTGCGCCAGCAAGCACCTCACCGCTCAACTTCAATAGCACCCTCTTGTATTTCGGTTGCTGCATCATATCATCGCCCATCATTCTCACCCTTTGTAAAGCGGTTGCGTCCCATGTGGCTCACTGTCCGACTGCAAACCTCGCAAACCTCCTAACGACGATGTTTTCGCCGAGGCGAGCAATCATCTCTTTGATCAACTCGCCAACCGTGCGTGTCTCATCCCTTATGTAAGGCTGCTCAAGCAGGCACACCTCTTGTATGAAGTTTTCAAGGCGTTCATTCACGACCTCTTCAACCATGTCTTCCGGTATGCCCTCTGCTATGGCGTGTATCCTGTATGCCCTCTTTTGGCTCTCTATCACCTCCTCAGGTATGTCCTGGCGTGAGGTGTATTTTGGATCCATAGCTGCAACTTGCATCGCCAGCTCATACGCCAGACGCTTGAATTCATCCGTGCGCGCCACGAAATCGGATTCGCAATTCAATTCAACCATTGCCCCTATTCTCCCGCCAGTGTGGATGTAGCTTGCGACGACACCCTCCGTTGTCGCCCTCCCGGAACGCTTCTCGGCTTTTGCCAATCCCTCAGCACGCAATATCTCCATCGCCCTCTCAAAATCGCCGTTTGCCATCTCAAGTGCTCGCTTGCAATCCATCACGCCAGCCCCGGTTAACTCGCGCAGCTTCTTCACCTCTTCAACGCTCACCTTCATTGAACCCATCCCCCTTTCGTCGCATGATATGCAGTTACATCCGGTGACCGTTCCAGATCACACTCGTTGAGAAGACGCAGCTGCTGAGCCGCTTAAGCGGTGCAGGATCGCTATAAGGTATGCCCTTTCCTCGGCTCAAAAAGTTTTTGAGAGCGGTTGAGCAAAAGCCACCGTTGGTTGAGAGTTTAATTTGAGCCGCAGCTCACATATCGTCGCTTTCGTCAGCTTGCCCATACAGCTCAGCATCAGCCTCTTCAAGCCCGTATGTTGCTTCCCAATGCTCATCTTCAACGCTTTGCGCGCCTGCAGATACGCTCGCTTGTTCTTCCTCTCCCTTTGGCTGGATCATTTCAACCTCTGGCTGCGGTGAGGCTGCAGCTTGAGCCACTTCCTCCGGTTGCAAACCAGCCATCTCGGCAAGCATTGCCTCCCTGAGTTTGCGTCCCTCATTAACTGCTTCGGCGATCTTCATTGTGATGAGGCGCAGCGAGCGTATGGCGTCATCGTTTCCCGGTATCGGGTAATCAACAACCTCTGGATCGCAGTTTGTGTCCACTATCGCCACTATGGGTATTCCGAGCTTGTTCGCTTCCTTAACGGCTATGTGCTCGCGCCTTATGTCCACGATGTAGAGCAGGTCCGGGAGGCGGTCCATGCCCTCAATCCCGCTGAGGAACCTCTCAAGCTTTGCCTTCTCTTCAAGCAAGCGTTTGTTTTCCTTCTTTGGCAGCATGTCAAGGATGCCGCTTTCCTCCATGCTGCGGAGTTGCTTCAGCCGTTCAACCCTCGTCCTTATCGTTTCAAAGTTTGTGAGCATACCTCCAACCCATCTTTGGCTCACATAAAACATGCCACAGCTCTTGGCAGCCTCCTCAATTATCTCCTGCGCCTGCCTCTTCGTTCCGACGAACAGCACTGTCGCACCTTGAGCCACTTTCTCCTTGACGAAGTTGTATGCCGCTTCAAGGCAGCGCAGTGTCTTCCTCAAGTCCACGATGTGAATGCCGTTGCGCTCCTCGTAGATGTATTGGCGCATCTTTGGATTCCAACGCCTCGTCAGGTGACCAAAGTGCACGCCGGCTTCAAGCAGCTCTCGCATTGTTACAATGCTCAACTTTCAATCCCCCCTTGTGGCATCGTGTTGACTTGGAAGGCGCGTCAAACAAAGCGTCAAATTTTTGCCCCACACTTTCACCCGCCTTGGCATGACATCATTTCAAATCTTGTCCATCACTTGCAACCTGCTCACTTGCCCCTTTGGCATCTAATGCCGTATGCTCAGAGCGCCGTTAGAGGTTCTGGGAGTTTGAACTCCCGCCTTCCCATCACAGCTGCGGGTGATGAGTTAACTCATCCTCATGCCCATGAAAAGTTCAAAGCCATAGTTTAGCACGCCGTCTTCATACAGTCACAATTTAGCCCCTCTGGGAGTGACCTGCCACAGTGCTGCAGATTGCTCTTTGCTTGAGAGAACTTTGTCACGCTGTCTCCGATGGCTTCTCAATGGCATCCTCAACGGTCTCTGGTTCCTGTCTTCCAGTGCGTATCACATACTCAATGTCCCGTATTGGTGTCACCCTTCCGGAGATGAGGCAGTGAAAGAGGTATTGTCCGGACTCATTCCAAGGCGTATGCGGCAGGATTATTCTCGTGAGCCTCTTCTTACAGCAGTTGCACATGGGGCGCAGCTTCATGATCTCCTCATCGGGAAGCGATGGCATGAGTGATCACCCCTTGGGTGCAATTACGCCATCCGACCATTCATGCGTGAATAAGCCCAGCCACGCACCTGCCGTTGACAGTTGCCCACGGGCGTAACTGCAAATGCCAACTCCAGCCAGGCTACCCTGCGGCACACGACATTGGGTGCTTACCCTTGCTTCCTTCCGGACCTGGGGGATTCACACCTTATCGTCGCACAGGACCCAGCCTTCAACGCTGGCAATCTGCAGTCCGTCCCCACAGGCAAAAGCCTCGGGCAGGAATTCAGCCCCGCTATAGCCGATTGCGGGTTCAGGGCACGGCTAGCTCCCCGCCTAGCGTGGCTGGGCATCTATCCCTTCTCAAACTGCCTGCCTTTGTTGTATGGCATATCCTATTGTGCCTGCGTCTATGAGCATTGTCAAATGCTGTTTTGAGGCGCAATGCTGATGTCCAATTCGTGCCGCAAATAATTAGCTTGTGACAAAATTGCAATTGGCTCATAGGATAGCAACGAAGGGTGAAAGCTATGCCGAAGCGCCGCTCAAGATTCGTGTGTCAAGAATGCGGTTTCCAAAGCGAGCAATGGCTCGGAAGGTGTCCCGAATGCTCTTCATTCAATTCGCTCGTTGAGGAGTTGGTGGAGGGTATTCCCGAGGAGCGCAGGTTAACTGCCGTGCCACGCCAAGGAGCGGAGCCGTTAAGCGCCATTGCTGCAAAGGAGTTCAGCCGCCAGCCGAGTGGAATTGAAGAAGTTGACAGGGTGCTCGGCGGTGGCATTGTTAGGGGTAGCACTGTTCTTCTTGGCGGTGAACCCGGCATCGGGAAGTCAACGCTCATGCTGCAGCTGCTCAATTCATTCGTGAGCGCTGAAAGAGGCAGGGTGGCATTGTATGTAGCTGCCGAGGAGTCCGTTGAGCAGATTGCGATGCGCGCAAATAGGCTCAAAGCTGCATCCCCATCAATAATGGTTCTCTCGGATACCGATGTGACATTTGTGTGCGAGGAAATTGAGCGCCTTACGCCTTCAATTGTCGCTGTTGATTCAATCCAGGCAATGTCCCATCCAGACCTTGTATCAGCTGCCGGGAGTGTTAGCCAGATAAGGGAATGCGCATCGGAGCTTGTTCGCACTGCAAAGGCAACCGGCACATCAATCTTCATGGTCGGACATGTTACAAAGGAGGGAGTGATAGCCGGTCCGAGGGTTCTTGAGCATATGGTTGACACCGTGCTCTACATGGAGGGCGATCAGCATTATGTGCTGCGCATCCTGCGCGTGACAAAGAACAGGTTTGGTCCGGTTGGTGAGGTTGGGCTATTCAGGATGGCTGAAAGCGGTTTGGAGCCGGTTGCGGATCCGTCCGAGTATCTGCTTTCAAACATTGAGGTGTCGGGAAGCATAGCTGCAGCAGTCATTGAAGGTAAGCGTCCGCTCGTGCTTGAGGTGCAGGCGCTTGTTGCCCCGACATACTTCGGGACGCCAAGAAGGCTTGTAACTGGGATGGATTACAATAGGGCTTGCATGCTCATAGCTGCTCTTGAGAGGCGTGTCGGTGTTCGCCTCGGTGATCAAGATGTTTACATCAATGTTGCCGGTGGGATAAGGGTATCGGAGCCGGCGCTTGATCTGCCGGCAGCTTTGGCAATCGCATCAAGCCGATACGATGTGGTGATACCAAAGGGTGTAGCAGCGTTTGGCGAGATAGGTCTTGGAGGTGAGGTCCGCCCCGTTCACCTCCCCGAAAGGAGATTGCTTGAGTTGGCGAGGCTCGGCTTCAAGGTCTGTTTTGGTCCGCCTTACTCGGGATTGGAGCGCATGAAGGGAGAATTGAAGGGGTTAAAGTATATCGCTGTGCATCAAGTTGGAGAGGCAACTTCAAAGTTGCTCGGCTTAGATTCATCGGGCGAAGGACGCCCACGAAGGCACAAGGGAGATGCGCACTCCAAGCATGGAGGTGAGGGCTCAACCAGTGACACAGGTGCCGAGTTTTAACGGCTGGTTAAACCGGTTGTGGTCAAGCGGGCATCAAATTAAGTGGCGCAAATGGTGCCAGCTTTATGAAGGCGCGTATTGCAGCGAGTCGCAAATCTATTGAGAGGGCAGGTGAATGGATTTGAGACCACGCCTCCAAAGTGCCATGCAGCTGATATTGATTGGGTGTGCCGTTTTGCTTTTTGCTCTTTTGGGGAGACACTTGAGTGACCTCTATGGTGGTCTGGTTCTAAACCGCATTGGTGTTACCGGGAGACTTGAAGTGGGCAGCCGGATTGGCATCATCATTATCATGGCATTGATTGGCTACCTCATTGGCAGCCCCTTGAGCGCCCGCGCCGCGGATGTGATAGCTCGTCTTGATAAGATACCACTCGCCGAAAAAGTTGCTGCTCTCTTCGGGATATTGCTCGGGCTTGTGCTTTCATACCTCATCCTTCTCCCGCCAATCACAGTCATGCGCGGCAAGCTTCCGATAGAGACGGTGCTGATCATCGTCGTGCTTGTGCTTGTGCCCACACTTTACATCTGCCTCCGCATAATGCTCGGCGTCAAGGAGGAACTTTCAAAGTTCTTTCCGAGGCTTATTCGCGCGCAAGTTCAAAGCGGCAGTGCCGAGGGCTATGGCGAAGGAAACACTTGCGATTTGCTTCGCCCAAAGGTGCTTGACACGAGCGTCATCATTGACGGGAGATTAAGCGGGATAATAGCGTCCGGCTTTCTTGAGGGGAGGCTTTTCGTGCCCGATTTTGTCCTTCATGAGTTGCAGCGCATACGCGATTCTGGAGACCCGGTCAAGCGTGCAAGGGGCAGGAGAGGTTTGCGCATACTTGAGGAGTTGAAAAAGACATACCCGCATAGAATTGAGGTGGTGGAAAGATACAGCACGGCTGTGGAGCGCGGTCCGAGTGTGGATATGAAGCTTATCAGGCTTGCCGAAGAGATGGACGCAGTCATAATCACAAACGACGATGGCTTGCAGCGCATAGCTCGTCTTCACAGGGTGCCCGTGCTCAATGTGAATGTGCTTGCGGATGCGTTGAAGTTCGTTGTTCTCCCCGGAGAGGAGCTTGATGTTTACATCGTGCGTGAGGGAACACACCCAGGGCAAGGTGTCGGCTACTTAGATGATGGCACGATGGTGGTAGTTGAAAATGGCAGCAGGTATATTGGGAAGAGGGTTCGGACAACCGTTCGGAATGTGAGCCAGACAGCCTCGGGCAGGATAATATTTGCCGAGTTCATGCGCGAGTTGAGCGAGGAAGAGGGTGACCTGTTCGGTGAAAGTGATAGCCGTAGTTCCCGCTGCAGGTCGGGCAAGCAGGATGTGCATGGGGAGAAATAAGGTATTGATTGAAGTTGCCGGTGAACCCGTGCTTTCATGGGCAATCAAAGCGATATGCTCAAGTGAGGTGGCGGATGAACTCATCGTCTGCGTTCGTGAAGGTGAAGAGGAGGAGGCATGGAGGATAGCATCAGTTCACTCCAGCAGGATGAAGATCTCGTTGGTTCACGGAGGCATTGAAAGGCAGGGGAGCGTCTATAATGCGCTGATGAAGATAGATGGCAAAGCCGATTATGTCTTGGTGCATGATGCAGCTCGTCCGCTGGCGACGCCTCATCTCGTGAAAAGCGTCCTAATGGCAGCGATTGAATTTGGGGCTGCCACAGCAGCAGTCCCATGCACCGATACGGTCAAGGAGGCAAGTGAAGACGGTTTTGTGAGGCGCACGCTGCCCCGTGAGAACCTTTACCTTGTCCAGACGCCACAGGCATTCCGTTACGAGATTTTGCTTCGGGCGCATGAGCATGCTCGCAAGCTAAACTTGCAATGCACCGATGACGCGGCGCTCGTTGAAGCCATTGGCATAAGTGTAAAGCTCGTCATGGGCGAGTTGCACAACTTCAAGGTGACCGTTCCATCCGATTTGCTGCTTGTAGAGTCATTGCTCAAGGCGTTCATTGACCTGGGTGTTGCGCCAAAGTGCCCTTGCTTCAAAGCCACATTTAGCGCATCAAGAACTTCGGTGAGCGCTAAAGGGTGAAGCACAAATGGATGTGCGCGTCGGCTTGGGATACGATGCACATCCGCTCGTTCGCGGCAGACCGTTATTCCTGTGCGGCATCCATGTGCCGTATGAGATGGGGCTGTATGGGCATTCCGATGGCGATGTGGCTTTGCATGCCATATGCGATGCTTTGCTTGGCGCAGCATCGCTTGGCGATATAGGAGAGTTGTTCCCGGACGATGACCCACAATACGCTGGCATATCAAGCTCGTTCCTCCTTGAGCGCACTGTTGAGCTCATACGAGAAGCCGGCTATGAGCTAATTCAGGTTGATGTCATAATCGTTGCGGGCGAGCCGAAGTTAAGCCCATACAGAAATGCCATGAGGGAACACTTGGCTTCGGTGCTCAACTTGCCGGTGGCATCGGTGAGCGTAAAAGCCAAGACGACAAATGGTCTTGGTTTCGTCGGCAGGGGTGAGGGCATTGAGTCGTTTGCTGTGGCTTTGATTCGCAGAGCACGCCGATCGGCTTCAGGAGTCCAAACTCGGCGAGAGGGGGTAGCAGCAGATGAGCGTTAAGGGGGATGAACCCTTCCCTGTAACCATGATCGGCTTGAAGGTCAAGCTCACTCAGCAATTTCGCGAGTCATGTGAGAGGAGGCTTCACAGCCTAAAGCGGGTCTTCAAGCACATTGAGAGCGGCACTGTAGCCATACGAAGTGAGCGTGGATTTTACATTGTTGAGATAACTTTGTTGGTCTCGGGTTTGAAGATGCGGAGCGAAGAGAGGGAGAGGAGCATGCGAACGGCATTTGATCTGGCGTTTGATGCCATCAGGGAGCAGCTGCGCCGGTTCAAGGAAAAGCTATACGATAGGCATAGGCGTTCATCAGAAGCTGCTCCCGTTCAATCTGCAGGCGCTGGGCAAGCTGCTCGGAATCCGAAAGCAGGTCAATCTCGCTTAATTGAAGTGAAGCGCATCAAGCGATTTGAGTCAAAGCCAATGAGCGTAAGTGAGGCTGCGCTTCAGATGGAGCTTTTGGGGCATGACTTTTTCGCGTTCATCAATTCAGAGACGGAGCGCTTCAGCGTCCTATACCGCAGGAGGGATGGCAGCTACGGAATGATTGAACTTGTGTAGGCAAGGTTTGAGCAAGCGCTCACTGCCAAGGTGGTGAGGCGCTTGAAGCTGCAGGAGTTGAAGGAAAGGGTCATAGCTGAGTTCGGTGACGGGCTTGAGAGAGCCACGCCGGAACTCGTGGAAAGGTTTGTGGCTCTCGTTCATGCCGAGCTTTCCGAGCAGATGAGGTGTGGCGAATTCATCGTCGTAGATGAATCATCCAACTCATACCTTGATGTGCTGCGCCAGTTCTTTAGGAGGACGCTTGATATGCCACCCGAAGATGCGGCAGTGCTCCTCTGGCTGACTGCATTTGAATGGCTATTCAGCACGATTGAGGATTAAGTGGGGGCGCTCGTTTGCGTAAGTCCTATAGGGTGAGTTCGTAGTAAGGCACGAAACGAAAGTGAAGTGCCGTTCAAAGGCTGCCGCATCTTTTGTTCGCAAGTTCGTCGGTAAGGGTAACCCGCTTGACACCTCAATCACGGATGGGGCGGATGAATCATGAGCGGCTTTGTCGTCATTCCGGCCGTTGACATTCTCGGCGGCAAGTGCGTTCGGCTATTGCGCGGCAGCTTCTCAGAGCAAACCGTGTATGATGAAGACCCGCTCAATGCGGCTTTGCGTTGGGTCAGTGAGGGAGCTGAGTGGCTTCACATTGTTGACCTTGATGGGGCGAGGGAGGGCACCCCGAAAAACATTGAATCGTTGGTCAGGATACGAAAGTCCGTCTGGTGCGGGATTCAGTTCGGTGGCGGTGTCAGAAGCATTCGTGACATTGAGATGCTCTTATCGCTCGGCGCTGATAGGGTTGTGCTGGGCACAGCTGCAGTTGAGGATTTCGGGATACTTGAGGAAGCCGTCAGGAGGTGGGGGGAGCGCATAGCAGTCGCAGTTGATGTGAAGGGAAACAAAGTGGCAGTTCATGGTTGGGTTAAAAGGTCAGAGAAAGAGCCGATGCAGTTGTTGAGTGAGCTTGAGCGCATAGGCGTTGCGACCGTCATTTACACCGATGTGCTTCGCGATGGGACAATGGCTGGACCGAACTTTGAAGCCATCATGAGAGTGGCTAACGCAACATCCCTTTGCTTGATCGCCTCCGGGGGGATATCCGAATTGGGGCACATAATTCGGCTTGCAAGCCTATACCCGAGAGTGTGCGGGTGCATAGTTGGCAGGGCGCTTTACGAGGGCAAGTTGCGCTACAGCGATGCAGCCGCGGCTGCAAGGGAAGCGATTAAGTCCGACGGTGGTGAAAAGTGATGCGTGTTGAATGTGTGAGTTTGCTCGCGTGTATGGTTGCCGCATGCGTGCTCGTTGGCATAGCCGTTTGTGATGAGCCGGTTTTCATAAAGCGCTATTACAGCGTGCCCGAGGTAATAGCGCTTGTTGGTGGCGAGCCGCTGAAGCGGGAGGATTTCATTGCGAGGTTGATTTGCGACCACGGGGATGAAGTGCTGCGAAGCATGATAACGCTTATGCTGATTGAGCAGGAGGCGAAAAGGCGCGGGGTAAGCATCACTGATAAGGATGTGCTTGGGCGGTTTAACGAACTTTTTGAAGCGCTTGAGAGGGGCGATGTGGAAAGGCTTACGAGGGCTGGCTTGCCGGCATCGGTAACTCCGATGATGCTTTGGGCTGAAGCGAAGAAGTGCTTGCTGCTTGAGAGGATGCTGCGAGGCGAGATACGAATTGATGAGGCTGACATACGGAAGCGCTGGTATTCCCCTCATGTTCAAAGGCGCTACAATCCGCCGCCGATGTATGAGGTGCGAGAGATCGGCGTTTACACGGCTGAGGAGGCAAACGCAATATGGAATGAGTTGATGCGCGCTCAAAAGGCTCGCCGTGATTTGACGAAAGTGTTTTCCGAGCTCGCCGCTAAGCACTCAAAGCTTCCCACAGGTCGCCTGATGGGATCAAGGGGTTATCTGTCACTTGACGAATTCCCGCAGGAATATAGGCTCATTCTACAAACCGCCAAGGCTGGCGAGATATTTCCGCCAATGCAGGTGCTCATTGACGGCGTTAGTTATTGGGTGATCCTTTGGGTGCGTGATATCAAGAAACTGCCAAAGGTATCATACGAGGAGGCAAAGCCGGAGATTGAGGCAGAGCTGCTAACTGAGCAACTCGCCCTCAGGTCAAGGGAGTTCATACGGAGTCTATGGGAGAGGGCTTTGAAGGAGGGCAAGATTAAAGTGATAGCCGAGCCATTGAAGGAGAGCTTTGAAAGGGGTCTTTTGGGCGAGTTAGCCGGCGCAAAGAGGAAGTGAATGAAGGATGCATGAGGGCGTTTTCAATCCCAGCTGTGAGCGTTAAAATTTGTTAGCGCCAAAGGAAACCGAGGGGGCGCAGCGCAACTACAAAGTCAGTGGGAGGTGTTAAGCATGGCGCAGGAGGCAAGGGAGATTGGAGTTGGGCTTGTCGGATACGCTTTCATGGGTAAGGCGCACAGCCAAGCTTGGCGGAATGTGAAGTATTTCTTCTCGCCGCCGCTCATCCCACGCATGGTCGCAATATGCGGGCGCACAAAGGAAGCCGTTGAACAAGCTGCAAAGCAGTTTGGGTGGGAAGGCTATGAGACGGATTGGCGTCAGCTCGTCAGGCGTGACGACATTGAGCTTGTGGATATAGTCACGCCGAATGATTCGCATCATCCGATTGCCGTTGAGGCGGCGAGCGCAAAGAAGCATGTCTTTTGTGAGAAGCCGCTCGCACGCAACCTCCAAGAAGCAGAGGAGATGTTGAAGGCTGTTGAGCAGGCTGGTGTCAAGCATGCCATATGCTTCAACTACAGGCGGGCACCGGCAGTGCAACTGGCAAAGAAGTTGATAAGCGAGGGGCGGCTCGGTCAGATATACCACTTCCGTGGAACATACCTTCAGGACTGGATTGTTGACCCGTCATTTCCGCTTGTTTGGCGCCTGCAGAAGAGCATAGCCGGCTCCGGTGCGCTCGGTGATTTGGCAGCGCATGTTATTGACTTGGCTCGCTTCCTCGTTGGCGAGATCGTTGAGGTATGCGGCTTGCTTGAGACATTCATCAAGGAGCGCCCATTGCTTGCGGCGAGGGCTGAGGGACTTGCAGCGGAAGCTGCCGCTGAGCAGAGGGGCACAGTTGATGTTGATGACTGCTCTTTGGCACTCGTTCGCTTTGAGAACGGTGCTGTGGGTTACATTGAGGCGACTCGCTTTGCTCCCGGAAGGAAGAACTACAACAGGTTTGAGATTAACGGGAGCAACGGCTCCGTCGTATTCAACCTTGAGCGAATGAACGAGCTTGAGCTTTACCTGCGTGACGACCCACCGGACATTCACGGTTTCAGGACGATCATGGTCACCGAGCCCGAGCATCACGCATACATTAAGGCATGGTGGCCGCCGGGGCACATCATCGGTTACGAGCATACATTCACTCACACCGTTTATGATTTGCTTTGCGCCATCGCCGAGGATAGGCTTCCAGAGCCCAACTTCTACGACGGCGTGCAGTGCCAGAGGGTGCTTGATGCCATTGAGCGTTCGGCTAATGAGAGGACATGGGTCAAAGTGGAGATACTTCCGGAGTTCAAGAAGTAGCATGCTGAGCTTTCCTTCGTCGGGTTTGGACGACACGGGGATAAAGGTTAAAGTGGGTGGGTGAGGGAAATGAGCGAGTGCAGTGGAAGGGAGGAGCCGCTTGTCTACATAAACGGCGAATTGGTCCCGAAAAGCGATGCAAAGATTTCGGTGTTTGATCACGGGTTGCTCTATGGAGATGGCGTGTTTGAGGGGATAAGGGTATATGGCGGGAAAGTGTTCAGGCTTGATGAGCACATAGACAGGCTTTATGAATCGGCGCATTGTATTTGGCTGAAGATACCGATGACGAAAGAGGAGATGCGCCAAGCCATATTGCAAACGGTGCGCGCAAATCGCCTCACTGACGCCTACATTCGTGTCGTCGTTACGAGGGGTGTGGGTGACCTCGGACTTGACCCGTGGAAGTGTTCCAATCCGAGCATCATCATCATCGCCGATAGAATAGAGCTCTTCCCGAGCCAGCTTTACGAGAACGGAATTGAAGCTGTCATTGTCTCAACGAGGCGCAACTCCCCTCAGGCGCTCAACCCGGCAATAAAGTCGCTCAACTACCTCAATAACATCCTTGCGAAGATAGAGGCGAAGAGCGCCGGGAAGCAGGAAGCGATAATGCTCACCATTGATGGCTATGTTGCCGAGGGCTCCGGTGAGAACATCTTCATCGTCAAGAATGGCTGCTTGCACACGCCGCCAGTATACATGGGGATACTGCGCGGCATAACGAGGGGTGTCGTCCTTGAGCTGGCTTGCAAGCTCAACATACCGGCATATGAGACGGTGTTGACACCGCGTGACTTATACACAGCCGATGAGTGTTTTCTGACCGGCACCGGGGCTGAGATTGTCCCGATAGTGGCGATTGACGAGCGCACCATAAACGGCGGGAAGCCCGGCCCTATAACTCGCCAATTGATGAGGGCATTTCGTGAGTTGACCATGACCGAAGGGACACCAGTTTACGAGTGATGGCGACAATGGATGCCAGTTTACGGGGTGATGGGTTGGTGGTAGAATGAGCTAATGAAGCTGGTTAGAGGTGGCGAAGGGGCGAATGAAAAGTTTGGTCGGAAGAGGGCGTCATAATAAATGAGTGGTGCAATATCAGCAGTTGATTTGGGAGAGATTGTTCATGGTGGACAGATATACCGAGAAGGCGAAGCGAGTGTTACTTGAAGCGCAAGACTTGGCATCTCGCTTGCGTTCGCCCCATGTTCAACCCGAGCATATATTGCTTGCCTTGGTCAGGCAATCGGATGGGATTGCCGCACAGATACTTGAGCGCCTCGGCGTAGACCTTGAGCAGCTGCAGATGGACATTGAGAGGGAGTTGAGTGCCACAGCTGGCAGGTTAACCACAGCTGAGCCGACATTAACTCCCGCATCAAAGCGCGTGCTCCTGCTCGCCGCTGATGAGGCTAAATCGCTCGGCGACAAGCATATTGGCACCGAACATTTACTCCTCGGGTTGCTGCGCGATAGGCATGGGACTCCAGCAAGGTTGCTAATGCAACATGGGGTGCGCTTTGAAGATGTCAAGCGCAAGATTTACGACCAGCGAGGTGAGGCGATGGGCGAAACAAAAAGGCAGTTTAGGAAGCGAACTAATACGCCGGCTCTTGATGCCTTCAGCAGGGACTTAACACAGCTCAGCGCCGAGGGGCAGCTTGATCCTGTCATAGGCAGGGAGAGCGAGATTGAGCGCGTGATTCAGATACTGAGCAGGCGGACAAAGAATAACCCAGTCCTTGTTGGTGATGCCGGCGTTGGTAAGACAGCAATTGTTGAGGGGCTTGCTCAAAGGATCGTCCAAAGGGAAGTGCCAGAGCCATTGCTTGGAAAGAGGGTTGTGGCGCTTGACTTGGCTGCCATAGTTGCCGGAACGAAGTATAGGGGAGAGTTTGAAGAGCGCATGAAGCGCATCATGAGCGAGATAAAGCAAGCTCAGGGTGAGATCATCCTGTTCATTGACGAGCTGCACACGATTGTCGGTGCAGGAGCTGCCGAGGGCGCCATTGATGCATCAAACATCTTGAAGCCAGCCCTTGCTCGCGGGGAGTTGCGTTGCATAGGTGCAACTACACTTGAGGAGTATCGCCGATACATTGAAAAGCATCCGGCGCTTGAGAGGCGTTTTCAACCCGTGTTTGTTTCGGAGCCAACAGTTGAGCAGACGATTGAGATCCTTAGGGGATTGCGCCCAACCTATGAGAACTTCCACGGCGTCAAGATATCGGATGAGGCAATAGTTATGGCAGCGCGCCTGTCGCATCGCTATATCCCCGATAGGAGGCTGCCAGATAAGGCAATTGATGTAATTGATGAGGCGGCTTCAAGGGTCAAGTTGCGCATTTGCATGCCGCCCCCTCACATAAGGGAGCTTCAAAGGGAGCTTGACAGAATCAACGCCGAGAAGGAGAGGGCTGTAAGCGAGCAGGACTTTGACAGGGCGAGCAAGTTGAGAGATGAAGCAGTAAGGTTGCTTGAGAAGCTGCACCAGCTTGAAGAGGAATGGCAGATGAGCGTGCAGGATCAGCAGCCGGTTGTCACGGAAGAGGATGTTGCGCACATCGTATCGGAGTGGACTGGCATACCAGTTAGGCGTCTGACCGAGGATGAGACACAGCGCCTCTTGCATTTGGAGGAGTTCCTCAAGGAGAGGGTCGTCGGACAGGATCACGCAATTGAACTTGTAGCGCGAGCCATACGAAGGGCACGCGCTGGTTTGAAGGACCCGAGGCGTCCAACTGGCTGTTTTGTCTTTCTCGGACCGACTGGTGTTGGAAAGACGCTCCTTGCAAGGGTGCTCGCTGAATTCCTGTTTGGCACTGAGGACGCGCTCATACGCATTGATATGTCCGAGTATACCGAGAAGCATACGGTTTCAAGGCTCGTTGGGGCTCCCCCCGGTTATGTGGGGTATGAAGAGGGCGGGCAATTGACGGAGAGGGTGAGACGAAGACCATTCAGCGTTGTGCTGTTTGATGAGTTTGATAGGGCACATCCGGAGGTAACCAACATCCTGCTTCAAATCATGGATGAGGGCAGGTTGACGGATGCACAGGGGCGGACAGTTGATTTCAGGAACACGATCATCATCATGACATCCAACATCGGTTATCGCGGCTTCAGTAAGGAGATACAGGAATCGGGCATAGGCTTCAGGCGTGAGGAGAGCGAGAGCGAAAGGGTTAGGACTGTCTTCAAGGAGATGGAGCGGAGGATGCTCCAGCTCTATGAGGAACGCTTCACGCCAGAGTTTAGAAACAGGGTTGATGAGGTAGTCGTCTTCAGACCGTTGCAGAGGGAGCATGTCCTCAAAATCGTTGACATTGAGTTGCGCCCATTTATCGCTGAGTTGCAGAACCGACGCATCACACTTGAGCTCACGCAAGCTGCGAGGGAAAGACTGGTAGACCTCGGGTTTGATAAGTATCACGGTGCGAGACCTCTTAGAAGGGCAATTCAGACGCATGTCATTGACTTACTCTCGGATGAAATACTGCTCGGGCGGATCAAAGAGGGCGATCATGTGATCGTGGATTATGTCAATGGAGAGTTTGTGGCAGAGGTAAAAGAGCGGGAATTGGTCGGAGCTGCTGAGCGGCAGTGAGAGACATCTGAGACATCTTCCGTTGCGACCCGTTGTGGCGGGGCAACTTTGCCGTTGCCCCGTCTTTCGCTTTTGGATGCGCCCTCTAAGCTGACATGTGTGGTTTTTGTGCGGTGTGCTTGACCCTCGGTAAAGTGATCGTGAATGTGCTTCCCTTACCAAGTTGGCTTTCAACGGTTATCGTTCCGCCATGTGCCTCAGCAAGCCTCTTTGCGATAGCCAATCCAAGCCCCATGCTGCTTGTGCCAGTTCTCTCCCGCCCAGCGCGTGAGAACGGCAGAAATATTTTTGGGATGTCCTCGGGTGAGATGCCCACGCCAGTATCGCTGACTTCCAGAACCGCGAAGTCGCCAGCTTGATGAACTTTCACAGTGACTTCTCCACCTTGCATGGTATACTTAATGGCGTTGTCAATGAGGTTTGACAGCATGCGCGTGAGCGCTTCCCTGTCGGCATCCACCAAAACTGGTTCGCTTGGGAGGAGTGATTTGAGCGAAATCCCTTTGTCCATCGCTGCCCCAAGATATGCTGCAATGCATTCATTTGCAACATCGCGCACATCAATGGTTTCAATGCGGAGGGAGAGCGATGTGGGGAGCGACTTTGCAGCCCCAACAAGCCTCTCTATCATCTCGGAAATCCTGTCGCTTTGATGCAGGATGAGTTCCACAGCCCTTGATTGGTCCCTGTTGATCTCCCCAAAGGTGCCGCGCAGCAATGAGGAGGCGAAACCCTTAATCGCAGTTAGCGGTGAACGAATGTCATGTGAGAGCGAGAGAATAAAATCCATCCGAAGCTGATCAAGTTGCTTCAGCTCTGTCACATCCCTCAATATTGCAACGGCACCAAGTTGAACTTCCTCAGCGCCATACACCGGTGCCACAATGACATTGAGGTAGCTCCCGTCTTCACGCCTGATTTCGCGCGAGATGATCAGTTTGCCCTCGCCCAAGACTCGCTCAATAGCCTCAACCATGGGCTTCAAGCTTTCATGTGTGAGGGCTTGAGCGACATGCATTGTCGCATCGTCTGTAAGCCTCAGTCCGAGCAGGTTTATGGCAGCTGAGTTTAGCAGCACTACCTCACCGCTGATGTCCACGACAACCACGCCGATCGGCATGCTTTGGATAATTGACTTGAGCTTGCTTCGCTCCAGTTTGATCTCCCTGAGTCCCGCCCTCTGTATCTCCTCAATCGTTGATTGCAGTTCCGATAGGTAGTCCGATAGGATGCTCCTCGCTGAGGCATATGATGTAACGAACTTCTCAACAATTGGGGCAAGCTCCGGTGACGGCGCATATTGGTAGATTGCATCCTCACCCTCACCAATGCGTTGGAGCAATCCGGCATTGACCAATTCCTCAACGGCAGCACGGACATCAGATTCGCGCCTGTTCATCCAGTTGGCGAGCCCATGGCATGTGTCCACAATGCGGTTCTCATGTAAGAGCCATATAAGCTCCTTCTTCAGGGGCGTGTTTGCTATATGCCTGATAAACAAGTTCACATCACTCAGCGCCGTCACCGAGCTTCACCCCTGAGCACGCTTTTATCCCATCCCCGCAACTCGTCCATTTTCGGTTAACAGCTCGGATAAGCCCGCTAATTGCTTTCACTCTGCTCTGGCATGGCTTCTTCTATAACCTTCGGACGGCGCCCCTTCACCATGCCCTCATAATCAATCCCAGCAGCCTCAACTGCTGCACGCCAGCTGCCGAAGTATCTCTTTGACTGAGCGCTTGCGAGGAGGGATGGATATTCCTTCTGGATAACGCTGATGCGCAGGTCCTTTCCCTCGTTGTAGAGCCGCTTGATCTCCTCAATGATTTGCTCCTTAGTCCACTTGCGCCTCTTAACTATGTCGCTGTAGCTTAACCCGGCAGCTTCAATTGCTTTTTGCCAGCTGCCGAAGCGATGCCTCGCTCTTCGGAATAGTTGGGGATGCGTTTTCCATGCGCTGCTTATCTCGTTCAACTTGCCCTCGTTATATAAGCGCCTTATCTCATCAATGATGCCCTGCTTGATTTGCTCAAGGCTTTGCTCTTGCATCCGCTTAACCATCTCGTCGTAGTTAATTCCGGCGGCTTCAACAGCGACTCGCCAGCTGCCAAAGTAGCGGGGATCCCTCGCTGCAGTGATCAACCTCGGTGCGATCTTGCTCACTGCTGCCGGGCGCAGGTCTTTGCCCTCTGAATGCAATCGCTTTATTTCCTCAACTATGCGCTCCTTCGTCCATTTGCGCACTTTCACGATATCATCGTAGTTAAAACCCGCAGCTTCAACTGCGGCGCGCCAACTCCCGAAGTATTTGCGAGAACACGCAATTGAGGCGAGCGGTGAGAATACCCGCCTTACTGACGCTATGTTAAGTGACTGCCCTTGTTCTGCGAGCTTGCGTATCTCCTCAATGATCTTTTCCTTTGACCATCGCATGCGCGGCATAGCGAGACACCTCCATTGAGTTAATGTTGCTCGGATGCTTGCAACGTCACATGCGACATCTATAGTGCCAATGGTGGACAACTTGCCAATTGCATTATGACTCACCATTCCGCCAGTGATAACCTAAGCCAAACTCTATCGGTAGTCAGCTGCGATAGTTGAAGTCACGCTGAATCGGGGGCTCGCCGTGAGGCAGTGAGCTTGAGCTCAGTCAGGGAGTCATGTCACGGATATGTGAGGGAGATTTATGTTTGCCCGTCTGACACAAGATGCCCCGAAGGCGGACCAGCAGGAATGAAAATTACTTCCGATGGTAAACTGCGTTGAGGCGTTCGGCAAATGGCTGTTGGACATTAAAAACCGAATGGCGGGGGTGGGATGAAGGTAAGGGCAAGTGACATCAGTGGAGTGTTGAAGGCTGTTTTTGAGTTCGGTGGATTTTGTGGTGCTACCAAATTTTGAAAAGTAACACCAAAACTTTTATGGGCGGTGCGTTGGCGCGCTGTTTTACATAATGATGAATCGCGCTACAATGGATGATGGTACCTTGGAAGCAAAAAGCCGAGCTTGATTGAGGGCGGGGAGGAGGCGGCTTTACAAACTTACGATGCGCGCTATACTTCGTTATGGCTCTTCGGCGAGGTTGGTTGAGGCTGGGTTTACAAGTGGCGAATGCGTGGCATAATTAACATGTGGCTGTGATGAGACCGAACATTGAAAACCAAATAGTGCGATGGGGATGGAGGCAAGGGTGAGAGTTAAGTGATGGCGTTAGCCTTGTGAGCCGTCTCTGAATTTGGAAAGCATCGCTGACCTCACTTATGTGAGGTCAGCATCCCTTGGAGAGTTTGACGGTGGCTCAGGGCGAACGCTAGCGGCGTGGATAAGGCATGCAAGTCGAGCGGAGGGGAGTAGGTCAAGTTAACGCTTGACCGACACCCTCAGCGGCGAACGGGTGAGTAACGCGTGCCTAACCTACCCCGCAGACCGGAATAACCCCGGGAAACTGGGGCTAATGCCGGATACGCTCCCTTTAGCGCATGCTATTGGGAGGAAACGGTTGGGTGAGGAGCCCTTCCGCTGCGGGATGGGGGCGCGTCCCATCAGCTAGTTGGTGGGGTAACGGCCCACCAAGGCGACGACGGGTAGCGGGCCTGAGAGGGTGGCCCGCCACACCGGGACTGAGACACGGCCCGGACCCCTACGGGGGGCAGCAGTCGAGGATCTTGGGCAATGGGCGAAAGCCTGACCCAGTGACGCCGCGTGGGGGACGAAGCCCTGCGGGGTGTAAACCCCTGTGGCAGGGGACGAATGCCCAAGCTTAAAGGCTTGGGTTTGACGGTACCCTGTTAGAAAGCCCCGGCTAACTGCGTGCCAGCAGCCGCGGTAATACGCAGGGGGCGAGCGTTGCCCGGATTGACTGGGCTTAAAGGGTCCGTAGGCGGTTGCCTAAGTCCTATGTGAAAGCCTCGGGCTCAACCCGAGGAGGACATAGGATACTGGGCAACTTGAGGGCGGAAGAGGCCAGCGGAACGGCGGGTGTAGCGGTGAAATGCGTAGATATCCGCCGGAACACCAGTGGCGAAGGCGGCTGGCTGGGACGCCCCTGACGCTGAGGGACGAAACCCTGGGGAGCGAACCGGATTAGATACCCGGGTAGTCCAGGGTGTAAACGTTGCGCGCTAGGTGTGGGGAGTTTAAAACTCCCTGTGCCGTAGGGCAACCATTAAGCGCGCCGCCTGGGGAGTACGGCCGCAAGGCTGAAACCCAAACCGATTGACGGGGGCCCGCACAAGCGGTGGAGCATGCGGCTTAATTCGATGCTACCCGAAGAACCTTACCAGGGCTTGACATGCGGGTGGTAGCGACCCGAAAGGGAAGCGACCCACTTTATGTGGGAGCCCGCACAGGTGGTGCATGGCTGTCGTCAGCTCGTGCCGTGAGGTGTCCGGTTAAGTCCGGTAACGAGCGCAACCCCCGCCCTTAGTTGCCAGCGGGTAATGCCGGGCACTCTAAGGGGACTGCCCGCGCAAGCGGGAGGAAGGTGGGGATGACGTCAAGTCCTCATGCCCCTGAAGCCCTGGGCTGCACGCATGCTACAATGCCCGCTACAATGGGCTGCGAACCCGCGAGGGGGAGCGAATCCCAAAAAAGCGGGCTAAGTTCGGATCGCAGGCTGCAACTCGCCTGCGTGAAGCCGGAATCGCTAGTAACCGCCGGTCAGCTATACGGCGGTGAATACGTTCCCGGGCCTTGTACACACCGCCCGTCACGCCATGGAAGTCGGTTGCACCCGAAGCCGGTGGGCTAACCCGAAAGGGAGGCAGCCGTCGAAGGTGTGACCGGCGACTGGGGCGAAGTCGTAACAAGGTAGCCGTAGCGGAAGCTGCGGCTGGATCACCTCCTTTCTAAGGAGCCATGTGGCGAGATGCGTGAGCATACTCGCCAATTCCAAAAACTCTCATTCCTTGCCCTTCCCCATCGCAATGGCTTATTTTGTCTATATTTGCCTGAGCTTGTTGAAAATATCGGGCCTGTAGCTCAGGCGGTTAGAGCGCGCCCCTGATAAGGGCGAGGTCCGTGGTTCGAGTCCACGCAGGCCCATTAGGGGCGCTATCTTTGAGGGTGCTCTTTAGGGGTGGGCTGAGTTGCAGCAATAGTGGGCAACAGTGGACACCACTTAACAACGCAGCAATAGCCCACCCCAATGATGAAATCGTGGGCCTGTAGCTCAGTTGGGAGAGCGCCTGCTTTGCAAGCAGGAGGTCAGCGGTTCAAGTCCGCTCAGGTCCATAAAAGTTACGAACCGAATAAAATCTCCCTTCATTGACAACCAAATAGAGACCCCGACATTGGTGGCCCCTAAAAGCCGCTAATGTGCGGGTGGGTGAGGTGGCAAATAAGGAAAGCGCCTGTGGAACTAATTGAGTGCACCTGCAATATTTAGGTGCACGGTCAAGCTACTAAGGGCATGCGGTGGATGCCTCGGCACCAGGGGCCGAAGAAGGGCGTGGCAAGCTGCGATAAGCCCCGGGGAGCCGCACGCAGGCTGTGATCCGGGGATGCCCGAATCGGGAAACCGGACACGGGCACAACCCGTGTCACCATAGGGTGAATACATAGCCCTATGGGGGGAAGCCCGCGAACTGAAACATCTTAGTAGCGGGACGAAAAGAAAGCAACACCCAACCCTTCTGGGTTGGGCGCACTGCCCCTAATAAGGGCAGTGTGGCGATGCCCCGAGTAGTGGCGAGCGAAAGGGGCACAGCCCAAACTGCATGGGTGTAAAAGCCGGCAGGCGTTGCCCATGCAGGGTAGTGGGACTGACTCGGGCGAGGCTGCCGACTCGCCAGGGAGTTACAAAACTCGCGCTTAGCCGAACACACCTGGAAAGGTGGGCCATAGAGGGTGATAGCCCCGTAGGCGAAAAGCGACGAGTCTCCCGTGAGTCAGATCCCAAGTAGCCCGGGCCCCGTGGAAGCCTGGGTGAATCTGGGAGGACCACCTCCTAAGGCTAAATACCCCTGGTGACCGATAGCGCATAGTACCGTGAGGGAAAGGTGAAAAGAACGGTGGGAAGCCGAGTGAAATAGAGCCTGAAACCGCATGCCTACAAGCAGTCGGAGGGCTATGTCCCAATCCATTTTGGATTGGGAAATGCCTGACGGCGTGCCTCTTGAAGAATGAGCCGGGGAGTTACCGTCGGTGGCGTAAGGTTAAGCGGCATAAGCCGCGTAGCCGTAGGGAAACCGAGTCCGAAGAGGGCGCCTGCTGCCTTATTGGTGGCAGCGTCGCCGGCGGTAGACCCGAAACCGAGTGAGCTACCCATGCCCAGGGTGAAGTCTCGGTAATACGGGATGGAGGCCCGAACGGGTCGGTGCTTCAAAACCGTCCGATGAGGTGTGGGTAGCGGTGAAACGCCAATCGAACTCGGAGATAGCTGGTTCTCCCCGAAATATGTTGAGGCATAGCGTCGGGCGCTAAGTCACGGAGGTAGAGCACTGGTTGGGCGCGGGGGTTTACAGCCTACCAACCCCAATCAAACTCCGAATGCCGTGACTGGTCCCTTTATGGGGCTAAAGCCCGGCAGTCGGACTTCGGGGGATAAGCTCCGAAGTCGAGAGGGAAACAGCCCAGACCGCCAGCTAAGGTCCCAAAATCCGGGCTAAGTGGGGAACGCAGTGGAGCCGCTAAGACAGCCAGGAGGTTGGCTTAGAAGCAGCCATCCTTTAAACAGTGCGTAATAGCTGACTGGTCGAGCGGCTCTGCGCGGAAGATTCAACGGGGCTAAGCCCGGTGCCGAAGCTGCGGGTTGGCGCGCTGTTAACCGGGCAAAAGCCCAGTGCGCCAACGGTAGGGGAGCGTTCCGTGCGGGTTGAAGCCCGACCGGCAAGGACGGGTGGACTGCACGGAAGTGAGAATCCCGGCACGAGTAGCGACAAAGGAAGTGAGAATCTTCCTCGCCGGAAGCCCAAGGTTTCCGACGGAAGGTTCGTCCGCGTCGGGTTAGCCGGTCCTAAGCCGAGGCCGAAAGGCGTAGGTGATGGACAGCCGGTTGATATTCCGGCGCCACTGGCCCATGGAAATGCTTCAGGTGCGATGCCAAGACAGCCCGCGTGCAGATGGTGCCACGTGGACCTTGGAGGTGGGCATCACTTTTAGTGGTGCTCAGCTTGGAGGGACCGACCCGAACCCGATGAGGGTGTAGGGATAGGGGTGACGTCAAGGCATCCGAGAAAAGCCTGAAGCTAATCCCACCGTTTCCAACGGTGGGTGCATGGGTTAGTGACCGTACCGCAAACCGACACAGGTGGGCGAGGAGAGTATCCACAGGCGCGCGGGATAACCCCCGCTAAGGAACTCGGCAAATTTGCCCCGTAACTTCGGGAGAAGGGGTGCCTCGAGTAGGGTGAAAGGGACTTGCTCCCGATTAGCCCGAGGAGGCCGCAGAGAAACGGCCCAGGCGACTGTTTAACAAAAACACAGGTTCCTGCGAACCCGTAAGGGGACGTATAGGGGCTGACGCCTGGCCAGTGCCCGAAGGTTAAGGGGACGGGTTAGCCGGTTTTAACCGGCGAGGCTCGGAACCTAAGCCCGGGTAAACGCCGGCCGTAACTCTAACGGTCCTAAGGTAGCGAAATTCCTTGTCGGGTAAGTTCCGACCCGCACGAAAGGCGTAACGACCTGGGCACTGTCTCGGCGGGGGACCCGGCGAAACTGTGGTGTCCGTGAAGACGCGGACTACCCGCGGCTGGACGGAAAGACCCCGTGGAGCTTTACTGCAGCCTGGTCTTGGGCTTTAGGCTGTCATGTAGAGCATAGGTGGGAGCCTGTGAAGCCCCGGCGCCAGCTGGGGTGGAGGCAACAGTGGAATACCACCCTTGACAGTCTTAGGTCCTAACCCGGGTCGTGAAGCCGGCTCGGGGACAGGGTCAGGTGGGCAGTTTGACTGGGGCGGTCGCCTCCTAAACGGTAACGGAGGCGTCCAAAGGTCCCCTCAGGCGGGATGGAAATCCGCCGTGGAGTGCAAAGGCATAAGGGGGCCTGACTGTGAGGCTCACAAGCCGAGCAGCCGCGAAAGCGGGGCTTAGTGACCCGGCCGTGGCGAGTGGAAGTGCGGCCGATCAACGGATAAAAGCTACCCCGGGGATAACGAAAGTTGTCCCGCTGCTTGGGTAACCAAGCAGCAAGAACGCGGCTTATAACGGGGGAGCCCTCATGCTAAAGGGGTAGCCGCAGGCAATTGCTTGCGTTGAGGGTAACCCCGTGGGAAGTCAGGAGGGGCACCACAAAGTGGTCACCAAAAAGCAAAGGGAAATTATCATCGGAACTATGCTTGGTGACGGTTACCTGCAGAGGACTGGTAAACGCAACGCCCGCCTGAAATTGGAACATTCCGAGCGCCAGTTTGATTACATCTGGTGGAAGTATGAGCAACTGAGAAACTTGATGCAGGATAAGCCCAAGCGCATAGAGCGATACAATCCAGTCTGGAAACGAACCTATGCTTACTACCGTTGCCAAACTCATTCCATGCCACTGTTAGGTCGCTATAAGCGCTACTTCTACGGCGAGAGGGGACGCAAAAGAATCCCAGAAAACATCGCTCAACTGCTGAAATCGCCCCTATCCCTTGCTGTCTGGTTTTTGGACGATGGGCACTATCACCAGCGAGATGGTTCTGCTTACATCTACCTGCCTCGCTACTCTGATGAGGAACTTCAGCGATTGGTGACCGCACTGGAGCAAAATTTTGGGTTGCATCCGAAGGTTGTCCGGAAGAAAGGCTATCCATGCCTTTACTTCCCCCGTGACGAAACAGGGCGTTTGATGGCGATTATCAAGCCATTAGTGCCACCCTGTATGAGGCATAAAACCCCTCCTGACCCTGTAACGACTGAGGGCGCGATGCCCGAGGGTTTCGCCAATCATGCCAATGAGTCATGAAAGTTTACGGCGAAGCCAAAACGCCGCGCTCCTCGTTTGGCGGTTGCCAGACGGGGATGAAGATATAGTCTACCCCTTCGGGAAAACCGAAGGAAGGTGAACAGGCTAATGGCGCCCAAGAGTCCACATCGACGGCGCCGTTTGGCACCTCGATGTCGGCTCATCCCATCCTGGGGCTGAAGCAGGTCCCAAGGGTTGGGCTGTCCGCCCATTAAAGGGGTACGTGAGCTGGGTTCAGAACGTCGTGAGACAGTTCGGTCCCTATCCGCCGCGGGCGCAGGAGACTTGAGGGGTGCCCTCTCTAGTACGAGAGGACCGAGAGGGACCGGCCTACGGTGTGCCAGTTGTGCCGCCAGGCGCAGGAGCTGGGTAGCCGAGCCGGGACGGGATAACCGCTGAAAGCATCTAAGCGGGAAGCCCACCCCAAGATAAGGTCTCCTACCGTTGTGGGGGTAGTGCAGTTGCTGTGCTTGCCATTGGGCAATGTGCGGCATCTGTTAATACCCTCGCGCGGGTAAGGGTTCCGGGAGATTACCGGGTAAATAGGCCGGAGGTGGAAGCCCAGCAATGGGTGGAGCTTACCGGTCCTAATAACCCGAGGGCTTGATCGTGCACCTTTTGCCATTTTTCTCGTGTCATTGTTGCTGCGCTTCCTTATTGCCACTCACCCACCCACCGCATTGCTCCCCTTGTGTTGCTACCAACTGCATTGCTCCTCATTATGTTGTCCTCTGGTGAGGGGTTCAGGGGGCGAGGTAAGTGGGAGGCGTATAAGCAATAAATCGAGGTGAATTGGCAATGTTTCCTCATGGGTCATGTAAGGTCAAGTTAGTTGCAGTGGTTGGTGTAGTCGTTACCCTCGTTGTTTCCTTAAGCATCATTTCCTTTTACGGGTGTGGTGGAGGTGGCGGTCCTTCACCAGCACCTAAATTTTCAGGCACAGTAACGGCACCTCAAGGGACTCCTGTCGCTCAGGCACCGTCTTTTTTGCAACGCTTTGTGTCTGTGTTCACCAGCGTTGCTGAAGCACAAGCCTTAACAGGACAAGCAGTTGCTAATGCAACAGTCAAGGCGTTTATCTGGCCAAATGTGCCGCAGACTGTGACAACTCCAATTGCAACTACTCAAACGGACAACAACGGTCATTACACGCTCCAATTACCCGCTAACGCTGTGGGTAAAGATGTCGTAGTGATTGCCGAGAAATCGGTGGAAGGTGGAACATTGAGGCTGTCAACCATTGTTGCGGATGTGCCGAAAGAAGGAAAAGTCGGCGTAAATTTGGATGCAGCGACAACGCTGGCTACAGAGCAAATCGTCTTTGTGGCGAAAACTCAAAACATTTTGGATTTCTCCCCTAATGCCATTTCAGTCATCATTTCCGAAGTCCGTGAAATTGTTTCCCAACTTGCTCAACTCAATTTAATTGCAGGCGCAGAAGATTCCCCGATCCCGCGGGAGTTTGGGACTGGACTTGTTGAAGCAAATCCAATAGCGCAACAGGTCGTGATGAAGGTAGAAGAGCAGCAAGGAAATCTCCCTCCCCCAACTAACCCGAATGTCGCCACTGCGAAATCCATCGTCCAGATGCTTAGGGATTTCGGCTCAACTCTTGTCGGCATTGAACGCAGCGAAGCGATAACAATTCAAAAAGCAGTTGAGGAGCAACAACAGCTCATCAGCAACGCAATTAAAGTGGCTGAGGATTTTGGAGAACGGATGGACTTTCCTGTGAGAACCTTGGGTGCGTTGGAAAATAAACCTCCCGGCGCTTATGAGGAGGTTTCTCTTGGCAAGTTGGAAAGGGTTGGTGGCACCGATAGCAAAACATGGAAAGTGACTTCCAAAGTTGGTGAGACCCAAGGCATGGTGCTAACTATCACCTCCCCGCAACCTATGGAGGCTTTTTCCATCAGACCGATAGCTGGAGCCTACACCTTAACGGTCCGCAATCCAAGTGATCCATCAGTCCAGTATGATGGGAAGTTGCAATTTACGACCAATCCCCAAGGTGTTCCCACAGCCATCACTTTGAACATCACTATCCGTGACAAAGCACTTAGCGAGCCAATTTCCTTTAAAGGCACCGTATCTGGCGAAGTTGCTTCTGGAAGCACTCCGGAAGAGCCGGAGTATTCCAAAATCAGTTTCTCGGGCACTTTCTCTTCTCAATTGGGGACTGCGCAAGTGGATAGATTGGAAGTGGTCACAACTGTTGTGGGTGGTGATCGTGTGGTTCAGAAAATTACCCTCATCAACTTACGCATTGCAACGAAGACCAGCAAACCTGCGAGTCTAATTCTCAGTGGGACATTTGAATTACAACCAACACCCTCACAATGGCAAAATGTCTGGGGTGACATGATGCCTAAGGAAGGAACCCTTACTGCTGCTACTTTAGAGGCATCAGGCGTAAAATTGAGCCTGAGCAATTCCAAGGTCTACGACTTTGTTATTATCGCTACTCAAAAGGAAAGGGGTCCAGTTCCACGCCGCTTAACCGGTCAACTGAGTTACACCTCCCAATCTCTGATTTTCCAAGGTAAACTTGAGGCTTACTACGAAGGCTTAAGTGCGAGCGAGCCATCAGAACGGGTCAAATTCACCTCCAAAATGAGCGGGGACTGGAAACCAACTATCGGAAGCCCGTTAAGTGTGTCCATTGTGGTAAACTCAACCCCTCAGGCAATTAACATGGATATAACTTTGAGACGAGGGGAGCAAAGTTTGGAGGGTAAACTCACTGGCAAGTGGGAAATTGTGGGTAACGAAGTTAAAGTTGCCAATGGTAGTTTAGACCTAATCCACTCACCTTCTAACTTCAGGGTGCAAGTGAGTGCTCCACCAACGAAAGGAATAATCCAAACAGCTCAAGGGCAAAAAGTGGCAGATATTGGTGAAGCGAAAGACCTGGGTTTGCCTGATTTGGTTAGTGTTAGCGTGGTGAAATACACGGATGGGACATTTGAGACACTGCAATCAATTTTGCCTCGCTCTCGGGTGAGCCAAAGATAGAAAAAAAAAGTTAGGGCGAGGCATCACCTCGCCCTCGTTGTTTCTTCCTCCGAAAAGTGTAGGATGGTGGAAAGACCTGAGACAGTTGGTATTGATAATCTGCATGTTAGCATTGCAGGGTTGCATTGCACACAGCCAAACAATTACGGTGCCGCAATCGTGGACAACAACAGAGCAAATAACGACTCTGCTCAATGAACCCAAACTGCCGAACTGCTTACAAGTTGAGGCGAGAATGCTCATTTATGCTGACAACAATGTCCTCCCCTTGAAATTGGGCGACGATAAACCACTTCCATCAATGAATTTCAACGACGATTACGCTTATTTTGCCAATTACCGTCTGAAGGATTTGGCTATTTCTTACCGCCGCTGGACTTTGCGCCACGGATACGGCAAGGCAGATTTTTATGGCGGCAACAGAGATGCAACCCAACTTTATTTGGACTCAATGTCTTCTGGTGTTGATTCCCAAAAGGTTTACAATGTCAATGCATCTTTGAACCGAACTTTTCTTCGCCGTTGGACTCTTGAATATGCAATCCCGTTAAAGCACAATCAAGGTCAAATTTCGGTTGCATTGCATTGGCTCAGAGTTCACAGGTTGCAAAAAGGGAAATTGACTGGACAGATGTGGTTGGGGCAGTTTGATGGTGACCTTCACCTGTTGACAACGAGAGGGTTGCCTTCAGATGAGACGAGGAGCAATGGTATGGCGATAGATCTTTCCATCGTTGCACCGATTAGCAGACGAATCAAGTTCGGAATTTGGGGAGAAAATGTTTTCAGCAAGATTTGGCAACGGAATTTGCAAGAGATCACGGCAAAGGTTGCAACCAACAAAGTTGAGCCTGATGCTGATGGGTTTCTTCACGCTGTTCCGTTTTTGCAAGGGCGCGTTGAAAAAGTCTCGCTAAAAGTAAAAGCGAAACAAAGTTGGACCATTGGCACTGCTTTGCGACAAG
>Ga0209394_1000149_pt1 | contig 66722 bp, 60 predicted proteins | sample JNZ201metaG_FD_184122 | JGI IMG/M metagenome (GOLD analysis project Ga0209394, IMG submission 184122) | Hot spring microbial communities from Jinze hot spring, China to study Microbial Dark Matter (Phase II) - JNZ 20120812A (SPAdes) (version 3) ...
CGCTCCAACAAAGCGTGGTTGCAGATGAGTGACAGAGGAACTCCTTCACGATGGGCTGATGCAGTTGCTGTTGTGCTGCTCATAGCTTTGTCCCTTCTCTTCAACTGGCGTTATACCTTTGGCGGCATGCTCATGCTTCCCGAAGCCACTGCAGCGCTGTGTGGCGCGCCCACTGAGAAGTTGGTGCGTTGGGATGCGCTTCAGTGGGATAGCGTGGCTCAATACTTGGCGTGGAGGAAAACCGCCCATGAGATGTTGAGGCGTGGCGTCATTCCACTTTGGAATGCGCATCAAGGTTGTGGCATGCCGCTGCTCGCCAACCCGCAGGTTGGCGTTTTCTATCCGCTGAACATTTTGTTCTGGCTCATGCCAGTTGAGGTCGCCATTGGTTGGTCCGCATTTTTGCACACCGCCGTAGCGCTGCTCTCTTCATTTTGGCTTGCAAGGGCTGTTGGGATTTCGCCCCTCGGCAGCTTCGCCTGCTCAATCTCGTTCGCGTTCAGCGCACCGCTCATCACTTGGCAAATGCTCCCGTCGGCATTCAACACCATGTGTTGGTTGCCATGCCTTATGGCGTGCATCGTTGCATACTTGCGTCAGCCAGTGCTTCTTCGCTTGCTCTCAATTTCCGTTGCATGCCTCATGCTCATCCTGAGCGGTCACCCTCAACTCTGCATATACTCGCTCATCGCTGCAATTGCGGTTCTGCCGTTCACTTGCACAGCCCTTCGCATGCACAGCAATGCCAGTTTGCCTTCGCTTCATCTCCTTCTCGTCGCCCTTTCAATGGCACTTGCTGTATGCATTAGCGCTGCACAGCTCCTTCCGGCGGCTGAGCTTGCCATGTATTCCCATCGTTCGGGAAAGCCAACATGGGATGGCTACCTTTGGTTTTCCTCAAGGGGGATGGGCTTGGAAGATTTTGCCATGCTCATCCTGCCATATGCTTGGGGAACGCCGAAGCTCGGCGACTACATTGGGAAAGAAAACTTCGCTGACTACTGCCCGTATGTCGGGATCATCACTTTGCTCTTCGCGCTCGCCGCCACTGCGTCAATGCGTGGGAGTTCATGCGTGGCAAAGCGCTATAGCGCCGCTGCAGCGATCGGAATACGCCTTGCGCTCCTCGGCATCCTCTTAGCCACTGGAAGCCCATTTAACATCCCCTTTTACTTTGCCCTGCCGGGATTCGCTCAAATTGGAACGCCAACGAGGGCATGGTTTTTAAGCGCTCTTGGGTTGGCTCTAATGTGCGGTGTTGGCATTGACCGTCTCTCCGATGAGCATGCATCGTTTGCTAAGGTGGCATCGCTTATAGCAGCATCGCTTGCTATGTGCGCCATGTGTTTGCTGCTGGTGTTTTCAATCTACCGTGCGCAGCTATACGGCGTTGGGCTTAGCGGCGAGATGCTGCGGCTCTTACGGTTAAACGCCGGGGCGGTGTTTGCGCTGATAACTTTGCTCCTCTTGCCTTTCCTCATGCGCTACTTGCGTGCAGGGTTGCTTGTCCATGCAGCCGTTGTGGCTATGGCAATTGAATTATTCCTCTTCGGCTTCGGTCACAATCAAGCATTGAGCCGTAATGAGGCGCGCCTTTTGAATGACGCATACTTCAAAGCACTTCGTGGATGCATACCTCACAGTGAGAGGGTTTTGTTTCGTGTGTTGCCCGTGAGCATCAAATGGAGGCTGCGTGGCTCAATTTGGCAAAAGCAGTTTCACGAACAGGCGCTGGGTCGCTGGAATTACGATGAGTGGCTGAGGACGCACAGTTTGCCAGATGCGCTCTTTCCGCCGAACCTCATGAGCCTCGTCGGGCTATACGACCCGCAGGCTTACGATTCCCTCATGCTCCGAAGCTACAAGGCGCTGGTGGAAGTTGTTGAGGGCGCTCATCCGTGCCCGCCTGAGAATGGGAATATGGTCTTGCTGCGCAATGTCAAATCGCCGCTGCTGAAGCAACTCGCCGTCCGCTACATTTTGGTGAGAAAACCATCGCAGGTCATTGGGGTCAATTGCGAGGCGATGAAGCAAGTCGGCAGCTTGTGGCTCTGTGAAGTTGAAGGCGCCCTTGCGAGGGTGTGGATACCAAAACGCATTGTGGTGTGTCGTGATGGTGGACAAGCGCTTGACTCCCTCAAGTCGTTGGCTCATCGCAATGCGGTGCGGGGGAGCGAAACAGCTATTGTGACATGCACAGACACATCGCTCAAGCTTGCAGCTGGTGGGTGGTTTAATTGTTCCGCCCTTCTTGATGATGGTGTTTCTGTGACTGTCATCGGCTATGGCGTTGGTGGCGTTGTGCTTGTTCTGAGCGATGTCTTTTACCCGGGCTGGAAGGTGTGGCTTTTGTCCGAGGGTGAGCAAATTGAGTTGCAGTTGCTCCCGGCACAGTATGCGCTGCGCTGTGCGGCACTTCCGAAGCTCGCAAAGCCTACCGAGTTAAAGCTCACATTTGTCTATCTGCCCACATCCTATTTGCTCGGCTTATTCCTCTCGCTCTCCTCGCTCTCCATGCTAATTGGCTTGATTTGCTTCTCATCGGTCCGAAGGCGCTCAACCAGTGCCTGAGCTTCCTGTGACAGCTTGAGCGAGCCGGCATCAAACATTGAGGCAGCTTTGGCGAGGAGCATCACCTTAACATGCTCTGGTAGGTTATAATCAAGTGCCACAATCCACCTTCCCTTGTATCGCCCTAAGCCGCCTTTTCCGGAGAACTTGCCCTTCAGTATGCGCACGCCAAGCTCACAAAGTGCAGCCTCAAGTTCACTGCGAAGCTTTGCCTCGTCTTCCATTTGCGCCGTTGACTTTGTTGTGCGCATAGGCGCGCACCCCACAATGACATCCGCCATCTGTCTTGAGCCTCACGCAAAGCCCTTCGCGCTCTCAGCGCTTGCGCTCAATCGCCCTCTTTGCGGCATTGGCTACATTGTCTGCGGTTAAGCCGTAATGGCGCAAAAGGTCATCTGGAACACCGGAGGGGGAGTAAGTATCGCCGAGGTTGATAAATTCAATTGGCACTGGATGTCTCTGTGCGGCAGCCATCGCAACAACGCTTCCGAGCCCGCCATATGCAAAGTGCTCTTCTGCAACTACTATCGCGCCAGTCTCCCTTGCGGCTTCCTCAATCGCATCGGCATCAATTGGCTTAACGGTGTGCATGTCAAGGACGCGTGCGCTTATCCCCTCTTGTTCAAGGAGGTATGCAGCCTCAAGTGCCGCAGCTACCATGATCCCGTTAGCTATGAGCGTCACATCGGTGCCATCTCGCAGCTTGTTTGCTTTGCCTATTTTGAAGTCGCACCCGTCAGTGTAAACGATTGGAACTTCCGGGCGCCCAACGCGGATGTAAACCGGACCTTCGTGATAAATTGCTGCCCTAACTGCCTCCCTCGTTTCAACCTCATCTGCCGGCACTATGACGACGACGCCACCCAGAGCGCATGCGAGCGCCACATCCTCAACACCCATCTGTGAAGGACCATCCTGCCCAATGCTTATTCCGGCGTGGCTCCCGACGAGCTTCACATTCATCCTCGGGTATGCAACTGACATGCGCAGTTGATCAAAGGCGTTGCACATCAGGAAGCAGGCGAAGCTCGCCACGACCGGTATCTTGCCGCATGCAGCCATGCCGCCAGCTACGCCGACCATGTTTGACTCAGCAATGCCAAAGTTGAAGAAGCGCTCCGGGAAGCGCTTTGCGAAGTGCTCAGTGCGAGTTGAGTTATTCACATCGCCGTCTATGACGACGATGTTTGGCACCTCCTCGCCGAGTTCGGCGAGTGCCCTGCCAAATGCCTCCCTCGTTGAGAGACCAAGCTTTAACCCAATTCTTCTTCCCAGCTCCATCCCAATTCCTCCAATGCCCTTTTGGCTTCATCAATTTTGACCGCGCGTCCGTGCATGTCGCTTCTGTGCTCAAGGAATGAAACGCCCTTGCCCTTTACGGTGTGCGCGATGATGACGGTTGGTGTGCCCTTTTCTGGCTTGCCCTTTGCGAGCTTAAGCGCATTAAGCACTTGCTCAATGTCGTGTCCATCTATCTCCTGCACATGCCAACCAAAAGCGCGCCACTTGTCGGCGAATGGACGGTAGTCCATCACATCAAACACGCAGCCAGTCTGCTGATACTTGTTATGGTCAACGATGCAGGTCAGGTTGTCCACCTTGAAATGCTTTGCAGCCATTGCAGCCTCCCAGACTTGCCCTTCATCGCACTCACCGTCACCGACCATGACAAACACATGATAATCTCGCCCATCAAGGCGAGCTGCAAGCGCGTGTCCCAAGCCGATTGAGAGCCCCTGCCCGAGCGAGCCAGTGGATGCTTCAATTCCCGGTAGGGCGCGCATGTTCGGATGACCTTCAAGTGGGCTCCCAAGCTGGCGCAGAGTTTTGAGCTGCTCAACTGGGAAGTAACCGGCTTCGGCAAGCACTGCATAAAGCGCTGGGCAGCCATGCCCCTTGCTCAGGATAAACCTATCTCTGTCCTCCCAATGCGGATTGGTTGGGTCGTAGCGTAGTATCCCGCCGAAGTAGAGTGCAACGAGCACCTCAACCATTGATAGTGCAGTTGTTGGATGACCCGACCCAGCGAGCGTCGTCATCACGATAATGTGCTTTCGGATAACCCTTGCCTTCTCCTTCAGCTCCTCAACGCTCAGCACCTGTGCCGCTGCCATAGCAACATTCCACCCCTTTAAATTGCCCTATGCATATACGACAGTGTAGCGCGATGGTTTAGCATATAGCGCATCACTTGAGCGCCTCTTGCAAGCATCCGACTATGCTGCTACGATCATCAGCCGATGAATGTGAATGCATTTCGGGAGCTTTTCAAAACTGCTTCTTGCTGTCAAGGAGCAGTGTCACTGGTCCATCGTTGTCTATCCTGATGACCATCCTTGCGCCAAACAACCCTTGAGATACTTTTACGCCCTCACACCTGAGCGCCCCTATGAACGCCTCATAAAGGCGCTCTGCCAACTCAGGTGGTGCTGCCTCAGTGAAACTCGGTCTGCGCCCCTTTCGGCAGTCGCCGTAAAGCGTGAAGTTGGATACGACGAGCACTTCGCCGTTGACTTCAAGCACCGAAAGGTTGAGCTTTCCCGAGTCGTCTTCAAAGATGCGCAAGTGCGCAACTTTGCTTGCGAGGTAATTGGCATCCGATTCGTCATCCCCGACTCCGATGCCGAGGAGAACCACTAACCCGCTGCCGATTGCCGCCACCACATTCCCATCAACTTCAACATGCGCATATTGCGTGCGCTGCACTACCGCCCGCACAGCCGTTCACCCTCTTCAGGTATGGCTTTTAAAGCTCCCTGTGTGCCATCTCAATTGCAGCTATCAGTGCCATAGCCTTGTTCATCGTCTCCTCATATTCACGCTGCGGGATGGAGTCGGCAACTATTCCGGCGCCGGCTTGAACATATGCATCCTCGCCCTTCATGATGATTGTGCGTATTGTTATCGCAGTGTCCATGTTCCCGGAGAAGCTGAAGTAGCCAACGGCGCCTGCATAAGGGCCGCGCCTTGTTGGCTCAAGCTCCTCAATTATTTCCATAGCCCTCACCTTTGGCGCCCCTGAGACCGTCCCAGCTGGGAATGAAGCCCTGAGCAGGTCATACGGCGTATAGCGCTCATCAAGTTCGCCCTCAACTGTGGAGTAAATGTGCATGACATGCGAATAGCGCTCAACCTGCATCAGCTCTGTTACTCTAACGCTGCCTATCTTGCAAACCCTCCCGATATCATTTCGTCCCAAGTCAACGAGCATTATGTGTTCGGCACGCTCTTTCTCATCGCTCAGCAACTCCGCTTCAAGTCGTTTATCCTCCTCTGGCGTCTTCCCTCTCCGCCTCGTCCCTGCAAGTGGTCTTGTGCGGACATGCCTGCCAATGCAGGTGACGAGTATTTCCGGGGATGAGCCTACAAGGTGAAAGTCGCCGAATGTCAGGTAGAACATGTATGGTGAAGGGTTGATTGAGCGCAATGCTCGGTAGATGTTGAAAGGGGTGGCGCTGACCTTCGTGTGCAAGCGCTGCGAGAGCACAACTTGAATGCAGTCTCCGGCGGCGATGTATTCCTTTGCTCGCCTGACGATGTCCATGAAGTAATCTTGGCTCATGTTTGAGGTGATATTCAGCTGCATGTCGCTTTGTGCCCTCTGTGGCTTTAACATGGTCAGCTGTCTCTCCATCAGGACTTTGAGCATTCCCTCAACCCTTTCAACGGCACTATCATACGCGGCTTTTGGGTCGCCCTCAATATAAGCATTGACGAGCACCTTCATCTTTCGCATCACATGGTCAAAGATGACGAGCGTATCGGCGAGCATGAATTGGCAATCCGGGAGCTGCAGGTCATCCTCAGCCAGCTCCGGAAGGCGCTCAAAAAACCTGACCATGTCATATGAGATGTATCCGACTGCGCCACCGCAAAAGCGGGGCAGCTCGGGGAGCGATACAAACTTGAACTCACTCATTATGCTCTGAAGGACATGCAATGGATCTTCATTGTTCTTCAGCTGCCTCTCAATGACAGTTTCGCCGCGCTCAATCCGCACCGTGTTGCCTTTGCTTGAGAAGCGCATGAACGGATTTGTCCCGAGGAAGGAATAGCGTGCAATTGTCTCACCACCCTCAACGCTCTCAAGGAGGAATGAAAATGGCTCTCCGCATAGCTTCAGGAATGCGGATACGGGCGTCTCCAGGTCGGCGAGCATCTCGCCATACACGGGTATCAAATTGCCACGCGACGAGAGCTCAATGAACTCACTCAATGTCGGTCTGATTTTGTGCATTACCTTACACCCCAAGTTGAGCCGAGCAAAATTAGCCATCATAATGGTGCTGAAGCTTTCAACTCGGCATTGAGTTAAATCTCGCTATTAGCATAACGGCATAACATGCTGCTGGCAACATTGAATGGGAGCCATGCACTTGATGCCCTTTGCCGCCCGTTCCAGATTGAGGTGATGCCGGCATATGGGAAGCGAGTTGAAGCGTCGGAAAGCCAATTTGAGGAGGCTCGTCAGGGAAAGGTTTGAGTCGCTTAAAGCGAATGATAGGAAAGTGCTCAGCGAGTCAATCTGTCAAAGTGTCTTTCAGTTGCTGTGTTCAATTGGTGCATCAACGGTCATGCTTTATGCTCCAATGAATGATGAAGTTAATGTTGAGCCGCTGATACGGCAGTTGCTCAGCGTCGGTGTGCGCGTGTGCCTTCCACAGGTTGAGAGAACCTCAAGGAGAATCATACCGAGGCTCATCTCATCTTTTGATGAGCAAGTTGCGGTTGGCACCTACGGCATAAGGGAGCCAAAGGGGGAGTGTCAGATTGTGCCCTTGGATGAAATTGAAGCCGTGATAGTTCCGGGGAGGGCGTTTGATGAGCGTTGCAGGCGCATTGGTAGGGGAGGCGGTTATTACGACCGTTTTTTGGGGGAGCTGCCAAAGTCGGCATGCACCATCGGCGTTGCATTTGAATTCCAAGTGTTTGATTCGGTGCCAGCCGATGAGGATGATGTCCCGGTGGATTGCGTCATCACCGAAAGGCGCGCAATCATTTCGGAGCGCTTCCTCATGCGGCTCAAATTGACTAAAGATTGATTGCTGGCTTGGTCATCTGCTGATTGCGCTTTGCTGCATTGCGCCCTTTCGCTTGCCCTCGGCAATGTTGGAGATGCCAATTGAGGCGAGGATGATTAGCCACGGCTCTGCGATTGCTCTAAATCGTGGCTCAAGTTGCGGACCGGGGCTGAGGAGCAAGTAGAGCGCCATTGACATGCAAAGCAGGCAAACCGTCCTCACAGTATTCCCGCGCCTGATGCACACCTTGACGGAGCTGAGTGCCACACCTTCAACGAGAAGCGCAAACAGGAGACTATATAGCCATAGCAACTTTGCCACGAGTGGAAGTTGATGCAGCCGCTCATTCCAAGCGGTTGAGATGGCAGCGCCTACTTTGCCATCCCTGAGCAGCTTCATCATTCGCTCCCGTATTGGCTTGCTGTGCTCCTCGCTGCCGGCAAACTTGGCAAGCACATCCCTGATCGGGAGCGTCATGAACATGTATTGCGCAAAGCCCTCAGTGTGCACCGATATGGCTTCAATCGGGTATCGCTTTATGACATCTCTGGCATGCCTCACCAATGCCGCTACATTCCTTGGGTCTTGCACTGCCGGTTGCCATATGTCGTTTGCTCTCTCGGCTTTGAATGGGCGCATTCCTTTGAAGTCGTTTATGGACTGGTTAAATAGTTGAACTTGTGCTTGCTCAAGCGATATGCCCTTTGCTCGTGAAAGCACTGCAGCGGCATTGTAGTAAGCGAATGCGAGATGATGCCCTGTGCACAGGAAGAGCATTTTAAAAGCGATGAAGTTGCGTATGAGCCATGGCGCAATCGGGAGCAGGAATGAGAGCGCGAATTTGCCCATCGCTTGAAGCCATGTGGAGAAAGCGAGCCTGCGAGCTGCCACTGCGAGCGCCACAAGCCAAATGAGCCAGATGCCAATGCCGATGGGTCTTGTGAGCGTTGCCAGTCCGAGGAGCAAGCCGCAAGCCGCTATTGCTCCCGTGCGGAAGCGCGCAAGCGCCTTTAACCCAGCAAGCACAGCTGCGAGCGTGAGAAAGACGAAGAGCGTCTCTGATAGCATCCTCTGACATTGAAATATGGGGAGAGGCGCTATGGCATATGCAATTGATGCGAGCACACCCGCAGCGTGCGTTGATGCGCTGCTCGCTATGGCATAAATGAGGATGGTGCTAATGGTGTCAATGATGTCTTGGGAGATGACGACAGCCGTTGGATACTCGCCAACTGCGCGATAAACTGCCAAGATGAACAGCGGGTAAAGTGGTGTTCGGTGCGTATCCGGGACAAGCGGCGGGATAGCCGATTGAGAGAATGCGCCATGCTCAATCAAGTTGATGGCGAGCCTCTCGTAACCATACGAGTCGGGGGCAAATATTCTCTCCCGTTGGTTGAACCATGTGAGTGTGACGGCGCACCTTATGATCAGCGCGAGCAATGCTATCAATGTTGCGGTTGCGATTTTCCGCGCCATAACTGCGCACCATGCTTTGATGTGAACATGCATTGCACGCCAAATGAGTATGATGCATCGGAACGAACATGTCCATCACTTGCGCCATTGGGGGTATGCAACGGTATGGGCGACATCTTCATATACAACACGCTTACGCAAACCAAGGAGAGGTTTGTGACGAGGGAAGAGGGCAAGGTCTACATGTATGTGTGCGGCATAACGCCGTATGATGCCCTTCATGTTGGGCACGCAAGGACATTCACGGTATTTGATGTCATACGGCGCTACTTGGAACATCGTGGCTACCATGTTTTCCATGTGCAGAACATCACCGACATTGACGACAAGATAATCAACCGTGCAAGGGAGCTTGGCATATCGCCGAGCGAACTCGTCCAACGCCAGATTGCTGAAGCTGAAGAGGATATGCGTGCGCTTGGGCTACTAAAACCGCATGTTGAACCGAGAGTGACGGAGCACATCCCCGAGATAATTGAAATGGTGCGCGTTCTGATTGAGAAAGGCTATGCTTACCAAGTCAACGGCGATGTCTACTTTGATGTTTCAAGGTTTCCACGCTATGGGCAGCTGTCAAAGCAGGACTTGAGTTCACTTATTGCTGGAGCGAGAGTTGAAGTTGATGAGCGCCTCAAAAACCCGCTTGACTTCGCCCTCTGGAAAGCCGCAAAGGAGGGCGAGCCATGTTGGGATAGCCCTTGGGGGAAGGGTCGTCCGGGATGGCATATTGAGTGCAGCGCTATGTCGCTCAAGTATCTCGGTGGTGGCTTTGACATACACGGTGGCGCACTTGACCTTGTCTTCCCGCATCACGAGAACGAGATTGCGCAATCTGAGGCTTACACTGGGCAAAGCCCATTTGTGCGCTATTGGGTGCATTCCGGACTTGTGACTGTCGGCGGAAAGAAGATGGCGAAGTCGCTCGGAAACTTCGTTCGGCTGAGGGAAGCATTGATGGAGCACGGTAAGGATGCATTGCGCCTTGCATTTTTGAGCGTGCACTATAGGAGCCCGATGGATTACACCGATGAGCGCATTGAGCAAGCCAAGGCGGCACTTGAGCGCGTCGGGAATTTTTTGGCAGCCGCAAATTCGTTAATGAGGCTTCCCTCAAGCGGTGAGGGGGGAAGCGGAGTCGTGGATAAGCTCCGTGACGAGCGTGAGCGATTTGTGCGCTCATTCCATGAGGCGATGGAGGATGACTTTAACACAGCGCAAGCCATTGGCGAGCTGTTTGAGTTCGTTAAAGTTGCAAATGCTCTATTCGGTGAGCTCTCATCGCCCTCTGACGCCGTTCGTGAGGAAATCGCAAATTGCATTGGCGCTGTGAATGAGGCTCTGAGCATACTCGGAATAGATGTGCCACAGGTTGCAATCGGCGTCGGTGAGACTGAGCGCCTGATTGAGCTTTTAATTGATGTGAGGCAGAGGCTGCGTCAAAGGAAGGATTACGAACTCGCCGACATGATAAGGGAACGCATGAAGCAGCTTGGGATCATCCTTGAGGATACACAAACCGGCACAAGATGGAGAAGGGCAACATGAATGCGCACATGATGCGATGAAGGCGATATGCTATGGTGCATTCGGATGGCGGGATGACCGGCGATGTGAGTCAAAGGTTGGGGCGCTTTAACATGCGCTTGCTCGTGATTGCCGTATCATCGGTCGCCGCATCAGCTCTTGTTATTCTGGCGCTCTCCTTCGCCTACCGGGATGATGGGAGAATCATTCGCGGGATTGGCTTCTCCCCGCTTTGTGATTTCACCGGTTGCGATCTAAGCGGCATGACGCCGGAGCGGGCGAGAAGGAAGCTACATCAATCCTTTGCGAGGCGCATAGGGCAAAGCAGGGTTCGCATAGTGGTGAGGATGACCGAAGGTAATCATTGCCAAGCCTCATGGGAATATGAAGCGCGCTCAGTCGGCATCCGATTTGATGTTGATTGGGTCGTCAAAACCGCATATGAGTATGGTCGGCGCGGCGGCTTTACATGTCGGCTGCGTGAGCGCCTGCGGGCGAGAGTGCACGGCTTTGAAGTCCCACCAAAGTATGTGTTGGATGGCGATATTGCAATGCGTTTGATAAGGCGACTTGGACAGATGATGGAGCGCCCGCCAAAGGACGCCAAGGTGATGCTCATTGGTGAGCGACCGAAAATCATTGGCAGCTCTTATGGGGTTCGTTTTGGTGAGGGCGAGGAGGAGATGACGCTGCGCTTATGGAGGTGGCTTGTTGAGACGGGCGCTTTCATAGAGCGTGAGCTGCCCATCTTCGTCACGCCAGTGCCACCGAGAGTTTCAACTGAGGATGTGGCTCACATAGACGCCATCATTGGAAAGTGCACCACCTACTACAGCACTCGCAAGGCAACGCGCTCGCACAACATTCGTCTTGCGGCATCGGCAATTGACGGGAAGCTCATTCGCCAAGGTGAGGTGTTTTCATTTAACGAGGCTGTGGGTCCGAGGTGCTTTGATAGGGGCTACAAAGTTGCACCAGTGCTTGTTAAGGGGAGGTTTGAGCATGACATTGGTGGTGGCGTGTGTCAGGTGTCTGGGACGCTGTTCAATGCAGCATTGCGCGCTGGTTTGGAGATTGTGGAGAGGCATCACCACAGCCGCCCGATTGGCTACTTGCCAGCTGGGATGGATGCCACAGTTGACTATGGGCGCCTTGACCTCAAGCTGCGCAATCCGTATCCTTACCCAGTTTGCATAAAGGCAAGTGCCATTGGTGGGAAGCTGACGGTGTTAATTCTCGGAAAGCGCATCGGTGTGCGGCATGAAGTGCGCAGTGAGTTGATGAGGGTTATTCCGCCACCAACTGTATCAAAGGCGGATCCGTCGTTACCCGCTGGTGAGAGGCGAGTTGAGCAATTTGGTCGTTGCGGATATGTCACAGCCACATGGCGATTGACATATTTGGATGGCAAGCTCGTTCGCAAGGAGTTAGTCCATGAGGATACATATCCACCGCAGCCGACGATCATCAAGGTCGGCGCTATGAACTTAAGATCCGAACCATCAATGAGAGGCGAGTCAATGCCGCGGGGCAGCAAGACGAATTCAAAAGTGCCCTCCAAATCGCATGTGGGTCGGCAACCTGAGCAACCTCCTCAGCCTTCAAGTGGGCAGTTGATTGATGTGCGCAAGCTCATCTTTAACGGTGAGGATGAGCAATGAGCCGTCCCTCAATGGGCACACGGCGGCAACGCCATCGGGATTTTTGGTCGGGTGGCAATCGGCATCCTGTTTTAAGATCGTCACTTTGGCTCCGGGACATGTTGAATGAGCTTTGAGATGATTTGGTCAGCAGTCACTCCGTCAGCCTCTGCGGAGTAGCTCAGAACGATCCTGTGCCTCAAGACTGGATGTGCTATTGCCTTCACATCTTCAACTGATGCCGCATACCTTCCCATCGTTATAGCCCTCGCCTTTGCTCCGAGTATAAGGAACTGCGAGGCTCTTGGTCCAGCGCCCCAGCTGATCCATTGCTTGACGAACTTTGGTGCAAGCTCATCCTGAGGGCGTGTGCTTCTGACCAGCCGTGTTGCATAATCAATCACGCTTTCGGTAGCTGGCACGCCGCGCACGAGTGCTTGCACTTCAAGTATTTCCTTTGCCCCCATCACAGGGTTAATCGTTTGGTTCCTCAGCGATGTCGTCAGGCGCACAATCTCCTTTTCCTCATCGTGAGATGGGTAGTCAAGCGTGATCGCAAACATGAACCTATCAAGTTGTGCTTCGGGCAGCGGATAAGTCCCCTCAAGCTCTATTGGATTTTGTGTGGCGAGGACGAAGAACGGCAGTGGGAGCTCGTAAGTTCTTCCGCCAGCTGTCACTCGGTATTCCTGCATTGCCTCAAGCAGAGCCGATTGCGTCTTCGGTGGCGCACGGTTGATTTCATCGGCGAGGATGATGTTAGCAAATATCGGACCTTTCACGAACTCAAATATGCGCCTGCCGGTCTGCGCGTCTTCCTGAAGTATGTCGGTTCCGATTATGTCCGCCGGCATCAAGTCCGGTGTGAATTGTATCCGCTTGAATGATAGGTCAAGCACCTTCGCTACGCTGTTTACGAGCAAAGTCTTTGCCAGCCCGGGGACGCCGATGAGGAGGCAATGACCCTGTGAGAATAGGGCAATGAGGACGAGTTCAATGACTTCGTCCTGCCCAACGATGACCTTCCGTATCTCGCCAAGTATTGCTTCCCTTGCCTCGCGCAATCTCTCAACGGCTCTCAATTCATCATCAAGTGTGCTGGCAAGATGCCGATCGCTCAACTGCCTCACCTCAACTCCGTTAGCAATCGCTACACATTATGGCGCACAGCCAGCGGTTGAATGCTACACCATCTTCACCATCGTCCCCATCACCTGCAGTGCACATCAAGCTGCAGTAAAATTACATCTGCAGCCCAATGGCGATGTTTCAGGGCTTGTGTTTGCTCAGCCGCTTATGTTTTACCCATGTTGGCTTGCATCATTGGAGGCGGTGAACGGTTATGGGCGGTGGCAAGGCGCGTTATACGCTCAAGGATATGCCAGAGGAACTCCGTCCGAGGGAGCGTCTAATGCGCGATGGTGCGCCTGCTCTCTCAGATGCTGAATTGCTCGCCATAATCCTTCGCACAGGAACAAGCCGTGAGACAGCCCTTGAGCTTGCGCAGCGCCTCCTTGTGCAGTTTGGCGGCTTGCGCCAATTACACTCCGCCGGGATTGAGGAATTGTGCAAAGTTAAGGGTGTGGGCAAGACGAAGGCTGTCCAAATCAAGGCAGCGCTTGAGCTCGGAAGGAGGGCTTTCACCGGCGCCCCAAGTGAGCGTCCAGTCATAAAGTCGCCTCAAGATGTGGCTCAGCTGCTAATGTCAGAGATGCGTTATCTTGACAGGGAAGTGCTGCGCATCGTCCTTTTGGATGCCAAGAACAGGGTGCTCGGTGCCCCAGTAGTCTCGGTTGGGACGGCGGATGCATCGCTTGCCCATCCGAGGGAGTGTTTTAAGGAGGCGATAAGGCAAAGCGCCGTGAGCGTTATATTCGTGCACAACCATCCAAGTGGCGATCCGCAGCCGAGCGATTGCGACATTGAGTTGAGCAAGCAGCTCATAGAGGCGGGCAAGCTGCTCGGAATAAATGTGCTTGACCATATCATCATTGGTGATGGGGTGTTTGTGAGCCTTCGCGAGCGAGGCAAGATTTGAAAGTTGAAGCAGGCGTGGTGAAGATGGAAGTTGATGCAGCTCATTCTGCAACTGCATGTGACATTACAGACCTTTGCAGTGCGCTGCTAAACTTTGTATCTGATGGTTGATAGCGCATTGACGGAGGACGATGATGGGGGGAGAGGAACATGTTTTGGAGGGCATTGCTAAGGCGCTTTTCATGCGATATGGGGATTGACCTTGGGACTGCAACAACGCTCGTGTATGTTCGTGGGCGTGGAATCTTAATCAGGGAGCCATCAGTGATTGCCGAGGACTTGGAGACCGGTGAGATAAGGGCAGTTGGTGAGGAAGCAAAGCGTATGGTTGGTAGGACTCCGGGGCACATAGTCGCCAAGCGCCCCGTTAAGGATGGCACGATAGCCGATTACGATACGGCTTTGAAGATGCTCAGCTACTTCATGAGAAAGGTTCATAGGCGCAGCAGCTTCATTTCACCGAGGGTCGTCATTGGCATACCTTCGGTTGCCACAGAGGTTGAAAGGCGCGCTGTCAAGGAGGCTGCAATTGAAGCTGGCGCTGCGGAAGCCTGCATAATTGAAGAGCCGATGGCTGCTGCTATAGGTGCCGGGTTGCCAGTTAGCGAGCCGATTGGGAGCATGATTGTTGACATCGGCGGCGGCACAACTGAAGCAGCCGTGATATCGCTCGGCGGAATAGTGACGGCGAACCCGATAAGGATAGCTGGCGACGAAATTGATGAGGCGATAATGTCGTATGTTCGCCATACATACAACTTGCTCATCGGAGAGCACACAGCCGAAGAAATCAAGATACGGATTGGTTCAGCCTTCCCGCTTGAGAAGGAGCTGAGCATGCAAGTTCGCGGGAGGGATCTTGTCTCTGGGCTTCCAAAGAGCATCGTTTTGAGGAGCGAGGAGATTAGGGAAGCCATCTCAGAGCCAGTCTATCAAATTGTTGAAGCTGTGAAGGCTACGCTTGAACACACACCACCAGAACTCGCAGCTGATGTCATGGAAAGGGGCATAGTGCTTTGCGGTGGCGGTGCATTGCTGCGAGGCATTGATAAGCTCATATCAGCCGATACCGGCATCCCTACAAGGATTGCTGACGACCCGTTGACTTGTGTCGTCATGGGTGCTGGGAGGGCTGTTGAAGAGTGGGATACCTACATAAAGCGCATCTTGGATGGGAGCAGACCATAGACCTTCGCTCATGTCAATCCACATGCGTTGCCCATTTGCATTTTGGCTTCCCTTTCTCATCGCTTGAGGGTGACCACAGATGGAGACGGCAGCACCAAAACGCCGCCTATCCCGTTTCTTCCTTCTCGGCGGAGTAGTTGGTGTGGCTCTCTCTTTGATGCTATGGCTGCGCCCGAGTGCCTCAGCTTATGTCACAAAGGTTGAGCAGATTGGCATCCTAATCGCAACGCCCATCGGGGTGATTATCGGACGCCTCTCTGATGCAGCTGAGAGGGTGAGAAGGGTATTCAGGCTATCTCATGAGGCTGATCAGTTGAGGAGGGAGAACAGGCAGCTCAGAAGGAGGATTTTTGAGCTTGAGAGCGAAAATAGGCAACTGCGCCGTTACATGGCGGAGAACTACCGCCTGCGCCGCCTGTTGCAGCTTGAGCCGAAGCTGCCGCAAGCTCACATAGCTGCTGAGGTGATCGCCGTAAGCCCGTCCAATTGGGTCGCGTCTGCAGTGTTGAATCGGGGCGCTAAAGACGGTGTCTCCGTCGGCGATGTCGTTGTGGCGTGTAGCGGATTGGTTGGGCAAGTGATGCGCATCTCGCAAAGTAGTTGTGTTGTTCTCTTCGTTGTTGATAAGCGATGTGGTGTCGGCGTGCGCGTCAAAAGAAATGGTGCAATAGGGTTCATGCGTGGTTGTGGCAACGGAAAGTGCTCGGTGAGGCTGCTTGATTCAAACGGCGATTTGAGAGCTGGCGATGAGTTGGTCACATCCGGGCTCGGGGAAGTTTACCCGGTGGGAATCCCTGTGGGGAAGGTGGTTAGTGTCCATCAGATTGAGGCGAGCCAGACTGTTGAGGGCATTGTTGAGCCATTCGTTAAGTTTGGGAGCTTGCAGGAGGTGTTCATCATTCCTCAGGGGAAGGATGTCAAATGGTAAGGGGAATTAAAGTGATGCTCTTTTGGGCGTTCGCTGTGACTGCCTTTTTCTCCTTGGCAGTCGGCGTGTTACCGAAAGTCAGATATGACTGGCATTGCGTTGTGCCAGACCTTTTCATAATCACATGCATTTGTGTGGGCTTGCGCAAGGGCAGCTTGAATGGGGCTATTGTGGGCTTAATGCTTGGGCTGTTTCAAGGGAGTCTTGTCGGCGCTTATCATGGGCAATATGGGATGAGCAGGCTCGCAGCTGGCTTCTCAGCCGGTTGGGCAAGGGAGTATGTGCTCCATGAACATTGGCTTATGCCATTCCTATGCGCTCTCGTCGGCTCAGCTGTATGCGAGGTGACAATGCTGATGACAGCCCCGCAGCTTCTAATCTCGTTTGGCAAACTGGATATATCAGCCGTCGCAGTGGCTCTCGTTGAAACTGCCTATGCAGTTTCAATTGCGCCGCTTGTGATCCTAACGGTTGAAAGGTTGCACTCAAAATTCAGTGTGGGAGCAAGCCAACGCAAGCAGCTCAGCCAGCTCCTCGCGTAGAGGTGCAGACATTGCATGGTAGAACAAGTGCTCAGTTACCGTTACCAGTTCATAGAAGAGATGGGCAGCGGTGTGCTCTTCTCCGTTTATAAAGTGAGAGACAGGTTGACCGGGAGTATTGTTGCCCTGAAGGTGGTTCATGAGGCGTGGGCGAGGAGTCAACAGTTCAGGGAACGCTTCAGGGAATGCGTTGAGCCAAGCTTGAACATACTGCACCCAAACTTGGTTCGCTACCTCAGCGTTGGTGAGGCTGATAGCACCCTTTACCTCTCGTGCGAGTATGTCCCCGGAGAGAGCCTCGCTGCCATCCTCCAAAGGCGTGCCATCATACCGGTAACGCAAGCACTCAGGGTGGGAATACAGATATGCGATGCACTTGAGCAGTTGCATGAACTCGGCATCACACATGGTGACCTGCGTCCGGAACACATACTCGTAACGCACCGTGGCGAAGTTAAGTTGATTGATTATGCCCTCCACGAAGTGATAGCTTCCGAGAAGCTCCTTGAAGCCGAGTGGGTCAGAAGGGCAATCTACTACCTACCTCCTGAAAGGTTTGAGGAAGACATTGTGGAGCCAGCCGGCGACATATACTCGCTTGGGATCGTGCTCTTTCAATCGGTCACCGGCGTGTTACCGTTTCGCGGTGGTTCAATGACTGACATAGCCACGATGCACCTGAGCACACCGCCGCCGCTGCCAAGTGACCTAAATCCGGCTGTCCCAAGGGTTGTGGAGAGGGCAATACTGCGTGCGCTTGAGAAGGATCGCGAGAAGCGCTTCTCTTCGGCTCAGGAGATGGGGAGCGCTTTAAGGGAGGCTATCTCAGCGCTTGACCAAGTGAGCGTATCCGTCCAGCCGATATCCGTTCGGGCGGAGATGCAGGCTGAGGAGCGACAACCAATGGGTGTCAGTTTGCTCAGTAGGGCTTTGATAACTATAGCGGGTTCAATCATTGGCATGTTCCTGCTTGCGCTCATCATATGGTGGCTCCTTGTGGGGACACCATCACCAGAGGTGAGTGTGCCCGATGTGACGGGGATGCCATTACTGGAGGCTCAGCAGAAGATGGCAGAGGTTGGATTGCATCTTCGTGTGGCGCAGACTGAGTATAGCTCCGATATCCCAGCAAACCATGTCATCTCAATGATTGGTGTTGAGCCGGGGAAGCTTGTTCGGCGTGGGAGGGTCATTGATGTCGTTGTGAGCAGCGGTCCTGAGGAAGTTGCTGTGCCGAATGTCCTTGACCTACCAGCTGAGGAAGCTGAGCAGAGGATTAGCTCTGAGGGATTGGTTCCGAGGGTGATTGCAAAGACATACAGTGAGATTGTCGCCGAGGGGCGTATAGTCGGTCAGCAACCGCCGCATGGGTATCGTCTTCCAAAGGGAGGTATTGTGCAGCTTGTGGTTAGCTCTGGGCGTCCACCGCAGGTGGAGGAGCAAACGCCCAAGCCTGGATATAAAGCAGCGAGAGTTACTGTCAGCGTGGGCAAAGGTGAGTTGCTCCAAACAGTTGAGATTGAGGTCATTGATGAGGATGGCAAGCGATTGGCTTACAAAGGTGAACATGTCCCCGGTGATGTTGTGACTCGCACAGTCATGGGAAGGGGTGCAAGAGTGGTCATAAGGGTATATGTCAACGGGAGGCTCGTGCGCGAGGAGATGCTTTGACGCCAAAAGCGCGCCCGAAAAGGCGGCACTTTGGAGGGTGTCCCATTTTTATGGCAAAGCATGCGGGTCGCAATAGCTCAATACCTGCACACGGAATGCAAGGTGGCACGAAGCACAACAGTGATAGTGCCGTTGGTAAGGGCATGTATCACGCATCAGATGGGGAAGCTTATTGCGCCTATGACAGTGGGTCGCGTGAGGGAAGGCTCATTGAGGCATGTCTGCAGGGCGATGAATGGGCATGGCGCAAGTTGATTGAGCTTTTTCACGGGCGAGTTTACGGGATGGTATACCGTATGCTTGGCAACCACGATGATGCCGCAGATGTGACGCAGGAAGTCTTCATCAAAGTTTTTGAGGGGTTGAAGCGCTTCCGCAAGGGCTCAACTTTGGGCACTTGGATTTATCGCATTTCAGTGAATGTGTGCCTTGAGCACCTTCGCAGGAGACGGGAGACACCGATGTCATCCTTAACTGAGGAGGAACGAAGCGAAGCGTTTGCAGTGCAAGATCCTTCTCCATCGCCCGAAGAGGTTGCCGAACGGGGTGACTTGAAGGAGCTCGTGTGGACAGCCATTCACCGTCTTCCGACGAATATGCGCCTCGTAATCGTGCTGTGCGATTTGGAGGGCTTGAGCTACGAAGAGGCTGCCAATGTGCTTGGAGTCCCAATTGGCACGGTTAAATCAAGGCTAAATAGGGCGAGGCTCGCACTGAAGGATGAGTTGTCCAAAATGGTGCGCCAGAAGATGTGAAAGCCGCCTGATGGCGCTGCGGAACAAGCCGCAATTGGCATGGGGTCTAAAACATGGCAATGCTCCTAACGCAAGCAAAGGGTGACCGAAAATGCTTGGCAGGATAAAGTGCAGGCGCATCCGAAACTTATTCGTTGAATACGCTGATGGGAGCTTGCAGCGAGAGCCAAAACTCCTATCGGCATTCCAAGAGCATTTGAACATGTGCGATGAGTGCCGCAGGGCGCTTGAAAGTTATACGGCTGTTGTAGCCGCGCTGCGCTCCATCTCCTCAGATGGCATTGCGCCACCGCAAGGGGTTTATGAGCGCACATGCGAAGCTGTCCTAAAGCGAGTTGGAGGGTTGCCATCGGGAGGCAGCATTGCGTGGAGGAGGTTGCCCGCGCAATTGGCGTTTGTGTTTGGAGCCGCTTCAATTCTTGCTATGGCGGTATTTGCAATCTACTCGCGCACAGGCATTGAGAGGCGCATCGCCTCAGTGGAAATGGCAGCTCCAACAGCAAGGTCGGTCGGTGAGCGAAAAAGGCTAACTCCTGCACCACCGAGCAGCAGTGTGCTGGCAGTGGTGAAGGAACGCAGCGGTATGGCTAAGCCACAGGTAGCGCTGAGCACTACACGGGAGCAAAGGGCAGTTAAGATTGCGCGTGCTCAAATTCAACGCCGTCAACCGAGTGCTGCTCTCAATATTGAGCCGGTGCCTCTGACTCCGAGGTCTTTTCACGAAAGTGTGGAAAAGGAGAGGGAAGCGCCGAGCTTGGAGCGCCCGTTGGCTTTAAGAGGCGGTGTGACGAGTGAGGTTGAATTGCCAGAACCAATTGCTGTGGAGGCGGCACCGAAAAGTGCAGAGGAAGTTGGTGAGAGAGCCGAGGCGAGAAGCTCAAGGGTGAGTAGCCGTTTAACTCCGCCAGCAGCACCGCTACAGGTGGTTGGTGAGGGGCATGGTGAGTCACCGAAGGCTAAGGGTGAGCCGACCAAATTGGCGGGACAGGAGGGTCAGAAGGGGCAGGAGAGTCCGCACGGTTTGGATGTTCCCAAACCATTAGCCAAATCTTTAAACGAGGGGTTTGCCGCTGCTGGAGTAGTGCCACCGGATGTTGAGCGCGCTGCCGAGGAGAAGCTGAAGGACATTCACCGCAGGCAGCCATCAGCCGTGCACGCAATACAAGAGAGCAGCACCACCCAACCGCCAGTTGAGGTTGAAGTTTCGCAAGCCTCACCGGCAGTGCTTAACCAGCGTGGATTATGGCTTATGTCGCTTCGCCCGAGGCAGAACTTGGAGAATGTGCGCGTATTGGCATACGCTCCAAAGTTTATTGACGCTTCAGCTGTGGAAGCTCTCTTGTTTAGAAGGCAAGCAGCTGATTCGCAATCACCGTCTCCTCCAAGGTCGCCACAACTATCAATCCCGCTTTGGGAGGGCAACCTCGTTGAGAATAAGTTGCAGCCAGTGCCGGTGCCAATTAACCCGCTTGTCCCGGGCACACACGAAGTGCGCCTCGTCATTGAGAGCGCAAATAAAGCCATTGGCAGTTGGCTTGTCCTGTATCCGGTTGCCAAGTCTCTGAGTCAGTTCACTGAAGATGTGGGAAGGCGAATTGTCAGCGTGAATGCAAGGGACTGGCGCTTGGTTGACTTATGCCGTTACTTGGCTAATCAGGTTGGGTCGGTGATCATTCTCCCGGCAGAGTTGGCTGACATCAGGGTCTCGCTCAGCATGCAGAATGTGCAGTATGAGCGTCTCGTCAAGACGCTCGCAAACCAGTTGAGCTTGCAGGCGCGCTTGAGCGGGAATGTCACTGCGATTTCCAGCCACAGGGAGAGTTTGCAAATTGAATCGCAGCAGGGCAGGTGATAACGATGCGCAAAGCGAAGAGACAGCGCTTGAGGTCGCTTGTTGAGTTCTTGGCGGGCATCATTATTGTGGTTGGGGCAATCGGTTTCTATCAGCTTGGGAAAGGTGTCATCGGTCCATACTTGCGTTCCCGTATCAGCCCAGCAACGGGCACAATGACAACCGACACAACTGGGCTCAGCCGTGAGGATGCATCTCAAGCGTTTGTCAGGAGCGACATGGCGCTCATACCGAATGAGACGACGGTCACAATTGAGCCGATCTATTCACCGGCTGGAAGTGAGGAGCGATCTCAGAATGTCTCAGAGCCATCTGAGACGGCGCCTGAGGTTACCCGTGAGGAAAAGGTGGAGACACAGCCATCAGAATCCGGACAACCCCAACCGACACCATCACCACCGCAAGGGGACATTAAGGTCACTCCCACGACAAAGGTATCACAGCCTGAGAGAACAAAGCCCGCTGTAACTTACGAACCTCGTTCGGGTGGAAGTGAAACGGTTGGCGAGCAATCGTCATCTGAGTCTGGAACCATCAGTGCGCCACCGGGCAGCGTCAAAAGGCGATATCATGTTCAAGTTGGGTTGTTCAGGTTGAAGGAGAACGCGGACAAGCTCGTGCAAGAGCTCATAAGCAAAGGCTATCAGCCATTCGTTGAAGTGACCAAGACGCCAACCGGTGAGACTTATCGCATCATCGTTGGGGCGTTTGATGAGCGCAGCGATGCTGAAAGGCTTGCTCAGGAACTTGACGAGATCGGCATGAAGGCAATCGTGAGGGATGTTGGGGGGAGGTGAGGGCGCTAACTCATGTGCAAGCGTGTCGGAGGGGGCAATGGGTGGTCAATTCGCAGTGGCAATAGCCTCTTGCCGAGGGTCGGCAGGCTCATTCGCGAGGCGAATCGGCAAGCTCTCAAGACCGCAAGTAATGATGCCTTACGCTCGTCTATGCCCTCTGACAAATGTGGGGGTAAACCTGCTCATTGCACAGCCGATCGGTGTTGCCCAACTGGGGTGCCGCATTATCGGCGTGATGAGTTTTCATTTGGTGTTACAGTGAATGCGCTTCAGCAGCGCACAGGTGAAATTTCGTTCATCGCTAAGGATGCACTCAACGGATGCGCTCGCCAGCCGCTCTTTGAGCGTGCTTCAAAGGCGCTGGCAGGCGCCGATGCCATCATCAGCGCAGCGGTGGAACAGAGCTCCATCAATAGGCATGGCATGCTTTCAGAGTTGCTCACCGCTTGCGCCAGTGACCGAATTTTGTTTGTTGATTGCGAGACGCTCGGCTTCGGCAGCATGCCCATTTTCCTCATCGGTGCGCTTGAATGGCTCAGGGGGTTACACAAGCTCGTTTTGCATCAATGGCTTGCGCATGACTACTCCGAGGAACCGCTCATCATTGAGGCGTTCCTCAGCATCATGAATGGATGTGCGCTTATCTCGTTCAATGGGAAGGCATTTGATGTGCCGATGTTGCGTTCTCGCTGCATGCGCTATAAGCTTGCGTGGGTTGAGCCAGTAGCGCACATTGACCTTATACACATCAGCCGCAAGCTGTGGGGTGAACAGCTCGGTGATTGCCGCCTCTCAACGCTGTGCGTTGCCATGCGCCATCCAGTGAGTGCACCACCGTCGTCCTTACTCCCCGAACTATATTGCCAATTTGTTGAGAACCCCACCGAGGCTCTCCGCGAAAGCTTGCTATTGCACAACGCTGTGGATGTTTGTGCCCTTCCAGTGCTCCTTTACGCAGCGCTTCGTTCAATCACGCCTTAGCTCCTTAACCATCAAGCTCACTTCATGCCGAGCAAAGTTGCGAGCCATTCTCCAAGAAACCATCCCATGAGCCCAAAGAACCCCATTGACACGATGGGGTTAGCGGTTATGGCTCACGGCGATGTGCCACCTTTGCACGCACTGAGCTTGTAGAGTGCAAAGCCGATGCCGATGCCAACCAATGCCGTAAGGATGTTGATCACTTTTGGCATCCACGCATCACCCCTGCTTTTGCAAGCGCGCCTTGAGGTAATCAATGTTGACGATAGCAGTTGGATCAACACGGTTTAGCAAAGCGAGGTAGTAGGATACGAAATCACCGAGCATGATCAATTGGAGCGCTTCGCAGAGCGGGTGATCGGCGGAGTTGACGCTCACTTGCTCGCATTGCACCCCGGTGTTCTTTAGAAGCCCGGCAACGATGTCCTCGCGCAGTTTGTTTCTTTCGTGCGAGAATGAGGAGCGCAACATGATCACAAAAACCGCGCCGTTTAAACGGCTTGGATGATCCAAGCCGACAACTGTGTTATGACACATCTCTGGCAGCTCCTCAAAGAAGCACGCTGCATTTGCATTCTCGTTCATCTGTGTCTTCCAACGCCTTGCCACCGCAGTCAACGGTGATGAGGCGAGTATGAGACCGATGTGTCCATGAATTCGCATCGCAAGTTGCTTTGCCCTGTTTGATTCGGAGGGCGTGTCCGCATCCAATTCCGTTTGGAGCTCGCGCAACCTATAAACGGCTTCGCTAATCAAGCCATCATCAACCTGATACACCCCAACGGATTTCATCAGCGCCAGAATCGGTGTGAGCAGGAAGCCGAGTGAGGCTCTTGGCGGTGCACTGCATTCATACCTGAAATGCGGCACTCCGAGTTGTTGCGCAAGCTCAATTAGCTTGCCGCCACTCGCTATCACAAACAGCATCGCGCCTTTCTTATGCGCCTCCTCAAAGCCGCTGATTGTCTCCTCGGTGTTCCCCGAGTGCGATACAGCTATGACAAGCGATGAGCTATCAACGCAAGCTGGCACTCCATAATCACGGTGCACGATGATCGGTATCTTGGCTGTCTCCTGTGCGAGCGACCTTGCTATGTCACCGCCGATTGCGCTCCCTCCCATGCCGAGGATGACTATGTTGCTCGGGTTGGTCTTTGGCGGCTCAAGCACCTCATGAACTCGCTGCCATGCCATCTCAATCTGTCCTGCAAAGCTCCGTATGTGCCCAAGCATATCACTTGCATCCAACAGCTCGCGATATAACGGGTCGTCAAGGACACCCGTCACCCCTCCTCACCTCCCCAAAGCAGTTCCGAATGTGAGGTGCTGCCAACCTTACCGTCAGTTTGCCGCTTTATGTTGGACGCATTCCACGGGCTTACCGGAGCGCAAGTTCCCAAAGCATCCCTCGTTACAGTATCGGCACGCAACGATTTCTTCAATTCGTCCCTCCATTGTCTTGCGCACCCATTGCGGGTCGGCGATTAGCCCTCTGCCAATTGCGATTAAGTCGGCACGACCCTCTCGCAACGCTTCAACTGCGCGCTCATGTATGCCCATCATTCCAACAGCTATGACCGGCACATTGAATGAGCGTTTAAACGGCTCAGCCAGATCTCCGGGACGGCTCTCACTTGCTGGGGAAATGTCAAGCACATCAACTCCGGCTTCTATTAGGTGCTTGCACAATGATAGGCTGTCATCAATCGTGTAGCCGCCCTCTTCCTTCGGCGTGTGCCGGTATAGCAAGATCATTTCGTTGCCGACTTCCGAGCGTATCGCCCTTACGATTTCCAGCGCCATGCGCATCCTGTTTTCGAGGTTCCCGCCATACTCATCCGTGCGCCTGTTTGACTTCGGCGAGAAAAATTGGTTGAGCAAAAAGCCGTGCGCACCATGCGGCTCAACGCCGTCAAAGCCAGCCTCCTTGCAAATTGCTGCTGCACGCCTAAACCTATCAACGCTCAGCGCTATGTCCTCAGCCGTTAAATCGTTTGGGTTGTTGCGACCATCAACTGGCGACATGAAGAGCTGTATGGCGATTGCTGCTCCTTCCGACTTTACGGCTCCAACCAACCTTCTCAATCCATCAACCTTTATGTCCTCGCCGATGCGCGCTGTTTGAGTTGCTTCAACTATCACCAATCCCGCGCCGCCATTCGCTATCCGTCTATACCATTCAATCCCGTCGTCTGTGGTTATGCCCCTATTGGTTGCCATTGGCGGACAGACAATTCGGTTGCGAAGTGTCAAGTGCTTCACCTTGAGCGGCTCAAACAGGATATCATACTCGCTCGCCATCTGCCTCACCTCCATAATCGCAGGTTCGCGGGTGAACATCGGTTCGCCAGTTGGTGCGGCTTTTGAGCGGTGCCACAAGTTGTGCGTCATTTGCGCCGCTTGAGTCACCCAAAATTTTGTCGCAGCGCTATGAGTTAAACCCACCCATGCGAGCGACTTAACGGCTTCACAAGTGTGAGGTATCCTCATCATGGCATTTTGCTATCATGCCCGGCGAGCCAACCTTTTTCCGATAAGCACACCGCCAGCGAAGTCCACCCCATCAAAATGGATGGGCAATTTGATTGCCATGCCGATGGATCATCCAACAATTGGCGGCGATGCGAAATGGGAGCTGAACCAATTGGCGAAAGCTTGCTCAATCACGGGCACGGTAAGCGTGGTGATGAGAAATGGCAGCCCATAAACCCGAAGGAGCGCCGCTGAGGAGGTTGTTCATTTTCAAGCTGGGAGAGGATGAGTTCGCCACCGATTTATCCGTCGTCAAAGAAGTGCACATGCCACTTGAAGTTTTCCCTGTGCCATGTGCGCCTCACTTCGTCATCGGCGTGGCAAACTTGCGCGGCAGGGCAGTGCCCGTCATTGATTTGGGCGAATGTCTTGGACTGAAGCCGCGTGAGCGCAATCCGATAAGGATGGTCGTCGTTGAGGTGAATGGCAATGAGCTCATTTTCGGCATTGATTCGCAGGGTGAAGATTTGCTCATCTCGGAGGACATGATACAGCCACCGCCGCCGAACCTCCCGGATGAACTCCAAGGGTGTGTGGCAGGGCTGATATCGCTCGGCGATAGGGTGATCTTGCTCGTCACCCTTCAACCGTCCTTACTCATGTAGCGCTTTTGTGCCTCAGCAACTGCAGCCTCGGCTACAAACTTGAGTGGCACGCCCTGCGCTATTGAGATAGCTTTGCAGTCCTCATACTCCGGCGAGATGTTGACGACCTTACCGCACCATTTCGCCACCTTCACCCTCACATCACCGTATGGCGTGCTCACGCTGACAATTTCCCTCGCAAGACAAACTCTCTCAACAGGGACAATTCTCACCCCGAGCGTCGTCGTCTCGGTGAAGATGCAATCAAGGAGGCTTTTGGCATCGTTGCGCTTGCAAAGCACATTCAGTTGTGCTGCCGGACGACCCTTCTTCATCTGCGCCGGCAGGATGTATGCATCAAGCGCACCAAGCTCAAGCAGCCTCTCAATGACATGCCCAAACCATTCTGGTGGCATGTCATCAATGTTCGTCTCAAGCATTAACAGCTGTTCACATATGGCATCATTTGGCGCTTCAATGTATCCTACAAGCTCCCCCACAACGAGGCGGAGCAAATTTGGTATTGGCAAAGGCTTATGTCCCGCGCCATAGCCAATCGCAGTCGGAGACATCGTCGGGAAGATGCCGAATGATTCGCATGTGGCACTCAGGATGGCTGCCCCAGTTGGAGTTACCAACTCGGCATCAATGTCCAGATGCCGCCACGGAACACCCTTTAGCAATTCAAGTGTTGCTGGTGCTGGCACTGGCAATGTCCCGTGAGATGATTTGACCAAGCCGGTGCTATACGGAATGCGTGATGAGTATGCCCTCTCAATTCCGAGTTGGTGCATTGCGAGCATCGTCCCAACGATGTCCACGATCGCATCCGTTGCTCCAACTTCGTGCAAGTGGACATCGTCAAGGTTGACGCCGTGAACTTTCGCCTCGGCGCCCGCAAGATTTTTGAACGCCGTTATGGCTCTGCGTTTGACATCGTCTGGCAGCTTTGAGGATGCGATGAGCTCAATTATTTCGCTCGGCTTCCTGTGATGCACACCGCCATGCTCTGAAACATTGACTGTCACCATCGTTGCAGATATGCCGTTCACACTTACCAACTCGGCTTTGATTTCAAACTCGGGCAGCGGCATTTTCTTGAGCTCACGGATCATGCCCTCTATGTCAGCGCCGGCGTTTATGAGTGCGCCAAGTGCCATGTCACCGCTTATGCCACCAATGCAATCAAAGTAGGCGACCTTCATCCTGATCACCACTGCCGGATGTGTTAAAGGCAAAACGGGCAGGCTCTCACTTTGCTGGCAAAGTGAATTTGCAAAGCTGCGGCTTGACATCATACTACAGAATGCCACATGGCTTTTAGGCATCACATGGGAAAACAATTCGGGTGTGAGGTGAGATGGGATGCGGTTCAAACTCGGCTTCAGCACGCTCGGCTGCCCCGAGTGGTCGCTTGAGCAAGTCATACGCATCGCTCAAGAGACAAATGTTGATGGCATTGAATTGAGGATGCTCAAGGGTGAGTTATACCTGCCCAAGCTGCCTGAGTTCTCTGAGGGCAATATTGAGCGCACCAAACGCCAGATAACCGATGCTGGGCTTTGCATAAGCTGCGTATCCTCATCGGCGAGGATGGGCGCCATTGAGGATATGGAAGCTGCAAGGCAAATGCAAGAGGCGCAGGAGTTCATCGTGCTCGCGCATGCGCTTGGTGCGAGCGTCGTCAGGGTATTCGGTGGCAATCCGCCAAAGGGTGTCTCAATGGAAGACCACATAGCTCGCGTGGCTGATAGATTGATGCAGCTTGGCGAGTTCGCATCCAAGTATAAAGTTATCGTGGCGATTGAAACGCACGATGCGTTCACAAAGTGCGCCGACATAGCAAAGGTCCTATCAAGGGTCAAGTCGGAACATGTCGGCGTGCTGTGGGATTTTCATCACTCATATCGCAACGGTGAGACAATGCAGCAGTCAGTTGAGCTCGTAGGTAAGCGGATTGCGTCAACGCATGTCAAAGACTCTCGCATCGTTGATGGCAAAGTGCGCTATGTGAAGGTGGGCGAAGGCGATGTGCCAATTCGTGAAGCGCTAAAGGCGCTCAGCTCGGTTGGCTATGACGGCTTTCTGACCCTTGAATGGGAGAAGGCGTGGCACAGGGAGCTTGAGCCGATCAGTGAGGTATTGCCGCACTATGTGGCGGTGATGAGGCGGATGATTGACGAACTCGGATTGGCTTGAGTGCCACATCAACGATGACCAGTCGTTGGCGATCTCACTGTTATCGGATGAGCACTGATGCCGAGATATAGCTCAAATCGTGCGCACGAATGCGCCCTTTTCACTTGCTCCCGCAATTGGTGTGCGCATCATCTGCGGCATGCTGTGCGCTACGATTATGATTTGCAAAGGTCTCGCTGAACGGAGCGGCTGATGCAACATGGGCTCGTTGAGCGAAGTTGCCAAAGTGCTAATTGAGCATCGCTCGTTTGTCATCACATGCCATGTTCATCCTGAGGGCGATGGCATTGGGAGCATACTGGCACTGATGCATGCGCTTGCGCGGCTCGGGAAAAGATGCGATGCCGTTTGTAGCGATGGCGTTCCGAGCATACTTCGCTTCCTTCCGGGGAGCGAGCTCATCAAGCTGGATTGCGATTGCATGTGCGATGCCATCATTGCCGTTGATGTGAGCAGGCGTGACAGGCTTGCTATACCGCCAAGCTCGCTTGAGCGCTTGATTAAGGGCGCTCAAACCATCGTATGCATTGACCACCATATCGTTGAGCAACCGTTTGGAGATGTGGTGTGGGTTGACGAATCAATGCCAGCCACCGGGCTCATGATTTACAAGCTCTTTAAGCACCTGTCTGTTGATGTGACGCCGCAAATTGCAACATGTCTCTACGCAGCCATTGCCACTGACACCGGCGCGTTCAGATTTGAGAATACGACACACGAGTGCTTGAGCGCAGCTGCTGAGCTTGTAAAAGCCGGCGCAGATCCGGCGTTGATAGCCCATCACATCTTTGAGAGGCGCCATGTAGGCGCTCTGAAGCTGTGGGGAAGGGCATTGGCGCGAATGCGATTGGATAAGGGAAGTGGCGTAGCGTGGACATGGCTTAAGCGACGGGACTTTGAAGTGGCTGGCGCAAGCGATGAGGATACCGAGGGATTGATCAATCTGTTGAGGGGCATTGAGGGTGCAAGAGTTGTAGCGCTATTTCGTGAGCTTCAGGATATGAGCATAAAGGTAAGCTTGCGCTCGCTCTCCGATGTTGATGTGGCTGAAGTTGTGAGGCGATTTGGCGGCGGAGGGCACATCAAGGCATCGGGGTGTGTCTTGAAAGGGGTGACATTGCGCAGGGCTATTACGCTCGTCATGAGGGCGTTGCGAAATTTGATGCACGCTCATTGAGGCATCGTTCAAAAGCAGCACATCGCTCCAACTGTAGGGGTGAGTGCTCAAAGCCATGAGCATGAGAGCCAATGCAAGTGAGCGAGATGGTGAACTTGAGGGCGTGCTCCCGGTCATAAAGCCCCCGGGGATGACATCGCATGATGTGGTTGACTTCATGCGCAAGCTGCTCAACATGCGGCGAATTGGGCATGCCGGAACGCTTGATGTGCATGCCTGTGGTGTGCTCGTAATCTGCATAGGCAGGGCGACCCGCATCACAAACTTCATCATTGACTGCGACAAAGTCTACAGGGGGGAAATGGTCTTGGGCGTGAGGACGACAACGCAGGATAGCGAGGGCGATGTTGTCTCAATTTCGCCTACGGAACACATCGGCGAGGAGGCTCTGCGCTCCATCTTTGGGCAATTCGTCGGTGTGATACTTCAAACTCCGCCAATGCTATCCGCACTGCGCTATCACGGCAGGCGATTGTATGAACTTGCAAAGAGGGGGCAAGTGGTTGAGCGAAAAAAACGACAAGTGACGATCAAGCGCCTTGAGCTGCTCAAGTTTTACGATGGGGAACCGAAGAGGGCTTTGTTTGAAGTTGAGTGCTCAAGGGGGACATACATTCGGACGCTTGTCTCCGACATAGGTGATGCTCTCGGGTGTGGGGCATACCTTTCGTTCCTTGTGCGAGTGGCAGTCGGTCCATTCACAGTCAACGATTGTTTGACGATTGAGGAGGTCCAAGAGCATTGTGAGTCCGGGACTTTGCGTGATGTCATCCTGAGCATTGACCAAGGGCTTTGTTTCCTCCCGGCGCTCGCGCTGACGCATGTTGAGGCTAAGAGGGCAATAAACGGTGCGATAACAAGGGCGAGGATGATTGAGCTCCTGCCGAATATGTCAGTTGGCAAGCTTGTCCGCCTATATGCTCCGGGCGGGAGATTTATCGGCGTTGCCCGTGTGGTCATGGACGGGCATAAGTTTGCTTGCAAGCCGGAGTGCGTCTTCCCGCCAAGGTGAACCGCATCATGGAAGTCTATGAAGTCAGCTTGCGTGAGATTGAGAGCCGAAGCTTGCCGAGGACAAATAGGGTCATATGCATTGGGACATTTGATGGTGTGCACATTGGGCATCAGCGCCTCATCAGGGAGGCCAAGTTGGTAGCTGAGTCAAGCGGGATGAGCCTTTGCATTCTCACATTCCGGAATCACCCGATGAAGGTTCTCTCACCAAGCAATGCGCCAAGGTTGCTCACCACCGCCAACGAAAAGCTGCACTTGCTATCGCAGCTCGGTGTTGATGAGTGCCTCCTCGTTGAGTTTGATTCCGAGTTAGCCATTATGCGCGCCATTGAGTTTTGTCGGCTGCTCCATGAGGCGTTGTGTGCAAAGGTTTTGGTCATAGGGGAAAACTCATCAATCGGATATAGGCGTGAGGGGACGGCAATCAAATTGCGCGAGTTAAGTGAGGCTGGCGAGTTGAGGCTCAGCGTCGTCGTTGTTGAAGGGGTGTGCTTTGGAAGGGGCATAATCAGCAGCAGTTGGATAAGGTCGGAACTGATGAAGGGTCATGTCAGGCTTGCGCAAATGATGTTAGGCAGACCTTACTCGCTGACTGGCGTTGTGGTGCCCGGCATGGGGCTCGGGAGACAGCTCGGCTTTCCGACCATCAATTTGCGGTTGGATGAGGATAAGTTGCTGCCGCGCTTCGGCGTCTATGCCGGCGCTGCTGAAGTGGCATCTTGTGCATCTCAGCATCGCGTGGTTGCCAACATTGGTGTTCGTCCGACGGTCGGCGATGGTGGGATTTCAATTGAAGCGCACATTATGGATGGCGAGATTGATGTTAAGCACGGGTGTGAGGTAACGCTTCGCCTCCTGCATTTCCTTCGCCCGGAGAGGCGTTTCGGAAGCCTGCAAGAGCTTGCGACTCAGGTTGCTCTTGATGTTGAGCGCGCAGGAAAGTTGCTCAATGCGCGCTGGAGTCGTTAGCGGTATGAGCGAGCCGAAAGTTTACCTGGGCAAAGTTGAAAGTCATCGGGCAGGTGCGAAGCTGTGGTTGAAGTCAGGCTTGTCAATGTGACAAAGAGGTATGGCGATATTGTGGCAGTTGACGGCGTTAGCGTAACGGTTGCCCCTGGTGAGCTCTTTTTCGTGCTCGGTCCGTCAGGATGCGGTAAGACGACCCTGCTCAGGTTGATTGCTGGCTTCATTGATCCAGATGAGGGCGAGATATGGTTTGGCGACAGGTTGATGAACCGCATTCCGGCACACAGGCGAAACGCAGTGATGGTCTTTCAGAATTACGCGCTGTTCCCGCACATGACCGTATTTGAGAATGTAGCCTATGGGTTGAGGTTGAGGGGGCTGAGCAAGCGCGAGATTGCTGAGAGGGTTGAAAGCTATCTTGAGCTTGTAAGGATGGGCGATACAAAGTGGCGTTACCCCGGGCAGCTAAGCGGTGGACAACAGCAGCGTATTGCGCTGGCGAGAGCGTTGGCAGTTCAGCCGGATGTGTTGCTGCTTGACGAGCCGCTGAGCAATCTGGATGTGCAATTGCGCAAGGAGATGAGGCAGGAACTTAAGCGCATACATTCGCAAACGCGCATAACGACGATTTATGTCACGCATGACCAAAAGGAAGCTTTGGCTATGGCTGACAGAATTGCGGTGATGCGCTCGGGCAGGGTTGTGCAGGTTGGGACGCCGCATGAGCTATATCGCAAGCCAAAGAGCAGATATGTTGCCGAGTTTATTGGCGACGCGAATGTGATTGAAGGAGTTGTCAGAAGGGTTGAAGGTGGTGTGGCGCTCCTATCAACGCCATTTTGCATCGTTGAATGCTGCTGTGATGATGCACCCGGTTTGAGTGAGGGCATGAGAGCCACCATCGCTATAAGACCGGAAGCTATGCAAGTTGTATCGGCTCGCAATGCGAGCGCTGATTCGCAAGCCGTAAACGAAGTGCGTGCGAAAGTGGTTGATGTCGTATACATGGGTGATGAGGAACTCCTTGAGCTTTCAGTGGAGCGCGGTCATGGCAAGTGGCATTTGAGGGCGACCCATACAAATCCGAAGGAGAGGGTGCTCATCGGGGATGAGGTCATCCTCAGGTTCAGCTCGAGCGATGTCATCCTCATACCGCCTGAGTAATTTTGCGAGCAGGCTCATCCACGATTACGACCTGAAGCCGGATGTGGTGCTTGCAGTTGTTGCGCTTGCCGCATTCCTTGCGGCTTTCCTCATTTACCCGATGCTATATAGCCTCCGTGAGGCATTCTTCTCCGATGGCGAATTCACCATTGATTTTTTCATGTTGCTCTTTCGCAACCCGGCTGTGCTCACATGCATACTAAACAGCTTCAAGCTCGCCATAGCCTCAACGGCTTTAACGATGGGAGTGAGCATGCCGCTCGCATGGGCGATGATCAGATACAAGTTCCCGCTGCAAGGCGCCCTTGGCATCTTGTTGCTCATGCCACTCATACTGCCGCCATTTGTTGGTGCGATCGGGATGAAGCAATTGCTTGCGCGCTATGGCGCCCTCAACAGCCTGCTAATGAGCCTCGGTTTGATGGACCGCGCTCATCCAATTGATTGGCTTGAGATGGGCTTTTGGTGCATCGTCATCGTGCAGGCGCTGCACCTTTACCCAATCGCTTACCTAAATCTCGCCGCTGCGCTCTCCTCTGTGGATAGGACGCTTGAGGAAGCCGCGCAATCGCTCGGTGCCAGCCCGATGAGGAGGTTTCTAACCGTTACTCTCCCGCTCATGTTCCCCGGCGTCTTTGCAGCTTGCATCTTAACATTCATCTTCTCATTCACCGATTTGGGCACGCCGCTCATATTCCTATACACGCAAGTTATACCGGTGCGCATCTTCAACATGGTTGAGACTGCCACCGAGGACCCATCCGGATATGCGCTCATAGTGCTTGTGCTCGCGATCACATCGGTGCTGTTTGCGCTATCAAAGCGCTTATCGGAAAGGAGGCAAGTTGCGGTTGTGTCAACGAGCGCCGTTTCACCAAAGCAGCTTATCGGCATGAAGGGGTGGTTCGTCACCTTATTTATATTGGCTCTGTGCCTCATTGCAATGGTGCCGCATGCGTGTGTCGTTTTGAATTCGTTCGCCAAGTCATGGGCTATGAGCGCGCTGCCAAGCGAATTCACATTGCAGCATTACGAAGCCATCGTCAAACACCCAATCACAACTGTGAGCATACGAAATAGTTTCATCTACTCGCTCGTGAGCACAGCATTGGATGTTGTGTTCGGTGTCGCCATCGCCTACATCCTCACGCGGAGGCGAGTGCCGTTTAAGGGGTTGCTTGACATCGTTGCCATGATGCCGTTGGCGATACCGGGTGTGGTGCTCGCGTTTGGCTATGTTGGGTGCTACGCCAATACCATCCTTGACCCGAGGGTTAATGCGGCGCCTCTGCTCATCATAAGCTACGCAGTTCGCAGGATGCCATACTTGGTCAGAGCTTGCTATGCCGGCTTTCAACAGGTCAGCACAACGCTTGAGGAAGCTTCAATGAGCCTCGGCGCATCGCCCCTGAGGACGACTATTAAAGTGACATTGCCACTCATCTATGCGCACATAACTGCGGGAGCAATACTCACATTTGCATTTGCGATGCTTGAGGTGAGCGATAGCCTGATACTCGCTCTCAACCCGCCAAACTTCCCGATGACAAAAGCCATCTATGTGCTCAGCAGGCGAGTTGGTGACGGACCGAGGATCGCGTCCGCAATGGGTGTCATCGGAATGGCAATACTCGCCTTAAGCCTTTCCATTGCCTCAAGAACACTCGGAAGACGGCTTGGGGAACTGTTCAAGGTATAAGTTTCGCTGCCGATGTGCCCCTGTTGGTTTCTTCATTGGCGATGGCGTGTTGGATGGGTGCCAATTGCCGATGTTGACGGATGCCAACTTAGCAAGCCCTATCATCGGTGTTCTTTCCCTTTTGTGTCTGGTGTCTTCTGGGGGGAAAGTTAAAACGGCTATGCGTTCTTCGTGCTGTTGATGATTGCCATCTTATTGGTTGTGGTTGCAGTGGTTCCTTCAAGCGAAGCTTTATCCTCCCCTCGCTGTCTATGCTCTCAACGCAGACCTCAATTTCGTCGCCGATGCGCAGCAAGTCGGAAATTGATTGCACCCTCTGCGTTGTCAAGTCGCGCACATGAATGAAGCCCTCTTTCCCGGGCAGGATCTCAATGAACGCGTAGGATGGTCCAAGGCGCGTCACTTTACCTTTGTAAGCTTCGCCAACGACCGGTTCTTGGACGAAGCTTTTGACCATGGCTTCAGCTTTCTCAGCCTTCTCCATGTCTGGGCAAGTAATGTAAACTGTTCCATCTGGTTCAATCTCAATTCTGGCTGCTGTCTCAAGCTCAATTTGCTTCAGGTGCTTTCCTCTCGGTCCGATAAGGTCGCCAATTTTGTCCGACGGTATATGCACGACCTTTATTCGCGGCGCATATGGCGAAAGTTCCTCCCTTGGCTTATCAATGACCTGTGCCATTATGTCCAGTATTGAGAGGCGAGCGATCCTTGCCCTCTCAAAAGCGCCCTCAATTAGCTCGTATGAAAGCCCATTGCGTTTCAGGTCAAGTTGGATTGCCGTTATGCCATTCCTTGTGCCGGCAATTTTGAAGTCCATTTCGCCATATGCATCCTCAATCCCTTGGATATCCGTCAATAGCACATCAGTGCCACCGTAGCTCATCAAGCCGATTGATATTCCAGCCACCGGAGCTGATATTGGGACTGCCGCATCCATCAATGCGAGCGTCCCACCGCAAACCGACGCCATTGATGTTGAGCCATTTGAGCTCAGCACCTCTGTGACGAGCCTGATTGTGTAAGGGAACTCCTCCTCCGGGGGTATGACTGCTTCAAGAGCCCTCTCAGCGAGCGCACCATGCCCAATCTCTCTCCTTGATGGTGCTCTAAGCGGTTTGGCATCGCCAACGCTATACGGCGGGAAGTTGTATTGATGCATAAAGCGCTTCGTCACTTCTTCCTCCATCAGGCTGTCAACCCACATTTCATCAGTTGTTGCGCCGAGCGTCGCTATTGTGAGGACTTGTGTCTCCCCACGGATGAACAGCGAGCTGCCGTGAACCCTCGGTGAGATGCTGACGCTACATGACACTGGACGCACTTCATCAACCCTTCTACCGTCAACTCGCACACCAAATTTGACGGTGCGCTCGTTTATTAACTCCTTCACAGCAGCCGAGCATGATGGCTTTACCTGCTCACTCAAATCCGGGAACTCCTCAAGGAGCGCCTTCTGGATCTCCTGCAGCAATTTTCCAAGGGCGCGTTCTCGCTCCAACTTCTCGGACACACATATCGCTTTAGTAAGCTGCTCTCCATAGCGCTCCCTTATGAGGCGCACGAGTTCGTCATTCGGTAGACGCAATGTAAGCTCGCGCTTTGGCTTCCCAATTCGCGTGCAAAGCCTCTCCTGCATTTCAATGATTGGTTGGAGCGCTTCGTGTGCAAGCTTGATTGCTTCAAGTATCCTCTCCTCCGGGACTTGCTTTGCGCCAGCTTCAATCATCACAACGGCTTCCCTTGTCCCAGCGACGATAAGGTCAAGTTCGCTCGCTTGCATTTGCTGGTATGTTGGGTTGACAACCAACTCACCGTTGATCAAACCAATTCTGACTGCCCCAATTGGTCCATCAAACGGAATGTCGGAAATGCAAAGGGCAGCGCTTGCCCCAATGAGCCCCGGAATGTCTAAGTAGTTCTCAAGGTCCGAGGCGAGTGCTGTGACGATCACCTGAACATCGTTGCATGCCCCTTTTGGGAAGAGCGGGCGGATTGCCCTATCAATTAACCTCGCCGCAAGTATTGAGGCAGTTGATGGTGGACCCTCACGGCGGTAAAACCTATGCCCCGGTATGCGTCCCGCTGCATACATGCGAGCTTCAAAGTCAACTACGAGCGGGAGGAAGTCAATATCTTCCCTTACCTCCTCAGTGGCGACCGCGGTGACCAAAACCATTGAATCACCGTAACGGACTGTAACGGCGCCGTTTGCCTGCGGTGCAAGCACACCGGTTTCAATTGTGAGCTGCCTCCCGCTGAGCTCAATCGTCTCTCTTACAACTTGCATCGTCATCACTCTCGCTGCCAAGTGGACCGTTGTAATTAAGCCGTCAATCTCATCGTGTTGATTCTTGGGCGCCCTGTGCGGCTTCCTCAGCCTGCGCAGTCACCTGCTTGCGCAGTATGCCGAAGAAGTCCCTTATGCCAAGCCCTTCAACGACCCTTCGGTATCGCTCTATGTCTTTCTCTGCAAGGTAGCGAAGCAGCCTGCGCCTCTTGCTGTGCATGAGAATTAAGCCGCGCCTTGAATGGACATCCTTCTTGTGCTGGCGCAGGTGCTCTGTGAGCCTGTTTATTCGCTCAGTCAAAATGGCAATTTGGACCTCCGGCGAACCGGTGTCATCTGGGCTGCGCTGCCATTGCCTGATGATTCTCCACTTCTCATGTTTGCTTAAGGGCACTTTCACACCCCTCCTGCTCAGGGAGATTTCTTACCACACGCACGCTTGGATGCCTGTGGATTCTTCCCTTGGAGCGATGATAAATCCTCATCCTCGCTTAACACATTTGATGCACAAACGCATCCTGTAACGGCTTAGATCCAATTCACTTCACCTACTGGTGGATGTCCTTTGGAGTTGCCTGCGCATGAAGGCTTCAAACTTGCGTTGCTCCTCAATAGCCTTATCGTAACGCCTCCTTGCCCTTTCAATTTCGTCCTCAAGGAATTCACCTCGGTAGGTTCTTAAGGCGAGCATTAGAAGGCATGCTTCCTCCGGCTCAACTCGCCCCGCCCTTATTCTCCCAAGCAATTCATAGTATGCTTGCAATCCAGCAGCTGGAGCCGCAGTTGGAGCGCCACCTACTGCACCAAGCCCCGCTGGTGGTCCACCCTCGGGTGCCGGTGCGCCTGGCATCCCGGGTGGAGCACCCATTGGTGCACTGGGCATCCCAGCTGGTGCGCCCATTGGTGCACCGGGCATTCCGCTCGGAGCGCCAAATGTTGGGCTTGTCGGTGCGCCCCCAGCCGGCGCTGCAGGCGTTGGACCGCCAATGAGTTGTCCGCCAAGGGCTATCAGTCTATTCCTGAATTGGTTCTGCACTCCCGGAAACCAAAACAGAATCTCGTGAAGGGGCTCTCGCGCGTCAGTCAAGTATAGTTGCTGCATTGCATCCCAAATCGTTCTACCTCTGTCATCTCGCACAGGTGCCGTGAGCATGTTTGTTGGTGCTGGCAAATCATATTTAACGAAGAGCTCTCTTAAGCGCTCCGGGTTTAATGCCCTCATTGGGACGCCGGTGCGCAATGCACTTTCAAGAGTGAGACATCTTTCCCTGGCATCAATCAGCGTGCGCAATTGCGTGTATGCCGCTGAGGTGGCACTCCCAAGCGCATGATATGGCTCCTTTAGCACAGGTCCAAGCGGAAGTAATATCTCGCCAACCTTGCTCATCCTCTCCGGGCTCGCTATGGGGAAGGCAACGGGTGCGTAAGCTTTTGGAGCCCTTGCGACAGCTTCGGCAATCCGCAAGCCCTGCAGTGCCATCACATAGTCGGTCTCAATTTGACGCTCCGGTTGCAACCTCGCCCACAGCCCTCTCCCCTGTGATTGCGCCTGCGCAACAAGCAGTGTCCATGCCTTAACATTCACATGACAGCGTTCCTCACTGCGCAGCGTTGCATAGCCAGCCCTTAAAAGCTTTGTGTTCAGGTTGTGCCATGCGTTAGCCTCCCGAAAGTAAACGATTGCGCGAATTCTCCCATCATCATCCTTCGGACGGACGGGACATGGCTCAACCTTAAGCTGCTTACCCTCAGCATATCGCCGCACAACTTGCATTGCGCTCTCAAATCCGGGGTCAGATGCATCCGGTGATTGAACGCCTATAAGTGTGACTGTCCCCAACCTTTCAAACTTAAGGACATTCGGTGCCTCAACTGAAATGCACTTGTAAACGCCCGCCCTCAGTTGTGCCCATGCGGATTGCAACATGAGCGCAATCAACCAGGCGCATAACAGCAATGCAGCATCACCAGCTTTGCGTGTTCTCATTTCCTTCACCTCAGGGCATGCGGCCCTTTGAAAGATGCCTTTGAAACCGAGCAGGTCAACTATCTACGCATTTTATCGCGCAAGTGGTGGCATGGTAAACCCACTAATGGCGTTGGTTCAGCCAGTTCCTCCACGACCTTTAATGCGCGATTGGCGGGTTCTTTCCCGCGTCAATGATGCATTGGGAGCGGAGAAAACTGTCGCAAGCAATCTGCTGTGGTGATGAAATGCTTCGGTCGAAAGCACCGGACATCGGTGCCCGGGGGAAAATCATCCGATTTGCTCTCAGTGGTTGCTTACCCCTTTGTGCGTTTCACGCGCTCGTGCTTGAGCTAAACTTTATAACCGAAGCCTGCCAATCCCCATTATGCCGTGCTCTTTGAGAGGGGTGTAACGCTTTAGGGTCAGCTTTTGCGCGGCTGGCTTTGAGAAGCGCATGGGCTTTGCCTCCACTGGCAGTGCGCCGTTTGGCGTGAGGTGAGCATGCATCATGGATATTGCTGGGGCGCTGAAGCGCATTGTTGAGGGTGGGCATCTCAGTGCCGATGAGGCATACGATGTCATGTTGCAGGTCATTGGCGGTGAGGCACAAGATGTGCAGGTTGCCGGCTTGCTTACAGCCTTGAGGATGCGCGGTGAGAGTGTTGAAGAGATAGTCGGCTTTGCGAGGGCAATGCGGGATAAGGCTTTGCGTATCCAAGTTGACAGGCAGCCATTAGTTGACACATGCGGCACTGGTGGCGATGGTGCTCACACATTCAACATCTCAACAGCAGCAGCATTCGTTGTTGCCGGTGCTGGCGTTGCTGTGGCTAAGCACGGCAATAGGTCGGTGACTAGTCAATGCGGCAGCGCCGATGTGCTTGAGGAGCTCGGCTACAACTTGAACATGCCGCCTGAGATGGTTAAGCAGTGCATTGAGGATATCGGATTTGGCTTCCTGTTTGCGCCGCAGTTCCATCCGGCTATGAGGAATGTGGCGCACATAAGGCGGCAGCTTGGGATTAGGACTGTCTTCAACATACTCGGTCCGATCACAAACCCGGCAAACATCACCGGGCAAACAATGGGCGTGTTCTCGCCGCACCTTTCGGAGAGGATTGCCAGAGTGCTGTGCAGCTTGGGCTTGAGGAGGGCATTCGTAGTTCATTCACACGACGGCTTGGACGAAGTTTCACCATGCGCACCTACGCTCATCAGCGAGCTATCTCACGGCGATGTGCGCACATACGAGCTTGTGCCAAGTGAAATTGGTTTTGGGCGTGGCAGCTTGGATGAGTTGCGCATAAGCAGCAGGGAAGATGGCGCAAGACTGTTGCTCGGTGTGCTCAGCGGTGATGTTCATGGCTGCCCGAGAGATTCGGTCCTGCTCAACGCTGCCCTCGGAATCGTTGCCGGGGAGCTGTGCGATAACATCGCCGACGGAATCAAAGCCGCTGAGGAGGCAATAGATAGCGGAAGGGCGCTTCAGTGCCTCAAGCGTGTAATCCAGTTCAGCGAAAAGGTGAGCGGAGCGGCAGGATAGCTTCGCATGATGATTCAGCTTGAGCGGCTTTCCATTCCCACGAAGGGTGAGAGCAACAGATGACAGTATTGCATCACCTTCTGGAAGTGAAGCGAAAGCAAGTTGAGAGTGTCATGGCGGAAGTGCCAATTGAACTGTTGCATGAGCGTCTGTGCTTTGCCCATCAAGTGAGGTCGTTCTCAAGGGCGGTGAGGCGGACTAACGGGATTAAACTCATAGCGGAGTTGAAGCGCTCGTCGCCGTCAGCGGGCGTCATAAGGGAGCGTTTTGAGCCATCGGAGTTGCTTCACCTTTACGAGGTTTCACCGGCTTCGGCTATATCAGTGCTCACCGAGGAACATTTCTTCGGCGGACACATCGAGCACTTGCAGCTCGCCAAAGAAATTACGAGCAAGCCCGTGCTGCGCAAGGACTTCATACTGTGCGAGTATCAAGTTGTTGAGGCGAGGGCTTATGGCGCAGATGCAGTGCTGCTAATCGTTGCGGCATTGGAACCTCGGCAGCTCGGGGAGCTCATCTCGCTCGTGCGTGAGTATGGCATGGATGCGCTCGTTGAGGTGCATGATGAGTCAGAGCTTGATTTGGCGCTCTCATGTGGCGCAGACATCATCGGGATAAACAATCGCGACCTCAAGACGATGCGGGTTGACATAGCCACGACGCTGCGCCTGAGGAAGCTCGTTCCAGATGGCATCATAGTCGTCTCCGAGAGCGGGATTAAGTGCAGGGAAGATGTGCGCATCCTTGATGGAGAGGGTGTTGATGCGATCTTAGTCGGCGAGGCGTTAATGCGTTCTGAAGACCCACTCGCGAAGATGAGGGAGCTGCTCGGATTAAATTGTGATGGGAGTGATTGAATTGGCAGTGGCTCAATATGCTCTTCCAGATGCCAAAGGCAGGTTTGGGAAGTATGGCGGGATGTATGTTCCAGAGACGCTCATGTATCCATTGCAGGAGCTGTGTGAGGAGTATGAGGCTGCTAAGTCCGACCCAAAGTTTCACGCGGAGCTTGAGCATCTCCTCAGGGATTACGCTGGTCGCCCAACGCCGCTTTACTTTGCGAGCAGGTTGAGTGAGCGGCTCGGGGTTAAGGTTTACCTTAAGCGCGAGGATTTGTGTCACACCGGCGCTCACAAAATAAACAACACGCTTGGGCAAGCGCTCTTGGCGAAGCGCATGGGCAAAAGGAGGCTCATTGCGGAGACCGGTGCCGGCCAGCACGGCGTTGCCACTGCAACAGCTGCCGCGCTGCTCGGGCTTGAATGCGACATCTACATGGGCGAGGAGGACATGAGGCGGCAAGCATTGAATGTGTTTCGGATGCACCTCCTCGGTGCGAGGGTCATACCGGTTCGCTCGGGCAGCAGGACGCTGAAGGACGCAATCAATGAGGCGATGAGAGATTGGGTGACAAATGTTCATCACACGCATTATGTCATTGGCTCAGTTGTTGGTCCGCATCCCTATCCGATGATTGTGCGCGACTTCCAATCTGTGATTGGGCGTGAGGCGAGGGAGCAGATACTCGCAGTTGAGGGCAAGCTGCCGGACTATATCATTGCATGCGTTGGCGGCGGGAGCAACTCAATGGGCATCTTTTATCCGTTCTTGTCGGACAAGTCTGTCAAGCTCATCGGCGTTGAAGCAGCTGGCAGGGGAATTGAGACTGGCATGCACGCTGCAACGCTCGTCGCCGGCACCGAGGGTGTCCTCCATGGGGCGTATAGCTTCGTGCTTCAGGATGAGCATGGTCAAATACGGACAACACACTCCATCTCGGCTGGATTGGATTACCCGGGTGTCGGTCCGGAGCACGCCTATCTGAAAGCCACCGGTAGGGCAACTTATGTTGCCGTCACAGATGAAGATGCATTGAGCGCTTTCAAGATGCTCGCCGAGACCGAAGGGATATTGCCAGCGCTTGAGCCGGCGCATGCTATAGCGTATTTGGTCAAGCTATCTCAATCGCTCAGCAGCGATACCGTTGTCATTGTTTGCCTATCGGGGCGCGGCGATAAGGATGTTGAGGTTGTCATGAATGCCCTCGGAGAAAAGCCGAGCGGCGCAGACTGATGTGACCGTGTATGGTTGGCGAGTTGGGTGATGATGATGCACACCGACGAAGATGTCCATCATGCGCTCAGGAGGCTTGTCGGGATAAATTCGGTTCGCAGGCTGCTTGAATTCTTTGTGCGCAACCCGCATGTGATAGACACACCGTCGGGGTTGGCTCAGTGGACTGGTGAGAGCGAGGGGGCGATTGTTGAGGCTCTCAGCATGCTCATCGGTGTGGGCATAGTTCGCAGAGTCGGCGATGCGGATTTGTTTTCCTTCAACGCCACAGGGGATGTATTGGGTATGGTTAAGGATGTGCTTCATTCATTCCCGAAGGCGGTAGAACCCGTTGGCGAGAGGGAGGGAAAATTGGGTGAGGATTTGAAAGCCGAAGTTGAAGCGGTTAGAGAGGCAACACATGTTGCTGCATCGGGTGACATACTTGGATGGCTCAGCAAAGATGCAATTGAGGCGCTGAGCGCTTCACAATCGCCATCAAGCTATTTGCTTTCGCTGTGCAGCTTATTCAGTGGGTTGACAGGGATAAGCGAGTGCGCCTTCCTCGTGCGCCCCGAAGTGCTGAGCATACCCGAAATCGTTGAGGTGTCGGCTGGTCAGTTTATCGTGACGCTGCATGTCATAGGTGATGCTCACAGGTGGCTTTTAAGGGATGAGTTTAGATTGACGGTGGATATGCTCACCGAGATAGCACGGCAGGGTTTCAAAGTGGTCTCATTCAAGGGCGGTGTGAGCTATCCATTTGCTCGGTTGCGCGAATGGCTCCCACGAGATGTTGAGTGCGCAATTGTAGCGCCAATCGCGATTGACGGAATTGTGGCGGGTATCTTCGTGGCGAAGTGTCCATCCGAAGTTGAAGACGGGTTGCTCAAAGCATGCGAGTTGCTCGTCGGGCTCGCCGGAGTCGGGATAAGGTATTGGCAATGGAGGCTGAAGTGCGAGAGCATTTCAAGCTACACTCGCAACCTGCTTGAAAGCGTCAATGTCGGCATTGTAGTGCTTGATTCGGCGGGTCATATAACGGCGTTCAATGCTGCATCAGAACGCATATTCTGCCTGTCAGCAGCTCAGGCTATCGGAATGCACTTCAAGGATGCGCTTGGTGGCGCATTCAACCCACGCCTTGTCGGGTTGGTTGAGAGGGTGCTTGAGCTTGGTGAGAGCGTATCCGGAGTTGAGCTTGAATACATCAACCAGTTTGGGCAGACGAAGATTTTGAGCATGCGAGCAGCACCATTAAGGGATGAGAGAAACAATGCCATTGGTGCCGTGTTGTTGACTGATGACATAACCGAAGCGACGAGGCGCCGTGAGGCTTTATACCGCGTTCTCCCGAGGCATGTTGCCGACAGGATAATGGACAACCCGGCATCGCTCGTGAGCGGCGGCGTAAGGCGCAGGATAACTGTGCTCTTCGCCGACATGCATGGCTTCACATCCATCTCCGAAAGGCTCACACCCGAGCAAGTTGTTGAGCTGCTAAACGCTTTCCTTCCGCTGCTCGCCTCGGTCACATTTCGTTATGAGGGGACGGTGGACAAGTTCTTGGGTGATGGGATGATGGCTTTCTTTGGCGCTCCAGAAAGCCATGAGGACGATGCATGGCGGGCTGTAGCGGCTGCGTGGGATATGAGGCAATCGGTTGCGGAGTTTGCGAGGGGGAAAAGCAGCATGGGGTTGCGCTTCATCACCGTCGGGATTGGGATAAACACTGGCGATGCAATAGTTGGCTATATCGGTTCGGAGAGGGTAAGGGTTGAGTTCACGGCAGTTGGCGATACCGTCAATGTGGCAAAGCGCCTTCAGGAGATGGCTATCGGCGATCAAATACTGCTAAGCGATACAACTTACGAGCTTGTGAGAGACAGGGTCATCGTGAGGGAGCTCGGTCCCGTCACTGTTTCCGGGAGGAGGAAGCCCGTTTTTGTCTTCCAGCTGGAGGGGTTGAAGTGAACGGGCGTCCCGGTGATGCCGTTCAGCGGCGCATAAGCACTATTCGGCTTGTTCTCCTCTTCACCCTCATCGTGTTTTCTGTGCGCCTTTGGTATCTCCAAATCCTGCAGGCATCGTATTACGATGAGCGTGCGCGCCATCACTGGGTGCGCTCCGTCATCATTCATCCGCCAAGGGGTCTCATAGTTGACTCAGGTGGGAATGTGCTCGCCACTAACATCATCTCCTACAACCTCTGTATTATCCCAGCTGAGTTTGAAGCGACTGATGGCGTGCTTGATGTGCTCTCAAAGCTGAGTTGCAAGCCCAAGGAGCAAATCCTTAAGCTCGTCAATGACAGCCGGTATAGGGGCTTTGAGCCGATCGCACTGAAAAGGTGCTTGGACAAAAAGACATTGATTGAAGCGCTTGAGCGAATTTACGCCATGCCCGGCGTGACCATTGAGGAAGTCCCGATAAGGCGCTACCCATATGACAGGCTCGCAGCTCATGTGCTCGGATACATCGGGGAGGTCAGTGAGGATGGATTGAAGGAACGCCGTGAGCTTATGCCGGGTGATAAAGTCGGGAAGAGCGGCGTTGAGAAGGCATACGATGAGTTCTTGCAGGGGGAGAAGGGCTACAGGTTAGTTGAGGTGGATGCCACGGGGGCGCTTGTGCGCAAGCTCTCCGAGATAAGGTCACAGCCGGGAAAGACATTGCGCCTGACGATTGACATCAACTGGCAAATGGCTTGTGAGAGGGCACTGGGAGGGCGCCATGGTGCAATCGTGGTCGTGGATGTCCATGATGGGGGCATACTGGCAATGTGCAGTTCGCCCTCCTTCTCTCCAAACTCATTCTCAAACGGGATGAGCGCGAGCGAATGGCATAAGCTCCGAACGGATAGGTCGCACCCACTCCAGAACAAAGCCATAAGCGGATGCTACCCTCCCGGGTCAACATTCAAAATTGTGACAGCGCTTGCGGGGCTTGCAAGCGGAGTTATAACGCCTCAAACAAGGTTCACATGCGGTGGCGGTTTGCGTGTCGGCAGGAGATTTTTCAAGTGCTGGCGCAGGCACGGCACTGTTGACCTCGTTAAAGCAATTGGGCAATCTTGTGATGCCTACTTTTACCGAGTGGGATTGCTTGTCGGACCCGAAAAGTTGAGCGAGTATGCGCGTGCATTCTGGCTTGGGAAGAAGTGCGGGGTTGATCTTCCGGGTGAGGGGAGTGGATTAGTTCCGACACCGTCTTGGAAGAAAGCGAGGTATGGTGTGCGGTGGTATGATGGCGACACGGCGAACTATGCCATCGGGCAAGGCTACCTATTGGCGACGCCATTGCAAATGTGCCTCGTTGCTTCAGCGATCGCAAATGGTGGCATCGTTTACAGACCCCATTTGCTATCGTCAATTGAGGATGGTCCAAGGGGTGTCATCAAGCGCCACGAGCCAGTCGTGCTCAACAGGTTGGCGGTCAGTTCAATGGCGTTGAGCTCAATAAGGCTCGGCATGAAATGGGCTGTCTATGGCAGCGGTGGGACTGCGAGGGTCTTGGCGAGCTCACCTGTGACCGTTGCCGGGAAAACTGGCTCGTCGCAGCACAGGCGCGGTGAGAAGCCGCATGCTTGGATCATAGGCTATGCGCCGGCTGATTCACCAAGGGTTGCTTTTGCTGTCGTCGTTGAAGCGAGCGGGCATGGCGGTGAAGTGGCAGCGCCAATTGTGAAGCAAGTGCTGAGCGATGTGCGGTGGTGGTTTGAACAAAATTGCGGCGTGAATTAGGGCTGTTTTGGGAACATCATCCCTTGCGGCTCAAAAATGCGGCTGTAATTAAGGGGTGAAAGCGGTGATGCAACCAAGTTCAAACCTTAAGGTTGTCGTGGTTTCGTGCAATGGCATTGGCATGCTCGTTTCAACGGCAGCCCGGCTTGGCGCATTGCGTGCACAGCAACTTCGCCCACAAAACATTATCGTGTGGGGAGCTGCTACACTCGGCGTTGACTACCCGAAGGCTGTAAGGGATGCAAACTCATATCCGCTCATCCTGATTGATGGGTGCAAGCCAAAATGCGCAAGCGGCGTGTATAGCGAAAAGGTTAAGGATGGCATCATCAAGCCGAGTGACATCGGAGGGAAGGTCATTGGGCGAATTTACATCCCCGAAGTATGCGTCAAGTATGGCTTGTCACTGAAGGGTGAGCAGAGGAGTCGTTATTCCGAAAAGGGAATGAAAGTCGTTGAGGCAATTGCGAGTGAGGTAGTCAAGCTCGTTGACGAGTTTATTGCCACTTGCGGGAAGTGAGACAGATGCGGGTTAGGGATGCAGGCAACACGGTCGGAAAGAGTGGTCAAGTTAAGCGGCGCACTTGCCCTTGCTTGATAAGGGCGATTGCCGATAGAGGGGTGAAGGTTTGTCTCATGCCATGTTTGGGTTTGGAGGATGCGATTGGGACTGCTGTCAGGCAGGCTTGTTATATCGTTGCTGAGGAATTGCGCCCGAAGGTGACGGTGCTTGGGTGTGCGCCTGCGCTGTTCGTTGGCGCCGAGGAGGACATCATCTATGTGCTCTCGTATCCGGTCATTGCGATTGAGGCGTGCTCATATGCGTGTGGCACGAGGATGTGCCGCCGATATGGCAAGGAGCCCAACGCTGTCATTTACGCCGATGAGTTCTTGCGTGAGTTCGGAATTGACCTCGGTGTGGAGAGCAATTACATCCTCGGAGAGCTCGGTCAGAGGGCATCCAAGCTGCTCGCCGAGAGGATCGTTGAGGAAATTGACAGGTTGCTCCTTTCGGAGGTGCGCAGGGTTGCCAAAGTTACATCTGAACAAAGAGCAAAGGGCAGCACTGAAGGCGGTTAAGCAAGTGCGGGCGCTCGTGGACGAGGTCAAGGGATTTCACGGAGATAAGCGTCATCGGGCATCATTGCAAAGGCGCATCAGAAGAATGGCTCACATTGTCACAGCGGTATTCCTTCCACAACCGTTGCAAGAAGCGCTTGAGAGGGCTTATGAGGCTTTAGTGGCATGCAGGCTTGTGATTGAAGACTACAAAGCCATAGGGGATGATAGGCGTGAGGAGTTGCTCTTGGGAGCGGAGTTAATGGCGAGGTCGGCAGAGAAGTTGATAGAGCAATACCTTTTGCCGTAGAGTTTGAACAGCTCAGAGATAGTGACGAACTCGTAGCCTTGCTTTCGCAAGCCTTCAATGATTAGCGGCAGCGCCTTTACATCTTTCCAGCGGGAAGAGACGCGACCGTCGTGCATCAAGATAATGGCGCAAGGGTGAACGAGTTTCAGCACACGCTTCGCCATTGCTTGCGGTGTAGGAGCATCTTTGTGGTCGGCGCTGACCGTCCAGAGGACAATGGTGTAGCCTTCCAATTGCGCGAGTGTAAGCACCCTGTAGTTCAAGAACCCTCTTGGCGGCCGGAAAAACTTCGGGCGAATTCCTGTGACACGCTCTATGGCGGTGGAGCATTTTTCAATCTCAGACCTGACCTCATCCCAGTTTTCTTTCGGCAAGTTATTGGGGTGCGAGTAGGTGTGGTTGCCAATTTCGTGCCCCTCAGAAACAATTTGCCGGGCAATTTCTGGGAACTGTTCCACTTGCTTGCCAATCAAAAAGAAAGTCGCTTTGACATTATACCTTTGCAGGATGTCCAGAATTTTTGGCGTGTAAACGGGGTGCGGTCCGTCGTCAAAAGTCAACGCAACGACCTTCGGAAAAGGTTCGTGGGCAAGAATTTCATACATGATTGTGCCGGAGAGCATCAAAGTAACCACCAAACTTATGACTATCAGCATGCGCAAGCTTCATCACCGCCATTTTAACGGAGAGCGCTTGTTCATTCTGCAGACTCGCAGGGGCGCGTGAAATGCGCCCGAAAAAAGGAATAAAGCCGGCTAAGTCGCCATATTCGCGGTTGTTTAACTCCATGACACCCTCTCGCTTTTTCTGAGGAGCAGGATGAACGATGAGACGAGCGCTACAAACACCATCACGAGCATAGCCATGATAAGCCAGACATTTGGCGGTGATACACCCCCCACTTGGCATGGGCAAACATAGTCACCATGGATCTTGCCGAAGAGGAATCCGACGCTCCCGCCAAGGAACATTTCAAGCAACTCGTATACGACTGCTTTCTTCCAACCGAAGAATTTGCCAATGAGTATCGCCCCGGGAAGGCTAACACCGGGTCCGTTGAGAAGTATTGCCAACGCCGGCGCAACTGCCATACCCTGCTTCAGGAAGGCTTTTACGAAAGCCACCTCAGTCAGGATTGGGAAATACATCAGTGAGCCAAATGCGGCAGCCATATATGTAGCTGCAGCCGTGTTCTCGGAGAGGTATTCGGTTATCCACCGTATCGGTATAAGGCGCGCAATAAATGCCACTGCGAGTATAGCCGGAACTATGACCGGCAGTATGCTCCTCATGAAGAGCCATGTCTCGCTTATCCAAAGCTTTATGTGCTCAACTGTGAACCATCTTTCAAGCACCATGATGAGCGCGATTGCGAAGACAAGGAGCACTGGTATGCGAAATGCCCATGGAAGACCGGCAGCACCAAGCAGCATGATGCCAAGTAGCAGAATGATGACGCTCATTGCGTGCTTCATCTGGACTTCGCCACCTTGACCAGCCAATGATGCAATCTCTTGCGGGTCATCCTTGGCAGTCCTTTGCCGCTCCAATTCCTCACGCCTGAAGAGGAGATACATCACCACTCCCATAGCTATTCCGATTAGTGGGACTGAAAGCGCCCTCCACAGCCCCATCTTGAAGCCGATGACTTTGAAAGCCCATGCCAATGTCACAAGGTTGATAGCCGGACCACAAAACAGGAAGGTGAATGCGGGACCTATTCCAGCGCCGCGCTTATAAGTGCTGAGCGCTATTGGGACAATGTTGCACGAGCATGTTGATAGGACGAAGCCGCCAAGTGAAGCTGCAAAGTATGCCTTCATCGGGTTGGCGCGATATCCAAGGTAACTGAGTATTTGCCTTGTCGGGACAAATGCCGATATTGCGCCAGCGAGCAAGAATGCCGGAAGCACAACCGGGAGAAAGTCCCATGTGAATATGCAACACTTGAAGACATCAATGACCTGTCCCAAGGTTATATGCATTTGCTACACCCCGCTTGAGGCATGAGTTTGCTCGTTGAGGTTGTGGTTTGGCGTAAGGTTTACATTACACAGTTTTTGTGGCTCGGTGCACCTCTGGTTTGTCCGAAGTGACGCAGCGTTTGCAATCTCTCAAATGCTATTTGCGCTTTATGCCTTTCACGGTGGCGATTGGTTTGACTGGTTCAAACTTCCATTCTTCAAAAGCCCTTTGCCCCTCATCAGTGAGCATGAACTGAGCAAACTTCCTTGCGGCTTCCGCGTTGGCGGATGTGGGCATGATGATGGCGAGCACCGGTATCTCATCGTGCAACTTTGATAGGATGACGGATACGAGAGCCACCTTCTCGGCGAACTTCGGGCGTTGCCCGATTTCATGCGCCTCAAAAAGGCATGGGTAGTAAACTATGGCTGCATCCACGCGGCGCTGTTGCACCCAACCTTTGAGTTCCGCCGGGAACTTGGCATACACCACCTTGCCCTTCACCTTTTCCCAGATGCCCAAGTTCGCTAACGCCTGTCGTGAACAGCGACCGAGCGATGTCTCCTCCCTCGCAAGCCCGATTGTGCGCACATCCCCCAATGTAAGGTCGTTTACTGACTTTAGCCTCTTTGGGTTTCCCTCAGGCACTATGAGTGCTATGCGTGTCTTTGCGACCGTAATTATGTCGCTTGGCTTAATGCCGCGCTTTTTTATCAGCTCACTGACTTCGCTCCTTCCGACAGTGATGTAGATGTCCGGCGATTCACCGGCTTCAATGCGCTTTGCGAGCACAAGCACATTCTCAATTTGGTCCTTCAGCTTGACATTTGGGTTGCGCTTTTCAAACAAGCGCTTTATGTCCACATAAGGACCTGCAACACCGCATGGCACAAACGCGGTCAACACAATCTGCTTACCCAGCGTTTTCTTAGCCTCTTCCACCTTTGCTTTTGTCTCACCCTCCCCGTATGCCTTACGCACCTCCGCAGCTACTGCCCTTTTAAGCTGTTCCTTTGTCCAGCCGCCAAGTAACGGTGTCCTGACAAACTCAACCTGCTCACCATCAACCTTCACAATTCGTTTTCCATTGATCAAAAATGCGCCGCACGACAGCTTGCGCTTTTCAAGTTCCTTTGCGCCTTGTTCAGTTGACCAATCAATGATGACACCATACACCTTCCCCGGAAACGAGCCGACAATTTCCTTCACATACTCAATCACCCACTCGTGCCCACCCCATCCAATTGGGTAAAGCGCTTCAAGCTTCACCTTAGCCTTTGGGTTGCCGAACTCGGACTTCCACTTTTGCTCCGATGCAGCCATGTGAATGCAGAGCAGCACTGCGATGCTCATTGCCACATAGCTCGCAATTACCGATATGGCACGCATCCTCGTTGCCGATTGGCGCATCACTAACACACCTCCTTGTTTCGTGAACTTAGTTAAGCATTTCCCGCCTTAATTGAACGCTCATATGCCAGCGAAGGCTTAAACTATGAGCTTATAGACATGTCTTTTTGAAACAGCCCGCAAAAGCCAGGATGCTTAACGCTTACCAGAAGCGTGATAGTTTGGTATGCCCTTTTCTGCGAGCAGCTTCTGAACCTTTCTGTCAAGGAGCAGTGAGATAAATCTTAACGCCATCTTTCTGTTCGGCGCCTTCTTAAGGACTCCAGCTTGCACCTTCACAGGCGGGTATAGGTCAATTGGCACTCGTGCGACGATTTGGTATGGGCGGCGCTGAACTTGCACGCCAACCTCTTCAAGCTTTTCTGGACCGCTCTCAAATGGGCATGTCGCGTAGTAAATGCCGACATCCACTCTGCCGTTGCAAACGAACTCAGCTGCTTTCAGGGCATGCCAGTGCTTGACAAGCTTTCCTTTGACCTTCTCCCAAAGCCCCGCTCTCTCAAGCGCAATCTTAGCGTAGTAGCCGGCTGAATTAAGCTCCCAATCAGCGATGCCTATGGTTTTAACCGACGGCTTTGCCAAATCATAGATTGTCTTCACATTCGCCCTGTTGCCCCTCGGGACGACAAGGACAAGGTCAAATGTCCCAAATGTGCGCACCGTGCTTCCATCAATGTAGCCCTCATTTATCATTTGGCGCATTTCAAGTTCGCCGGGTGTGATGAGCACATCGGGTCTTTCTCCCTTTCGTATGCGCCTGAGCAGAACTACGGTGTTGTCAAACACGAGGTTGACGGTGCATTTTGTCTGCCCCTCAAATTCCCTCTTGAACGCATAAAATGGCAAGCTCATTCCGCACGGAACGAAGGCAGTGATCGCTTTTTCAGCCTTTGCGGGCGCTGATGCAATCCCAACATCGCCATGAAGCTGTGCGAATAGCAAAGCTGCAAATGAGACGCAAACTGGCAGGGCGCCAATTAGCCATCCGGGTTGGCGTCGCATTGGCACATCTCTCACCTTATGTGAGTAGCGAGTTCCTCAGGTTGTAAACTGCGTCCGGCGGTGAAAGGGCTATAATTATGTCACCCGGTTGGAATATCGTGTCGCCGGTCACAACTTGAGCCTGCGAATCCCGTATGAATGCCACAAGCAAGCAGCCAGCTGGCAAATTCAGCTCCCTCACTGCCTTTCCTATGATCGGTGAGTTCGCCGGCAAGTTCACCTCTACTATCTCAAGTCCACCTTGCCTTATTAGGGCAAGTGGGACAAGGTCTGCCACCGCCACCTCTTGCTCAATCATTTGGAAGAGCACAGTCGTTGCGCTTATCGTCTCATCAATGCCGAGCATCTTGAATGTCTGTTCATTGCGTGGCGTGTTCACCCTTGCAATGACCCTCGGGACGCCAAACCAATTCTTAGCCACTTGGCATATTACGAGGTTGTCCTCATCGTCGCCAGTGACAGCCACAACCAAATCAGCCCTCTCCATGCCTATGCGCACCATTGTCCTTATCTCACATGCATCGCCATAGTAGACCGCATCACCGAGTTCGTCATGGAGGAGCTGATAGCGCTGGTGGCGTTTCTCAACGAGTAAAACTTCATAGCCCTCGCTCAGGAGTGCCTTAGTAAGCGAGTATCCAACCTTGCCGCCACCGGCGATTATGATGTAGCTTGGCTTTTGTCCGCGCGAGCTTGAGCGGTGTGTTTCAACTTGGTCTGGTGTTGGCAGGTCGGCAGCGTATAACCTGCGCATCTCATGGGTCAGTTTGAGATACTCCTCAACACTCCTGAATGGCTTGTCATGCAGCCGATCAAATAGCATCCCCGCACCGAGTGTTGTCATGCAGATTGTCTCAATGCCGAGCTCACGGTATACCTCAGCGCGCAACGGGTCATAAATCCTCGCAAACACCCTTTGGACACCAAAGCGCACTTTCGCAATCTGTGACGCCATGATGTTCGTATTGTCGCCGTTCGTGACGGCAAAGAATGCCTCTGCACCCACAATCCCTGCGTCCCTTAGCACATCTTCGTCAATTCCCCATCCGACAAGCGTGCGCCCTTTGAAGTTTTCACCGAGCCTCTTGAATGCATCCGGGTCTTTGTCAACGACGCACACTTCGTGCCCTTCGGAAGCAAGCATTAAGGCGAGCGTTGAGCCAACCCTGCCGCAGCCGAGTATTATGGCTCGCATGCAAAATCACCCCTCATGCAGCCGGGACGCTATCAATGATAACCTCACACGGCGGTTGGCGAAGCAAAGCTTCAACTGTGCGCGTGAACAATGTCGGTGGTCTATCCTTCGCCAGCTGTATCCCGAGCACAACCATGTCACCATGATATGCTTGCACAGCCTTCCTTATGCCCTCATTTGCTTCCCTTGCGCGGATGGTATCAGTGACAGCCTTTATTGAGTGCCTCTCTGCTATGCGCGCCGCATTATTGAGCGCCTCCTTTGCTCCCTCCTCAACATGGCTTGGCAGCGGTGAGTCAAGCGTGAGCAACCTCGGCACTTCAATTATGTATACAAGCACGAGCTTGGCGTTGTGCAGTTTACCCAACCGACACGCAAGCTCAACTGCCCTCTCACTGTAATATGGGTCAAGTATTGGCACAACGATGTTTCGTATAGCTTCAACCGAGTAGACCGCCCTTGCCACCTCTTGCGGCATTGGTTGCGGCAAACGAAGCATCCAAAATAGCAATCCGGCAAGGACGATGATAAACGAGATTGCGAGCAACACACCAAGGGGATGTGAAGCAGCCGGAGTCACAACGCTGTTGGGATCTCCAAGGTGCACAGCCGTTCACCTGCCGCTTATGCAACGCAATTTGAGCAACCCGAGGGTGAAGATCAAACCGCCGCTTATTGCGCTCATGGTTATGCAATCCCATGGGAGACCGTGGGAAAGGCAATGCAGCGAGCCTCTTATGGCTACAGCCATTCCCACAGCCATCAATGCCACGCAAATCATTTTTCGCAGCGCCGTCACATTAACTTCACCCACAATGCGATTTACCCCTCAACTCCTCCTTGAGCGCCGCTCAAGCTCTATTCGCAGCTTTTCGTAAAGCTCCCATTCACCCGCATCTGAAAGTATCTCAAGCTGCTTGCTGTCCCAATCTTGCTCAGTGCTGCGGAATATCGGGAGCCCATTTCTCTTCCTATGGCAGGCGTATACCGTAAACCAAGCTGCCACCCAAATTGGTCCCAATATTCTGGCTGCGTGATGCGTCCATAGGATGACGATGAGCATAATGAATGTGCCGATTGCACCGCACACACCGATGAGCGGTATCTCAGCATCGCGCCAGCGTATGTTCAAGGGAGCTTTGAAAGCCCTCGGCGTGTGCGGCTCTTTTATCCTGAGAGCAATCAGCGCCAAGCAGCTGACGAAGTAAGCCAGCATAGCGCCGAATGCGTAAGCATCAACCAATATGTCCAGTGCCCTTCTCCCGCTCAGGAATGCCCACAGGGCTTGCAATGCAGCAATACCTGAAAAGACGACTATCGTTCTCACCGGTGTCCGAAACTTCGGATGCACATGCGATAGCCACGCCCCTATTAGGTTTGTCTCGGACATGCTATACGCCAGCCTTGATGCGCCCATGACTCCTGTGTTTGCCGAAATGAGCAATATCGTCGCACCCAGAATCGCAGCTGCCGGTCCGGCGAGGAAGCCGACAAATGGGAGGTGGCTTGCAAGGTGAGCTATTGGATCACCTTCTCGCTCCGCAATCGTTCGCCAATCAACGATACCGAGTGACACAATCGGGAAGGTGAGCGCAAATAGGAGCACGATTACGACAAGAGTGAGTGAACTCCTCGGGACGACCGTCGTTGGGCGTATTGTCTCTTGAGCAGCTTGCGATATTGATTCCAAACCGACATAGGAGATGACGGCAATGGTTGTTGCGTAAGCCAAGTTCTCAGCCGTTGGGAACTGCGTCCTCCACTGGTGCAAGAAGTATTCCGGGCGCCATGCAAACGCAAACCCTATGACTATGATCGTTGTCTCAAGGACAAGGTCAAGTGCGCCGAGCGTCTCGTTGAACAGCGATGATTCCCTTATGCCCTTAACATTGAGCACGGCGAGCAGCAAGATTAGGAGCAATGTCTCGGTGAGCCAGATTAAGTTGACGCCTTTGAACGGACCTATGTCTATCGCAAACTCCCTCGCCGCCGGAAAGAAGAAGTTGATGTAACCTGCAGAAGCAGTCGCAAATAGTGCCACATCAACTGTGTAACCCAACAGCAATCCTGCACCACATAGCAAGCTCCAGATTTCGCCCAAACCGCGCAGCGCAAAATATTGCCCACCACCAGCCACTGGGTATGCCGATGCCATCTCCGTATATGCCAACCCAACGAAGACATAAACCGAGCCGGCAATGGCAAAGGCAAGCGGAGTTGCGCCTTGAGCTGCAGCCATAACTAAGCCGAGCGCAACATACACATCCGCACCAACATCAGCATAGCCCCAACAGAACGAGCCCCACACACCGACCTCACGGCGCAACTTCACTCTCGCTTCATGCCCACTCATAGCATCGCGCCCCGAATTCGTGAACGCAATGTATTGTTCAGGCAGGCATCGCAAGCCATACCCAATTCAACCATGCACCAAGCTAACCGCCCCTTGAGGAGGCATCTCACACCTCACCATAGCCCGTTTTCATGCGTCGGATTTCGCCCCTTGAAAAGTCCGCCTCCAATGTCGGTATCATTTTAGCACGAGTGCAATCGCTTTACTCGCGAAGGTTTTCGCAGCCCGCAGCGCATGGAGGTGAAGCGAGGTGAGTGGGCAATTACCAACGGTGCGAATTGGTGGCTGTGAGGTGACAAAGCTGATAATCGGTGGCAACCCGTTCAGGGGCTTTTCGCACATCTCACCCGAGTTGGACAGGGAGATGCGAGAGTATTACACTGACGAGCGCATAATTGAAGCCCTCTTTGAGGCGCAAAGGTGTGGCATCAACACATTCATAGCTCGCGGTGATGAGCACATAATGCGCGTTGTGCGCAAATTCCGAGACGCCGGCGGGACACTGCAGTGGATTGCTCAGACAGCGCCGGAGATAAAGGACTGGCGAAAGAACATCAAGGACATCTCGGAGCACAACCCGATCGCCATTTACTTTCACGGTGGGCGCACGGATGAGCTTTTCTCCTGCGGTATGACCAATGAGTTGATTGATGCCATCAACTTCATACACGATGCCGGTCTGCCAGCCGGCATCGCAACGCACACAGCCGAAGTGATTGAGTTTGCTGAAGAGCATGGTTGGGATGTTGACTTCTACATGGCTTGCTTCTATAATCCGCGCCGTCCCCCGGGCGAGGTTTATTTGCCGCAGGATAGGGAGAGGATGTGTCAGACGATTCAAATGGCGAGCAAACCATGTATAGCCTTTAAGGTGCTTGCTGCCGGAAGACACTGCGACACCAAAGAGAACCTTCGTTCGGCATTCAAGTATGCGATTGAGAACATTAAGCCACACGATGCCATTGCTGTCGGCGTCTTCCAGAAGTATGAAAACCAGATTGCCGAGGATGCCGAGATAGTGGGGCAGCTCCTGTCTGCTTGCAGCTTGCATGGCGATAGCAGTGGCGGAGATTAACGGTTTGCGGAGCGATTAAACTCATGGTGCATCGGATCACATTGAAGCTCGCTGTCCTGTTTAAGGACAGGGTCATACGGAACATAACATTGACGGCTTTAACGAGGGCAGTTGCATTTGTGTGCACAGTCATTGCAACGATCATCGCCGGACGATACCTCGGTCCGGATGACTTTGGCAAGCTCAACTTTGCCATCGGCTTTGCAACGCTCGCTATCGGTATCACTGAATTGATGGCTGGCACAATCGCCACAAGGGAAATAGCGCTTAAAAGGGAAATGGCATCAGCTCACTTGTCCTCGCTCACTGGCGCAAGATTTCTCTCCGTGCTCGCTGCGTGTGCAATCATCCTGCTCGCAATGCCGTTTGTGAGTGACCCAGTTACACGGATGTTGCTATTCCTCGCAATGCTCCGGTTGCCGGCGTGGATACCGCAATCGGGCGAGGTTTGGTTTGTGGCGACAATTGACCTGCTGCTCCCAAACATCTTCTGCGTCATCTCTTATGGCACTTTGCTCATTCTCACGGTCGCAATTGTCTTTGCGGGCAAAGGTGTGCTTTGGCTCATGTGGGCGAATGTGCTGTCACTTTGGCTTTATAGCGTGTTGACATTTACAGCAGCGCGCAGAAAGGTCCGCTTTAAAATGCCATCACTTGTGCCGGCGCTTAACTTGCTTCGCCAGTCACTCGCGTTCGGCATTGCGAGCACAATCTGGCGGGTGCACTTGCAATCGCCGATGAGCTTGGTCTATTGGGCATGCGGTAGTTTCCAAGCCGGCTTGTTCGCAGCCGCAAGCAAGTTTATAGCAGTTGCCGATTGGACCATTTCAACATTCATGCTCTCGCTCTATCCGTCTATGTCCGAGGTGGTTAATGATAGGGAGCTCTTCAGGCAGCGCTTCGTTAGAGGGCTTGCGATGATGTGCGCATTCGGGACGGCAATTTCTGTTTTAGTCTCATCATGCAGCGGCGCTTTAATGCGGTTAACATTCGGGAGTCAGTTTGCCGGAGCGCATAAAGTGTTAATTGCGCTCTCTCCGGCTCTGGTGTTCATGTTCGCATCATCACACATCGCGCATGCGCTCATATCGCTCGGAGGGCGCTCCCAATATTTCTCATCGGCATGCATTGCAGTGATGTCCACATTTGTGTTCACCACATCCCTCGGAAAACTCATGGGGGCACTTGGGGGTGCGTTTGGGATGTCAATTGCGTGCCTGATTGCGCTCATCACATCAGCCATCATGCTGCATCGCTTGGATGATAAACTTGTGCCCCGGAGGTGGGTCATACCGGCGGCGTTAACAACATGCGCGCTCATTTCCGCGTCATCCGCATTTGGGTGGGCGGCACGGAGCGCCTCACTTGAGGTTGTCATCGGGATTTTATCATCATCAGCGGCACTGCTCATCTGGAGTTGCCCAATCCTGCGTAGCTGAATCTGTAAGGATGTGACTGCATATGACTGATGGTGCTTTTGAGGTTGTTCCATGCGCTATATGTGAGAGTGACGATGCTGAAACGCTATGGGCGATGGATAACTTTGGCTACGGAGAATCCGTGCTTCGGCGCTGCAAGCGCTGCGGTTTACTTTACTACTCACCGAGGCTCACCGAACCGGTGTTGAAGGGAATTTACTCCGGCACATCTGATGCATATGACTACGCCCATTACTTGGCTGAACGACACCGCGCTATAAGGAGAGCAAGACGCTGCATCAAGCTCATTCGTAGGTTTGGCAGCACTTCAACCGCTGGGAGATTGCTTGATGTGGGTTGTGGTCATGGCTTCTATTTGCAAGTTGCTCGCCAACACGGTTAGGAGGCTATCGGTGTTGAGCCTGCAGAGCCAGTTGCGGAGTTTGCAAGGAGGCATTTCGGGTTGCAAGTTATCGTGGGTGACTTTGAGCATGCCGAACTTGAACCACCGTTTGATGTGATCATGTTTCATCATGTGCTTGAGCATCTGCGTCATCCAAAGCGAGCGCTTCGCAAAGCCAACCGCCTTTTGCGTGATGGCGGGTTGCTTTTATTGAGCGTCCCAAATGCAGCCAGCTTACCGGCGAAGTTAGCCGGGAGAGAATGGATTTGGTTTGGTGAGTTACACCTTTACAATTTTACGCCGACAACGCTGTTGCGCCTCCTTGAGATGTGTGGCTTTAAGCCGATACATACCGAAACGCACCATGGGCATATACTTTGGGATTCATCAAGGGTTGCTGCTAATGCCCTTAGCAAGCTCGGGTTGAGGAGTGGCGCATCGCGCTTACGAGGAAAAATGGAGCTGAGCAAACCAGCCACAGCGCTCAAATGGGCATTCAGGTTTGCATCGCTCATGGTATGGATGCCTTTATTGCCCTTTGTTTGGCTCTGTTATCGGCTCGGCTTTGGTCCAGACCTTTTGGTGGTCGCAAGGAAACAATTTTCGGTTGAGTGTGAGCATTGAATGATGCTGGTGACAGCACATGATTCCTTGGGGTGAAAGGCTTGGCTACCGATACAAGAAGCCGAGGTGGGCAATCTTAGCCAAGGTTGTTGATACGGCTATCTCTCCCGTCGGCAGGATTGTAAAAGCCCGTGCATACCGTAAATCGGCGATTGAGCGGTTGTTGGTTATAAGGTTGGATCACATCGGCGACTTACTCTGTTCCTTCCCCGCCATAAGGGCATTGCGGCGCAAGTTTGCAAGTGCCCATATTTCGCTTCTCGTTGGTCCTTGGTGTGAGGAGATGGCACAGCTCACCGAAGATGTTGATGAGGTCATCATCTATCGGGCACCATGGTTTGATCGCCAGAGGGAAAGCAATCATCCATTGGTCTCCATCGGCATTATGCTCATTGGAGCGAGGATGCTCTCACAAAGGCGATTTGATGCTGCAGTGGACTTGCGCGGCGACCTGAGAAACATACTCCTGATGGCGCTCTCTCGCATACCGATGAGGGTTGGCTACAGCGATGTCGGTGGTAAGTTCATGCTCACGCATCCGGTTAGGCGCAACCGTTGGCAGCACGAGGTCTTCCGAGCACTCAGTGTCATGCGGGCAATTGGTTGTAACGGTTCCGAGGATGGAACCATTGAATTGCATCCGCCAAGTGAAGCGCTCCATAGGACCGCAATGATGCTGTCCAAACTCGGTCTTGATGAGGCGCCATTTTTGGTTGTCATCCATCCATTCGGTGGCAACCCAGCAAAATGGTGGACGGTGGATGGCTTTGTGGAGCTCTGCCATTACTTGCGCAGGCACATCGGGGCTGCAATCATCCTCACTGGTTCGCCAAATGAGCGCCAAATGGTTGAGCGCATAAGGCAGCTATCCGGCGAAGTGGCTTTCAACCTCGCCGGGGCGCTTGGCTTGCATGACTTGATTGCGCTCGTCTCGCTTGCCGATTGTGTTATCACTGTGGACACCTGCACAATGCATTTTGCAGCAGCTCTGGGCACACCGCAGGTTGTCATTTTCTCATCGCAGGTGCATGCAGTTGAATGGGCGCCAATTCAAGGTCACCATGTCCTGCTGCATGCGCCGCCGGGGTGTGCCGGATGTGAGCTGCCAGTTTGCCCGCTACCGAATCACCCGTGCATGAGTTCCATAACAGCCGAACATGTCATTGAGGCGCTGCACAGGTTAATGCCGATAATTAACGAACGCATGGCAACACGCAGGATGAGGCTATGCCAAGCAGCCAACACACCAGTTGAGGAGAACAGTTGAAAAAGGCAACGAGGGCGGATCGGCAGAGTCGCTACATGTCCCGCTTCAGCCAGCGCTCCCTTTGAGAGCCTCAATGCATCGCTGCCTCATGAGCTCAAATGACGGCGTCAATTTCAGGCACACCTCAATAGCCCTGACATTCGTGTAAACGAGCATGCTCACGCCGTCAATCGTCTTTGCGCCAACCAATTTCGCCTCCCTGAGAAGCCTCGTCTCAAGCGGGTTGTATACGATGTCAAAGACGGTTAGCCCACTGTGTAGGCAGTCAGCCGGAACTGGTGTCTCATCCTCGTTTGGGTGCATTCCGACCGAAGTGGCGTTGATGAGAATGTCAACATCCCTGAGGACTTCCTTGAGCTCCTCACGGTTCAACTCATGCACATGCACTCTCTCACACGACAGCTTTTCTTTCACCTCATCGCGGACCCTTATCGCCCTTTCAAGCGTCCGGTTGAACATGTGAACGCAGCGTGCGCCGTCCAACAGCATTTGGAAGCAAAGGCACCTTCCGGCACCACCGGCGCCGATTATCGCAATGCGCTTACCGCTCACATCCACTCCGGCATCTTTCAAGCTCTGGCTCGCACCATATCCGTCAGTGTTGTAGCCAACTATAGTGCCGCCTTTGAAGTGAAGCAGATTTGCACTGCCAGTGAGCTGTGCCAGCCAATCAAGCTCATCGGCGATTGAGGCTGCAGCTTCCTTGTGCGGTATCGTCACCATCAAGCCGAGCATGCCGAGTGCCATTGCGCCTTTAACAGCTTCGGTGAAGTCCTCCCGCCTTACTCTGAAAGCGATGTTTCTCACATTGACGCCGAGTGCCTCAAGGGCTGCGTTTTGTATAACCGGCGTCATTGAATGTTCTATCGGGTCGCCGACTATCGCGATGAATTTGGTTGAGGCGTTGATCATCCAATTCACCCTCCAATGCAGCCGTTAATGTAACGGGGTTGCCTGAAAGTTGATGCCGATGATCTCATCTCAGTTGCGCATCAAACGCGTCGGTGATGAGCTCCATGCGCTCAATCTTGCCATCACGGCGCATGTAGACTTCAACGACATCAAATCGGCAGTTGCGCCAAGCGCTCTCATGCTCGGCAAGATACTGCAGCGCAAGCTTCGTCAGCTTCCTCTGCTTCCTCCCATCCACTGCTTCCGATGGCGTTCCAAACTCGTCGCTTGAGCGCGCCTTCACCTCAACGAAGACGAGAACACCGCGGTGCTCTGCGACGATGTCTATCTCGCCACCGCTCATCCTCAGGTTGCGATGGAGTATCCTATAGCCTTTCCTCCTGAGGAACTTGGCGGCGGCATCCTCCGCAGCCCTTCCCATCTCAACATTCGTCAGAGTCTTCGGCTTCCTGAAAAGCAATTTGATCACCGCCATAAGCGGCGTAGCGGTGTTATGGGATGCTGAGTGGCTTTGCATCCACGGCAGCTACTGCCGTGCGCATTGAATGCCGTTTTGATCGGCACCATTGTTGGGGAACACCTTCCCGGGATTGCAAAGGCCGGTTTGGTCAAAGGCAGCCTTAACCTTGCGCATGACATCAATCTCGTCCTCACTGAACATGAACCTTAGGAAGCGCCTCTTTTCAACTCCAACTCCATGCTCCCCGGTTATGCTCCCTCCCATCTCAACGCACATCCGCATGATCTCACCGCTCGCTTTTATGACTGCTTCAACCTGTTCACTTGAGCGCTCATCAAAGAGCATGCATGGATGAAGGTTTCCATCGCCGGCGTGAAACATGTTTGCAATCCGTATGCCATGCCTTTCGCCTATCTCGTAGATGCGCTCAAGCGCCTCCGGAATCCTTGACCTTGGCACAACCACATCCTGCGTGCAATAGCTCGGTGCGAGCCTTCCGAGTGACCCAAACGCCTTCTTTCGCGCGAACCAGAGCGCCTCACGCTCCACCTCATCCTTTGCAGCCCTCACATCAATTGCCCCATTGGCGATGCAGATTGAGCGCACACCCTCAACTTGCCTATCAAGTGCCACATCAAACCCATCAAGCTCAACGACGAGTATGCTCTTTGTCTCCCTCGGCAATTCAAGTTTAAACGCCGCCACAACAGCCCCAAGCGCCACATGGTCAATCATCTCAAGTGCAGCCGGCAATATACCGCTACTGATGATTTCGCTGACAGCCCTTGCAGCATCGCTTGGTGACCGAAACTGTGCAAGCAATGTCCTGTAGGCTTGTGGCAGCTTCGTCAGCCTGACGAGTATCTTCGTTGCGATGCCAAAAGTGCCCTCGCTTCCGATGAACAACCCCATGAGGTCGTAGCCCGGCTCACAGCGTGTATCGCCGCCAAGCCAAATCACATCGCCATCTGGCATGACGATTTCTGCTGCGAGCACATGATTTGATGTCACACCATATTTGAGCGTATGCGGGCCGGCAGCATTCTCAGCGACATTACCGCCTATGGTGCACACGCTCTCGCTTGACGGGTCTGGCGCAAATGTGTAACCGAATTTTGAGGCTGCATCGCTGAGGCGCTTGTTTATCACGCCGGCTTCAACGAGTGCCCTCCTGCCATACGCATCAATCTCAAGTATCCTGTTCATTCGCACAAGCGAGATGACTGCGCCACCGTGAGGCGTGAGGCATCCGCCGCTAAGCCCAGTGCCCATCCCGCGTGGTGTGAATGGCATCTTGACGCTGTTTAGCAGCTTCACAACTTCAACAACTTGCTCCGTGCCATCCGGGAAGATGACCAAGTCCGGCTTTGCCCTCTCAAATGTCAATCCATCACTCTCATAGGCGAGCAAATCCTCTTGAACATACCGCACCCAACCTTTGCCGACAATCCCCTCAAGCCGCTCAACGAGCCAATTAAACTGCCCCTGCGGGAGCACCATTTCACCTCACTCTGCCCGATGAGAAATGCATCTGGCTGTAATTGGAACACGCCACGGGGTGGTTGACTTGCGCTGGATCAATGTGCATGCAGCTGATGCGAAAGCACTGCCTTTGCTTTTAACCCTCGTAGCGTTTGATAACCACAACGGCGTTTTGCCCACCAAACCCGAATGAGTTGCACATCGCAACATCAATCCTCATGTGGCGTGCTTTGTTTGGGACGCAATCAATGTCACACTCAGGGTCTGGATACTCGTAGTTGATCGTCGGTGGGGCTATTTGATCCCTGATTGCGAGCACGGTGAAGATGAGCTCAACCCCACCTGCGGCACCGAGCATGTGACCCGTCATTGACTTCGTTGAACTCACAGCCACCTTTGATGCATACTCGCCGAAGACGCGCTTTATGGCTTTGACCTCGGCTTTGTCTCCCTGCGGAGTTGATGTAGCGTGCGCATTGATGTAATCAACTTCCGTTGGCGATAGACCGGCTATATCAAGCGCCATCTTCATTGCCCTTGCGGGTCCGTCGCCGTCTTCTGACATCGCCGTGACATGATATGCATCGGCGCTAAAGCCTATACCAACCACTTCGGCGTAGATGCGTGCGCCTCTTTTGATCGCATGCGATAGGCGCTCAAGTATGACCACGCCAGCGCCTTCGGCTATGACGAAGCCATCCCTTTTGGCATCAAATGGTCTGCTTGACCTCTGCGGCTCATCATTTCTCGTTGAGAGAGCTTTCATGCTGCAAAAGCCGGCAACGGCAAGTGGCGATATGGCTGCCTCAGAGCCGCCGGCAATCATCACATCAGCCATGCCGCTCTTTATTGCTTGCACAGCAAGCGCAATTGAATGCCCAGCTGATGCACATGCAGTCACTGCGCTCAAGTTCGGACCGCGTGCGCCGATGATGATGGCTGTGTGACCAGCCGCCATGTTGCAAATTATCATCGGCACAAACCTTGGGCTCACACCCTTTGGTCCTTTCTCAAGCAGCATGCGGTGGTTGTATTCCCAAGTCCAAGTGCCACCTATCCCTGAGCCAATGTATACTCCAATCCTGTCAGCGTTGTGGCTGTTGATTTTTATCCCGGCGTCTTCAAGCGCCATCTTCGTTGAGGCGACAGCGAATTGAACAAACCTGTCTGCTTTCCTTACCTCCTTCGGATCCATGAACTGCTCTGGGTCAAAGTTTTTCACCTCGCCGGCTATCTGGCTCGTATATTCCGAAGCGTCAAAGTGCGTTAGCCGACCTATGCCCGACTTGCCATTAATTGCGGCGAGCCAGCTCTCCTCAACTCCTATTCCGAGTGGCGTCACGCATCCGAGCCCTGTTATGACGACACGCTCGTCATCGCAAAGCCTCTTCATATGCTCATCCATCACCCCGCTGCAGTGTCCGAAGGAGCAATCATTCCGAAAAAGCCGAGCATGCAGAAGTCCACTCCGCCAACCCCATCACCGCCTTCTCTCTGCCGTTTCCTTCTGCATGCTCGGGCTGTTTCCCAGAGGCGAATTATTCCGGATTGGCTAAGACACCCCTTGAGTGCAAATATTCAACCGCATCGCCAACCGTGCGAATGTTCTCAGCATCGGATTCGGGTATCTCAATTCCGAAGTTCTCCTCAAACTGCATGATGAGTTCAACGACATCAAGTGAGTCGGCATGCAAGTCCTCAACGAATGCTGCATCCCAAGTGACTTCCTCTGGAGAGACCTTTAGCTGGTTGACGATTATCTCGCGAACCTTCTCAAACAGTTGGTCTTGGCTCACCCCTCTTCACCCTCCCAAATCAATGATGTTGCCTTGATGCCGAAGCCGCAATAAGGCATCCACGCAATGTCCGCGCCTTGCCACCAGCAAATGGCTATGCAAAAATTGTGACACAATGTCGGCTCACGGTAAATGGGAAAATACCCCCATCGCGTTCACACGGACACATCAGATCATCAAGCCGCCATCAACGGCTATGACTTGCCCCGTGATAAACGATGCAGCATCGGATGCAAGAAAGGCAACAACATCTGCCACCTCATCGGGCTCACCAAACCTGCCGAGTATGGTCTGTGAGAGGACTTTCCTCTTCATCTCCTCGGGGAGCATCTCTGTCATCTCCGTCCTGATGAAGCCGGGCGCAATCGCGTTCACGGTTATCCCGCGTGAGCCGAGTTCCTTTGCGAGCGATTTGGTCAATCCTATAAGACCCGCTTTCGCTGCAGCATAGTTTGCCTGTCCAACATTGCCAGCAAGCGCCACAACCGAAGTGATGTTGATGATTCTCCCCCAACGGTTTTTAAGCATGTGCTTCGCGGCAGCGCGAGAGCAATAGAATGCGCCAGTCAAGTTGACTCGGATCACCTCTTCCCAACGCTCGTCGCTCATGCGCAGGAGCAATGCATCCCTCGTTATGCCCGCGTTGTTGATGAGTATGTCAACCCGCCCAAGTTGCCTAACTGTCTCCTCAATTGCACCCTCAACTTGTTCCCTGTCGGATACATCCGCCTTGAAACATATGCAGCGTCTGCCAAGCAGCTTCACTTCCTCAACGACGCTTCTTGCGGCATCTTCATTTTGCCTGTATGTGAATGCCACATCAGCGCCGTGTGCTGCGAGCTTTATCACTATCGCCCTTCCTATCCCCCTACTTCCGCCGGTGACAAATGCCACTTTGCCCGAAAGCGATAGGCTCAGTGCCTCCATGCCGTTACCATCCCCTTGCGATGTGGACTGGCGATGCGCAAAACCGCTTCGCAATATTATAGTGTGCGATGTTCGACTCGCAACATGGGTGCGGCGAACTCGTCACATCTTTTGCAAGTCGCCGTTTTAGAGTTCGCCCTCCCGCATAGTGGGGGTGGTTTAATGTCGCATCGCATCGTCCTTGCTGCAGCATTGTGTGCTGCTGTGCTTTTTGGTTTGCTCACTTCACTCAAGGGATGTTCAAGCAGCGTTGCCATTCGCTTCGGCGAACCAACAGGCATTGAGGCTATACTTCGTTCCTTTGATGAGGCGAGAGCCTTCAAATTGCTTGAGGAACAAGTTGCAATGGGTCCGAGAGTGCCAAATACGAGCGCACATGAGAGGTGCGCCAAGTGGCTTGAAGCACAGCTGCGCAAATGCACGACGCAAGTGTATAAGCAACATTTTGAAGTCACTTGGCGCAACGAGAAATTTAAGCTCACGAATGTGATTGGTGTGTTCGCAGGGTCTTCAGGGGAGACATTGCTGATTGGGACGCATTGGGATTGTCATCCTACGGCGGAGAATGACGAAGATGAATCAAAGCGCAAAGAGCCAGTTCCGGGGGCAAATGACGGTGCTTCGGGGACATCTGTGCTCATTGAGCTTGCGAGGGTGTTAAGCAATCACATGCCACCGGTCAGCGTCATCATAGCGCTATTTGATGGTGAGGACTTTGGCGATTGGATTTATGGCAGCAGGCACTTTGCCTCAAACCCAATCCCATATATGCCCGATGCCGCTATCATCATTGACATGATCGGCGACGCAAATTTAAACATCACTCGTGAGATTAACTCAATTGAGCATTCACGCCGGCTTTGGGATGCCGTGATGGAAAGTGCACGGGCGCTGAGATACGAGAGGCACTTTGAAGGCAGCTCTTTGCGCATACTTGATGACCATGTTCCATTCATTGAAGCGGGCAAGCCCGCCATACTCCTCATTGATTTTGACTACCCATACTGGCACACGACAAAGGACACACCGGATAGGTGCTCCCAAGAGAGCCTGAGGATTGTCGGACGAACACTGCTGCACTTCATCTTCGTTGGGGCAAGAAAGTTTTTGGGTAATTGAATTTACCAACAGCAAGCGTGTGGCAATCCT
>Ga0209394_1000150_pt1 | contig 66621 bp, 91 predicted proteins | sample JNZ201metaG_FD_184122 | JGI IMG/M metagenome (GOLD analysis project Ga0209394, IMG submission 184122) | Hot spring microbial communities from Jinze hot spring, China to study Microbial Dark Matter (Phase II) - JNZ 20120812A (SPAdes) (version 3) ...
AAATTCAGGGGCCTCATCCAGGCTTTTAACTTCTACAGTAAACCCCTTTCCCGCAAAGTGGTTTCTTAAAGAGATCGCTCTTTCAATACTCCTATTTAAGACGACTACTCTACAACCCATTGATAGAAGCGCTAGTGCGGCTGCTCTCGCCCCTCCTCCGGCACCTATTATGACGGCTATTCCACCACCTTGGAAGCCGGTTTGCTTCAACGGTTCTTCAACACCTTTAACGTCAGTGTTAAAGCCCTCTAAAACACCGTTGCGTATCCTAACGGTGTTGACGCACCCCGTTAGTTCGGCGGACTTGTCAAGCTTGTCTAATAGATTTGCAACCGCAACCTTGTGTGGAATTGTTACGTTAAAACCCAAGACGTTGTTAAGCCTAACGAGAGATATGAAAGAATTAAGCATATCGCTTGTTACTCTAAGAGCCAAGTATACTGCGTCTAAACCAAGGCTCCTTATCACCTTATTGTGCATTGGCGGGCTCAATGAGTGTGAGACAGGGTCGCCTATGACAAATAGAATCTTAGTGCTTGAGCTCGGCAGCCACTCTACCATATGCCCATCCTCCTGTATATTGAAACCATTTCCCCGAGGGTAACCTGGCCGGGTGCAAGGGCTTCATCGTATGAAGCATAAGTCATGAAGCCCCCGAGTAGGGGGGAGAGTATTCTAGTGGCGAAGCCCTTCTCACCCATTCCGAAGCATATGAGCCTAAACCCCTTAGAACTCTCCAAGAAGAAAAGTAGCGTTGCCTCTTCCACTGGGTTGGTGACCGTAGTAACTATCTTGAAGACGTCAGCACCCCTCTCCTTCATTTTTGAGAGGATTCTCCTTAAGGTATTTAACCCCGGGGTCTTATTCCAATCGTGGTATGAGAGGATAACTCCTATATCCTTCTTACGGGCAAGCCTTATTACGCTACGCCATATCCTAGACTTGTATTCGACATCAACGTATTTGAAAGGGGCTTCCAGTGCTTTTTCGAAAAGCATTAGCCTCTCCCCTTCACCACCCTTGTAAGCTCCACCATCGTAGAAGGGCCTGATTGTTGCTACTGCCCCTATTCTAGACTTCTCGACTATCCCCATTATTTTCTCGAAGTCTTCTTCTCTAGCATGGTCTAGCCTAAGCTCAACTAGGCTTGCACCGAGTTTTCGCGAAGAGTAAAACGCCCTCTGAATCCTGTTTAAATCATCTGCCTTAACGGAGACGCATATTCTCGGTTTCAAAACTCGAGCATCAGCTCTCCTTCAACAGGTGTCCCAAAGTGTCTACCGACCTTCTTAGGCGCATATGCGATAACCCTGTCTCCAGGCTTAAGGTCTCTAACGCTAATGGAGCCGTCGGGAGTTACTATCCTTATCGTCTCAGCATCCTGTAGGAAGACTTTTCCACTGTTTTCGTTTAAACGGACCTCGACCATTCTCAAAGGCCTCTTTTCAACCTTCATCCTGCAGATTGTCAACGGCCTAGCCTCCCCTGATTTCGACACTGCGAGAACGCTGTCGCCTGATCTCAAGTCGCTCAAATAGGGAGTGGCCCCGTTAATACCCATGATGTACTGCGAAATTGCTCCAGCGTTAACCCTGAAGGGCCTGGGCTTAGTAAAACCGGATTCAAGCACCTCGGCTTCGACGAGTGTGAAGAGGGATGAGAAAGAGCCTATTAGCATTCCTTCTCCCGGACTCATTACGTCGCAAGTGTCTATGCACGCCCTCAAGCCCATCCCCGCTTCCGAAACCTTCTCTACAACGGCTTCTCTAAGCTTCAAAACCGCCTCTATGGGTCTCAACGACTCCGCAGCCTTAGATGCTTCAGAAGGAGGCATGTTTAGAGCAACCCCGTCAACGCCAAGCTCTAAGGCCCTGAGGGCCAGCTTAGCTTCTTCGATAGTGGAAACCTCTGCTATAATCATAGTCCTACCCTTCAGCTTTGCTACAAGGTTCTCCCATGGAATAACCTTCCAATCGGATGTTTTGACTAGTATTTTCCTAAAGCCCATTTCAACAGCCTTTATCGCAGTCTCCTCATCCTCAGCGCTCTTAACCTCAAGCTCTAAGACGGCTGAAGAAGCGTCAGACCCTACGAGAGAATCCCCCTTAACGAGCCTTAGCCTCTCCCCCTTCCCCTCAACAACGCCCATACTCCTAGAAACAACCCTATCAACACCCGGGATGTTCTGAAGCGTATCGTTGAAAGCCCAGATCTCCTTCAACCCTCAACAACCTCCATGGCGTAGTCTACGGAAGCACCTTCATGGACTATTGCCTTCAGCGCCTCAGCCATTTTCCTGGGCTCCTCGTGTTGGAAAACGTTCCTACCAATGGAGACTCCTGCAGCACCTGCTGAAATAGCGTCTGAAACCATTTTCAGGAATTCTCTCGTCGAAGAAGTCTTCGGACCTCCGGCTATTACTACGGGTATGTGAGAGGATTCGACTACGAGTTTAAAGGACTCAGGCGAGCCGGTGTAATTCGTCTTTACAACGTCTGCACCAAGCTCTACGCCTATTCTCGCAGCGTGGGAAACCTCTTTTGGGGAATGTTCATCCTGGATCTTAGCGCCCCGTGGATACATCATTGCTAAAAGTGGCAGTCCCAGCCTACTGCAAGCTCTGGAAGACCTTGCTAGGAAAGATATCTGTTCGTAATCCGTTTCCGAACCAACGTTAACGTGGAGTGAGAAGCCATCTGCACCGAGCGCGAGGGCCTCTAGCGGTGTTGCGCATGCAGTCTTCCTAAGTCTATCTGGGCTCAAGTCCGTCCCAGCGGAGCCGTGTATTATGAGGCCCATGCTTGAAAAATCGAGGAGCTTCGCCCAGCCCTTGTGTACGACAACGGCGTCAACACCACCCTTCGAAAGCTCCTCTACCAGTCTCTTCATATTTTCTAAGCCCTTTACCGGACCTATTGAAACACCATGGTCCATTGGGATTATTACCGTCTTACCGTCTTCTCTGAATATCCTCCTAAGCCTCCTTCTCTTAGCAGGATCCGGGTAATCTAGGATATTCTTCATAGAAGCCTCATCTCCCTTAAGAGCTCGGCTACCAGTATCGAGCCTCCTGCAGCACCCCTCACAGTATTATGCGTAAGCGAGACGAATTTAACCGTTAAAACACTGCATTTCCTAACCCTGCCTACGACAACACCCATACCGTCCTTGTAATCCCTATCAAGCCTCGTCTGAGGCCTATCCTCTTCTTCCCTAACCTGTATTACTGGGTCGGGTGCGGATGGTAAGCCCATTCTCTGCGGGAGCGGTTTAAACTCCCTCATTACCTTCTTAACTTCTTCAACATCCGCATCCTTCTCGAGTTCGACGAAGACATGTAGCATATGGCCGTCTATGGTTGGAACCCTGTTAACACTGGCTGAAATCGGAATATTGAGCGGTTTACCCGGTTCACCCAATATCTTATTAGTCTCGGTCTGAAGCTTCTCCTCCTCACCCTTTATAAAAGGTATGACGTTATCTATTATGTCTAGAGACTGGACGCCGGGATAGCCTGCTCCACTCAACGCTTGTAGAGAGACCACTACTACTTTCTTCAAGCCGAAAGAGTCTAAGAGCGGTTTCAAAGGTATTACCAGAGGCATCGTCGTGCAATTAGACTTTGTAACAAGGAATCCTTTCCAACGCTTCTCCTCTTGCTGCTTCTCGATCAAGCTAAGATGGTCTGGATTGACCTCAGGGATTATCATCGGGACTAGCGGGTCCATCCTAAAGGCGCTCGTTGTGGAGACAACTTTAAAGCCCTCTTCAGCAAGTTTCGGTTCTATTTCGACAGCAACCTCACTGGGGAGGCTTGAGAAAACGAGGTCAACGTCTTTCAAAGACTCCAGCCTAGTCTCTTGAACCACCATATCCGATACCTGTTCCGGCGGACTACCTCCGAGCAGCCAGTGCGCAGCCTCCTTGTATTTCTTCCCGACGCTCCTTTCCGAAGCTGTCAAAACCTTTATTTCGAAGAAAGGATGGTTGGAAAGGATTTTAACGAACCTTTGGCCAACTAGCCCGGTTGCACCGAGTATTGCTACGTTAATCTTCCTCAATCTTAAACGCCTCCGTTAACAATTTGAAAGCCTTCTCAACATGCTCTTGTGGCAAAACTATTATGAAGTAGGATCCTAGTGTTATGATGCCATGTATGTTTACGCCCTCCTTAGCCAATGGGGCAGATATCCTGTATAATACGCCCGGTGTTTCATGCAGGTCTGTCCCACGTATTACAATACCTCTTAGGCCCTGTCTAACAGCTAGCCCCACAGAGTCCCCGTCAGCCATGAACACGTCATGCATCCTCTGAGCATATTCCTCGGGCATATCGCCTTCGAAATAGGCCAGTACCTCCTTATTGTTAGACAAAAAGCCTAGGAACCTACCGTTTTTATTAACCGATTTAATTATTTCTATTGCCCTCATTACCGAATTCGGACTCCTTCCGACAAAGACCACTGCCGACAATGGTTTTTCGACAATCTCCATACTTAATGGTGGCATTGAAGACATTATGAGAGTGCCCTCATTCCTCAGAGTTTTAGAATCGTAACTTATCACCCTGACTTTAAAAGAAGGCGGTAGATAACGGAGCGACGCCTTATGTATGAACTTGACGCCCACGTCAGCAAGCGCTGCGAGTTCCTCTGTAGTCAATTCATCAAGTTTCTTCGCCGATTTTATCAACTTTGGATCAGCGGACATTATTCCAGATACGCTCGTGACAAGTATCGTATCAGCAGGGTTTAATGCAGATGCTAATATGAAAGCCGTGGAGTCGCTGCCTCCCCTCCCAAGGGTTGTGATGTTATTATTCGAGTCCTTACCTATAAAACCTGGGAAAACGACCACATCGTATTCTTTTAAAAGATTCGATACTACCTGCCTTATTCTTCTACAGGACTCGTCTACAATTATTCTTGCATTACCGTAATTGCTATCCGTTATTATCGGCCACTCTTCGTAAGAGGGGTCTAGGAAAGTCGCCTTAACACCCTTAGCATTCAAAGTCGAAGAAAAGACTCTTGCACTCGTCCTCTCACCCATGGAAAGTATTTCATCTAACAGCTTTGCATCGTTAGCATCTTTGAAAAGCTGTATGAGAGTATCTGTTGTAGAACCCATTGCAGAAACTACTACGACAACTTTATTCCCATTCGAGACTTCTTGAGCAACGAGATCAGCAGCATGCTCAACCCTCTCTTTCGTCGAGAGGGCCGCACCACCGAACTTGACGACAAGAAGACGGTTGGAACTCATTACAACAACCTCCTAAAAAGCCGAGCCTAATAATAAGTCCAGAAGAAAGCCTTCCCCAGAGTCTTTAAAGAGGCTCCGGAAGGCTTCTCCACGTTGATTTCGAGATTGAGCATGGGGCACCCTTTCTAAGGTGCATTTAAAAAGTTTACTAGAGATTATTAAACGTATGATTACTGCCGTTTATAAATTCTTATGTATTCGAGAACTTAAGCAGGAAATACTTGTATCCTGCAACAAGAGCCTCTTCAGCCGCTTTCAGAATGTTTGTGGAAACGCCGATTGTCGTCCACCTGCTCCCATTAGATTCAAACTCTGCGAGTATCCTCACAGATGCTGCTGTCCCAGACGGAGCATCTATTTCCCTAACCCTGAAACCTATTAGGGAAACGTATGCAATCTTAGGGTAGATTGGGCTCAACGCCTTTTTTAAAGCGTTGTCGAAAGCATTAACCGGGCCGTTGCCTTCTGCTGAAGCTGTTACGCTTATTCCTCCGACTTTGACTTTAACGATGCATTCCACAACCTGCCTATCGCCCAGCCAGGTTACTATAGAAGTCCAGTGTTCGAGTTCAAAGAGTTGAGGCAGACCATAGAGAGACTCGTATATTAAAAGGAAGAGGTTTCCGTCAGCATTCTCGAAAACGTAACCCTTTGCCTCCAGCTCCTTTACTTTTTTAAGAGCTTCGAAGATTCTAGGGTCTTTCTTATCGATTTCAAAACCCATTTCCTGAGCCTTAGCAGCAAGACTGGCAGTACCGGATTGTGAAGAGACGACTATGGCCCTTGTATTGCCGAAGATGGCTGGGTCTGTAAATTCATAAGCCTCCCTGTTCTTTATAACAGCATCGCCATGTACACCCCCCTTGTGGGAGAATGCGTATTTTCCAACGAAAGGTTGACGAGGATTTTCTTCGAGAGAAGCAATATCCCTCAAGTACTGCGAGACTGTGGAAAGCATCCTTAGGTTAACGTTCATCTTACAATTGAACCTAGTGGCCAGCACTCCTATGACTTGTATAAGGTCGGCGTTTCCACATCTCTCACCTATACCGTTTATAGTCCCATGTACCATTACAGCCCCAGCTTTGACTGCAGCAATAGTGTTTGCAACAGCCATTCCAGTATCGTTGTGCGCATGAATACCTACGGGGGTTTTGAAAAAGTCTACAACCTTCTTCGTTATTTCATAAACCTCCAATGGATCTGAAGCTCCGCGTGTATCAGCCAAGACTAAGAAGGATGCACCGGCCTTCTCAGCGCTTTTTAAAACCTCCATGGCGTAGTCAGGATTATCCTTGTAACCGTCGAAGAAATGCTCTGCGTCGAATACTACTTCCTTCCCACAGTCCCTCAAGTATTTGACACTATCGTAAACCATATTTAGATTCTCTTCAAGCGTCGTGTTTAAAACATCCTTAACGTGAAGGACCCAGGCCTTTCCGAAGATTGTTACGGTCGGTATTCCTGGTTGCACTAGGTATTTCAAATCAGCGTCTTCCTCAACCTTCACCATTGGTTTACGTGTCCTTCCGAAGGTTGAGATCCTAGCTCTAAGCCTATACTTTAAAATCCTTTGGAAAAAAGCGAGGTCTATCGGATTAGTTTCATTAGGCCAACCCCCCTCTATGTAATCCACTCCAAGGTCGTCGAGCTTAAGGGCTATCTTAATCTTATCTTCGAGCGAGAAGTTAACGCCTACGGCCTGGTTACCATCCCTAAGCGTAGTGTCGAAAACCAGTATTCTATTCTCATCTTGACTAATCATCTTTGAGCCACCTAAACCTCGGATCCTTGAGTACAGCAGGATGATTAGGATCTACCATCACTACTTCGAACCACTTGTAAACCCCATCCTCACCAACCCAATAGGAGCCGAGTACTCTCATATTGGGATACTTCTTGGCAGCTCTTTCTTCAGCCATCTTCTGCCTACTCTTCCCAGGCTTGAATAATACTACACCCATATGCTTTGGCCTTCTTCCAGACCTGGGCCTGGGCTTTCTCCTACCGCCCTTCCTAACCCTAGACCTTACGATTATGAACCCGGGCTTAGCCTTGTAACCGAGCCTCCTCGCAGCCTCTATATTAGTCGGCTTCTCAACCCTGACTACAGCCGGTTGACGCCTCCACTCTATCAGCTCTTTCCTACGAACTTCTTCAATAGCCTCCATTAGAAGCATTTTCGAATCTTTGGATAGTTTTACCCTCTTCATCTCCCTACACTCTTAATGCCGTTAAGCTGCGATAGCATCCTTATAATCCTTCGTGCCAGCATCTTGGCTGTTTCCCTCTGGGCCTCAACTGTTTGAGCACCTATGTGCGGGGTAAAGACGACGTTAAGCCCCTCCGGTATCTTCGGCAATTTAGGCGGTTCACTACTGTATACGTCGAGCGCAACGCCCTTCAGCCTCCCACTTTTCAAAGCCTCTATCAGGGCTTCTTCATCTACAACTTCACCCCTGGAGGTATTGACGAAGTATGCACCCGGCTTCATCATCGAGAATTCTCTAGCTCCGAACATCTTGCGAGTATTATCATTGAGAGAGACGTGTATCGTAAAGATATCGCATGTCCTGAGGGCTTCTTCAAGAGACATGTATAACAACCCCTTGGATAACACTTCGCTTTGGCTTACAAATGGGTCTACGACAACTACTTCGCATCCGAATGCCTTTAGAAGCTTGGAGACTCTTTTTCCAACCCTCCCCCAACCGATTACTGCAACCTTCTTCCCCCAGAGCATTTCACCCTCGTGAGTACTCTTGCTCCAGACGCCGCATTTCATACATGCATCACAGAAAACAATCTTGCGTAGGAGGCAGAGTATTAGCCCGACTGTAAGCTCAGCCGTGGATTTAGCAACATAATTTGGACAATTAACAACCTTTATTCCAAGCCTCTCAGCCTCTGCAACGTCGATATTGTCAAGTCCAGACCCAGCTCTACCGACGAGAATAAGACGCCTACCTCTTGTTAAAACCTCTTTATCAACGCGTGTTCTACTCCTTACTATAAGCACGTGATAATCCCCTATAATTTTGAGGAGTTCCTCTCTATTTATGCCTGCCATGTTATCAACTCTAAGACCTGCATTCCGGAGTATGTTCAGCCCCTCTTCATGTATTTGATCGGCTATGAGCACTCTCATGTCATTAAGCATTGCTGAACGCATTCCCAGGGGTATCCGCTAATACAACCCCTATATAAGCTATTAAGAGGGGTTATGCAGATAGTACTACATGGACTCGCCTCATGCCTCTTAATTACACGTGATTTATGCATGGAGATGTGAAAAAATACTGCGTGGAACATTGTTTAAATCCCGGCAATGTTTAGATTAACTTAATGGTTACAAGGCTAGTTGGCCTGACTGGTAAACCCAATGTTGGGAAAAGCACGCTCTACTCTGCCTTAACATTGAATATCGTTAAAATTGCTGACTACCCCTTCACCACATTAACTCCCAACAGGGGCGTCGGCTATTTAAGGAAGAAGTGCGTTTGCAAAAGCCTTAACGTTACTGACAATCCTGTAAATTCCAAATGTATCAACGGCTTTAGGTTCATACCCGTTGAGCTCGTTGACCTCCCGGGAATCGTCCCAGGTGCCCATGAGGGCAGGGGTCTTGGAAACCAGTTCTTATCTGAAATAAGCATTGCTGATGCTCTAATACATGTTGTCGATGCTTCCGGCAGTTTAGATGCTGAAGGCAGGCCTGTTGATCCGGACCCAGAGAACACTATAAGGGACATAAGGTTTCTTGAGGAAGAGTATGATCATTGGCTTGCTGGGATAATAGAGAGGGGGCTCCAGAAAGTGCCGAGGACTAAGCCGAGTAGGGCGAGTGTTGAAGAATCGCTCAGCCATGTCTTAAGCGGTTTAGCAATAAGTAGGAGACACGTTGAAGAAGCAATCGAGAAAGTCAATCCTCCGGATAACATTTACCAATGGAGTAAGAATACTATACTCGAGTTGGCAAAGAATATCAGAATGATAGCTAAGCCCATGGTTATAGCTGCAAACAAGATCGATAAGAAAGGCGCTGAGGAGGGGGTTAGGAAAATGAGGGAAGCAGGTTACGATCCGATCCCGATAAGCGCCGAGGCCGAATTGGTCTTAAGAAAAGCCACTGAAGCAGGTCTAGTGGAGTACTTGCCTGGAGATAGCGATTTTAGAATAGTCAACCCAAATGCGCTCAGTAAGAAACAGCTTGAAGCCCTTGAAATGGTTAGGGACAGGGTTTTAAAGCCCTGGGGTTCAACAGGTGTGCAAGAATTGCTGAACAGAGTGTACTTCAATGTTTTAAATATGATAACCGTGTACCCCGTGGAAGATGCGAATAAGCTTACGGATAAAAAGGGGAATGTTCTGCCAGATGTCTACCTTGTGCCAAGGGGGATGAGCGTTAGAGAGTTTGCAGGTCTAATACATACGGAACTCATGGAGAATTTTCTGTACGCTATAGATGCTAAGAGTAAGATAAGGCTGGGTGAGGACTATGTTTTGAAGGATGACGATGTGGTTAGCATAATCGCAGTTGGTAGGAGAGGCTAGTCTTCTTCCACCATGTATTTTTCAACGTAGTAGCCAACTTCTTTTTTCGGACCGTAGAACCTGAGGCCTTTCTCAATTATCGTATTCTTAATTACTTGAGCAACTCTCTCCGAGAGCTCGCCACGTGAAACCAGGAAGTCGATTATTTGAAACGCCTCATCAACATTCTCGCATCTCCTTATGTAGTCGAATACGTTTGGAACATATCCTTTAAGAGACTTGGGCTCAATCTTCTCAGAATACCCTTTTAAAGCGATTTCCATTAGTTCTTCTTCACTAAGGTTCCCAGACAATTTAAGTAGCCTCAGCCAGGCTTGCCTTAACCTCCTCAAGTCTTATTGGAGCCTCGAGCATTTTCATCTTCTTAACGCCAGCAAGCTTTATCCTATGGAATTTCTTAGCCTCATTATAGAGGTCTGATTCTATTTTTCCGAAAACCAATTCTTGCACGAATTGAGCGTAATTGAGCTTACTGCATTTGTTAAGTATTATTTCCATCATCGCCCTCCTCATCTTCTTCTTCTGAGTCTGAGAAGCCTTGTAACGTGTTATTGCAAGCACTGTAATCCGCATCTTGTAACCGTCTTTAGTAATCGCTTCAAAAACCCTATCTACCCTAGAAGAGCCCTTTCTCAACAGGCTTCTGATGAAATCCCTATCGAGCTCATATCCCCAGAAATCGGTTAAAGCAGTCTCGCCCCTAACACCTATCACCTTGAACTTTATCTTTACAGTCGTGTGAGAAGGATCGTCAGTAAGCTCGCTTAAAAGCAGGCTGATAGTCCTACCTATTAAGTCGCTAGCATTATGAGTAACCAATTGGCAAATGGGCTTACCCCCCAGGTAGTCTGGGGCCGTCACCGTAAGCCACTTTTTAACTCCCTTCTGCTTTACCAAGCTTGGGAGAACATCCGGAGACAATATATTTAAACTATGCTCCTCAGGCTCTACGAGTGTTGGAAGGTAGAAAAGGGCATATTAGGGATATTAGGCTGAGGGTTTCGGCGGAGCTTATCCTTAGCAGGGAGCTTATCGGTGACGAGGTTGAAAGGGTTGCCGACTACGCTTTAACAAGCTTCCCCAAGATATTCTCAAAGGGCGCACCCAGCGGAGAGGCTCCTCAAATAGAGGAGTTGACGGTGAAGGGTAATGTGATAAGCATAACCGTAGCCTCTGGAAGGAGAGTAAGGGCTCATGAAGCCATTAAAAGGGCTAGAAAGGCTATGGGTGAAGAACTTGGTCCAAGAATGGGGCTTGGAGTAAGGAGCATAAACATAAAGTCTTTCGAAGTCTCGTTTATAGGCGACAATCTTAGGGAGGTTAAACTACCTCTCGTAAAGAAGGTTGATGTATTCAGGGATTGTTTAAAATACTGGTTTGAACTTAGTGAAGCAGACCTCTACAACCAAGTGCCGGATAGGATAATAACCCTGTTTATTGAGAAACAGGAGGCCCTCCGAGAAGCTAGGGAAGTGCATAAGATAGTTTGGAGAAGCATTGAGAAGCCCGTGAAATACAACGGGGACCCTGGGCCGGTTATGGAGGAGGAGGGTTGGGTTAAAAGATTCCACCCAGGGATATGGTATTATCTTCAACCGTATACAAGCCTCTTGAGGATTTTCGAAAACCTGATCGTTGAGAAGGTACTAGAACCCCTAGGCTTCCAAGAAGTCGTCTTACCAAAGTTAATACCACTCGAGGTTATGAAGAAAAAAGGCCAGCTTACCGGTATACCGCATGAAATGCTGTATGTCTGTGAGCCGGGTTTGAGAGAACTAGGCTTTTTCGAAGAATACGTTGATTCGGTCAAGGTTTTCAATAACACACTGCCTGAACTATTAAAGCCCTTGTTGAAAGAGCCTTCTTTCTGCTTACCCTATGCTCAATGCGAGCCTTTCTACGAGCTTTTCTCCGGAGAGATCGTCAACCTTGATAACCCACCGGTTAAGCTATACGACAGGTCTGGATTCAGCTTCAGGCATGAAGCCGGGGGGCTTAGGAGCCTTGAAAGGCTTACTGCATTCACCAGGATAGAAATAGTTTACTTGGGTAGGCCTGAAGAAGTCAGCGAGATAAGAGATCGGCTGATAGACAATTACGTCAACTTATTGGACAAGATGCTAGATTTGGAAGTGAGGACTGCTGAAGTAACGCCCGTCTGGATGGCCCATGCCGGCGTAGTCAGCGATGTGGAGAGGAAGGTCCCGGCGACCCTTGACATAGAAGCCTACTTGCCCTTCAGGGGGGATAGGGAGTCTGCGGAATGGCTTGAAATAGCGAACGCATCCGTACACTACGACAAGTACGTGGAATGGTATAACATCAAGGAGAGGAAGAACAGAGAGGTTTGGACGGGTTGTTCCGGAAACGGGCTTGAAAGGTGGATATACGCATTCCTGGCTAGACACGGTTTTAACGTTGAGGACTGGCCTACTGAAATTAAGAGGCTGTGGAAGTCTCCAAGCACGATATTCATGGACACGTGGCCGCCTCGAGTGTTAAAACAGCCTCCTCGATAAGCTTCAAGTTTTGCAAGTATTCGTAGAGAGTGTATGCAAGCGACATTACCCCTCTCCTACATATTACTCTAAAGACGATCTTGCTATCCTTAATCTCTGAAAACGCTTTAACACCCTTGGCTTCAACCAATTCATCAGGCTTAGTAGACAAGTACACCAGTTTTGCTAAAGACGGTTCTCTAAATTCTACTTCAAGTATTGCGAAGCCTACTGAACTGTTCTTCCGCAATTTTTTCAACGGCCTCCATGAAGCTTTGAAACCTTCTTTTGGGTATTACCGCACCGGAGGCGACATCATGGCCGCCACCCATGCCCCCAACTCTCCTCGCCGCTGAAGAAGCCAATAATCCACCGTCAAAACCCCTTTGCACAAGGCTCTTTGGAACCCTTATAGAAACCTTTAAAACATCATTTTCAGAGGCTGTGACCACGAGTATTTTCTCGAAATCCTTCGGTAGGCTTGCGGAGATTATTGATGCTACTGGGCTTAAGACTCGAGGATCCACGATACCATCTCCGTTGTATAGCAATACCCTCTTAGACTCAACCCTGGCTCCGGGAATGCTCAAGATATTGGAGAGAGATTTCGACACCACCGTCCTATACTCCTTGCTTATCTGCTGGGCTTCTTCAAACAACCTGCCCCTTTCACCCATGGCTACGGCTAACCCTATGTTTGAAAAGCCCATTCTGGCACAGGAGTTCAACAGCGCTGAAAACTCCCTCCCGTCTCTTAGAACAGTCCCCTTGGGTTCGGGTGTGAAAACGTAGATAGTGCCAAACATGTTTTGAACACTCTCCGGAGAGAGGCCGAGGTCAGCCATATATTGCATCAGCCCCGTTAAAAGCTTGGACTTTTCAACTTCTGAGAGGTCGTTGAAAGTCCTCCAGGTATCGTCCTCCCTAACCTCTATGCCTAAGCTCTTCAGGAAGTTTAGAGCAACATTCTCGTCTCCAGTCAAACCCGGTATGATAAAGTTTGAAGAGGATGCGATTGAAACATGCAGGGGGAGGGTCTCCCTGCCGAAGAAGACGAAATCCTCCTCTACTGAAACATAGCCATTCTCCTCCCCCTCAAGTACTATTGTAGAATTTAGACCTGAAAGAGATCTGTTCGGACCTACATCTTGCATATCTGCCAAGGCACCTACTATCGCCAGCTCATTCATCCTGCTGAAGTCTTCAACAAGATTCTTGAAAACAAGATATGAAACCCCCGATCCCGAGATATCTGAACCTCCATTTAAACCATGTTCATTAGGGTTTAGCATGAGAATCCCTCCGCGGTCGCCTTCCGGTTCATGATGATCCAATATGACGACTCTAGAAGGGTCGAGAACACTCTTTATCTCGTCCAAATATCCTGAGCCGATGTCTAAGAATATAACGGGCTTTGAAAAACTGGCGATTTTTTCTAACGTTTCTTTATCGATTTGCTTAATCGACATCGCGCAGAACGAAGACCCAGTGTCCCTCAATGCTATACATGCTATTGCCGCAGCCGCAGTACCATCGGCATCAGCATGGAAAACTATGAGCACATCATCCCAGTCTAATGAGCTAAGCCTACCAGCCAGCTCTCTTGCTTTTGAAATAAAACCCCTCTGCGCATCCGACTGGTTAATCATACCTTTGCTTCAAGAACCTTGAGATCTGGCAGTGGCACTTTCTTCCTAGCGTAATATCTGGCAAGCCTCCTTATCTTAGATTCCACGAGCTGCAGGTTATGGACGTTGAAACGGTCAGATTTATGTTTAGATAAATGGGCAACCATTCTCTCAGCCTTTGCAATAAGCCTGTCAAGGTCCTCCGTCCTAGAGAATTTCACGCCCCTTTCCAGAAGTATCTTAGATATCTTCTTGCCTGTAATACTCTTTACAAGTGGTATTCCATAGGAGTCTCTAAGTATCCGGCCTATCTCAGAGGGCCCGTGTCCTTCTTGGGCTAGCTTGACGACTAGTTCTTCAACCTCCTCAGGCTTGTAAGGCAACCATGGAGGGGGCCCGCTGTAAGCCGGCCTGTGAGAGCCCGACTTCCCCTTTTTATGACTATGCATCCTTGCCAACTCTAAACCCGGTCACAAGATTGAGACCCCCTATTTAAGCCTTGAAAACGCTGGCATTGGAGAACCTAGCTTACACTTTATTAAAAACCCTCATTATGCCGCTTCCAGAAGGGGATTATTACTCTTCCTCCCATTCCTACTTGCCTACATGTTCTAGAAACCATGATGCAAACTCTCTCAGGGCTTTAGCCCTATGAGAGAAAAGATTTTTCTCTTCAATACTCATTTCCGCAAAAGTAAGGTTTGAGCCGAGGGGTATGAAGATCGGATCATAACCAAATCCACCCGCTCCTCTTTTCTCAACCGCTATTTCTCCGTCGATTCTACCCGTGAATATTTTGATTTCTCCATTGGGCTCGCCGTATGCTAATGCAGTCATGAAGTATGCCGACCTGTCTCTTACGTCAGATAGCAATTTCAAAATACCTTCGCAACCTATTTTCTCATATACGTAAGAAGAGTAGACTCCCGGAAAACCGTTTAAAGCCTTTATGAATAATCCGGAATCCTCGATAATAAAACTTTTCTCCAACATTTTCAACGCTTCCTTAGCGCATTTTTCTACAACTTCCTCTAGAGTTTCCGCTTGCGGCTCTACAATATCCAAGTCGGCCTGTTCAACCATTATGCCGAAGCCCTGGAGCAGACGTTGGGCTTCGAGGAACTTCCCCCTGTTACCGGTTATGAAGAGTATTGTATGCATCGTTCGAAACCGGTTTGGGGAGTATTAAAACCTTAAAACTGCTAGATAGACGAATAGGCGGGTAAATGGATGTTGAAGGCGAAGCCCTGGTATGCATAGACTGTGGTAGAGTGCATAAGCCGGGTCCGGGTGTATTGGTTTGCGAGAAGTGTAATGGCCTGCTTGAAGTATCCTATCCTAAAAGTGTTTTCGGGAATGTTTCATTCAATGGGACGGGGGTTTGGAGGTATAGTAGCCTACTGCCTAAGGTAGATAGGATTATCACCTTGAACGAGGGTAATACCCCTCTCGTTAAGGCTGAGAACCTGGGTAGGAAAATAGGCTTAAGAAACCTGTATGTCAAGTTTGAAGGAGCTAATCCAACAGGCTCTTTCAAAGACAGAGGCATGACTGTGGGAGTAAGCATTGCTTTAAAATTCGGCCAAAAGAGCGTTGCATGCGCTTCAACGGGCAACACTTCCGCTTCCATGGCTGCTTATGCTGCGAGAGCAGGGTTGAAGAGCTTCGTATTCCTCCCGGACGGTTACGTTGCTGCCGGCAAGCTCCTCCAGGCAATAGCGCACGGAGCGACAATAGTTAAGGTGAGGGGAAATTTCGATGATGCCTTAAGAATCCTACTCTCACACTCTGCGGAATTGGGAGTATACGTCCTCAACTCAGTAAACCCATATAGGATAGAGGGTCAGAAGACTACTGCTTTCGAGATATGGGAGGGGTTGGGAAAGACTCCCGAGTTTGTAGTATACCCCGTTGGAAACGCCGCTAATATTTCCTCTGGCTGGAAGGGTTTTATCGAGCTTAAGGAAGCAGGACTCGCAAATTCCCTCCCTAAGATGGTTGGTGTTCAAGCCGAAGGAGCTGCTCCAATAGTTAAGGCTTTCTTAGAGGGTAGGGGTGAGATAGAACCTGTTGAGAAACCCGAGACCGTTGCGACGGCTATAAGGATAGGAAGGCCATTGTCCTGGAAAAAAGCACTGAGGGCAATAAGGGATTCGAAAGGAACCGCGGTGACTGTGAGCGATGAGGAGATACTCAGAGCCCAAGTCGAATTGGCGAGGACAGAGGGGATTTTTGCAGAGCCCGCTGGGGCAGCATCCATAGCCGGAGTATTAAAGCTGTCTAGAGAAGGATATTTCAAAGGCGATGACACTGTTGTTGCTGTGGTTACTGGACACGGTTTGAAAGACCCGGAGGTCAAGATAATGCCGTATGCCGAGCTAGTGATACAGCCGGATGAAAATCCTGTGGAAGCGTTGAGGAAACTATTATGAGGATACTTCTCATAGGCTTTGGAAACGTCGGCAGGGCTTTCCTACAGCTCTTAGAAGAGGAGAGGCGCAGATTCAGGAAGATCGGTGTCGACCCCAAGGTTGTTGGTGTAGTAGACAGGGGCGGTGCAGCAATATTCAAAGAAGGTGTTAAAACCAGTAGAATACTGGAGGTCAAGGCTGAGAAGGGTAGCGTAGCATATTCTGAAGAAGGAGGCTTCCCCCAGATGGATGCTCTAGAGGCAATTAGCATCGTTCAACCAGATTTAACGATTGAAGCAACATCTACGAGTAGAGGGGGATCCGGGCCTGCCTTGAAACATATTGTCAAAGCCCTTGAGAACGGTTCGCATGTCGTCTCAGCCAATAAGGCTCCCTTCGCATACGATTACGACACTGTTATGAGGGTAGCGCTATCCAGAGGCAGGCTTGTAAAATACAGTGCTACAGTCGGAGGGGGGCTTCCCGTTTTGAAAACGCTCAGGACGCTTACGATCGGCGATGTTGTAGAGAGTTGTAGAGGAGTCTTGAATGCAACCTCTAATTATATACTAACATTGATGGAGGAGGGCCGGAGTTATGGTGAAGCTTTGAAACTGGCGCAGGAAATGGGTATTGCCGAAACAGACCCGACTATGGATGTTTCAGGAATGGATACTGCCTACAAGATAACTATAATAGCCAATACGATAGAGGGGGGACATAGTGTAAACGAGGTTGAAATAACCGGTATTGAAAACATCAGATTTGAAGACTTGCGAGAAGCCGCTTCAAGCGGGTATTCAATAAGGCTTCTGGGAGAGTTTACTGAAGAGGGTAAGCTTAGAGTAGGGCCTTCAAAGCTTAAGAGGGGGAGTACGCTCGATGTAAGCGGGACGCTGAACGCGGTGGAGTTCAAGATGAGGAGAGCTGGACCAGTATGCTTAACCGGAAAGGGCGCTGGACCCTTTGAAACCGCTGCAGCAATAATAAGAGACATATTCGAAATAGTGGAGGAGGCTATGCGTTGAAAATAGTCAGTTTAAACCTTGAGAATACCGGTCTTGAAATAAAAGACCTTTGCAAGAAGCTTGTTGAAGAAGCTGATGAAGAGCTTATTTTAATCGTAGAGCCACGTGAAGATGCTGTTAAAATATTGTCCGATGCAGCATTGTCCCGAATAAGTGAAGAAGAAGCCATTGAGAAACTGGCGGCTGAATTAAACAATCTTTCAAGAGGAATCGCGGAAGAAAATAAAAGAATTGTTGAAGCAGAAATCGTAGAGAGCCTTAATAAAATATCAGAGTACTTACGTGCTGAGAAGAAAGCTGGCGGGGCAACGCCTAAGGGCATATCACTAATGTTAAACACTTTATGCAATACGATTACAATAATTGTTTCAAACCATTTTAAGTCCCTTGGGAAGGATGCTAAGTGGCTTACCGCGGGGCAGGCAGGATTCACGCTAATTGAAGACTATGAGCTCCCGTGGAGCCATTACGTAAGCCTCAGCAAGCCTGAGGAATTGAGAAAAGCCTTAACTGGAATACTCGTTTTATCCGGTAGGGTCTGCTTCGACAAACAGGGTAATGAGACAAACCTTAGGAAAGGGATGGGCAGCGTCATCGCAATACTAGTAGCCAACGAAATCGGGGTAAAGGAGGTTTACGTGCCTAAGGCGAATGGCGGGGTCTACACCGCCGATCCGAACATTGTGGAGAATGCGAGAGTAATACCGAGCCTGTCGTATGCTGAAGCCCTTGAGCTCTCTAGGCTTGGAGAATGGTTTGTAAGCCCGCAAGCTGTTGAACTTGCTGAAGAGCTTGGAGTGAGAATACTCGTTACGAATATTAAGAGCCCCTTCAAGGAGTCTACAATAATAGGTTTTGAGAAAGCTGTTGAAAAACAGATAGTTAAGGCTGTAGCAATGATACCTGACATGAGCATCTTAACTGTTGAAGGCGCTGCCATGGCCGGTACGCCTGGAGTAGCATCGGCAATACTCGGAGAAGTTGCTAAAAGAGGAGTAAGCATATGTATGATAAGCCAAGATGCTTCAGAAGTAGGAATAACACTCGTAGTCAGAGATGCCGACTTAGAAAGGGCTTTGAAGGGGTTAAGAGAAGGGTTCAGCAGGGAGAGGATTGTTAAGAGAATAAGGATTCAGAGAAACGTGGCAGTAATCTCAGCAGTCGGAGAAGGAATGAGAGGGACCAGAGGCGTAGCGGCGAGGATATTCTCAGCCGTTGCTGAAGCAGGCGTTAACGTCTTGGCAATAGCCCAGGGCTCCTCAGAGACAAGCATATCCTTCGTAGTACTAATGGAAGATGCTAAGAAGGCTGTTAAAGCGGTTCACGACAAGGTTATCCTAGGTATCCAATAAGACTAAGACTAAGTATTGTCGGAATCCTTCGATTTTATTCATCAAACTCGAATAAGTATAATGTATCGATGGGTTCTGACACTTCAATATCTTATTTTGAACTCATTGAGAGAACCAAAGAAATACGTTAATGCATTGCTAACTTAGGTCTTTTAAAAGAGTAAACAGATTCAGAAGCAAGGAAAAGCATTGTCGAATAAAATAGATGGAGACCTTAAACCTAAGGATTGGACCATTGAGCCTGCTGTTCAAATATCTTTAAAGAACTACATCAACTGGATCATTGCAAACATCAAAGCATTATTCTAAAAACCGTAATTCCTATTTTTTGTATTTTTATAATTCAATTAAAGCTAAGGGTGAGCTAGAAGTAAAAAATCTTTATATGAGAATTGGTGATATTCTATCTTCCATGGTGACCGGTGGGGAGATATATGATACTGCTGGTGGACCCACTAGGGTTTACAGAATACCCTCCTGTGCTGAAGTAAGCGTTTTGACCGAAGAAGGAGAGAGAGGAAGAGTTTTGTCAGACGTAGTAATATCACATATCGAGGTCGAGGCCCTTATTAGCGATAAACTAGCAGAAGAGTTAATGCTGTCGATAGAGAAACCAGGGGAGGGATTATGGAGGTTTAGAGGAGAGAAAATCAATTACGGCCTCTGTCTCAACGCCTAAGCTCTTTCTCCACGTATCTCCCCCTCTTACTGATCTCTTTAACCCTCTCCTCGATTTTGATAGCGGATTCCCCGGTTGAGGATCTGTAACCCTCTAGGAAAAGCTTTACAAGAGTATCGTAGTTTGAGAGCGGTGCTAGGCTTGATATCAATGTGTATATGTCTTCGGCTTTTTTCTCAACCTCGTTAGAATACTCCCCCAGACCGAAGTCTATTAGGATAAGCCTATCATCAGATAAGATCACGTTTGCTGGAGTCAAGTCTCCGTGTACTATGCCGGCTGAATGAAGCCTTCCCACGATTATTCCGAGCCTATTTATGAGATTGGGGAAGATGCTTGAGTATTGCAGTCTCCTAAGGCTCTCGCCCTCGACATAGCTCATTATTATCCATCCCTCAACCGGGTTCACATGGTATATGAAGGGCGTTTCAACACCAGCCTTCTTAGCTGAGTTTAGGAGGGAGGCTTCCCTAAGCGTTCTAGACTTTCTTATAGAATCATCTAGTTCTCTGACCCTATACCCCTTCCTAATCCTCGTCTTAACTACTACCCTAGTACCCATCCATTCGCAGAGGTCTACGATTGCCTCAGCACCCTGATAGAGGTTTCTAATTCTCGTACAGCCTTGCGGGAGGGGGTTTAACATCCGTTATCCTCCACCTCGGCTTAACAATAGAATCTTCTATGCTCAGTCTTTCACCAAGCAGGTATTGCACCACTCCTTCCCAAGCTATCATAACGCCGTTGTCAGCATAATACTCCGGAGGATAGTCTTTGAAGACAGCATTCCGCTCTCTACACATTTCACCAGCCATTTGCCTCAGTCTCATATTTGCACCGACTCCCCCCGCTATAATGAATTCGTTAACGCCCAGCATCGCCATAGCCCTTTCCGAGACTTCTATCAACATGGAGAAAGCAGTCTCCTGCAATGAGAAGCAGAGATCTTCAACAGATTCCCTGCCTATGAGCCTTTCAAGCATTGTCAACATTCCCGAGAAAGAAACGTTCATGCCCTTTATGCTGTAGGGTAGTTTCACTAGCCTGTTGGATTTTGAAGCGAGTTCCATTACCCTTGGTCCACCTGGAAAGCCCAATCCCGCTTTCCTGGCGAAAACATCGATGAGATTCCCCACTGCAATATCCTCGGTTTCTCCTAGAATCACGTACTTATCACCAGATACATGCAATACTTGCGTATTACCACCTGAAACATATAGTATAACGGGGTTGATTGCCTTTGTCAACACCCTGGCTATGTTTATGTGAGATGCTGCATGGTTAACGCCGACTAGTGGTTTCTCAAGCTTCAAGGAGAGCATCCTCGCCAGCGCTGCACCCACTCTAAGACACGGCCCCAATCCAGGGCCTCTCGCAAAAGCCACTATGTCGATCTTCCTAAAGTCGACCCTAGAAGCTGCTTCCCGAAGAGCATCGACTGCTTTCTCCATATGGTGCTTAGCGGCTTCGCTTGGATGTATCCCGCCTGAGACAGGCCTGTATACTCTCCTAACGTCGCACAGTATTTGGAAGGGAGGGTATTTGACAATACCTATTCCAAAGGTATGGGCAGTTGACTCTATGCCAACGCATGTCAATTGCTCACCCACAGAGGATTCACCTTACAAATTCTGTGTAATTGCAAGAGCCACAATGCCACCTTGGCTTAACCTCCTTGTGAAAAGCCATTATCTTGCCGCATCTCGGACACTTCCTATTCTTCAGTTTTACAGTGCCCTTGCTGGCATCAACTTCGTAATACCTTATCAAGTCCAAGTCTTTCATTTCTTACCACCAACAGCCTTGGCTTTCATCTCCATCCTCTTCTTCTTAATCTCCTCTTTTGCCTTCTTCTTCTCTTCCGGAGGAAGATTCGCAACCTTGACGTGTGTCGGCTCTATTTTAGCGTATTCAGGAGAGTAGTAAACGTGTGCCTCGCCTCGCGAAGACTGTCTCCCAGCCATGCTTTTTAAGACTACTACGTATACAGAGTCTAGTGGAGCCCCTTTCATAGCTGAAATCATTTGCCTGACTTCGGCAATGCTTGGAGTAGGCTTCTCCGGATGCGGTACTTCGAACAGTATTTCCCTCCTCTTCAACAGGGGGTTGTCCGATTCCTTCACTATCCTTACCTCCACCACGGACTCAAGGCGTTTACGTCAGGCTTTAAACATTACTAGTCATCGTCCCAAGTATCTCTGAAACCATTTTACGAGAGGATTCGTCCACTCTTATGGCTACGACACCCTCCCCAGGCTGGCCGTATAAGACCAGGGATCCCTCTGGAGCAGACTGGACAGCGACAAGCGTTAGCAAGTCCTCCTCACCGTCGACAATAATCGTAGAGTTAGGTGATGAAACAGCCTCCTTTACCACATTCCAAGAGTCTTTGGAAATTGTCCCAGGAGGATTCGTCAGTAAGAATATCCTACGTCCACTTTTCAAGCATTCAGCAACAATTATCGGTTTTCTCATCGTCTTACCGTCAACTATACAGAGGCGTGGTTCAAAACCCATTTGAACAAGGCTCTCTGAAACTATATCTCCAACAGTTATCAAGGGTCCATTGAACCCTTTCAAGAAGCTTCTTATCTCAGATTCTCCTCTAAGCAGGATCCCCAAGGGCTTCTTAACTATTCTCCTGGTTTCTTCCGTTGCTTTTAAAGACACTACTTAAGCCTCACCGCATACCTCCCCGGAACCTTAGCCCCTATGAGCTTGGCTATGGAAGATGCCTCCGGGTTGAATATCAATACTTCCCCAACCCATTCCTGCGTGAACTCCTCGCTTCCGCAATTCGGACACTTAGAAGATTCACTTATCAACCTACAGTTTAAACATGCTCGCAGTGGCATTAGGCCTTAGCCTCCTGCTTAGGCCTCTCGCCGGCAAGTTTCTTAATATCCTCTTCGATCCATTCAGGCTTCCCTAGGAAGGGTTGTCTAGCTGTCAGGCCTATCTTATCTGTCATTGCCCCCTTGCCTATCGAGACCGCTGCTATCCTCGCCCTAATCCAATCGTTCTTCTGCACTATACGCTTAGTCTGCCTTCCGATGAGAATCCCCTGAGAACTATTATAATCCATATAGTCGTCCGTTATCTGGGAGACGTGCATCAACGCATCCGTCGTCACCAGCCTGACGAAAACCCCGAATTCCTCAACTTCTACAACCCTACCTTCAACAACCTCGTTAACCTCTGGACAGTAAGTCAACACCTTAGCCCTAACCCTGTGGTAACTATGCCCATCTCCGGGAGAGATTTGGCCTACGGGGTCGAAGGAATAGTCTACGAGTAGGATGATATAGCCAATTCCCTCCATAACCATGCCTTCATACCTGTCTTTCAAAACGCTTTTGAAAACCTCCCTAACAGGGTCACCTAACCTAGATGGCGGGATCTTAACCACGTCTTCAATCTCTATTATCTTAAATAATTCTCATCACCTCCCCGAATCCTGCTTCCATAATCCTACCCTCCCCCGCAGGGTAAAAAACAGGTATTCCAAGAGCCCTAAGCCTCCTACGCAACACGCTGTCGGCTGTCGCAACAGCCGCTTTATAAGTTTTTGCGAGGAAAACCAGGGAATCGTCGCAATCCATCCCGGTTGGGGGAAGCACCCTAATGTCTTTAACGGTCTCTAACGCTAACCTAGCCATGCCAGCAACTTTATGCCTGCTCGCACTAAGTCTCCTAAGCTCAACGATTGTTTCAAAGGGCAGTAGCAGTTTCACATTGCCCCCGGTCAGTTCAAAAATCCCCCTCACGAAGTCAATACCCATTTCAAAGGGGGCGAGGAGAGCACTAGAATCCAGGAGGACAATCAATCTATGATTACACCGTGTCCGATTAGCCTCCAGCGTCTTTCAAAAAGCCTGCTTACCGCAACCCTTTGACCCTTCTCTGCGCACACTGGTATTTTAAGGTCAAGCCTAACCCTGTTTTCGCGCACATCCTTAACAGTTGCCTGAGTAAGGGCTGAGCCTACGTTCACGTTTAAAACCTCCCCTACTCTAAGAGGTTCGTTCTTCACCATGTCTCTTACACCAACAACTCTTTCAAACATGCTATACTCTAGAGTTATGCTTCTGGTAACTGGCGGCAAAGTTCCGGGTTTACCGGCAATATTGCCGACTAGCATATCGTTCTTAGTTAGAGAAGGATCTAGCGTTGTACCTATCCCAACTAACCCGCCGCTCCTAACCTTTTCTACGAAGACATTGTCAAACCCCACTGAGACAACCTCGGCTGTTAACGGGATTGTTTCAACAGTATCATCCTTCTTAACCCTTAAACCTGGAAGTATTTCCAACTCATCGCCTACTTTTATCTCACCCCTCACAACGGAGCCGCCTATGACCCCACCGCGCATTTCCGTAGCTTTAGTTCCAGGCCTATTAACGTCGAAAGACCTTATTACTATCATCCTAGCTGGAGAACTCAAATCGAAGGTTGGCGTTGGAACCTCTTTCTGAATGACATAGAGCAGGATATCTATGTTAACCTTGTGTTGTGCAGACACAGGCACTATAGTAGCATCAGCATAGCTCGTCTTTGAAAGAAACTGTTTTATTTCCTCCAAGTTTTTTAAAGCCCTTTCTCTAGAAACAATATCTATCTTATTCTGTACTACAATCAGTTTCTTAATACCCATTATCTCAGCGGCTAGGAGGTGTTCGTATGTTTGAGGCTGAGGACAGATCTCATCTGCACCTATTACAAGTATCGCAGCATCCATTACAGCTGCTCCGCTCAGCATAGTCGTCATTAGAATCTCGTGGCCAGGAGAATCGACGAAGCTTATCTTCCTCTGGAAAACGGCTTCAGAACCACATGAGCATTTTGGAGCCGTAGTATAGTTATACGGCGGTGGGCACTTAGGGCATTGGAAAACACTGAAGTTAGCATAGCCAAGTTTTATCGTTATTCCTCTCTTCAACTCATCACTGTGCTTAGCAGTCCAAACTCCAGTAATAGCCTGGACGAGCGTTGTTTTACCGTGATCTACATGACCAAGCGTTCCAAGATTTAGACAAGGCTGTATATATTTATAGTCCTCGATTTTTAAACCCCCTCCGTAACTATCTTCATATTAACCTGGTATATGTCTTCAGATATCTGATTGCCCCTTACGAGCATCTTCACCCTTGTCTTACCGGCGTGCGTCTTCTTATTCACCAGTATATACTTCTTAACCCCACCCTGTACTGAGGGGACCATCGGTGTCCCAGACCTATCCGAGCCTCCCGTTATCATCAGCTTAACCCCGGGCTTGCCCACTATGGAACCGTCTATAATGCTTCCTATTTTCAAGCCTAGGAGGGGGATTGCATTACTCCCCTCAAGCTTTACAGACTCTGTCTTACCGGTTCTCGGATCTGCAATGCACAGCTTAAACTCAGGCGGCATGCTGAGTATTCTTCATAGCCCCCGTATTAAAACATTAAGTTGCTACAACCCGTAGAATGGATTCTCCTTCCTCTTAAGGCCTGAAATCTCTTCAAGAGCCTCTAAGTAATGGGGGGCAAGCTGGTTTTTGAAAACCTTGTTTATCAGAGAGGCATCCTTGGCTGGGACGTCGACTAGAAGCACATCATCCTCCTTTAGGCTCCTGCCGACGACTGCTTCGGGTATTGATATTGCAACCTCCTCCCCGGCCTCAGCCTTTGGAACTGGTTTCCCCTCTTTCTGTATCTGCTGTATTACGCCTATTTTCTCACCCTTTAAGTTCATCAGTGGAAAGCCTGGCTTTATCCCGCCGGACTCAACCCTGACCCCGACTATTGCAGGCTTGCTCCTCCTAAAGATGTAATTCGGTAAGACCCTTATCTTCCCAGGTAGGACGAGTTGTTCAAGCTGTGTTTGAATCTCTCTCTGCTTTTCCCTCTTACGCCATTCTGCGAATTCTTCGACAAGCTGGTAGATTATCCTGTTTTCGAAAATCGGCACCCCCCTCTTCCTAGCCTCCTCCATGGCTTCAGGCATTATCTTAACGTTGAATACGAGGAGAGCTCTGAGAGTAGGGTCCTTTGAGGAGATGGATGCTTCTATTACGTCGCGCTCTGAAACTGGACCTATGTCTCCAATCCTTACTGGAATACCCTTCTTCTCAAGCTCGCTTACTATAGCTTCAAGAGAGCCCAACGTATCTGCCTTAACCACTATACCATCTTCGCCACTCCTAATCCTTATAGACTCGACCTCAGCCATGATTTTCTGAATAGCATCTTCAACATTCCCCGTAGCCACAAGTATCGGTGAACCGGGCAATGCACCCTCTAAATCTGGTGCGACTATCTTAACCCCTGCCGAGGGCCTTACTTCATCAACATGGTTAAACCTGTCTCTAGGGTCCCTCATCTCATCCAATGGCTTAGGCATCAACAGTGCCCTAATCTTCGTGACGATAGGCTTGTTGAACCCCATTAAAACTATAGTATCATCCTTCCTCAATACTCCGTCGAAAATTACCGCGTTGACCGTAGTGCCCATTCCGGTTTCCTCAACAACTTCCAACACGACCCCTCTACCCGGACCTTCGCTGTATTCGAGCGAGGCTATGAGGAATTGTTGGATAAGGCCTATTAATACTGCTATGACTTCTGAAACGCCCTCGCCAGTTACCGCACTCACTGGGACTATGGCGACATTCCTCCTAAAATCGGTTATACGATCAAACCTGTCGGATCTGAATCCCAGCATTGAAAGGTCTCCTATTATCTTGTAGAGATGATCATCCAATACTCGCTTAACTCTCTCCTCCTGTTTCGCAAAAGATTGCATAAAACTCAACGTCTTCTGTGGTTTCCAACCGGGTATGAGGTCAAGCTTATTCGCTGCAACTATGAAAGGCGTTTTCCTAACCCTCAATATTTCAAGAGACTCGACAGTCTGCGGCTCGACGCTCCTCAGAATATCTATTACGAGTATTGCAAAATCAGCAATCGACCCTCCCCTCTTCCTCAGGTTTACGAAAGCCTCGTGGCCAGGGGTATCTATGAAAAGTATCCCAGGAACCTTGAGCTTCTCCTCCAGCCTTATGTTAAGAGTCTTAGCCACATCCACTATCACTTGAGAAGGGATGAGGCTGGCGCCCACGTGTTGAGTAATACCTCCGGCTTCCCTCATTGCTACGAATGTTCCACGTATCTTATCTAATAGAGAAGTTTTGCCACTATCCACATGTCCCAATACTACCACTATGGGTTCCCTAACGCCCATTATCCCACAGAGACCTCCGAGTTTACTGTCCTGTAGCGATATTAATCTCTATCTCATAAAACCAAACCGATTCCCCACTTGATGGAGAGGATGTTAAAAAGACGTTAAGACGAGTTTTATCCCATGTCATAATTAATAAATGCGACATCAGCCCACCCCCTTATAAAACCGTAGGTTTCGAAAAATCAGTAGTCAATTAGAGAATTCTTTTAATGCTTCAATTATCATCTCTACAGCCTTATCCGGCGAAATATCCTCCCCAGATTTGCTGGATTCATAGAAGAAGTCTAGGACAATCCCCTTCTTACGATAATATTCCAATAGTGGTGCAACCTCCTTCTTGTATATCCCTATCCTCTCTCTGATTATCTCGGGCCTATCATCTTCTCTCTGATAGAGTTCTCCACCGCATTTGTCGCATACACCATCAACCTTCGGTGGAAGTGTAATCCTATTGTATATTGCGCCACAATTCCTGCAAATCAGCCTTGACGATAATCTTCTAACTATTACTTCATCTGGCACGTTCAGGTTTATTACGACGTCGATTTTTGAAATCCTATCCAAGAATTCTGCCTGATTCACCGTCCTGGGATACCCGTCCAGTATGAAGCCATTCTTACAGTCTTCCTTGGAAAGCCTCTTCTCCATCACCGCGTTCACAACATCGTCTGGAACGAGTTTACCGCTTGAAACATAGCTGGAAATACTGTTTCCAAGTTCACTACCGCTTTTAATCTCTTCTCTAAATATGTCTCCTGTAGAGATGTGTGGTATCCCTAGCCTCGATGCCAGCCTAGATGAGTATGTCCCCTTCCCAGAACCCGGTGGACCGAGTATAACGATCTTCATTTTCCAGACTCCTGCTTAGCTTTAATCACCCACTTTACCTTCCTCGGATTCCTGCCTAGCTTAAAGTTCTTGAAGCATTTCGAGCTACAGAACCTGAATATGCTCCCGTCTTTCTTAACGTATATTATGCCCTCTCCGCTGGGGAAGGTCTCGTTGCAGAAGCTACATTGGAAGAATGTTGGCGTGGCTCATCACCCTGAGAATCTTCTAGCTTCTCTTTCAGTCTCCCTTAGCATGAGTATGTCTCCAACTCTAACGGGACCACGAACGTTCCTAAGTATCACTCTACCCCTGTCTCTGCCTGCCAGTATCCTTACTCTAACCTGGGTAACCTCACCAGAAGCCCCTGACCTAGCCACTAGTTCGACGACTTCCGCTGGAGTAGCTTCTTCGCTCAAGATGAGCCTCCACCCGATGATCGCAGAGCCTCTATCTTCTTAACAACGCTTTCAAGCATTGAGGAGGCTTCACCAGGGTCGATTATCGCTACCGCTGCGGCAGATACATTCGCCAACCCAGCGGCTTCGCCCAATTGCTTCTTATCCGGTACGACAATATAGGGGATCTTCCTATCCCTACTTAGTAAAGGTATGTGCAAGACTATCTCTACCGGATCCGTATTGTCAGCTATATAGGCAAGTTTCGCAATACCTCTTTCAAGAGCTTTCGTGGTTTCATTGGTGCCCCTTTTCACCTTACCCGTCTTGGCTGCCAGCCTAAGGAGCTCTAGAGCCTCTTCCACCAGCTCCTTAGTAGGCTCGTAATCGGCCGTTGTAATCCTAGCCATTTTCGTTTAAGCACCTCTACCCGCTCCAAACCGGTAGAGAGGGGGTATAAAAACTTACTTGGGAGGCTAAGGGTGGGAGAAAATCAGCTCAACCGCGTCTGTAGATGTTTTCTCCACCATGCAGAAACCGAATCTTACTAGCTGGATCATCTTCCCTGGGGAGAGCCTTGTCAAGTGGGATTCTCCAAAGCCCTCGACGTAGCTTGCATCAGGCATTAACACGCGTGTTTTAACAGCATCATTCAGCATGACCCATTGTATTAATTTCACGCCAGCCGATTTTTCAGGAACCTCCACACCTTTGAAGAATGCTGTTAACGATTTTGCTTCAGGATCGACTTTTTCAATCTCTACGTTGAATAGCGAGATTAGTCTAATTCTCGAACCTGGTTTAAGGCTTATTACGTCTTCCGCTGGGACGAGTAACTCAACTCTTCCCTGGGTAGGGTCGATAACGATTGTTCTGAAACCAAGCTCAGGCCTACTCGGGTGACGGTATAGTCTTGCTTCAATCCTTCCAGGGGTATTTTCAACAACAAGCCTGAAAGGATCTTTAACGAAGTAGTAGCGCTCCGAATCGTAGTCTACAACCTCCCTATTGTAAGCGTAGAGGTTTTCCCATTTGACCATTGCCTCGGTTATGTTAAGCCCCATGTCGAGTATTACCCTTCTTATAACCTCCGGCCTGAAGCCTCTCCTCCTTAAGGACCTTAATGTGCCGAGCCTGGGATCGTCTAAGCTCTTGTAAAGACCCTGCATCCAGCCTTTCATTATCTTAGACTTGCTCAAGACGCTCTTCTCTAAGCCTACTCTCCCTATGTGTATTGAAACTGGTTGTGGAGCATTCAAATACTGGAAGACATATGACTGGCGGACCTCGTTAGTCATGTGTTCTTTCCCCCTTATTACGTGTGAGACCTGCATTTCATAATCGTCTATTGCGCAAGACCAGTTGTAGAGAGGCCAGACTCTAAACCCCTTTACCCTAGGGTGCTCGGCCAAGTCTATTCTTAAAGCAGGCCAGTCCCTTACTGCGGGATTGGGATGCTGCATATCCGTCTTAACTCTTACAACAGCCTCACCTGGATTAAGACCTCCGTTCAACATCTTGTCCCAGAGGCTTAGGCTTACGGAAGGATCCTGTTCTCTATGTGGACATGGCTTGCCCTCACGTTCGAAAACTCTGAATTCCTCAGGCTTGCAGAGACATACGTATGCAAAGCCTTTCTCCAAAAAACTTTCAGCATGCTCGTAGTATATGGGGAGTCTGTCAGATTGGTAATGTATCTCATCCGGCTCTATTCCCAGCCATTTCAAATCCTCAACTACCCATTCGTAAGCATCCTTCAATGGTGGTTTGACAGACGGAGAAGTATCTTCAAACCTCAGTATGAATTTTCCATTCATCTTCTTAGCGTAATAGTCGCAGAGTACAGCTGGCCTAGCGTTCCCAAGGGTCAAAGGCCCGTCTGGATTTGGCGCGAACCTCAAAACAACCTTAGCAAACCCTTCTGCTCTAGGAAGAGGAGGAAGTTCTTGTTTAACAACTTTTTCAACTCTTTGAATGCCGCCGAGTTTCTTTAGCAAATCGGTCTGTTCGCTCAGAGACATCTTGTTAACCCTCTCAGTTATCTCTCGAACTATTGGAATAATTTCTTTAACACGAGTCCTCAAGCCAGGATTTGTGCCGAGTAGTTTTCCAAGAACTGCCTCAGGCTTAGCAACTCCGTTGAAGGAGACTGCGTTTTCTAAAGCAATCCTCTCTATAAGGCTCTTAACATCATCAAGACTCATGGGAAAGCCTCCTTCCATCGAGAAGCTTATTGAGCAACCCCCTCTGCTCCAACCATTCCATGGTCTTACCCCTCACTACAATGGGCACTTTACTAAGTTCATCCAGGTTCCTTGCACCCGTGAGGAACATAGCGAACCTGAGTGCGAGTTCGAATGATTTTACTAGCCTACGAGCCTCCTCAACACCGCCTTTTGAAAAAGCTTTCAAGAAGGGCAGGGCCATGCCAGTACAGTCAGCACCTAATGCAATTGCTTTCGCAGCATCGATCCCAGTCCTTATTCCGCCACTAGCAATTACCCTGAGCCCCGTACATGTTTTAGCTTCAACTATGCTTACAGCCGTTGGAACACCCCAATCCCAAAAGGCTTCGCCCAGTAATCTCGCCTTATCAGCACCCTTCTTTTTAGCACGGTAATATTCAACGGCATACCAACTTGTACCGCCCACGCCAGCAGTATCTATCCATTTAACACCCCACGATTCTATGATTCTAGCCGCTTCTCCGCTGAAGCCTGCTCCAGTCTCCTTTAAGCATAGTTTTTCCCCAAGCCTTTTAGAGAGTTCAGCAATATATTTCCCGTATCCCTTAAAACAAGTCTCCCCCTCTGGCATGACAAGTTCTTGAAGCTTATTGAAATGTATGGCCAAAGAATCTGCATCAACAACTTGCATAGCCCTTAAAGCATAGTCTAAACCATGTCTAGCAACCTGGACTGCACCGATGTTGGAAATCACAAGGGTATTTGGAGCCCTCTCTCTAACTATAGAGTAGGTATCGATTAATCTTGGATTTTCCAAGGCTGCTCTAACGCTTCCGACACCTATTCCTATGCCTTCTGATTCAGCTACTTCTGCAAGACCCATGTTTATTCTCTTGGCTTCTGGAGTACCCCCGGTGAGGGCCTCTATTATCAGGGGTAGTCTAAGCCTCTTACCCATTACTACGGCACTAGTATCCACCTCCTCTAGATCTATCTCGCATACAGCATTGTGAATAAGCTCTACATCTTCAAGCCCCGTGCTAATTCTTGAAGAGACTTTTTCAGTAAGAGCTATGCGAATATGCTCCGCCTTCCTATCTTCTATAGTCACAACTCATATTCCGTCACTAGCGTTTTTAAACTCTTGTTAACTTTCAACGAGTCTGAGAACATGTTTCAGCGTTTTCAGTCCAGCTCTTCCAGGCGGACCCCAGTCTCAACAGTTTTAAGAACCCTCGATTTAACGTTAATACTCTTCAGGGCCTCTTCAACTTGGCTAAGGGACTTCTCATCAACCAAGATTAAAACGCATCCTCCTCCACCGGCGCCCGTGAGCTTCGCGCCGTAGGCTCCTGAAGATATGCTTGTCCAAACTATCGAATCAAGCCTACTATTAGAAACGCCTAGTAGTGAAAGCAGGAGATGGTTGAGGGTCATAAGCTTTCCTGCTTCAATCATGTCGCTCTGCAATACTCTGCTAATCTTCACCGTAATATCGCTTATAGACCTCATCGTTATATTGAACAAGTCGGGTTCTTTCTCCTTAAGGGAAGCAACTTTTAACACCATTTCCCTAGTATTACGCTCCATACCAGAATCGGCGAGTAGGAATATGCCACTCCCGGCCTCAAGTTTTTCAAAACCCTTGTCCTTAACGAAGAGTATTAAGCCTCCTTTAATTGCCGCAATCACGTCGACTCCACTGGGGTTAGCATGAGCAACCCTTTCCCCCTCCATCGCAAGCTTGAAAACCTTTTCTTCGGGGGGGTCATCATACACTATTTTCAATAGGGCATATGCGAGAGCTACCGATATCGAAGCTGATGAACCCATGCCGGATGCTGGGGGTATGTCAGAACTCACACGGACCTTAAGCTTCCCCCTGAAAGATTCAGACTCATTGAAGACGTTGATTATTTTAGCGAGAGGTTTCAATGCCGATGGGCCGGATAATGCTCCACCAATCACCTTGCCGATTCCGTATTTTTCAGAGCATATTTCGTGAGGACCGAATTCATCAATCGTCTCCACGATAACCCTAGAGTAAACGTCTACAGCAGCGACTAGTGCTGGATAACCGTATACAACTGAGTGCTCCCCTGAGATGATAACTTTCGCAGGGGCTTTGCAAGATATTCGCAAGTCCCGTCACTTGTAAAATGCTATGGACGCGTATCCGACTACCCCGCCGTAATCCCCCGATATTTCCCCACTATGATAGTATTTCAATAGGGATGCTTTTGAACAACCCATTTCCTTCATGCATGAAACCAATGCAACCACTGGTCCAAGGCCGCAGAGCGATTCGTAAGACGAGGCTATTGAATGCACTCGCTTCTCGTCAAGCGATTCTATAGCCCTTATTGTCGCCATATCTTTCTCTTCAGCCTCGCTTGCAGGGACATAATGGCTCATATCCGAGCTTGCAATGACTAAGGATTTCCTATTCTCCAATGCTTTTGCTAGGGCCTTGCCAAGTTCCACGTTCCTCTTCAATTCGAAGTCGTGTATTATTATTGGAACCAGCTTGAATGAGCCTCCGTATATCAACTGTAAGAATGGAAGCTGCAGTTCAATAGAGTGTTCAAAAGAATGTGCGTAGGGGTTGTCCTCGACGAAAGGCGCATAGCTGAGGAGTAGGCTCGCCACCTGCTTATCAATCTCAACATCGCCTAGTGGAGTCCTCCAGGACCCCTCGCTCATCGTAGCAAATCCTATTGAAGCCATGTGGTGGTCAGGCCCCATGATAACTACTATATCTCTCGGGCCGTGCTTTGCAGCTTCACCATAAGCCCAGGTTGCAGCCATACCGGAGTACACGTAGCCAGCGTGTGGGACCATGAGCCCTATGAGGCTCGGGTTGTACTCGCCTAATTCGGGTTTCTTCCCGAATCCAAGCCTACCTTTGAAAAGAGATTCGAGTTGCTCTAACAAGCCCTCTTTAGTGCCTTCATACCAGCTTCCCGCGTAGGCTGGCTTCCTAACTCTGACCATTCTCTAAACCGTCTCCTCAATCTCCTCAAGCTTTGTTTCAAAAGCATGAAAGTTCTCGCTAAGGCTTTCAGTAGGTGAGATTACTCCTCTATTCCTAAGTACTTCCCTCGTCAAAAGCCAGTATACTAGGGCTAGGGAGCTACGTCCCTTGTTATTAGCAGGTATTATGAGGTCTATGAAGGAGCATGAGTCATCGGTATCGCATATTCCTATTACTGGTATTCCTATTAGAGTCGCTTCCCTAATTGCCTTTTCATCAACCTTAGGGTCTGAGATTATCAGTATCTTAGGAGAAATATAGCCGTCATACTTCGGATTCGAGAATATCCCCGGCGGGAACCTTTCGACAATCGGTTTAAAGCCTGTGTATTCACACATTTTCAAAACAGGGGTCTTACCGTAGTCCTTACCAGATACTGCAACTACTTCGCCCGGCTCGTATCTCGCCAGGGCCTTGCCTGCGACCCTTATCTTCTCATCAGTCTGGGATATTTCGATGAGGTTAAGGCCGTCTGGTCTTGTAAACCTGACGAAGCGTCTCATACAGGTAGTGCAGACTTTAGTGCCTATGTGAACACCCGCAGCAATATACTCCGTCCTAAGGACGAGCAGTCCTTCTCCACTTTTTCCAGCTGTACTCATCTTCTATACTCCTCCCCAAGCGATACTCCTCCGGAGTAAGACAGGAGTTCGTCGATATAGTCAACGTGGGAGATAAATATTCTCCTACAGCATATTCTAGTAATATTCATGGAATCCAATACTTTCTTTGGATCCTCTCCTGAAGAAACCCTCCTACGATACTCCTCCCAGAGATGCCCTATAACCTTGCCGCACGTGAAACATCTTATTGGAAACATCATATCCTAACCACCTACCTGTAGCTCTTTTGGAATCTTCTCCTGGCACCTATTCCGCCGAATTTCTTAGGCTCCTTCCTACGCGGGTCTCCCGATAGCAAGTGTCTGTCGAATTCTTTGAAAAGGTTCCTAATGCTGGCACTCCTAGTCCAGCTTGTTATCGCCCTCGCCAGAGCCTGCATAACTGCCCTAGCTTGAGAAGCATGACCCCCACCCTTTACATTAATTTCGATATCAACATCTTTAAACTGCTCCGGCGCCAGCGTGACCGGTGTTAGGGCGAGCATTCTGTAAGGGTTGTAAAGCCAGTTCTCAGCTGGGAAGCCGTTTATCGTTATCCTACCCGATCCGGGTTTTACCACAGCTCTTGCGACAGACGTCTTTACGGAACCGGTTATTATAAGTGGCATCTTCCTAGGAGCAGGCATTTCTAACCAGCCTCCGGAACCTTGAAAATATCTTTAAGCTCTGAGAGCATGAAAGACCTTCTCCCGAGCCTACTGGCATCCGCCTCTTCGAATCTCACCGGCTGACCTTTCAGATTACCGGGGTTTCCGATGTAAACCCTCAGCCTCCTGAAAGCATCCATACCCTTCTTCTTATCCATTGGAAGCATCCCCCTTATGACCCTCCTAACGTACGTAGCTGGATTCCTCGGGTGGATTGGAGTATGCTTAGGGTTCCTCACGCTTTTTATTTCTAAGAATTTAACATACTCCCTGATGAAACTATGCTTATCCCCAGATATTCTCACCTTTTCAACATTAACCACATGAACCCTATAACCCTCCAGTAGCTTCTTAGCTATGATAGAGCACATTCTGCCGAGTATTTGGTTTGTTGCGTCAACTACTAGAGTCTTCTCAGACAATTATCTTCACCCCAGAGCCCTTCGGCTCAATCTTTGTGAACTCGTCTATCCTCATTATGGTGCACCCCGCAGCTTTAAGCTTGTTCAAGGCTGCGGAGGAGAACGAGAGGGCAGCGATAGTCACATTATGCTTTATGTTCCCCCCGCCCAAGACCTTCCCGGGCACGACTACCCTATCACCCGGTTTCGTTAAACGAGCTATCTTGCCAATGTTTACCTCAACCCTCCTACTCCTAGGCCTTGAAAGTATCTCTTCCACTCTCTTCCAGAACCTGGATTCTTTAGCTGAGTTCTCCACCGCCAGCAACACCCTTCTCGCCACCTTGCTCCTCAACTCCAGGGAGCGTGACAGAATCCATAAGCGTTTTAAACTTATCTCTCAGTATTCTAACGGCCTGTTTAAGGATCTCCAGGGCGGGTAGGGAGCCTGTAGATTCTAGTTTGAAAATGAAGACATCCGGCTGATCTGTAAAGCTGTAGGTCGCAAGTGACGCAGGCTGCCACTTGGCATGCATCCTCCCCCTCCCCATTCTTGCTATAGCCTCTAATCTAAGCCTGCTCTTCGGGGGGATCTTGGTTATGGGGATGTTACCGTATACGGGGTATACTTCAGAATCCTTACAGACAAGGTCCTTAGAATAGACTGTAAGAGGCTCTTCCCCGGCTGAAACATCTAGGCTAAGCGTTGTGAAACATCTTTCCCCAGAGCCCCCGGCGCATTCCGGGGAATCCATTGGGAGGTACTTGCCTATTGGAGTCTTCAAGGGTATTAGGCCGAGCCTGTGAGAAAGTATCTCATCGAACATCGGACCAGGGTTCTCAAATATGAATACTTCATGTATCGCGAGTATAGGAACTTCCTCCAGTATTGCTCTCCTTATCGCATTAACCATAGCCTCTGAACATCCGCTTATCTTAGCTTCCAGGTACTCTTCGCTCAGCTTCAGTATCTCAACTTTCAACTTAGCTGAGAATCCTCCGGTAAAGTATTTAAGGGTTAGCGAGGTGGAGAACGCTTATTAACCTCCCCGATAATAGAGCTATGCGTGAGCACAGAGCCCGAGAAATACGCTGTTGTAAGAATATACTCCTCCAGTAACAATACTATAGTCCACGCTACTGATCCAAGTGGAGCCTATACCTTAGCGGTCTCCGCGGCGGGTCAACATGTTAAAGCAGATAGGCTAGGTGGCAGTCCATACGGCGCCATGATGGCAGCAACTGCAGTAGCAGAGGCTTTGAAAAAACAAGGTATTGAAATCATTAAGATAAGAGTTAGGGCTCCAGGCGGGATCAAGTCAAGGACACCGGGGCAAGGTGCTCAGGCGGCAATAAGGGCATTGACCAGGGCCAAGCTTAGGATAATATCTATCGAAGATGTGACTCCCATTCCAACCGATGGAACCAGGAAGCCCGGCGGTAGGAGAGGAAGAAGATTCTAAGCCGCTTTTGTTTCTTCAACAGTGCGTAGTCTTATCAGGGGTTCCTCATCTTTCTTAACGAAGTAACCAGGAGACCTCACAACTTGGTCGCCGATCATTATTTTCCCATGGACTATCGCTTGCCTAGCTGCATGGATCGATTTAGCCAAACCCTTCCTGTAAACGATTGTTTGAAGCCTCCTTTCTAAAATGTTGGAAAGGTTTAGGGAGAGAACATCATCCAGCTTCGCGTCTTTTTCAACAAGGCCAAGCCTATGGAGCCTTGCTATGAGTTCAGACTCTCTCTTAATCCTCTCCTCACCAGTTAGGCTCAGGTACGAGCGTGCAGATGCTCTTATACCCCTCAGGAATGATGCAGCTCTCCAAAGCTCCCTCTTGTTTCTCAAACCGTATTCTCCAACCAGTATTAACTCCTCAGCCAGCCTCTCCCTAACCCAGGGATGCTTAGGGTGGAGGATTTTACTCCTTATCCTACGCGGGTCCCCCATTTCTCAATCACTTGCCTCCAGTTTTAGCAGCACTCCTCGTAAAGCCAACCGGCGGGCCCGTCCTACCGGTCGTCCTAGTCTTCTGACCTCTTACTTTCAAACCTAGCGAATGCCTAACACCCTTCCAGCACTTCATCTTAATCATCCTTTCGATATCCATTTTCTGAGTTAACTCGAGCTCTGAAGTTATCAAGTGTTTATCCTCACCCGTTACGAGGTCTTTCCTCCTATTGAACATCCATACCGGGATATTCAAAGACTTCGGATTGTTTAAAGCAGCCTCTATCTTGGCAACCTCCTCCTCAGTCAAGTACCCCAGCCTAGTATCCATCGGTATGTTAAGGGCTATGCACAACGCCCTAGCAAAAGACCATCCTACTCCTTTAATCATTGATAGACCGTCCAATACCTTCCTCTTACCATCGCAGTCCGTACCTGCTATCCTAACTATCTCCCTGAACTCCCTGCTGCTCATCCGGTAGGCCTCAGAAACCTAAGAGGAGAGGTTATAAATATTATTATCCCTAGCTTGAACCCCTACCGTTAAAAAGCGTATACAATTATTTTTCCAACACGCTGGGGAGGGGATTTGAACCCCTACGGCGCGTAAGCGCCACAAGCTTACTGAAAACAGGTTCTCCAGGCTTGCGCCTTAGCCAGGTTCGGCCACCCCAGCCCGGTTTATTTTCAATTACCTAATGTTCTTAAAAGTTTTTTCCCATGCTCATTATTGAACCGACTGCAACATTAGCGCTATCTTCGGGCAATATCTATCTCCGTCAAACCAATTTTAAGTTTCGAATAAACACGTTTCAACAGCATGTTCTTACGCTTTTTAAAACTTTTAAAGAAAAACGGCAGGTTTGCTGAAAATGCAAATTATTCATGATCCTCTGAGGATGAAGTCATGCCGCAAATACGACTGTCTTAAACTCTTAAACTCGGATTTATACGCCGGGTGTCACCTTCCCAAGAGAGAGTATCGTCTTAAAAGTTTTAAAAACGAGACTATAATAAAGCCTTTCTCAACCCCAAGTTTTTGGATATAGATTCCTGTCCATGACGACTCTTTCAACCGTTGCAACTATTCCGCTTTTAGCATGAATGACCTCATCAGAATCCATTGTTAAAACTCCGAAGCCTACACACTCTCCCTTCAGAGTCTTTATACATACAGTGTCGCCCTTGGCAAGAGGATGATCTATTTTAGAAACACCTTTTGCTGCAAGTGGTGCACCGTGCGCCACTGCAGCCACAGCACTATCCTTGATGTATATCGAGGGAAAGCCTTTTAGGGCCTCTTCTACAGGCCTGACCACCCTTCTTAGAAGCTTGTCGTCACCTTCCCTAGAGTATAAATACCACGCAGCGTACAGCTCGAGTAGTGTAGATGAAGAATCTTCATTAAGGAATCCATCTCTCGTCCTTCTCAATTCAACCATGTGAGCACCCACACCCACTAAGAGCCCCAGGTCGTGGAGAAGCTTTCTTATGTAAGTACCCGGCTCCGTAACTACTCTGAATACGAATCTCCTTTCGACAATGTCCTCTATCGTAAACCTGAGTATAGTCCTCCTTCTTAAAGCCCTCTTTACAGAAGATTTAACCGGAGGCCTTTGATATATTACTCCGGTTAGTTTCTCAACCCATTTTCTCAAATCCTTCTCTTCGAACTCGCCATGCATCTCGCAGACTCCCACGTACTCCTTGCTCATCATATGCAAATACTCAACAGCCTTCGTAGCGTCGTTAAGGCAAATAGGTAACACACCGGAAACGCCGGGATCTCCCCATTTCTTCAAGGGTCCCGGCGTGGCCGGCCTTCTCTACTCCAAGTATCTTCTTCACAGTCGACGATACGTCATGGCTCGACGGCCCAGGAGGCTTATCAAGATTTATAATGCCTAGTTTGAGAAGCCTTTCTACACTCCTCTTCTCAGGATACTCTCCGTAATTCGGGTCTGTCTCATACTCCTCCTTTACAATGGTCCTGAATTTAAGAACGTCAACGAGGTTTCTCAATCCTAACCAGCTCCACCATAAACTCTTTCAAGCCGCTTTTCTCTATAGCTGATAGCACAGTCTCGTCTTTAGCGTTTGCCCTTATCCTAATAGTCTCGTTAAGCGGGTAAAGGTGTATGATGTTCTTCTTACCCCTCTTGACCCCGTTCAGCTCCTTTGGGCCTGTTATAAGCACGTTAGAATCGTCGACAAGCCCTACTATTACGCATTTCTTACCCTTATCTCTACCCCTCGTTATCACGCATATTCTCCCTGGACGTAAAACGTCCCTAGGCATTCTTCACCACCCACTTCTCTTCCAGATAAGCTGAGACAGCTGTCTTAAGTATTCTACTCACGGAATCCTGGGATAAAAACCCTGTGTCTAAAACCATATCGTAGAAGCCTAAATCCTCTATGTTAAACCCGTAATATTCCATGAATCTCTTTTTCTCAGAATTCTCCCTGGCTATCGTCTCGGAGATAACCTCTTCTAAAGGCCTGTTTTCCCTGGAGGCGATTCTCTTACACCTGATTTCAAAAGGAGCTTTTAAGAATATTTTGAACGATTCAACATCCCTGGCGAACCATCCTGCCAGTAGGCTATCTAAAACGACGCCGCCCGATTCAAGCAGTGAGAGAGTCAAGCTATCTATCTCCCTGTCGAACTCGGGAGTCTTCATACATATTTCCGACAATTGGGCAATGGTAAGACCTCTCTCGCTGGCTATCTTCCTGAAGAGCATACCCGTCGAAACATATTCCAAGTTGAATTCCTCGGCTAGGGGTTTGGCATAGGTAGACTTGCCTACGCCGTGCATACCTGTCAGAATTATTATTGGCCTATTCGGACGTTTCAACCTCGACATTATAGAGAAACCCCCAAAATCTTTCTGAAAAGCAGCATGAAGAAAAACATGCATATCCAGCACCATGCTGCCAGCGGTACTGGAATTGCCCCTCCCTCTCGAGAAATAGACGCTGAAAAGTAGCCTGCTATTTCGCCAAGAGGTATGAAATAGCTCATAGCTGAAAAGACTATGAAAGGCAGCATGTTAAGCATCATCATTTTCCATTGGAATGAAGAGATTTCCCTTTCAATTTGAGACATGTAGAGCTTCTGCTTATCCAGCTTCTTAAGAAGCTTATGGTCTTTAAGCCTTTGCGCGGCCTCGCGCTGCATTCTAAACGCCTTTAAAGCTGCCGATTTCTCTTTAACCTTCTCCGGGTGGAGTAAGAGCTTTATGGCTAAGACGGTTGTTAACGAGGAGAGTAGGGAAATAGCGGTTACAATCATCATGTTAGATAGTGACATACTATCCATCCGTTTTAGAAAGGGTGGATAAAATGTTTTCCAGAGGTTAGCCTCCTAAGAACTTAGCCAATTCTGGATGAGTCTCCAGAGTCTCCGTAAGGATGAGCTGGTAGTATTGCTGCACTATGTCCACTGCCAACAACACCCCCATGCCGCCACCTATCACCCCCAAGACGTCCCCTATGCCAGCAATCAAGCCTATTAACATGCCGCCGATAAAGGCCACCGTGTTTATGTATGGAGCTATCCTGCTTTCTATAACGCTCGGTGTAGACCTAAAGCCCCTTAGGAAAACATCCGACTCCACTAGCTGCGTTGAGATAGAACGGGCATCCATGCCAGAGACTGAAAGCCAGACCATGGAGAGCCCCAGGCTGAACAGTGTGAGTATTAATACGTATCCTATTGCGTGCAACGGCTCTTCTGCAGCACGTATAATACCCCTAGGTGCCGAAACAAGTTTAGCCAGGCCTGAAACAGGGACATAGGTATTGTTAACAACCTGCACCCTCCCTATTATGTCTCCTAAGGGTGTTTCAGCAAGCGGCGTATTGCTTAGGAAAGTCGCGATCATTACTATGTTGGTGAATATTGCCGCAGTAAGTATCACGGGAATGTTTGAAACATAAAGCAGCTTGATTGGAAGGCCTCTGGTAAAGCCTCTGAAACGCCCATGAGAAATCGGGATATTTATGCTAACGCTCTCCAAGTATACCAATGCCAATATGAAGATTATAGTGAGAATAAGCTGGAAAAGCGTTGGGACAGTGGGCGCGCCACGGTAGAAGAAGCCGGTGAGAGGATTGCTCAACGTGAATATTTTTTGGAATAGGAATATTATCACGCCCCACATATAGCCGTCTGGCGCGTGCGCCAACGGGCTTAAACATTCCAACCATATCTCTTTAGCAACCCCTGCCAGTATGAATAGGCTTATTCCGCTCCCGAGGCCCCAACCCTTCTGGAGGATCTCATCCATCATTAGCAGTAACAGGGAAGATAGGAAGAGCTGTATCGTCGCTATCAACCTAGCCTTCAAGTTTTCCTCTATCAGTGCTCCACTGAAAACAGTTGAAACGGCTGAGAAGAGGATAATAGCTATAGTGAACAGTTTCGTCGCAACTTGCAACATCCTCCTATCATACTCTGAGCCCGGGTCGAACCTTATCAGCCCGGAGCCTGCAAGAAGCTGCACAAGCAGGCTACCGGTGACTATTGGGCCTATGCCGAGGTGGAGGAGAGAACCCTGTTGCCCCCCTATTATTATCCTCATCGCAGCCCAGGGGTCAGCACCCTGCTCCCTGGCTATTCCGTATAGGGGAATATAGCCCATGATTAAGTATAGCACTAATACAAGGCCAGTCCAAACCAGCCTAGTTGTAAAACCGACTTTTCTAGTAGGCGCCTCTATCTGGAATACGTAGGGCTCGATCTTCTCCATCGCCTCGAGGAAGCCCATTAAGCTTCACCCGGCTTAACTATCCTTCCTCCAGCAGCCTCAATCTTCAAACGTGCTTTCTCACTACACTGTGCAACTTTGACGACGTAGGGTGATGAAACCTCACCCGAGCCCAGGAGCTTAGAATATCCATATGCATTAAGGTCTATGAGCATATCTCCCTCCGGTGTTCTAACGCCTATTTTACTATAAAGCTCATCTAATTCGCCGACGTTTACCTCCTTACCCACGACCATGGGGACTTTTCTGACAAAGCCCTTATCCTTCTCCTCCTTGTAGAAGCTTAGAAACTTGTGGCCCATGCTCCCCGCCCTTCCAACGCCTCCCCTAGAACCGGACTTCCTGTGTTGTCCAACCTGTCCCCAACCGTGAGTCCGGCTTCCACGTAGCTTCCTTGTTTTCCTCAGCCTAGTTGGCAATTCTCGACACCTGGAGAAAACGGAGTTTTTAAACGTTCTGTATTATCAGATCATCCTCTTCAATATTGTGTTTATCCTCTCACCCCAGTCTCCGAGGATACCTCCTTTCTTAACAGGCTTCTTAACGCTCCTTTTGAACCCTCCCTTTGGAGGAGTTAGCCTAAAAACAGGCTTAACCGGCTTGAGTGCTTGGCTTGGAGAATCGCTCATCCACACCGCCTCCACAAGCTCGTCTAACGACTTGTAACGTGTGAATTTTGCAATGTTTTCATCGCTTAAACGCCTGTTCCCAGGTAGCCTACCTCTTTTCAACAAGAGTAGTCGAAGAGTATTCTTATCTATCCTGCCCCACATCAAGTAGTCCTTAGCCTTCTTCAACATCCCCTCTATTGACGGGGTTAGTCTAACAAGCGTCGACGAGTTGACTCTCAATAGCCTCAGCTTACTGAGAGTAGTTGCCACTTCCCTGGTTACATTTACCGTACCCCTCACTCTCACTACGGCGATTAGTGGAGAATTTTCCTTAGAATCCAGCTTTACTCGCCTCCGTCATCAAGAAGTTTGTTATAAACAGCCTTTTCAATGCAAAGTATGTAGCTGCGATGAAGGAATGGCTTGTAGAAGTTGAACCCTTTGTCTTAGACCAAACATCCCGGATGCCGGCGAGTCTTAAGAGCGGTTTAATAGCATCACCGACTACGAGGCCGAGGCCCTTGGGACCCGGATAGAGCATGACAGTTACGCTCCCCGTCTTCCCGATAGTTTTTGCTGGAATAGAATGCGGCTCTCCACATTTACACTCCCAGGATCCGCATCCCCGTGGCACTGGAATCATGTTGAGCCTGGCTCTTCTAGCAGCTTTTTCTATCGCATCCCTAACCTGTTTGGCTTTTGCAGAGCCTATTCCAACATGCCCGTCTTCATCGCCGACTACGACGAGTGCTCTGAAACGTGTTTTCTCCCCGGCATCGCTCTGCTTTTGGACTGGACTCACTGAAATGACTTCCTCCCTTATTTTCCGGAGCAAAAGGTCGACTGCCTCTGGCTCTCTTATCTTAAGACCCATGTTGAAAACTTCTTCTAGCGTAGAAACCCTGCCTTCTTTTATCATTCGAATAAGCGGAGTTTCTACGATAGCTTCTTGAATTACTTCAGATTCTTCAGAATCGTCTTCAGCCATGTTCAACAGCCTCCCTTATTCTATTCTTAACTTCTTCGAATATCCTAGGCATATCCTCAACCTTCAAGCCTTCTTTCACGTATCTAGAGAAGCCCCTACCTCCGGAAGCCTTAAAATAGTTAACTATATGCTCGCCGAGTATCCTACTCTTATCCGGGAGCATTTCCTCGCTAACTCTCACTTTGAAACCTGCATCTAATAGACCACTGCAGGCAGCGTATATCCTACCCCCCCTAACAGGCTTATGCAAGCCGACATCTAGAATACCCTCTGAAACACCATTCTTCAAACACCTTAAGCCGGCTAGGTAAGCCGTCAGGTATGTGGCAGGGGTATTGTTAAAACTGAAAGGCCAGCCGAATTTTCTCAGTTCTTGCGAGAAGGCTGAAGCCAGAGTCATGTCTCCAATGGGCTTGCTAGAAACTATCAATACTCTAACATGCTTGTTTGAAATCCTCACAACCACTCTCGGCAAGCCTGATTTGAGCAGTTTAGTCCTAAGGTAATAGTCTGTAAGGCCCTCCCGCCGTCTTCTGAACTTGACCTTGTAAGACGCGGTTTTTGCCATTAAGCAGCCTCACCCCTTTCTTTTAATGATAGAACGTAGTTCATCAAGGCCCTTTTACTTGCGAATGCGCCTCCCTTAACCATTAGGTATAGCCGCCTGTATACTCTCCTGGATATAATCTTCTTGTCACGTAGCTCCCTCAGAAGCTTCCTCTGCGCCCTAACCTTTTCAACCCATGTGACAGATATTCTAGCGCCCTTCGCCCCCTTCTTGCTTCCCGGACCCCTCCTACCGCTCTTAGCCCTGACCCTACCCCTACTCGGCGTAGAAGCCGGTCTTTTCCTAATCACGCCACTTTTAATTAGCCTCCTTACGTCAGCCCTTGTTACAGCATTCTCAACCTCTTCAAGCCTCTCTGGATCTATCCATATTCTCGACTCTCCTACTTTGAGAATGTCGGCGGCAAGCCTCCTGACTGTTTTCACACCCAATTCGCTAAGCCTCCTCCGTCTTAACAGTCTTAGCCTCGTAATTAGCTATAACGAATCCTTTTGCCAATGCTTCTTTCGCAAGAGCCTCCCTCAGCCTCCTACCTAGTCTTGAAGAAAAGATCAGAATCTTCCCCTCTGGCGAGCCTGCTTCCTCAAGGTCTCGTCTACAGGAAATTAAGACAGGCTTCAAGCCGGAAGAATGGAGCCCCCTAGTCCTCTTCGGAGAGCCGTATCCTACTTTAACCACCTTAGGCCACCCCTTGACTCTGAGTCGCATCTTACTGTCCTTACCCCTCGGCCTACGCCAGCTCTCATCCAGCCTCACGTATCTCCAACTCTCCTGCCTTACGAATTCAGGCTTATTCTCTTTGTGCCTCCTCCTCAATGCAAGTAGCTTTTTAGCCTCAGTGCTCAACCCTACCGCCTCCATAACCCTTTCTCAACAACGTATATCCCATCTATGTAAATCCTTGGATCCTTATCCTTAATCTTCGTCGCTAATTCAAACATTGCAGCCACTTGAGTAACCTCATTCTTATCTAAGCCAGTGACGATTATGTCTTGTCCAGAAACGTTAATGTCAACGTTTTTAAAAGGAACCTTAAAGCATCTAGGCGATTTCTCACCCATAAAGTTGTGTATAGAAACCATGTTATGAGACTTATCGTATTTAACGGTCACTGGGAAATGGGAATAGACTATCTTCAGCTTAACCATGTAGCCATGAACGACTCCTTCCATCATGTTTCTGACAAGCTTGGCGACTGTTCCAACCAGGGCTTTAAACTTCTTGCCCTTCTTGGTTGAGATTATTCTAAGCGTATTACCTTCGAGTGTCAGTTTTAAACCAGTATGTGAGAAGTCTTTAGATAATTTCCCAAGGGGGCCTTCGACGATAACGGTAGAACCGTTTAAGCCAATGTTCACTCCCTCAAGCGCTTCAACGTTTTCACTATAGACAACTTCCATCATGCTAATAGACATATGCGATCAACCTCCCCCCGATTTTCTTATTCTTAGCTTCCACATGCGTCATTAATCCCTGTGGAGTAGATATAATCAGTAGCCCGATATTGTAAGCGGGGAGAAACATCTTCTCAAATTTCTCGATATCTCGATATGATGTTGGAAACCTTGGTTTAATTGCTCTACATTTGTTTATCCTTCCTATTAATTGTACTCTAAAAAAGCCTGATTTACCGTCGTCAACGAATTCGAATTCACCAATATAGCCGTGTTGTTGCAGTATTTTAAGAACATGTCCTATAAGGTTTGAGGCTGGTGAAATTATACACTCTTTCTTCCTCCTAAGATCGCAGTTTTGAAGCGTCGTCAACGCATTTGCAAGAGGGTCGTTGAGAGTCAAAGTTAACACCTCAGCTATACTTCCTGAATCCGAGTAGTGGGGCGACTTCTCTAAAACAGTGCCTACAATAGTTCAAGCCATACTGTCTTATTATCGGACCGTAAGAGCCGCATCTAATACAGGGTCTAGAACCCTTTCCGAATGTCCTCTTCTTTGGCATTTGGCGAGCCATGTTAAACAACCTCCACTCCAAACTTTCCCCTTATGAAGTTTATTGCCTCTTCCTTCGTAATTCTGTGAGATGGACCAACCTTGTTTCTACGACGCCTCCTGTACATGATGCGAAAACCGGGTCTGTAGAGTTTTACACAAATATCCATTCCGAAAACACCTATCTTAGGATCGTATTTAACACCGGGGAATTGAATATGCTCCTTAATACCGAAGCTGAATACTCCATCTTGGAAGCTTGAAGCCTTTATTTTCCTCCCTATGGCGCTGAAGGCCCTGGATAAGAATTCCTCTGCATTCTTGCCCCTAAGCGTCACTATGGCAGCGATTGCCTCACGTTTCCTGATTCCGAATTCCTTTATAGTCTTCTTAGCCCTCCTCTCAGCGGGTTTCATACCAGTTAATAGTGTTAAAACCTGCTTAGCCCTCTCCAAAGGGTCCCCAGGCTTACCTGGACAAATGTTTACAACAACCTTCTCTATTCTTATTTCTCTCATAGGATTTTCATGTTTCTGCTCTCTCCTTTCTAAAACAGCTTCAGCCAAGGCCTATCCCTCCCAATAGCCATGACATAATCCCTTATCGTACTAACCTCATCTTCGTTGGTTTTTAGTGTAACAATACTGTCGCGAAGCATGCTTGAACTCGAAATCGATTTCACAATCCCTGTGCTACCGGCATGCTTACCCATGAACACGTATGCGACGCAACCCTCTGAAAGCGGAGTTTTATCTATTATAGTGCATTCCGGAATCTTCACGAGAAGGGAACCACCCACGTTAAGAGAATAATCATCTGTTTCAAAGGTCCTACCGTCCTCAGTTGCAAGCATCAATTTCCCGCGGTAAAGATATTTCTTATTAATCCTACATATCTTCATAGAAGATTCTTCAGGGGGGATTTCAACTGGTATTAACCTACTCTTATTGTCAACGAGCATTCGATAATGTTTGTTAAGCTCCTTAATGCTTATGACATCCATTAAACCCACTGGGAATTTATGGGATGTCCTAACAACACCATCTACGAGAATCAATGAGCGTTTTATAATATTCCTCGCCTCCTTACCAGTCTCTGCTAATTTTAAAACATCCCTTACAACAACCTGAAGCGGTAGCGAGAGTTTAAGCCGATGGGGTCCGGGTTCAGGTCTTGTGATAAACTTCTTCTCCTTAACGCTAACAACCTGCATTGAGACGGGGGCAGCGTATCTCTTTAGGCTCTTAGATCCGCCTTTACGCGCCACCTTCAGAAACCTCCTTGACAGTCTTACGTTTCCTCTCTATGATGCGTTGCCTCCACTTATCCTTCTCATCGATTTTGATTAGTATAACCGAGTTTATGGGTATTGGAACCAGCCTCTGCTCTCCGCGTGCATTCTCCCTGTAAACACCTGAAATGTAAATACGGCCCCTGTTTCTATCTACTCTACTCACATCCCCCTCAATGCCCTTGTAGTCCCCCCTTATTATAAGAACCCTGTCCCCAGTCCTCACTGGCAGACTTCTAAAACCGTACTTAGCCCTCAACTCGCGACTAAGATGGACAGAAGAAGCCTTGTAGGCTAAGTGTCTCTCATTCATATTTATTACACCACCATTGAGGCAAGTGCTGAGAGCTTAGGCCAGAGGTCAACAGCCTCCTTCGCCACAGGCCCTTTTATCTCAGTGCCCTTGATATCACCCTCTGGAGTTACTAGTACTGCAGCATTGTCTTCGAAAACAACCCTCAGCCCATCCCTCCTTCTAACGGGGTATCGTTGCCTTATTATTATCGCCTTCATCATCTTATTCTTAAGGTCTGGCGTACCCTTCTTAACAGCAACCGTCACCAAGTCGCCTACTTTCGCAGATGGTCTTCGCCTCAGCCTGCTACCAGTCCTATAGACCTGTATTATTCTCAAAACCTTCGCTCCAGAATTGTCCGCACACACCAGATTAGCGCCAACCGGAAGGCCACGGGAACCATGCAGCCTATACTCTAATATTCCCTTTGCGGATACTGCCCTAGACTTCTTCATCGCCATTTTTTAGCTCACCTTCCCCAACACTACGAAATGAACAGTCTTGCTCAATGGTCTTGTTTCCCCTATTATAACTCTATCCCCGGTTCTAGCGGCGATACAGGGAGGGTTATGAGATGGGATTCTACTCCTCTTCCTCATGTAACGCTTATACTTCGGGACGTAATGCAAGTATTCCCTCATTACTATCACGGTGTTCTTCATCTTATCGGAGACTACAATACCCTCGAATACGCTTCCCCTTACCCTAACGTTCCCGTGGAAGGGACACTTCTTGTCGTCACACTTGTTCTCTGGAGGCTTTAGCCCGAGGTCTTTAAGGAAGCTCATGGGTCAATCCTCCCAGTCCTATCCTCTGGCCTAAACGCTATCGACTCTCCTTTTAAAACAACCTCTTTATCTCCGAGTTTGAATACGAAAACCCTGTGGTGCTTTGGGATGGTAAGGCGCCGTCCTTTCTCAGAGATTATGATTAGAGTATTCTTCGTTTCCCAAACCACTTTCCCGGAAAAGACCGTAGTGTTGTCTTTAGGGTCGATAACCCTGACGGGAAGCCCTATCAGCTCGTGGTAAGCAAGGTTACTGGGCGTCCTCATTTCAGTGCCTCCTCCCTTTCTACGGTTAGTATCCTAGCTATAGCTCGTTTCAACTCTCTAACAGCCTTAGTATTCTCCTCAAGGCCGGAGGCTGCTCTCATCCTCGCTATCATCAACTCGTTGCGAAGCTCTTGGAGCTTCTTAAGCCTCTCCTCCTTACTCATTTTCCTTATCTCACTGGCCTTCAGCCTTGCCAACTTCCACAGCCTCCTGCGGCGCCTCTACTAACTGCACTTCATCCGGAGGAACAGCCTCTTTCAATATTTTGACCTTGACACCCATGACTCCCTGCGGCAGTAGTACACTTGCCTTACCTACTTTGACATACTTCATCGCAGGGTCTCCGGCTGCAGGCATATAGCCGAAGCTAAACTTCTCAAACCTGGCCCTATCCGTGGTAAGCTTACCAGCTATCCTTATCTCGCAGCCTATCGCACCCGCGGCAGCTACCCTACGTAGAGCAACCCTAGCAGCCCTACGGTATTTAACACCTTTCTCAAGAGCCCTACATATCATTTGAGCAACAAGCTGGGGCTCTAAATCGGGATTCTCAACCTCCGCCACGTTTACCTGCGGGTTCTCAAGATTGAACTTCTCCTTGAGGATGTCTTGAATCTCCCTAATCCTCCTACCATCCGGGCCTATGACGAACCCAGGTTTGCTCGTGTATATTGTTACTACAAGACCCATTGGGACATTAAGAACCTTACAGCCAACATACCCCCCGTCTTTCAAATATTCTTTCAAGAAATCGTCGATCTGCTGATGGAGCTTACACAGGTTGAGAACTCTCTTGTAAAATATTAGCTTCTTCTTACTCGACAATTCAACCAGCCTCCTCTACAGCCAGGACCTCTACGTGCGTGAGCGTTTCAAACCTGGGCGTGGCTCTCCCAAAAGCCCTGGGCATGTATCTTTTCAACTTCCTACCCCTGTGGACAACAACTCCCTTTATCCTCATCCTATCCGGGGAGAGGCCCTTGTACTCAGCATTAGCCTCAAGCTGGGATATTAGCCTAAGGAAGAAACGGGCCGTTTTAACAGGATATCTCCCCGAGTCGAATCCTTCAATCCCCCTCCTATGTGGAACCTTCTTCCTATACCTCCGGAAGGGGACGGGGGTCTCCATTCTCACCACGGCCTCAAGCCTCCTCCTAGCCTCTGGAATCTTAAGACCCTTGATGAACCTAGCCACTTCTACGGCATGCTTAGGGGATATCCTAACCTCTCTGAGACTAGCCTTAGCCGAACGCGACTTATCCACTTCCACCAAACTATACTTGAAACTCGGCAAACCCAACACCGGTTTAGCTCGCGGAGGCGAGACAGAAATAGACACCAATTATTAAATATTTTGTCATCCTATAAGGAAGGCTTAAATCCCCATATGTAGCCATTTGAACGATGAAAAATGAGTAAGGAAGCTGAGGCTGAGCCCAGCATACGTAGAGCTGTTAACGTCGACAAGCTTGAGAAAACCCCGGACGGTTATGTTGCACATGTAAAGTCGCTCGAAGGGTTGAGGAAGATCGCCACCATACTGAAGAAGCCCATGGTCTCCGTTAAGGAGAGTGGGGAATACCTAGTCATCGACGATAGGATAACCTACATCTGGAAGGAAACCAGCAAGTAATACGTTTTAGAACCCTTTCTATTTTTTCTTATTTCAAAGGCACATAAGTAGACGACTTGCTAGCGCCAACACCCGGCTTACCGTGAACAACCCTCTTGTTCGTTATCGCAAACTCGCCAAGGTAGTGCCCAACCTTGTCTAGGGTTATCTCAACCGGTATGAAGTCCTTACCGTTATGAACCTCTATCGTTAAGCCAACCATCTCAGGTAGAATAGGCATATCCCTCCTATGAGTCCTTATCCTCTTCGTCTGAGTACCCGTCTTAGCCATCTCCGCCTTAATCTTCCTAATCTTCTCCAGAAGCTTCCTGTTCTCAGGATGCAAACCCCTCCTCAGAGTCCTCCTAATACGGGCTGGGAGGAGCCTCATCAACTCGTTCATCGAAAGACTATTCAGCTCCTCGAGCGTCTTACCCCTATACGTTGGAATGAGAGACATCCACTACTTTTCCTAACCTCGGGGTATAATAACCTTTCCCTTGAATAAGCCGGTTATTTAGCAATATTAGGACAAGGACTTAGTATATAGCGAGTATTACTATCAATGGTACAAAGCACTTTTACATAAGCATAATACGGTCGATTGCCTTAGACACTTGTGTATTAAGACTTAAATGTTAGGCTTCTTCAGGGAGGAGAAGCAGATGCCTCATAAAAATGCAGTTGCATATGGCACAGCATCGTGTATAATGGGAATCATGATACTTTTTGCAAGCATCTTTTTGTTTTCACAATACATTTCTAAAACGGCGAATCAGTACTTAGCAATAACAGTAATAATAATGCTAACAGCATCTTCTTTAGTGATTCTATCTGGAGCATATTTAAGGCACTTAGGCAAGACTTGGCCAGTTACAGTCCCTATAAAGACAGCAGGAGGAACTAGTCCGAAAAAGCAGTTTCAAAAAACCCCTTCTTTGCAAAATGTGACATATCATGAGACAGTATCTAAAAGCCAAGAGGCTACTAAGATTTGTCCTAAATGTGGGACTGCAAACGATGCAAAATACAAGTTCTGCTTTAGATGCGGAACAATTTTATTTGAAATTCCTATGGAAACACTGCCAAGTACTGAGATTGAAGTTGAAGAATTTGTTTTCTGTCAAGTCTGTGGTAAAAAGCTAGCAAAGAATTCGAAATACTGCAGTTCTTGTGGAGCACCACTATCTGGGGCCGAAACGCTTCCTCCACCACCCCCACCACCAGACATAGAGAAAAGATTAGAAGAATTAGAAGAAAAGATTAGGAGTTTAGAGGAATCGTTAAAGAAAATCACGGAATCGAAGAGTTTTGAAAACAAAAATGAAACAAGCATATTTGAATAGAAGGATACAAAGAATACAATCATGAAAAATTGTTAAACCTGCAAGTTGGAAATAGTAGATAAGAAAGCTTAACATGGTAAAGAAAAACTCTCGCCTGTTAATCGAAAACAGCTTCTCAGCTTACCCGTTAATATAGGTAGCGAAAACCACAACCCTATGATGTGAAACCACATTTTAACGTTATACTGCTTATGAATATCATATGCTTTTTTAAAGAATTCACCCCATGCTTTCATAAAACTATTCATAGAATCAATGCGAGAGTTAATAAGTTGTTTAGGCTCCATCTGTTCCTCCCCAATGGCTAGACCAGTTCTTCTGATATCTTCTTCCGCTATCAGTCTATCTTCAGGATTATCCTTTGAGAACAGATTTTTAGTAAGCAATATCTCCGGCTCACTTCCTATCCCATAAATCTCTAGGACTTCAACAGGCCGGAAAATCTTTAAGCCCAGGTCCTAAGGTCCTATGATCAACCATTATGTTGTCTCGACACTTCCTAATCATAACTTTTACCCTATTCATTAAGTAGGAGACAATTGGATTCTTCTTAGCCTCCTCAACCTCTTCTTCCCCAAGCGTAAGCAGAATCGATAATTGCAGGAATATACTTCAATCCCTTACTTTTCATGTACCGAGATCCTATTACCCTCATCCACATCTTCACTTTTTCTACTATATTCCTCGGAGTGTTAGGTGCAGGCTTAATCACCATCCAGTATTCAATCATTCTTTCCTGCTCTCCATATTTCTCTCCACTTATAAAAACCTCCACTATGTCTGGTTATTGTCTCATAAGCTCAACCAGGTAGTTAAGTAATTCCTTGGTTTCGGAAGTCTGGGGAGCCTGGAGGAAGCTGTAGACCAGCATCCAGCCATTTCTTATAAAAAATGAACCATAGCCAGTAACATTTTTAAGCAAAAATGAACAATATAACATTATAATGGAGCCACTTTCCAAAAGGTTTGTGGAGGACAGGTTGAAGGTTCAGAATCCCTGGTGGGAATTGAAAACTATTCCCGCGGAACTCGCAGGCAGGAGGAGAGATGTGGATTTTGAAGAGATGTCTGAGGGAAAGGAGATTAGAATCCTGTTCGGAGTCAGGAGATGTGGGAAGTCAACCCTGCTTTTTCAAATCATGAGTCACCTGGTTGAGCAGGGTGTAGACCCGTTAAACCTGCTGATGTTAAACTTCGATTTTGAAAGGTTTAGAAAAATTCCTCTCGATGAGGTTTTCAAAGCGTATTTGGAGTTATCGGGAGCCTCGCCGAGAAACGTCAACCTGTTTCTTGATGAAGTTCATTTCCGGGAGGATTGGCCACGTTTTACGAGAAGATTGTACGACATGAAAGAGGTTAACAGGATTTTCATCACGGATTCTTCCTCAAAGCTCCTGAAAGGCGAGTATGCAAGGATTCTAACTGGAAGAACGATTAAACACGAGGTTTTTCCGCTCTCATTCAGAGAGTTCTTGAGTTTCCGCGGGATCTCAGCGGAGGTTAAGCCTCTTTCCTACAAGACTGAAGCTAAGGTTAAAAACCTGTTGCGAGAATACTTAGAGTTCGGCGGGTTCCCGGAGGTTGTTCTTAAGAATGAAGTCCTCAGGTACAGGATTCTCCAAGAGTATTTCAGCGACATAATCTACAAAGATGTGACGGAGAGGTTTAACCTTGATGCAAGCATTACGTATGAAGTTGCAAAGTTCCTAATTACAAACGTGTCTAAATACGTTACTCTAAGGTCGTTGAGAAAAGGTTTTGGAATAGGCCTGGAGACAGCGTCTAGGATTCTGCAGGCCTTAGAGGAGGTTAGGCTGATAAATCTCTTAAGACCATTCTCGCTTTCCCTAAAATCTCAAGTTAAGGGGATAAAGAAAGCATACGTTATAGACACCGGACTGTCGAACGCAGCCGGGTTCAGGTTTAGCGAGAACTTTGGGAAACTGGTTGAAAACACAGTCTTCCTGCACTTGAGGAGAATGCAGTCTAAAAATCCTCTGCTCGAGATTTTCTACTGGAGGGACTACCAGCAGAACGAGGTTGACTTCGTTGTTAAGAACGGGGTTGAAGTTAAACGATTGATCCAAGTAACTTATGCCTCTGGCAGGGATGAGATTGAGAAAAGAGAGATAAGAGCTTTAACTAAGGCAAGCGACGAACTAGGATGCAATGAACTCTCAATAATAACCTGGGATTATGAGGATGAAATCAAAACCAACGATAAAACGATAGAATGTATCCCGTTATGGAAATGGCTGCTTTCCAAGCCTCAGTGACAGCATGAAACAGTCCCTGTCTCTACCACGAGTTTATTATACAGTTCTCTTACCGTCTTCTCTATTCTTTTTCCATCATTCTTAACAACGTGTGAAAACTTGTTAATAAGAGCATACGGAAAGGGGAAAAATTGGAAGGGGTTACATTATTCAGCGTAGAGCACAAACAGTTTTAAAATGATCTAAATGGATACAACAAACCGTAGGAATCGTAGAATTAAGAAAAAGTATAGAAATATTTATCCAGATGCTTGTCTAACCTTCTTCCTACCAGTCTTCCTGGGAGCAATCAAACCAACCTTAGCACCAGGCGGAGCATTACGGCTAACAGAAGTAGAACCCCCCTACGTGGTAGTGATAATATTCTTACGAGAAAGTATGTGCTCGCATCCAAATCGCATGCTTACTTCACTCAGCTATAATCCTATGATGGAAACCACATTTTAACGTTATACTGCTTATGAATATCATATGCTTTTTTAAAGAATTCACCCCATGCTTTCATAAAACTATTCATAGAATCAATATGATGGTCGATACGTTGATCAGAAGTCATCTGCTTCTCTTGACAAGGTATTCCGAATCTCCTAATATCCTCTTCAGCTATCATTCTGTCCTCTAGATTATCTTTAGAGAAGAAAACCTTCGTTAGCAGCATCTTTAATTCATCATCTACTTCTTTAACCTCTAAGACTTCGATTGGCCAGAAAATCTTTAAACCAGGACCATTAGTTTTTGGATCAACTCTAATATTGTCTGGGCATTTCCTGATAATAACCTTAACTTTATTCATCAAGTAAGAAACATAAGGATCCTTCTTAACTTCCTCGACTTCTTTCTCTCCATAAGCATAAGCCGAGCGAATAATAGCAGGAACATATTTCAATCTCTTTCTCTCCATAAGCCAAGAAGAACCCGTTGCAGGCATCCATATTTTCTCTAACTCCTCTTTTATTTTCCCTCGTATTTTAGGCGCAGGCTTAATCACCATCCAGTATTCGGTCATTTTACTCTATCCTTCATATTTCACGCCACCTATAAAAACCTCTATAACGTCTGGATATCTCCTCATGAGCTCAACTAAATATTCAAATAGCCTCTCAGCTTCTGGCTCTTGGGGAGCGTGCAGAAAGCTGTAAATCAGCTTCCAATTATTTTCATCAGCAATTTCAAGATATTTATCAGCTTGGCCTATAAGGTTTCCTGATTCTTCATCTCCGTGTTTACATTCTACTATTGCTATCCTTTTGTCTGGTGTTTCCGTTTTAAAATCGAAGTATACATATCTCCTATTACCTAAGTCATATAGACTCTCCTCCTCCAGAATGATATACCCTAATTTTTCTAAGAGTTCTTTTGTAAACAGCTTTGCAGCAACATGTTGAGACTCGCTTAACACTTTATCTGGAAGAGGCTTGCTTAAGCTTATTACCTTCCTATGAATCCCCTTGTTATCCTTATATTCAACAACTATTGTATCTTTAAATGCGTACTCGAAAACTTGATTATTTTCACTCAACTTAATCTTAAGCTCCCCATAGTATTTGATCGGGTTTATTTCCGGTGCTCGTGTTCTTATCGCTAAAGCCAGCTTTGAGGATACTGATTTACCGTCCCTGCCTACATCAATACGAAACAGGATTTTTTCACTACTATGCAGAGTTACCTCGAGAATTGGACCATACCCGCTGAGCTCTCTGAAACGGGCTTCGCTTACCTTGAAACCGTTACCGTCGCTCATACCCTCGACACCGTAGAACTTCAAGTATTCCCCGGAGAGTTCTGCTCTAACACTTCCATCAGAGCTTACTGCGCTAAGCCCGTTCTTCCTTACGATTAGTATTCCGAGAACCTCTTCAGCCTCTTTAATCTTGAACTCTGCGTCCGCGCTCTGAGTCCACGCTGAATCTACTCCACCGTCAACCCTACGGTATACTATTCCAAGTACCGCGTCCCTATTGCTCAGCTCTTCTCCAAGCCTACGATACTCTTCGCCTATAATTCTCTTCATCATCCCGCTTACGTCAAGGTACTTCTGGCCACTCCTTATCTCTATGACGTGCTCATCATTGCTTAAGAACACTATTGGTTCTTGAGGGATCCTCCTGTTTAGAGTTATGATTCCACCATACCTGTCTGAGCCCTCCTCCCTGAGGAATAGGAGCCTTGCCACCTCGCCTCCAGCACCATCTCTCACGGTTTTCAGCTCAACCTCGCCTATCATCGTTCTCCCCCCACCGGAGACCAGCATCAGCCTTCCTCCCTCAGTTACTCTGAGCTCGAGCTGCTCCCCGTCTGCATTCGTAACCATGAACCTGATTAGGGCTGAGCCTGCGTACTCATCCAGTCTCCCCGCGAGCCCCTCAATAATCCTGCCGGTTCTAGTATCAACTAAGTATGCATTGAAGCCGTCTGCCTTCACGAATTTCGACGGGTATCTGGCAAGGAAATCATCTATGGTCGCCGGCTTCAAGACTGTTAAGTATGTGCAGCCACTTCTTATCCTGCCGGTTGTTTCCACGGAGGAGAAGCGCAGGCTCTCCTGCCCATTCACAATCCTCCTTATCTTGTCTACGATAATGCTGCCATCATCAGGATCGTGGACTAAAACAAGGTAAACACCCTCGGGGATATTCTTAGGAAGCAACAGCCTATCCGAATCGTGGGAGGTTGCAATGAATATTATTGCTCCGCTTTCAAGACTTGCATGCCACGTGTTGAGAAGCCCAGGATCCTTAACTATAGTATTCAAGAAGGCTTTTGCAACAGTTTCTCCGTAGCTCTCTTTGACTACCAGGTAGGTGTTTAATAGCCTAAGCCTGTTTTCAAAGCTTTCCCCAACCTTAGCCAGGGCTCTCCCAATGTTTTCAAGCTCTTCCGGGTTTAGCTCAACTGTTCTGGAGAGGAGCCTAGTAGCCTTAGGCAGAGACCACTGGTCTCCGAGCCCCAGCCAGTTTAGAAGTTCTTCTCCAAACATTCTCGACTTCCGAAATACTCTGCCTATGTCTTCGACAGCCTCGTCTCCGCAACCCGCCCAAACCGAGACGATTACTCTAACAACCCTACCGCCTTCGACTCTCAGCTCCTCCAGAGAGTATTCTTCAAAGACCAGCCCGATGACGTCCAGTATCTTCCTCGCGCTCTCCCTTCTCGGAACATTCTCTAGCACTTGCTTCGAAAGCCTTGAGGAAGCGTCAATGGTTTCCTCGAGAATGGAGGGGTCTTCTCCCACCTTCTCCAGCAGGCTTCCAATGGCTTCGCCGAACCCCCTGCTATACTTGTTTCCCAGAAGGAGGTCTACGATCCTTCCTGCGGAGCCCCTTATCCTCCCCCAGGTGAGAGTAATAGCATCCCATACGGCTGGTGTTACCCAGTTGTAGACCCCCCTTGCTATTGTTCTCAGTATCTGGCTTGTTGTTAATCTTTGACCTATTCTCTCAGCCTTCACTCTGTTAACCATTACGAAAAGCGTGACGTAGAGCATACAGGAGACTACTGCGCCTGTGACTCTTCCCCTCGCGTATCCTATCTTATACTGCTTCTCAAGCTCGTTCTCAGCTATTGGTTCCTTTAGACCCAGTGCTATTCTTATCTCATCCAGGCTGACGCCGAAGGCGAGGTTTGAGAAGACGTTAAGCCCTATGTTGCTCATAGTTTCATTTGCTTCTCTCCTCGACGCTACTGCAAGCTCCATGCATTCGGCAGCATGCTCAACCTCGCCTCTGGCCAGGAATTCTCCAGCTCGTTTTTCAAAGGCCTCAGCGAAGGCGAGCATTTCCTCCCTAGCTTTGTAGGCTTCTTCAACATCTGAAGCCACTTCCATGAGGTTCGACAATACGTCAATACCCAGCATGAGATAGTAAGCATATCTCACGTATGCCTTTGGGATCAGGAAGCTTACTGCAATCATCATACCAGCGGTAATAGCTATCCCCGGCAGCTTTGTTAGCAGGCCATCCCAGAAGCCCTTCCAAAACACCGCCGTCTTAAGGGCGAGGGAAACCTTTACTGCCGCAACTACTCTACCATCTTTAACGAGTTCGAAAACAGCCTCTCCAACCGCGGGCTCCCGCTGGATTAGTAAAACGGAGCCCGTAGAAGTTTTGTTTAGAGTAATGCTCCCGCTGCTCTCTCTGGTCTGAGTAAAGAAGAGGAAGTGGTTTGTAGCCGTCTTAAGCCTAAGCGAGTAGCTTACGTTAGTGTTTGCATAATTCCTCAGGGCTATGCCGTGTAGTAACTCCCCCCTGTTAATTTTCAGAGGACTGTAGAATAGTTTGATGGATTTGCATTCGCCGATTGTCCTACTCGTTACAGTGTATCCCCAATCCACCTCGCCCGAGTCGATGAAAATGCTGTTCCCCCTCTTCCACCCGAGCCTAGCCAACTGCTCATACTCTTCGCTTGAAACCCATACCGTCTCATTGCTTACTTTTTCTCCGACGAACCTTACACTCCAACCCATAGCTCCGCTCTGGTTAAGCTTCCCGTAGAAGGGATGTTGGGAAAGAACCTTCAACTCGTCTTCGCTCAAAACCCTGCTTAGGATCGTTTTCTCAATGCCCGTGGTCTTATTGAAACACAGCAGAAACGTGTTCTTGAAGTCGTCTACGATTAATTCCACCGTTAAGCTTCCACCATTAGTCCACTTTATCCAATGCTCCGAGACATACTCGCCCTCCCTCAAGACAAGCCAGGGTAGAACTATCCATCCGCCACCGTGCCCTATAACCAGCTTAACCCGCTCAGTATCCTTCGTAACCTTCAGGTTCTTACGCATATGGAGCCAATAGTAGTCAACCTCCCTCCCGTTGAAATTAATCCTGTAAGCCTTATGCTCTAGAATCTCCAAGCTTAACACAATGCCGTAGAGGGGCATGTTGAAGAATAACCGTGAGGAAACAGGACTACCCAGGTCCGGGAGGTAAGCATTGATCACATTACCTTTAAAATCGCCATCTACGCTTAACACTGCCTTCGATAAACCACCTGTCTCGCCAGCGTAAGTTACGTTGTAGAGCTTGCGGGCATTTAGCGAAATATTATAGTACCTTATGCAGGTCACGTTGTAAAGCTTGACTCTCTTCTTAACACCCTTAACCTCGTAGTAAGCAGAGGGTAGAGGGAAATTACAGACTAACGGGATTTCAACAGAAACCTCCCCGTCGTCAAGATTACGTGAAACACGAAGATTGGAGTAGTCGACTAAAACACGATTGTCATTGATTTGAAGCTCCCTGGGAAAACCCGCTCCACGAGCCTCCTTAGTAATCTCATCCTCAGCATAGCCCAAGCTTATGAGAGGAGCAATACCCAGCCAAATCCCATCAACAATACTATTGTCCACACCCTCCGGAGCAACATAACCACGCTCCAGGAAAGGAACATCAGGAGGAGAACCATCTTCAAGCTGACCCCTGAGAAAAGCCATGTCGGCAGCGCCGCCGGCAGAACCCTTGGGGGAGAGAAACAAGATAATGCTGTTAAATTCATAAGTAAGAAGAAGCAGAGCAAGAAGCAGGCCGGCAGCCTTCCCGCTGAAACCCATGACTTGGGAAACAGGAGAAAGCTATTTATGGCATGTGGAAATGCAAATTTTCACCACCAGGTGGAAAAGTTTTCCACCGTCCTTTACGCACTTAACCAACTCAATAACTCGAATTACTTTATTAGTTTTCTTATGTGAAGAATATGATTAATGAAAACAAGTATAGAAATATTTTAATCTTTATCCAGATGCTTGTCTAACCTTCTTCCTACCAGTCTTCCTGGGAGCAATCAAACCAACCTTAGCACCAGGCGGAGCATTACGGCTAACAGAAGTAGAACCCCCTACGTGCTGATGCCTCCCCCCACCGTGTGGATGGTATACGCTTATCATTGCTACTCCTCTTACGATTGGGTATTTTCTTCCTCTGCTTCGCATTAGTTTTCTCTTGGTGCCTGCTTTGAGGAATGGTTTTTCTGTTCTTCCTCCTCCAGCGGCGACTCCTATTGTTGCTAGTGCTCTAGTGTCTACTACGAATGTTTTAGCCTTGGGGTTTTGCAGTATTGCTGTCCCGTTTGTTTTGCCTATTAGCGTCGCGTAGTTTCCTGATGCTCTGAATAGTGCTCCTCCATCTCCCGGTTTTCGTTCAACGTTTGACACTATTACTCCTTCCGGGATTTCTGCTAGTGGCAGTATGTTTCCTACTGCGAGTGGACTCCCCCATCCTATTGATATTCTTTGGCCTACGTACATTGATTCCACTGCTACTGTGTAGAATGTTCTCCCATCGTCGAGCTTGATTTCCGCGAGGGGTGCTCCCCTTCCCGGGTCGTGGTGTAGTGTTACGAGCGTCCCTTCTAGTCTTTCACCTTGAGCCAAGAACGGGTATTTTGCAGGTGCAACCCTTCTATGTGTGGGAGCCATGAAGTTGGGAGATCTTCCACGTCTCCTTACTATCGGCCTCTTTCCCATTTCGCCCTCCTCCTATACTATTTTAAGCCTGCTTGCAACATCCATAGCGTTATACTCTTTTGCGAGCTTTACTATCGCCTTCTTCTCCCCGGTTATGCTCCTTATTATGTTTACCTTCTCGACTTTCACGTTTAAGAGCTTCTCAACAGCTTGCTTAACCCTGTTCTTATCCGCCTTCGGGTCTACGATGAATATCAGCTTGTTCTCCCTCTCTATCATTCTAAAGGCCTTCTCGGTTGACACTGGCCTTATTATCACGTTATCCTCCGACATACTTCCTCACCCTCTCAACCATCTTGCTTAGAGCCGGGAGGCTCCACACTACTAGTCTCCCGGGATGGCCTCCAGGTGCTAAATCCATTACTGAAACCCTGTCTGGTGTTTTAACATCTACGCCAGGTATTCCCGATGCTGCTTTAACTATGCTTGCCTTCATGCTTGAAACCACTATCAGGGGACCCACCCTCTTCCTCAGCCTCCTCCCCCTCCACTTGGACTTTCCACACCTTATCCTGGGCCTGCCGTAGATTCTTTCAAGCTCCTCCTCCAAGCCTATTTTCCCGAACAGCTCAACTACTTCACGCGTCTTGGAAATGTTTTCAAAATCCTGAGTGAAGACTATGGGTATCTTTGTATCACCAAGCCTGTGGCCCCTTTTTTCAACAACCTCCCTCTTAAAAGTTGCTGAAAGCGCTGATAAGAAGGCTTTCCTATACTCCTTCTTGTTTATCTCCTTCCTTATCTTCTTCTCAACACGCGGCGGGTGGGTAAGCCTGCCTTTAACAGTCATAGGCGCGAACCTCGCCACCCCCCTCTCGGTCCTGGGCACCCTGGCTATGCCATAGCCAACGCCCCAGCTTTCTGCAGTAGTCCTCTTACCGGCCATGGGATCCCTACCCTTCGGCTGTAGCCTCCTAGACTGTTGGGCTAGGAAGGCCCTCCTTATCAGATAGTCTTCCACTTCAAAAGCTGTTAGGAAAGAGGGTATTGAGGCATCCCCATCTTCTTCACCATCGGCTTTGAGAAGCCTTACCTTAACTTCTTCCTGCATGCTCATCATGCTGCAACAGGCCTCCTTATGTTAACGTAAGTCAACATCGGGGGCTCAGCCTTAGCCTCAGCCTTCCTCGCTGAAACCCTTATTTTCACAAGCCTCTTTGGAGTCCCCGGGACGCTTCCGCTCAGCATTAATACAGTATTCCTAACCACGCCGTACTTGTGGAAGCCACCCGGCTTGTTGACCTCATCAGGATTATCTACAATCTTAAGTATTCTCAGGTTTCTGACCAGTCTCTGCATATAGCCCATTTGACCAGGCCTCGGGACAGTATACATTACTCCAGAGGGTTTCCATGGTCCTAGTGTGGCGACGCCCCTACGCGTCTTATTGCTCTTCCTATCCAGTATTTTAACTCGGAATCTCTTCACAACCCCTTCAAAACCCTTGCCCTTAGTCACTGCGAAGACATCTACGTAACTACCCTCCTGGAAAACCTCCTTAACGGTAACCTCCTTACCGAGAATTGCCATTGCATAACTCACCCTTTCAGCAATACTATTGCCTCCTCCAACAGCTATTTCAAAAACCTCAGGTGTCTTCTTCCCTATCCCAGTCTTATAAGGCTGGGTTGCAACAATAACCCTAACCTCCTTAGTCTTCTCAATAAGCTCCTGCGGTGGCTCCATCACAGACTTCTTATCTCGATTCCTCAAAGATGTTATCCTCCTCTCTATGTACTTGGGGAGAGTTGCCGCCCAGCCCTCCCAGATAACTCTTAATCCCTGTGTACTATCCCCGTAGAGCCTCATGCCAACTATGCTCAACGGCGGGGCTTCGATGAGCGTTATAGGCGTGAAAACCTCCTTACCCTTCAACGGAGAAGACTCCGAGGTGTCTATGGTGAAGCCGTGCGTCATCCCAACCCGGTAGCCGGCGAAACCCAGGAGCCTAACCCTACCCTCTACTTCAGGCCAGAACCTTATCCTAGGAGTCAGTCTTCTAAAACGCGCTCTAGGACGGAAGGCGAGTGAACCGTGCCGCGGAGCGCTTTGCTTCCTATGACCCATTTCAATAATCCCCTTTTAGCCAGCGTGATTGGTCAAGAGGACAAGGGGGCCGTTTTAACCTTTTCTCCCCAGTCAAACCGTTGAAGAACCCTTTTTACCCGCTGTTTTCCCGAGACAAGCCAGCCACTAGTCGGAGGAGCCAAGATTCAGATAATTCCTTACCAGAGAAGATACTAAAGGGAGCGTTATGTAAATAGCCTCTTCCGTACGGACTGTTTCAGTACCCTGTTCACCTACAGTATTCACGATAGTGTCGAAAACCTCCTCAGCCCTAATGTTCTCCCTAGAAAGCATTTCCCTTATTCCCATAGAGGGTGAGCCGAAAACTATCATTATACTGCTTGCCCTGGAAGCAAGGGTCTTAATCTCTCTTACCTTATTCCAAAAGAGGTCTCCGTATTTCGAAGTACCTATTTTAACACCCTTGAACTTCTTCAAAACCTCTCCGAGAGTCGCTTTCGGAGAAGATACTCGGTAGCCAAGGTAGAAAGGAGAATTGGAAGGGTCAACTATCCTCGCCCTGAGCCTTAGGGGATCTTCAACCACTATGGGTACGACGTCCCCTAGATGTGCTTGTAGAGACGGGTCTGGAACAGGGGCAATAAGCCTCTCCTCAAGCCCGGCTTCTAAGACTATTTCCCTCTTAGACACTTTCACTACGGCAGCGAGCCTAAAGCTCTTGGGAGGAAGCTGTTTAAGGGAAGAAGGAACCGTGTGAGAAGGTATTTTTAAAGGAGGAAGTAGGCCCGCGAATCTTAAATCCTCCTCCTTCTTGAAAACGGTCTTCCTCAAATACTGTGGTACAACCATGTACCTGAGCAGTTTTGAAAAAACCCTCTGGTTCTCGAGAGACTCCCCCCTATGGTCGTCCAAGTAGACAACTATTTCGTCTACCATGAATATTGCTGCAGCCCTCCCCACAAGCCCGGCCCTGAAGGTTTTAACTCTAAGGTCGTCGGAGACACCTATTACCGAAGCCGGGAGCGCGATAGATATTCGCAACCCTGTCTTAGAAAGCATTTCGAACTATTATCTGTTTCTAAAACCGGCTACTCCAGTTCTGAAATCCTCTCTGAGAGGATTTGTGAAAGGGGCTTCTTCTCACCCTTACTGGCAACCATTATCTTAGACTCGTATCTTACGGGAATGCCTAAGTATCTGAGGAATCTGTAGAAGTCGCCTGCATCAACAGGGCCTTCGACAAAGCCTCTCTTGAACATAGCATACAGGATAAGCTTAGCCCTCTTAGTTTCCTGTGGGAAATCCCTCTCCGCAAGCGCTAGTATCTCCCTACCTTTCTCGTCTAATAGGCCGAGTATAACCCTATCAACTTCCCTATCTATGCTTTCACTGTTGCTTGTCACACTCTTCTTCTCAGCCATCAACCTATGCATCAAACGCCGTTTCTTCTCTTCCAGTATACGCTCCAATTCCTTGTCCTCAGACAATTATTATCCCCTTTAACCATTGGAAAACAATATGTTTTTTAAACATTACCTTTTTCAATAACTATGGGTAAAGGGGAACTACTATTAGGAGCCGGGGTGGCAGAGTGGAAATGCGCTGGCCTTGAGAGCCAGTGGCCCATGCGGGCCGCAAGGGTTCGAATCCCTTCCCCGGCGCTCTTAAATTAAAAATTAACAAACTTCTTAACATCACCTTTCCAACTTTATTAAGCTCTCAAAAGCCGAGATCTTTAGAGATAGATGCTTCTGATATTGGAATTACCATTTCACAGGGACGCTATCTAAATAAGGCGAATATCAATCATCAAAAATAGTTAATTATAGAATCTTATGAAGCAAATAACCGAAAAGTATATATTATAACCTAAATATTATGTCGCAAATCTGTAATGAAAAAGATGAACATTAAAAATGAGAAAATAATAGCAGTACTAGCAGCATTAACGTTAATAATTTTAGCATCGAGCACCTATAAACCACAACTCCTTGTGTGGTATCTCACCCAGAATGGACACGCCGCCGGCGGAGCTTCAGCAGGAACAGGCGCTATAGTCGCTACTGGAATTGCAAAATCGTCGCTGACGGGATTAGCCTTACTTAGTGCTGTAGCTGGCTGAATTTTTGCAGTCATAGCAGTTGGTTGAAATGCCCAATAATCGCTTTAATATACTAAAGCATATTTTTTCTTTTCTTCTCTTTTTCTGGAATTAGTCTGACAGTCTTTACTTACATGGTAGTTGAAATGCTAATAGGAAGAACAATATGGGATTGGATAGCACACACTCTAGAAATCCCTAAAAGCGCGATTATATATACTTATATCAGTTGTTTGATTTCATATTCTATCTTCTTTTTCTATCTTAAGATAATGAAAAGTTTGTATATTTATTTTCTGTCTACTAAATATAGGCATAAAGTTATTGAAGGCATTAGCGTCTTTTATGTTCCGGAATCAGCAAAATGGCTTATGACTTCCGTTACATTAGGAAATAAGCCGATTATATTACTATCGTCAAAACATTCTAATGATGAACATGCACTTATTCATGAGCTTTTCCACGCGCATTCTCCAGTTTTACGATATACTTCTAATGTTTTTTACTTGGCCCTTTTAACAATGGTTATGTGCATGATTTCTTCAGACTTTGCCGGCAAAGCCTATTTTAATAACTATTTCATTCTAGTGCTTGGAATTGCTATTTCCGTCATATTCTTCGCTATAAATATTCCAATTTTCTCGGAACCTCGTGCAGAATCCATCGTGGCCAATAAGCTTGGTGCCGAGAGTAGTATAAAATATTGTGAAGAAATCCTTTCGGAAGCTCGTAAAGAGAAACTTGAGGGAAGAAAAGGTCTAATTGCAATGACTCTACTTGGTTACGCGGGTCTGCTTGAAGTAGGGCCTGCAGAATATGTTGAAAGAATTTCCCAAAAATTGGATGTTTTTTATAAAACCAATATTTTTCGTTATACCATGGATTCCTATGGCTGCAGGATTTCTCGCATTTACCTACTCGTTAATATTAGAACCTATGCCCTTATTGTTTTTCATTTTATTATTCTCTATTTCTTATAAGTTGTTTGTTATCGCTAATTGTTAGACCCCTCTTGAGATATCTCGTAGGCGAAAACGCCTATAAGATTGCAATATGGTTATCTTCCCTATATCTTGTGGGTAACGCTATACCTTCTCCGATTTTACTGGTGGATCCCTTATTCTTCCTGATTTCAGCTCCATTGTTTACTCTCATTCTGATGATTGTCTCTACATATGCATTAGTAGAAAAGTGGAGAACAGCAGTAAAGCTCTCTATAATTGCGTATTTTATATTTACAGTTATTTCGGCAATAATGGGTATGATTGTTTTATGGAGACTAGAATTGTTATAGCTGGTTGTTTTGTGGGTGCCGGAATTGCCACTGCAATAGGCATTAGAACCGATTTACCTTACGTACCCATACATTCAGCTATATTACAAATATTCCCACCTAATATTGTTGTTGCAATCCTACTCGCTCATTCAAACCGTGATCTGACTTACGTACTTTTATTCATAATCGGTGTTTTTCTAGGTTTTAGTGTAGTTGCATTAATAGGATCAAGAAAGTTTATGATGATTCTAGGATATATGATACCTGAAGTTGTCGCATATCTTCTAGCAACGAAATATAAGTGGCGCCGCATCGACATTTGGCTGCCAGTCCTTCTCGCAGCAGGCGTCTACGAAGTCTATTTAATTTCGAATACCGCCTGCTAAGCTAGGGGGAGGTAGACGATTATTTTCTCAGAGATCATGAATAATGCCTTATAGATCTTTCCCCCTAATTACGTTCTCACTATCTACTTCTATGAAAGATTTACTCCAATTTTCCTAGCCAAATCTATAGTTATGATTTCGACCTGTAGATTCTCAAGAGAAAACCCCCTTACTTCTCTTACCAGGTTAATCGCTTCCCTGAGATTCTTCTACCCTAACCCTGTATTCGTATTCATCCTTTTTAATAATTAAACTTTTAAATAAGACAATGATTAACAAGGTGACAATTATAAAAACACAGATTATGATTAGGAGCTGCTTATTTAAAAACGTAGAGTAAAAACGCCCTTTATCGCCCGGATTCTTTGAGGAATTTTCTACGTTCCGGATAGTGGTAACTCTCAATATGTTTCTAAACCTCTCGCAATCAACACTATTGACATTAAACCCATGATTACGCCGATATATGTCCAAATGTCATACTTCTGGTGAAAAATAAGAGCTTCAAGAGTCATGGTAAACACGAGGCCTAGCACCGTTACGGAGACGAATACTTGCGTAGTACCCCAAGCGGATAGTGGGCTCCCCATTAGAAACCTTCCGATGAAAAACAGGACTAGGGCTATGAAGATTGAAGGGGTAAAGAGATACTTTATGCTGAAAGAGATATCGAAGAAACGCTGTGGAGGGATTAAGCCCCATTTCTTAGTTCCGATTTTAAAAAGTATATTACCAACAGCCCCTAGGAGGGCAGCGACTATTATTACTCCCACAACTTCAAGCCTCTCCATATTGCATTCACTCCCCATATATCGAGAACTAATTTAAAAATAAGTCTTTTTCCCAAGATCCTCTTGATTTTAAGCGTAGTATTGATAGTCTTTATGATTCGAAAAGATCTTCA
>Ga0209394_1000153_pt1 | contig 65856 bp, 63 predicted proteins | sample JNZ201metaG_FD_184122 | JGI IMG/M metagenome (GOLD analysis project Ga0209394, IMG submission 184122) | Hot spring microbial communities from Jinze hot spring, China to study Microbial Dark Matter (Phase II) - JNZ 20120812A (SPAdes) (version 3) ...
TATAGCCTTCTTGCACCTATCTATAGCCTTTCTCCTAGTATTTTCATCAAGTGCCGAAAGAGCTCCTCGAGCCCATTGAGCTTCTTGAGAAAGTACTGGAGCTATACCAACAGCCTCAATACCGTGATCCAATAGAGCATCTCTAACATCTTTAACATTACTTTCATCAACTTCTGTAGGATAGTGAAACTCTAGTCCTTTAAGATCATCTACTCTACTTGCTTCATGTACTAAATTCACGATATTTTTAGCCACTTTATAACCTGTAGGCGCAAAACGTTCTACACCTGCTCCAAAAACCCATATTCCTGTGGAAAATCTTATTCTCATATATCTTAACCCGACTAACTAAGTGTGGTTTAACTACTATAAAAATGTACTCTTAATGAAATCATAGAAATCTGAACAATTAGAATAATGATTGGATTTAGAATTAAAAAATAATTAATATAACACAATATTACTTCTTTTTAATGAACCAACCTATAGCTAAACCAACAATAAGCAACACTATACCTACTACTATGGTCATTGTCCAATCAGTAACAGTTACTTCTGTTGTAGTTGTAGTTGTTGCAACAGTTGTTCTCACCTCCGTCTTTGTAGATACTGCTGTTGATGTTACGGTTACTGCAGCTTGTGTAACAGTAGATACTGCTGTTGATGTTACGGTTACTGCAGCTTGTGTAATTGTGGTTGGGACTGTAATTGTGGTTGGGACTGTAATTGTGGTTGGGACTGCAGCTCCTGCAGCTTTCTGTAGCTCATCAAAGAATACAGATGCTGATATTCTATTGCGTGGCTTTAGGAACTCTGGAACAGTATCTACATCAGCTGTTCCTGGCTGAATCTCTTTAGATGATTTAATCTGGAAGAGAACGAATAGGAATCCTGGATCCCAATTTGTGGCATAGAATGCTCCGTACTTGTTTATTCTGTCTATGTTTGGCCAGCCAACCCAGTATTGTTCAGAATACTGGTACCAGTGAGGATCTTGACCAAATATAAGGAACGGTAGATCTCTAAGCCATATCTCTTGCAGTAATCTATAGAGATATGATCTTCTGCTTTCATCCCATGTTCTACCAACTTCGTCTAGCAACCAATCGGCCACAGGGTTCTTGTACCTGGATATAGGTCCTCCCCATGGATTTGTTGGTAACCTTGAGTCCATAGCTACATCAAAGTTTATCCATGGTGAAGCTGCACCCATTCTCGTGCTATGCAACCACCATGTGGCTTCATAATCTCCTTTACTAATACTGTCCCATACCACGCTAAAGTCTTTCTGATCAACTATAACATCTATTCCCAACTCTTTTCTCCATATCTCTGCAAATACTGTCGCTGAACCTATTACTGGTACCCAACCTGCTGGAACTATTACCGAGAATCTAAATGGTTTTCCATCAGGTAACTCTCTGATTCCATCACCATTTCTATCAATTATACCAGCTTCATCAAGCAACTTTCTGGCATTCTCTATTGTAGCTTCTCCCAAGAAGTTCTCTATAAGATCTTTAGCCAAGTATTTTTCTGTTCTTTCGAGAAGAGGTATTATAGGAACAGGATATACTCTTGCAGGAATGAGGTAGCCTGAGAAAGCAGCTTCAGAAGCTTTTTTAAGTGCTTCCATGTTGTTTGCAAGCATGACATAGTATAGAGCTTTTCTAACTCTTATGTCATTAAATGGATATTTTTCTAGATTGAATGCAAAGAATACAACGCTACCTCCGAACATACAAGGTGGACAGTTCTTGTTATCGAATGTTCCTTTTGTTGGATCTGAATTGATTATCTCCCATAATCTGTCAACGAAGTGGGACATGTGGTCTCTGTTTCCTTGTATCCATTCAAGTCTTACTTGTTCATCGCTCTTAGGTGATATGTGCATTACATATTTAGGTGCAGGTAACCCGAAGTATTTCTTGCCCCACCAATTGTCAATTCTTTCATAGACCCAGGTATCTCCAGCCCAGTAAACAGGTCTATACGGACCTCCTACAACAATTTTATCGAATTCTGTATCCATGAACTCTGTAGCTATTTTACAGCCCATTTCATTGTATAGTTTCTCCCATCTATGCTTAGGTAGAATAAGCCATGTAAGTACATCTACTATTCTGTAGTAGTTAACGTTGGTTTTATTTATATGGAATCTGACTGTCTGTGGATTAACTGCTTCTACAGCTGATATATAGTTCCATATATAGCTTCCGGCTGTTGAACATAACCTGTTCACCTCAAATGACCATACAACATCATCAGCAGTAATGGATTTTTCATCAGACCAGTAAGCATCTGTCTTTAGAGTAATTTCTAATGTGTATTGATCTACCCATCTAAAGCTTGTAGCCAGATAAGGCACAAAGTCGTCAGAGTAAGGTCCATAGACAAATGGTCGAGGATACATCAGTATGTCTGTACCCCAGGCGTATCTTCCAGAGACTAATGGATTGAAACCTCCAGGGGTTCCCCATTGTTGTGATATTATTGCTGTTTGATCTCGTGGAAATTCTTGTGCATAAACTGTGGATGAGATTACAGGTAATATTAGTGCTAATGTTAGTATTAGAGCTAATGATACCATAAATATTTTATTTTTCATGTTTACACCCTACTCTAGGATAACTATATTGTTATGGGTTCTCTTTAAAAATATTGATGAAAGTGTATAAGGATGTAGAAGTGGTTCATAACTGTTTGAACCATGAGGTATAGAGTTTTGGTACTGAGTTTAGTAGGTTTTGTGTGTATTCATGTTTTGGATTGTTGAGGATTTCCTCTGGAGTTCCTTCTTCGATTATTTTACCCTTATACATGACCAATATTCTATCACTTACATATGTGGCTAGTCCTAGATCGTGTGTTATAAACATTATTGATATTTTCAATTCTTCTCTAAGTCTCGTGAATAGATTTAGTATACTGAGTCTTAGCGTGGCATCTATCATACTTGTAGGCTCGTCAGCTATTACCAGCTTTGGTTTTATTAGGAATATTCTGGCTATCAGTATCCTTTGCCTCATACCTCCAGAGAGCTCAAAAGGTCTTCGTTCGAGAACTTCTTCTGGTATAAGTCCAACTGATTGTAGAGCTTCTCTAACTAAGTTCATTTTTGTTTCATTATCATAGTTATGCTCAAATAGGTTAAAAACTCTTAAGAGATCGTCTCTGATTCTATGTGTTGGATTAAATGATGAGAAAGGATCCTGAAAAACCCCATTAACATTTCTCCAATACCACTTAAGATCGTTTTTCGATTTAAGATCGTGCCATATATCTTTACCCATAAAGACTATGGAACCTGATGTAGGTTTCAACAATCTTAGAATAATTCTTGCTGTTGTTGTTTTACCCGAACCACTTTCGCCCACAAGAGATATGATTTCGCCTTCCTTTACATCAAGACTCACATTGTCGACAGCCAGGATCATCTTGTGTGTAATCAAACCTGATCTATAGGTTTTTGTTAAGTTTTTAACATTGAGTAGAGTCATATGTGTTACCTCATCTCTTTAGATATAACCAACATGCAACATAACTATTTTGTCCTAGTTTTTCAAGTTTTGGCTCTTCTCTTCTACATGTATCCATAGCGAATGGGCATCTTGGATGAAATCTACAGCCAGGTGGAGGATTTATTAGGCTCGGAGGTTCACCGGCTAACGCTAGTGATAGTACTTTTTTCACTCTTTCTACTATCTGTGTTTCTGGTGTGAGTATCGAGAACATAAGTGCTTTAGAGTATGGATGTAATGGATTATGTATGATTTCTTCTGTTGGACCATCTTCAACTATCTTACCTGCATACATAACTACGATCCTATCGGCAATTTGTCTCACAGTGGCTATGTCATGTGATATGAATAGGATGCTTTTTACCAACCCTCTCACAAAAATACTGTGTATTGTGGAGAGCACTATTTTTTGTGTTGATACGTCCAATGCTGATGTTGGTTCATCAGCCATCAGTAGCGATGGATTAAGCAGTGTTGCTAATGCTATCAGTATTCTCTGCCTCATACCGCCCGAAAGTTCGAAGGGATACATATTCAGACTTTCTACTGGTAAGTTTAGCTCCTTTAGTCTTTTTTCTGCTAGTTCTGTTATCTTCTCTGAATCGATATCGGTTTTCTCCGATAATACGTCAACTATAAAGTTCTTTATCTTGACCGTAGGTACTAGAGCGTTCATAGCTGATTGTGGTATTATAGAAACTTTAACTCCAGCTATTCTTTTTCTAGCTTGATTAAGAGGCATTTCTGTAACATCAATACCATCTATAACTATTTTACCGTCAATAAGTTTGAGTGGTGGAACTATGTCGAGTGCTAAAGTTTTTGCTAATGTTGATTTACCGCATCCAGATTCACCAACAATACCTACAATGCTTCTCTCGTTTACTATGAGATCTACATTATCAACAGCTTTTACTGTACCTTTGCGTAGGATGTAGTAAGCTTTTAGCTCTCTAGTTTCTAAAACCACCATCATATTCACCTAAATTTATACAGAGCCTACTTTTGGTGAAAAGTATTCATCTAACGATATGGCTATCATGTAGAGGGAGAGATATATAGCTATTATTGCTATTGTTGGTGGTACGAATGTCCACCATATGCCTTGTGTAATGTTTGCATATAGCTGAGCTATATATAGTACAAGTCCTAGGGTGATGTCTTTAGTCATACCTATGCCTATTACTGTTAAACCAACTTCAGACATAACAGCAAAAGAGAATACCATTGCGAAAGCTGCCAATACATATGGAGAGATAACCGGTAGAATATCTCTAACAATTATGCTGAATCTAGAAGCTCCAGAGAGAACAGCCATATTTATATACTCTGACGAGAGTATGCTCATAGATCTGGATCTGAATCCTCTCGCCCATCCACCCCATGATGTTATACCTATAACAAATGCTACAAGCCATAGATTCCTTTCTGGTAGATATGCAGCCAAAACCATCATTAGTAGGATAGCTGGTATTATTATGAAGATTTCTGAAACCGTCAGTATAGCTTTATCCACTAATCCCCCGAATACTGCTGCTATAGTTCCAAGAAATATCGCTAATGCTAAAGCTATACCGGAAGCTACTGAACCCACCAACAGAGATCCTCTTATACCGTGAAGGAATTGCGCTAAAACGTCTCTTCCTAGAGCATCTGTTCCCAATGGATATTTTGTTGATGGTGGTAGATATCTTCTATCGACCATTCTGCCGGGATCAACTTTATAGAAAATTGGACCTATGAGTCCTGTAAGAACTATGGCAGCGAATATCGCGATACCTATGACAAACTTTTTTATCCTTAGTATACCGGGTATCTTCAACTTTATGCACCTACATATGCATATCTAACTCGTGGATCGATAACAGCAAACATGATCTCTGATATAAAGTTGGCTAGTATTATTGTCCCTATCAGTATTACGAAGAAGCCCTGTATCAACATATAGTCTGTAGACTGTAGTGCTCTCCAGAGAGCTGTGCCTATACCAGGGTAATTGAACACTATTTCAGTTATAACTGAACCGGCCACGCTCCATCCTAAAACTATTGCTAAACCAACTATTTGTGGTAGAGCTGAGCACTTAAAGAGGTATCTCATGGTCTTTTTTTGCGAAAGTGCTAGAACTCTGACGTAGTCCATGTAATCTGTTGTCAATTCTTGTAAAGCAATATTCCTCATACTTAGTCCCCATCCACCTAAAGATGTTAGGAATATTGATGTGAATGGTAGTATGTAGTGTCTTAGGTAGTCTAGAACAAATGTTGCAGATAGGCTAGGTCCTAAAGTTGGAGACCATCCACCTCCAGTAGGTAGAATTTTGAGATATACACCAAAAATTAGCAATAGATACATGGCGAATATGTATGGAGGTGTACCTTGAAGAACTGCAAGTAATGGTAGAACGATTTTATCGGTAAGTTTTCCTCTGTTTATAGCTGCTACAACCCCTATGGTGTTTCCTACGATCCATGAAGCTATTATTGCAGGTATAAGTAGAGCTAAAGTCCATGGAAGGTATCGTATAATAATATCGTTAACGGTATTTGGAAAGAACATTATGGATCTTCCTAAATCTCCTCTAAAGAGGTCTTGAATAAATCTGAAGTACTGCTCGTGTAGAGGTTTATCGAGCTGGAAGTACTCTAAAAGCATTCTCTCAACTGCTTTAAGTCTTTCAGGATCGGTTGCACCAGTCTGAACTAGAGAATATATTAGCATGGCTAGTGGGTTTCCTGGGATAAGACGTGGCAATAGGAATATCAATGTCATTGCTACAAAAAACGTTAGGATCATCATGCTAACTCTCTTTATCATAAAAACTATGAATGGATTTAGTTTAGTCACAATATACACCTATTGATACAGCCTTGTATTCTCGGTTTTAAACCTTTATTAAAGTTATAGTTATACCAATTATTACTAACCTAAGTTACCAAGAATAACACTCACTGTCTGCCATGATACCAGCGAGGCGTATGTGGATATAGTGCATAGTATAATACATTCACTTAGTACGACTTTAGTGCAACGAACTGATAAGAAGGTTTATATTCAGATCCACAGAAGATAGTATCATGGGTGTATACCTCGTGAGCGAGATTGTTGCACTAGCTTTCGATTTGGGTGCTAGCAGTTGTAGAGCTATGATTGGGTTTATTAATGAGAAGGAAAAGAAGGTACGTGTTGAAGAGCTTTATCGTTGGCCTAACTATATGGTTAGGGTAGGTGAGAGTCTTCATTGGGATGTTCTCAGGATATGGCACGAGATGAAGTATGCGATAAAGCTTGCCTATAGAAGGTACGGTAATAGGCTTCTATCTATAGGTGTAGATACTTGGGGAATAGATTATGCTCTTTTAGACGAGAAAGGTGAACTCATCGGTAATCCACACACATATAGAGATCCTAGAACTGAGGGTATACTTGAAGAAGTTCTGAAGATAGTTCCAAAAGAGAAGATATATGAGAGAACAGGTATACAGTTCATAAGGATAAATACATTGTTTCAAATATATTCAATGGTTAAGAAAGGTTCTCCACAGCTGAAGATAACCAAAACCTTCCTAATGATACCCGATCTATTCAACTACTGGTTAAGCGGTGAAGCCTTTGCAGAATTTACTGAAGCAACAACAACACAGTTTCTCGATCCCAAGGCAAAGAACTGGGCATATGATATACTTGAGGCATTGGGAATACCTACACGTATATTTCCTCCAGTTATCGAGCCAACCACAAAATTAGGTAAAATATCTCCAAAACTCGTCTCGGAACTTGATGTACCAAAAGATATAGAGATAATTGCGCCAGCAACCCATGATACTGCTTCAGCAATAGCAGCAGGACCTATGGTTAATGAGAGTGCTGGTTATGTGAGTTCTGGTACATGGTCTCTAGTAGGTGTAGAGCTTCCAGAACCTCTAATAAACAGGAAAGCTATGGAGTACAACTTTACTAATGAGGGAGGGGCGTTCAATACTATAACATTTCTCAGAAACATCCAAGGTATGTGGATAGTTGAGGAAGTTAGAAGAGTACTAAGTGAGCAAGGTCAGCAACTCTCTTATCCAGAGATACTCAAGATGGCTCTAGAAGCAAAACCATTTAAGGCATTCATAGATCCTGATGATGATAGGTTTGTAGCACCATTGAACATGGTTGACGCTATAATGCAGTACCTCGAGGAAACAAAACAAGAAAGACCATCAAATATTGGTGAACTCTTCAGAATAGTATTCGAAAGTCTTGCTCTAAAATATAGACTTGTTTTTGAACAAGCAGAAGATCTTATAGGTAGAAAACTAACACATATAAACATATTTGGAGGAGGTTCTAGAAACTGGCTACTTAACCAACTTACCGCTGACTTCACTAACAAAAAAGTGTATGCAGGTCCTGAAGAAGCTACATCGATAGGTAATGTACTTCTACAAGTAGCAGGCTTAGGTATAATAAAGTCTTTGAGAGAATTAAGAGAATATGTTCAGAATTCATATCAGATCAGTGTATATGAACCTAATCACAGTAAAGAACATGATGAGGCATACACAAGATTTCTTGAACTACTTTACGGTAAGGCTTAACTGAATACTAATAATTTAATTTATCTTTTTATTCAACAGTAAATGAAATCGTGAGGAATATCTTGACTTAACACAATCTTTGTAGAAACTTAAAATGTTTCCAGAGGATAATTATTCACGAGGTTTCAGTAAGAGTATGATTAGAGTTAAATCTGATGTAGTTACGATCGAAACGTCATCCAAGTAAGGTTTTGAATTATGTAAAATGAATATTAAAATAGGAGAGCTTCACGACATCTAGAACTACTAGAAAATTTTATGTATGGAGCATGCTAGCGAATCTTGTTGAGATAAATTCATGTATATGGTTATGACATTTTGATCAAGATGTATGATGTTTATGTATGGGGTATCAATATACCTTTAATATTTCATTATTGTTTTGTGAATACTTCTTTAGAAACTCTTCAACTTCACTACGTGTTGGCATACTTTGAGCACCCATGCGCATAATCTTTAAAGTAGCTGTTGCATTAGCATATTTGGCAGCTTCAACTATATCTCTATTTTCATATAGCGATACTGCAAGACCTGCTACAAAGGCGTCGCCAGCTCCAACTGTATCTACTATCTGGGTCTTGAATGCTGGAACAATAACTCTTATTGATGGAGTAACTACTGCTGCTCCCATAGATCCAAGTGTAGTAACTACAGCGTTACAGCCATAGTTTAGTAGTTCTTCGCTAGCCTTAAAAACATCATCAATGGTAGCTATCTTAATGTTCGTGAGCTGCTGAAGCTCAACTCTATTTGGAACGATTACGTCTATGTAGCTATAGATGCGCTTATCTAAGGATCTTGCTGGCGCGGGATTCAATATAGTAGTCATATCCAACTCTTTAGCTATTTCAATTGCTTTATATACTGTTTCTATAGGTATTTCAAGTTGAACTAAAAGGATTCTAGCTCTATTCCTCAGATCTTCGAGAACACTCTCTACGTAATTTGGTGTAAGAGCGTTATCAGCACCAGATGAAACTATTATCATATTTTCACCAGTTTCTTCGTTAAGAATTATAAAAGCTACTCCACTACTACACTCTGCTGTAAAGATATAGTCCACCTTTATGCCATTCTTTGCAAGATTCTCAACGAGCAGGCGACCTATATAATCATTGCCTACAGCTCCTATCATATATGTCTCAATACCTAGACGAGCACATCCTACAGCTTGGTTAGCACCTTTACCACCCGGGTATATTATAAAATCGCTACCGATGATTGTTTCATCTGGTTGTGGAAACTTTTTGGTCTTTATATAAAAATCTGCATGTATACTACCAACAACAGCTATACACATACTAAGCACCATGAATTAGTGCTTGAGCGATACAATATAAGGTTTAAGCTCTACTTTTAACTATTATCTGTTCCCTTACGCTAAGTATTGTTAAAAATGTTACGATATTGCTGATCTTTGATGTAATCTACGTGTATAACATTAGAGCCAGGTTCATAGATTTACAGTATGTCAGAATGTGGCTTTCTGATCTGCATAACGTTAGGTGAGAGGACTGAATAATTAGGGTTACCTATACTGTTACTTAATACTTCATTATGTTAACTTATGTACTCAGTAACAAATGAACATCAATGATGGTATGAGGGTACAACAATCAACATATAGATGAGAGGTTGAGAGATTTTACCTATACTTCTGTTTGGCACAATCCTTCATTTCTAGCTTAATTCACTTAACTTTAAGCTCTAGATATGTAATGAAAATTTTTATAGTAAGTGTGGATAGCTAGTCCAGGAGAGAAAATATGAATATAGGTTCTCGAGGATATGGCTCAGCTGGATTCTCTATGGCACTACCTACACTAAGTTTTAAGGGTTCTTCGCATAAAGTAGATGAGAATTACATTAATAAACTTCTGCTTCCTAGAGGTATATACCTACACTTGTGTCCCAATTGCGGTGGTCCTATAGAAGACAGTAGATTGTTGTTTCGAAATGTTTGTTCAAAATGTATGGGTACTAACGAGATAATACCTGTTAGCAATATGATTGAACTAACAGAACATATTAAAGACATGACTCTCGAGAGTAGCGTTAGAAAAGTTGTTGATGTTCAGAAATTTGTTCAAGATTTTAGTGAATTTTTTGTCAAGTGTTTGAAGAGTTCTCCCTGGCATCTCCAGATAAGCTGGACTGTGAGGATTGCTCAAAATCAGAGTTTTGCACTTGTGGCTCCTACAGGTGTAGGTAAAACAACGTTTGGATTGATAGTAGCTCTCTATCTATCCTATAGACTGGGTAAAAAGACATACATAATCGTTCCAACATCTATCCTTGTGAAACAGTGCGAAGAGAGATTAAGGGAGTTTGCAGAAAGAGCAGGTATAATAGTTCAGATTATAGCTATGCATTCAAGGCTTTCACCAAAGAAAAGAGAAGAATATGAAAAAGCTATACGTGAGGGTTATTTTGATATAATTATCACAACGTCTAAGTACCTCATGAGAAACTTTAACGAAGTGTTCAATTACTTTCTATCCAAAGGATATAAGATGGGGTTCGTGTTTGTGGACGATGTTGATGCTGTAATGAAGGGTAGTAAGGCCATAGACATGATTTTGAAGCTTATAGGGTTTAGTGAAAAAGATATAGAGAAAGCGTATAAACTTATGGCTCTTCGTCAAAGAATGATAAAGTGTAGCTCATCTGAGAATGAAAAAGCTAGAGGTATCTGTTATGAGGGTGAGAAACATATCAGAGATGTTTTTAATGATCTTCAACGCGAAGTTCTAGCTACAAGAAGGAAATGTGGGATACTGGTAATTAGTTCTGCTACAGGAAGAGCTAGAGGCAAGAGAATTAGGTTATTTAGGGAGTTGTTGGGATTTAATATAGGGTCTGCTGTTGAAGTTTATAGAAATGTTGTAGATACCTACATGTTGATGCCTAAAGAAGAGGAAGTAGCAGATATTGTTGCAAAGCTTATCAATAAGTTAGGTGATGGCTGTTTAATATACGTAACGATTGATCGAGGACTAGAATACGCTAACAAGTTCTGTAATGAGCTCAGAGGCAGAGGTATAGAAGTCGAGGTACTCTCGAGTAAGAGAACAGATACTCTAGAACGGTTTATCTTGGGTGAGGTAAAGGCTCTAATAGGTGTAGCTACGTACTACGGTCTTCTTGTGAGAGGAATAGATATTCCGGAGAGGATCAGGTACGCTATATTTATCGGGGTCCCTCGACACAAAATTTCGATAACACAAATAGGATTCAATCCCCAGAACTTACTGAGGCTTTTAACAGCACTTTTAGATGTTATAGAGGATAAGAAACAGAAAGATAGGGTAATTAGACTTATAGCACAGCTCAGAAGGATTCTTCGACAGATGTCTGCTGAAAGAATTAAGATTGTAGTTGATAAGATATCTTCACAAGAGCCTATAGAAGAGCCTGTAGCCTCCATAATAACCGAAGCCCACAATCTCGTTGCATCTCTTCTATCTGATAAGAATATAGTTGAGGCCCTCAAGAAATATCAGAAAACATCTATTGTTGAGGAAAATGACACACTCTACATACTGGTACCAGATGCACCCACATATATACAGGCTAGTGGCAGAACTTCGAGACTTTTTATTGGAGGTATAACGACGGGACTCTCCATAGTATTAGTCGATGATATTAGGTTGCTTAATGGACTTGTAGACAGAGTGAAGTACTTTATAGAGGATTTCTCAATGAACTCCTTAGAAGCAGTAGATATTGACAATGTAATCAAACGTATTGATGATGATAGAGAACTATTGAAAACAATTAGATCTGGTAAACTAGATCTTCGTGAAGTACCCAAGGAGCTTAGAGTTAGAACAGCTTTATTTATAGTTGAATCTCCCAATAAGGCTAGAACTATAGCATCATTCTTTGGAAGACCAACGTTTAGGGAAATAGATGGTCTAAGAATTTATGAAACTAATGTAGGCGATATACATCTGCTTATAACCTCTACTGGTGGTCATGTTTTTGAGGTTGTTGAAGAAGGCATTCAAGAAGATAGCGTTTATGGAATAGCTATTGCTAAACACAACGAGAAGATACTCTTTTTACCAAAATATGATTACATTAAGAGATGCTTTAGATGTGGTACACAATTTGTAAGAGGCGAAACTTGTCCTATTTGTGGAAGTGATAGAGTAAAATCATCTAGATCTATTATTGAGGTGCTTCAGAGAATAGCTATGGAAGTTGACGAGATATTTATAGCTACAGATCCTGATGCTGAAGGCGAGAAGATAGGCTATGATATAGCAATATCCTTAGCACCTTTCGCTAAATCGATTATGAGGATAGAGTTCCATGAGGTTACTAGAAAAGCTGTACTAAATGCTCTTAGAAATCCCAGGGAAGTTAATTTATCGCTTGTTGAAGCTCAGATAACCAGAAGGATAGAGGATAGATTATTAGGGTTTGCACTTTCTGAATATGTGACAAACAAGCTGAAGACCCTCGATATAGGTTTGCGAGAAAGAGAAGGAAGGTTAAGTGCAGGTAGGGTTCAGACACCCGTTCTTGGCAGAATCATAGAGCTCTACATCAAGAAGCTGATAACAGCCAGAAAAGCTAAGATCATATATCTTGATGGAATATCTATAGAAGTTCCTCAGGATTTACTAGAGAAGGTTCTTGGTGAAGAAATCAAAAGGCTTTCTCCCTCACGTGTGGAGGTAGTTTTTAGATCCACATCAATAAACATTGAGAGACTATACCCATTACCACCATTTACAACAGATGAAATGATAACCGAGGCTCATAGGGTTCTGAAGATCGATGCTGTAGAAGCTATGAGACTTGCTCAAGATCTTTTTGAGCTTGGATTTATAACGTACCATAGGACAGATTCAACAAGAATATCGTCAGCCGGTATAAGTCTGGCTAAAGAGTATCTATCCAGTATCTATGGCGATAAGCTCTCCGATGTTTTTGAACCTAGAGCTTGGGGTAGTGGAGGAGCTCACGAAGGTATACGTCCAACAAAACCTATAGATGTGGATAAACTTAAAGAGCTTATAGCTGAAGGTGTTATAGAGACTCCATTAAGACTTACTGCTAAACATTTCAAGCTCTATGATCTTATATTCAGAAGGTTTATGGCAAGCCAGATGAAGCCCGGTATTGTGGAGAAAACTAGATACATTGTAACAGTCTATATCGATAGTAACGAGGTATTCTCACAGACTATAGAGCTTGTAACGAGCGTAATTGACCCCGGATTCCTATTGATGTATATGCCAATAAAAGTCATCTCTACACCTAATACAACATTTTCTCTAAAACCTTCAAAGATAAGAACTGTTGTCTTGAGCGAATACACGATGCCAACTCAAGGCGATATAATTAGGTGGATGAAGGAGGTAGGTATAGGTAGACCCAGTACATATGCCAAAATCGTAGACACAATTATTAAGAGAGGCTATACAATGAGTGTAAAAGGCGGTATACTTATACCTGATATAGAAGGGATATATGTGTATCTTCTTCTTGCTGGAGCGGGTTTTGACAATAAAGATATCGGTCTTGAGACATTTCTAAACACCATAAGGTCTGTATACAGAAGAAGTGAAAATATTGTTGAGAATGTTACCAAGGTACTCAACATGGTTCGTGATGAACTAAGGAGGATGGTAAGTGTCAAGAGAACACAGGAACTCTATACAAAGATACAGTCTGTAGAGTTAGGTAAAGCCAATTATATAGATGTAATACAAGAGTTATTCAAAGAGGTGTGTAGATACATAATTTCTGAACTATATGAAGGTGTGAAGGCATGTCAAACAACGTAAAAAGTGTTATGTCTGTTCTTCATAGTGTTATAGATCTCGGTAGATATGAACAGAATATGCAGAGAATTGAAGAAATGATAGAGCGAGCAAAAAACGAAGGTGCTGAAGTAGTTTTATTGCCAGCTATGATGAATGGTGTATCGATTTTCGATTTAAAGAAGAACTTGAAGATTAAGAGGGTTACAGAAACTATACCTGGAAAAACTTCTGAGCATTTAGCGAGAATTGCAAATAAATTCAAGATCTATATACTGAGTGGACCCATACTTGAAAGAAGAGGTTCAAAAATATATAGATCGGCATTTCTAGTAGATCCATCAATGAACATTAAATCAGTTATAAGTCAAGTGAACACCCCTTCGAAATTTGGACAAAGTTCTTCACCTCCTGTAGTCAATATCTGTGGACTTACTGTAGGTATATTCATAGCCGAAGATATCCATCTACCAGAACTTTCACTCTTGATGAAGATAACGAATGTTGATATAGTGGTTTTCTATCCATATCCACAGATATCAGTAGATAAAATAACAGCTATAATGAAAACCAGATCATTAGAGCTTAACACAATGATCATAAGTATTGGATATACCATTAGAAGAAAAGATGAAGAAATACTGTTTATGCCCACATCAATAGTTGATGAAAATGGTACCGTTATTCATGAAGTGTTAGATAAATCACCAAAGATAATTAAAGTTAATTTGGATAAAGGTAAATCAAAGATAAATGTAGAGCCTTCGCCTTCTCCATCACATAAAAAGCTACTGAAAGTATTGAACAGAGCTATATCATACTACATCAAATGATAGGGATACTCGATACCGCGCCATATAATTCATTGTAATACTGCACAAAATGAAGACTTTTTACTTGCGTAGCGAAACCACAATAACTCGTCTATTCTTGGCAACTATCTCAACTCCCTGAGACACCGCTGCTCTAAGTAATTTCTTAGCCATACTATATCTTATATTGTATTTCTGAGCCACTTGAAACGTAGTTATGTGGCTCTGACTCTTAAGCTCCTCTACAATTTTTTTGATCATTGATTGATCTACTATACCCAATTTTTCTTCTTTCTTTTCCTCTTTTTTCTCTACTTTTTTCTCTACTTTTTTCTGTTTCTTTTCTATAGATGATATAGGTTTACCTCCCTTTGTACCCATAGCTAGCCCACTGCTGTGAATATCTCCCCTAGCTTATAAATTATTATCTTTAGTATAACGCTTATGGTGACACCTTTGCGTATAGTTACAGTAAAAATACCGGAATCATACATTGAGGCAATAGATGAACTTGTTAGAATAGGTAGGTATACCTCTAGATCAGAAGTCATTAGAGCAGCCATTAGGGAATTACTTAAGAAAGAGCTTTGGTCTAGTGGTAATAGGGTTATTGAGGGAAAAAGCAATAAAAGCAGAGTTATAGAGGTTATAGAGGATTTTTGAGTCACAAATTTTAATTTGAGATAGTAGAGATAATGACAAGTTTTTAAGAATTAAGATGTGTATCAGTTACTCTAGGTTAAAGTATCCGTAGATCTTTATCAATTCAATAGTTATTCATATCTTTAATAACCATCATATTATGCCTTAGTCATTAGAGCATGAAGAGTTATGAACTTCATAGACGTAGTGTTAAGATAGTTACGTTATACGATGATGAGGGCTGGTATTGGTGATGTGATGAAGAATGACGTCAGGTCTGAGTGATAACCTCTACGTTAATCCAGATGATAGGGTACTCATCTACATAGATCGTAGACGTAGATGGATTACAAAAATAGAGAAAGACAAGGTTTTTACATCAGATAGAGGCTTCATATATCTTGGTGATATTATTGGTCTTGGATACGGATCTAGAATCAAAACCAGCACCAAGTTCGATGTATATCTTCTGAAACCGCTTCTCATAGACTTTCTTGAAAAAGGTCTCACTAGAGTAACACAAGTAATATATCCTAAAGATCAAGGATTCATAGTCATGCTCTTAGGGCTGTCGCCAGGATCAAGAGTTGTTGAGGTAGGTGTAGGTACGGGTAATACTACAGCTGTATTAGCTAATATAGTTAGACCAACGGGTCATATTTATGGCTATGAAATAAGGAAAGAATTTCTGAATATTGCTAGAAAAAACCTCGAGATACTAGGTTTAGCGAGTTATGTAACGTTAAAGCTTAAAGACGCTAAAGAAGGTATAGATGAAAGAGATGTTGATGGAGCAGTAATCGATGTAGCTGATCCATGGGATCTTTTGGAACCCCTGCACATAACCCTAAAACCTTCAGCTCCTGTGGTTTTCTTCATACCATCGTTCAATCAAATTGAAAAGCTGTACAATTCTTTAGTAGAACATGGAGGATACATAGATATCAGATGCTACGAAGTATTGCTACGTGAGATAATGTTAACCAGAGAGGCAATAAGACCATCATCGCTAATGATTGGGCATACAGGGTACATAATGTTTGCAAGGAAAGTGACAAAGGTATAAACAGCAATACATATATCTTCTTAATCAATAAGAAAGGCATCGGTTCACGTAGTGACTAACTAGCAATCCAATTAGCAATCGATGATCGTAATCGAAATTCCGATCAAACTACAATACCTAGTTATTTGTCGTAGGTGTACATGCCGTGTTCGTTTAAAAGTATAGTCAATTCTTATAAACACTAATTTGTGGGTATCATTCATATCCTTTGTACCGCTTTACCGGCAAAGCATTGGGTGGTTGACATCACAGAGAATACGCTCCAACACGATATTACTTTAATGGTTATGTATTTGACTATAGACTCTGTGATGTATAGTGGTTGACATCATAGGTTATTTAGTTATTTCAAGATATGGATGCTCTATAGTCTGATTTAAGCGAAAAACTTTTAATTTTATTCAATTTGATTAAGAGAGGGTGACATCATGCGCCAATGGAGTTAAATCCTGTTAGATCTATTCAATCAGATGATATAACACCAAAATACTGGTACAATATTGTTCCCGATCTCCCTGAACCATTACCGCCAATGATTAAACCAGATGGATCAGTGGTTGAGCAAAAAGATCTAGAGGTGTTATTCCCTAAATCGCTAGTGCTACAGGAATTCTCTGTAGACACATTTATCCCCATTCCTGAAGATCTGCGTCAACTCTATCTAGAGATCGGTAGACCTACACCACTGTTGAGAGCCTACAGACTTGAGAGATATCTGGATACACCAGCTAAGATATACTTTAAATATGAAGGTGTCATGCCTACAGGTTCCCACAAAGTTAATACAGCTCTAGCTCAAGCTTATTACAATAAACTCGAAGGTATTGAGAGACTTACGACAGAAACTGGTGCAGGTCAATGGGGTTCTGCTCTAGCTTTAGCTGGTGTGATATTCGGACTCAAGATCAGGATATATATGGTTCGTGCAAGCTATGAACAGAAACCCTATAGAAGGATACTTATGCAACTATATGGAGCAGAAGTAGTTCCTAGCCCCAGCCCCTATACTAATTCTGGTAGAGCTATTCTTGAGCAGAATCCGAATCATCCAGGATCTCTAGGTATAGCCATAAGTGAGGCTATAGAGGATGCGGTAACCACTCCAAAAACTAAGTATAGTCTTGGATCTGTACTAAATCATGTGCTCATGCATCAAACAGTAATAGGTCTAGAAGCATTAAAACAGCTAGAGCTAATGGGAGAAGAACTTCCAGACTATGTAATTGGATGTGTTGGTGGTGGAAGTAATTTTGCAGGTCTAGCGTATCCGTTTTACTATGATGCTGTAGTTAGAGGCAAGAAGCGAGACATAAAGTTCATAGCTGTAGAACCCAAGGCAGTTCCATCAATGACTAGAGGGATCTATACATATGATTATGGAGATACAGCTAGATTAACGCCATTGATAAAGATGTACACAGTAGGTCACAAATACATACCACCGCCGATTCATGCAGGCGGTTTAAGGTACCATGGAGCGGCGCCCACACTTGCCCTATTAGTTAAAAACAAAGTAGTTACACCAATAGCATATCATCAAACAGAGGTATTTGAGGCAGCGAAAATCTTTGCGCAAGTAGAGGGAATTGTACCTGCACCAGAATCTGCTCACGCAGTTAAGAGTGTCATAGATGTTGCTTTAGAAGCGAAGAAAAAGAACGAAAAGATAGTAATATTATTCAACATGAGTGGTCATGGGTTGCTAGATCTAACTGGTTACCAAGAGTATCTAGAAGGGAAACTGAAAGATTATGAGCCAAAAGAAATAGATTTAACGTACATACCTAAACTGTAGAGTAGCTAGAGTCTTTAATACCATAATCTCTAATAATAAATAGTTCAGTTTTTTAATTTCGAAAGAGTAGGCTAGATACGTGTCGCATATGACTTTTAATTACGTGGGTAAGAAAATTAGACTCTCGAGAATACTGAGAGATAGTAAAGCTGTTGTATTTGCTTTTGATCATGGTGTAGAGCATGGACCAAAAGATTTCCCTCTAGAGCATGTTGATCCCAAGGTTATTCTGAAGAAGGTTGTTGATGCTGGTGTTGATGCTATTATGCTCTTACCTGGTTTAGCTTCTTTAACCCATGATGTATGGGCTAATAGAACTGCTCTTATTGTAAAAGTAACAGGTAAAACTAACCTAAGACCAGAGGATCAGAGATTGCTTCAAAATGTCTTCGGTTATGTTGAAGATGCTGTTGCTCTTGGTGCTGATGCTGTTGCTGCAACTGTCTACTGGGGAAGTCCTTACGAAGGTGTTATGATGGATCTATGGTTTAGTATACGTGAAGTTGCTGAAAGATATGGTTTACCATGTCTACAGCTAGCGTATCCTCGAGGTCCAGCTATAAAGAATATGTATGATGTGGAAATCGTTAAGTATGGTGTAAGAGCTGCTGTAGAGAGTGGAGCCGATCTAATCAAGACTTACTATACAGGATCTAAAGAATCGTTCTCAGAAGTTGTTAAGATAGCTTCGGGTGTGCCTATCCTTATGAGTGGAGGACCTGCTAGAGAGAATCCTCTAGAGTTTCTACGAGATGTTAGAAATGTTATTGAGGTAGGTGCCCAAGGTGTTGTAGTAGGTAGAAATGTGTTTCAACATAAGAATCCCAGAGGAATGATTAAAGCCATAATGGCTATTGTGCACGAGGATAAGCATCCTGAAGATGTTGTGAAATATCTTGAGTAGGGGTTTGAGTATTGTCTAAGAGATACGATCTTGTTGCTGTAGGTCATGCTCTAGTAGATATAAGGATAGTTGTGAATAGGTTTCCACAAGCTGATGAAGAAGCCAAGGTTGTTAGCCAGGTTTGGGGTGCAGGAGGATCAGCTGTAAATGTTGCCATCGATGGTTGTAGACTTGGCTTAAAAACGGCTGTTATAGCCAAGATAGGTTTTGATAGTTTTGGAAGAATTATTGTTGATGAGCTTCTTAAGGAAGGTGTAGATATAACTGGTTTAAGGGTTTCATCGAAAGGTCAAACAGGATTCACCATAGTTGTTATAGACAGTAATGGTGATATAGTTATGTATGGTTATAAAGGTGTTGCAGAAGAACTAGAACCAAACGATATTGTGGATGACATTATTGCTAGCTCTAGATATGTACATATAGCCAGTCTTAGGGTAGATACATCATTAAGGGTTATCGAAATAGCTAAGAAGAATAATGTTAAAGTTTCCTGGGATCCAGGTAGAGTGCTTTCAACAAAAGGATTAAAAGAGCTCGAAACCCTGATTAAGCAGGTAGATATAGTTACACTCAATTATAAAGAAGCTGCAACACTAACACAAATAGAATCTGATAACTATAGAGAAGCGGCGAGAATCTTGAAGAACTTAGGACCCGAACTAGTAGCAGTAAAGCTTGGTCCAAGAGGGGTTTATATCCTAGGTGATGGAGTAGATGAAGAAGTACCAGCTGTAAAGACAGATAAAGTAGTTGATAGGACTGGTGCTGGAGATGCCTTTATATCAGGCCTTATATCTGGATTCATAAGGGGTTATACGGTAAAGAAGGCGGCTCTATACGCAAATGCTGTAGCAGCTCTAAAAATAACGAAGTTAGGATCTCATGAAGCTCCTAGACATAGCGATGTAGTTGAATATCTTTGGGAAGCTGTCTAAGTTATAGAAAATAACAAGAATTCTATGTACATTGTTTTAAGCTACATTAATGGGTTAGAGGGAGTCAAGCTAAGTAGCTATAAATTCTTTAGCTAGATGAGGAGCTATATGCTTTAAGAGGTCTATATTTTGAAGAACTTTAAACATCTTTTTCTCGTGATACCTTAATGTTTTCGAAATGTTTTTTGGATATAGATGTAATTCATCCAAGCATAGTCTAGAATACTTCTTGCATAAATTTTCAACTACTTCAATATTCTGGAGTTCTTGATGAGAATTTATATTCATTTCTGTGACATATCTATACACATCTTGTAGTGTTGCTCTAACAATGTATTCTTTCAATAGATATATACCACAGCAATCAGAAGCTGTATGAAGATCAAATAAACCTTCTTTACATGTAGCAAACGTTATTCCATGTTTTTTCAGTTCGTTACTTAACATAGTATATGTTTTCTCTAGTAGGTGAAGAGATATTCTAGCTAAAGGCTTTAAACCCTCTACTTCTCTTAAGCTGTAGCTATCTATATCTATTTCAGTTTCAGTAATGTTTAGATATTCAAGAAGATTTCTTATGTTGTTTGTTTCCATTCTAAGTGCTTCAACAATTATATGTTTAAAGCCTAGGTCTCTAGCTAGATAAACTAGATGCTCTATATCTCTTGATTGTGTAGGCGATGTGTAAGGTATATATGGAGAAATCCTTAAAACCAGCGGGATATCTGTAGAACCGAGTTGTTTAATTGCATTCAATCTCTTTTTCGCTTCTGGTGCTCTTGGCTCAATTACTTGAGTAATATCATTGTTAAGTGTTGATATAGATATCTGTAGAATAGTTAATCTATCATCTAATAGTTTCTCTACATAACTTTTTAGAGGTTGATGAAGAAAATAGATGCTTTTTGTGTTGATAACCAAGGGGTAGCTGTATTCAAGAGCTACTCTCAATATATTTTCTGATACTCTATAGAGCTGTTCATGGGGAGGGAAAGGATCAACAAGTGTTGAAAGTCTGAAGGGAATAGGCTTTAAACTTCTCCTATAAATCTTTAGAATCACTTCTCTAAACATACCTAAAGCCTTAGGTCTTGGATACACATACCTTGAAGGAGACTTCATATACCATCTAGAGTAACAATAGACACATCTAAATGGACATATTGTGTAAGGCTCTAGCTTAAGTATAGTATAGCATAGAGATGATATAATATTGCTAACATTTATCACAAGTTCAGGCATACAAATCAGCTATACCTACTACTATTCATCTCACAAGCTCTTCTGCAGATAAAGAACTTTATACCAAATACACCTCAACTCAACTCAATTATGTCTAAATTAATTAAGACATATATTGTGATGTAATGCATATACAGCAACGAGAATAAATTAGTTACCGATATATACTAACTGATTTGACGAGATCTACATCCTGAAATCTTCCTCATTTAGAGTAGAAAGGAGATCAAAAATTATGAGCTTTAATCTTACTGAAGCATCATATAGATAGAAACCAAAACCTCCAGATATTTAGATTTTACCACTATCTTCACAAATATTGATTCTTGTACAGCTTCACTACTATCTATCAGCAACCTCAGGGATGTATTGATGTTACTAGTTTTTGCATTAACAACGAGAGATAACTCTTCGCGTTTGATCTCTATCTATTCTATAGCTACAGAGTTTATCATCTATGATACTACTTTCAGTAAATTGTACATATTCTTGTGCTAGCGAACCATATAACAACAACTGTATCGCAAATTTGGTTCATCTAGCTATAGTTATACGCTTTCAAATGATTATGGAAGAAATATAGATGAAACAGATTATGATTAACCTTTATATTAATAAAGTTTTATGGTATGTAACAAAAAACTTTAATAATTAAGCTATACCACACCCGCAGCTCTTCTTAAGTATCTTCTAGCTTCATTAGCTGCTTCTGAATCTCCTGGTTTACAGCACAACCACCAATCTAGACATTCATATTGTTTAACTCTTTCACTAGCTTCTTGTACTGTTTTAGCTGGTGGTACAATGATCTTCTCTCCAACAATTTCATTATTTGGCCAGTTAGCTGGTATGGCCCCCTTCAGTTTTTCACTAACTTGTAGTGCTAGTATCATTCTCAGTATTTCATCGATGTTTCTTCCGAGTTCTTGTGGATAGTAGAGTATAGCTCTTATAATCCCATTGGGATCCACTATGAATACTGCTCTAACTGTATGTGTAGCTGATTGTGCATGAAGCATGCCAAGCTTCGAGGATACTTCTCCTCTTGGATCAGCTATTATTGGGAATGGTATCTCTACACCAAGTTTCTCTTTAATCCATTCAATCCACTTGATGTGACTAAATGTACTGTCCACACTAAGACCGAGTAGCTCTACATTAAGCTTCACGAAATCATTATACCTTTTTGCAAATGCCACAAATTCGGTAGTACATACTGGTGTAAAATCTGCTGGATGACTAAATAGTACAAGCCACTTATCTCTATAGTCGTCTGGAAGAGTTTTTACTCCATGTGTTGTTTGTACAACCATTTTTGGAAATTGTTCACCTATTAGAGGTATTTCTCCAGGCATATGTTCACCCTACCTAAGATATCTCTAGCGAATACTTATAAATGTTTCTTAGATAAACTAAAATGATGTATTAACTTTTTGAATCAAGTCAAATAGAAATTTATATGGTTTTTATGACAATTTTATATTTATAATCTTTTATAGCTTTAGAAGTTGTGGTGATACATAATGAAGAAGGCTTTAACTATAGCTGGTAGTGATTCAGGTGGAGGTGCAGGTATACAAGCAGATCTAAAGACATTTGCTGCTCTAGGTGTTCATGGAATGAGCGTGATAACTTCTGTAACTGCTCAAAATACTTACGAGGTTAGAGCTGTTCACGATATTCCTCTAGACATAATAAAAACTCAGTTTGAAGCTGTTGTAGAAGATATAGGTGTTGATGCTGCTAAAACGGGGATGCTTAGCAGATATGAAGTAGTTGAACTAGTCTCTTCTCTAATAAAGAGCTATAGTATACCTGTTGTTGTAGACCCGGTTATGGTTGCTAAAAGTGGTGCTCCTCTCCTTAAGGAAAATGCTGTTGAAGCTTTAATCAAATATCTAATACCTATAGCAACAGTTGTTACACCAAATAGATTTGAGGCAGAAAAGCTCACAAGTATAGCAATAAAAAGTATAGATGATGCTAAAAGAGCTGCTAGAAAGATAGTTGAAGATCTTGGTGCTCGTGCAGCTATTGTTAAAGGTGGACATATGGAGGGTGAAGACTCTATAGATATACTCTACGTAGATGGAGTTTATAGAGAGTTCAGAGCCAAAAGGATAGAGACTAGGAATACTCATGGAACTGGATGTAGCTTTTCTGCAGCTATAGCAGCAGAACTTGCCAAAGGCAAGAACATTGTTGAAGCTGTCAAGACAGCCAAAGAGTTCATAACCATAGCTATAGAGCATGGATTACCCATAGGCAAGGGTCATGGTCCTGTGAATCCTATGGCATGGCTATATATACCGGCGGAAAGGTATAAGGTTCTAGAGGATTTAAAGAAAGCTATAGATATTCTTGAAGCTAACAGCAATATTGTGGTGCCTCTCATCCCTGAAGTTGGTATGAATATAGCTGTATCTCTTCCTAAACCATATGCTAGAAGCTTAAACGATGTAGCAGCAATACCGGGTAGAATTGTGAGAGCTGGAAACAAGATTAAGGTTGTTTCTTCTCCAGAATTTGGGGCATCTAAACACATGGCTAGAGCTATCCTAAAAGCTATAGAGTACAATGAGAATGTAAGAGCTGTAGCCAATATAAAGTTCAGCGAAAAAATCATTGAGATAGCTAGAGAACTAGGTTTTACAGTAGCTTTCTATGACAGATCTAAAGAACCTCCAGAGATAAAGAGTATTGAAGGAGGATCTATACCGTGGGGTATAGAGCAGGCTATCAAGATGTTAAACAATAAGGTTCCTGATATAGTTTACCATAGAGGGGATTGGGGGAAAGAACCAATGATAAACATCTTTGGTAGAACAGCTACAGAAGTTGTTGAAAAAATGTTGATTCTAGCTGAAAAACTCTTCGGCTTAGAGAAACAGTCTTGATCCCTATAGCATTCTTTACTTAGTGCATCAAATACGTATATATATCACCAGAAAGCATATTCTTAGGTGGTAGGAAACAATGTCAACTGTAGCTCCACTTGAAGAAACAATAGCAACTCTTCTATCACAACCACCAGTATTAATAGCAATTGCGATACAGTTTCTGTTAGGTCTAGCATTAGGCTATATATCAACAAAGATTGTTAAATATATACTTGCATTTGTAGCTATATTGGTTTTAGGTACATTTCTATCGATATGGAGTTTGGGAACAACACCAGCAGAAGTCTTATCGACACTTGGTATAGCTGCTGAAGCAGCTAAAAGACTAGCCATAGTACTTGGACTTATGTCTGTAGGGCCTGTTAGCATAGGCTTTATTGTCGGTATCGTGATAGGCATGATTAAGAAGTAGAGGTAGTAGGGAGCTAATTAACATATTCTCAAAAATTTTTTATCTATACTCTTTTTCTGTAACACTTCGATAATGTATTTTATCATCTTATGAAGCATATACATATATATTGTTTAGTGGTTAAGAGCCAGAGAATAGTGGATTGATGGCGAATATATATGGATGAAGACTTAGCTCTCTATGCCATCGATTATGCCTGCAAACTAGGAGCGTATTACGCTGAAGCTAGGCTACATAGAATTGATGGTTTCACTATAGTTTCAAGAAACGGTTCAATCATTGGTGCAGGAAAAAGTGTTAGTCATGGTATTGGTGTAAGAGTTTTAGTTGATGGAGCTCTAGGTTTCGCATCAACAAACATGCTAAATAGAGACTCTGTTAGAAATGTTATTGAAAAAGCATATAGTTATGCTAAAGCTCATGCAAAAATCATGAAGAAACCTATAGTTTTTTCACCAGCTAAAGTTGGTAGAGCTAGCTATAATGTTGTTGAAAAGAAGAGGTTTACAGATATCTCGCTAGACGAGAAGATAGCTCTACACAACAATTTATGGAGCGCACTACATAATGTTGTTTCAGAAGCCAAAGTAGCAACATTCTTTTTAGGTTATAACGAGTCTATTGAAGAAAAAGTTGTTGTAAATAGTGATGGTGCTTTCGTTAAAAGTTACATACCCAGACTTATGGTTTACTACAATATTGTTGTAGCTCATCCACAGAAAGGTTTTCTACAAAGGTTTGAGGAAATTGGAGGTAGTGGAGGAGTAGAACAACTAGATACATGGAGACTCGAGGAAGAGATTCCGAAAAACATCAAGATATACGAACAGATACTGTTATCAGCTATAGAGCCTCCAAAAGAGGAGATACCTGTTGTTGTTGGTAGCGAAATTGTTGGTCTAGTGGTGCATGAAAGTTGTGGTCATCCTAGTGAAGCCGACCGTATATTAGGTAGAGAAGCGGCGCAAGCTGGTAAAAGCTTCATAAGGCAGGACATGATTGGTTACAGAATCGGTAATGAGTATGCCATAGTCATAGATGATCCCACAATACCTGGAGGTTTTGGTTTCTATCTATACGATGATGAAGGTGTTCCAGCAAGACCAAAGCATCTATACAAGGAAGGTGTAATAAATGAATTTCTACACAACCGCTGGACTGCATATATCTTTGGTGTAGAAAGTAATGGTTCAGCTAGATCTATGAGCTATATGGGTGAACCTATAATAAGGATGTCTAATACATACCTAAAGCCAGGTGACTACAGATTTGAAGAACTTATAGAGGACATAGATCAAGGAATCTACATCAAAAGCTATATGGAGTGGAATATTGATGACGAGAGATGGAGCCAGAGATATGTAGGTCTTGAAGCGTATCTGGTAGAGAAAGGTGAGCTCACTAAGTACGTTAGAAACCCCGTATTAGAGCTAACCACTAAAGCATTCTATAGCTCTATAGACGCTGTAGGTAGAGAGCTAAGGTTTAGTGCAGGTACTTGTGGTAAAGGTGAACCAATGCAAGGTGTACCTGTGTGGTTCGGTGGCCCTGATGTGAGGCTTAAGAAGATTAGACTGGGTGTAGCATAGGATGGAAATAGATGTACATGATCTATCGGTTGAACTTACAGAGAAAGCTCTTAGAGAAGGTTTCGATGAAGCTATAGCTATTGTTACGAAGAGAAGTACCGTTATGACCAAGTTAGCGAATAGTGAGATAAGCGTTATACAGAGATGGAATACCCTAGGTATAGACCTGTATTTAGCAAAAGATAGAAGGATAATTATATTATCACTAGAACCTAGTAGGGCGGAAGATATAGATAAATCGATAAAGGATCTTCTGTCTATTGCTCCAAAAATCCTCGAGTCACAACTTTATGCACCACTACCTCAACTAGAATCGATAGAGCCTCTAAATGTTGTAGATACTTTGGTAATAGAAGCTATGGATAGAATTGATGATATTGCTGAACAAGTTATTGAGGTTAGTCACAGAGAAAGAATAGATAGTGTTGCAGGTATGATTCAATTAAACTATACAGAGAGATCGCTATCTTCATCAAAAGGTGCTTCAGCAACAGAACGAAAAACAAGTACAACTACCTACGTAAGAGCGTTTTCTGGACAAGGATCAGGACAATGGTGCCACACATCAACAAAACTTGATCTGAATAATATTAGAGAGGTAGCTCTAATAGCATCTAGATTTGCTGTAGACTCTAGGAACAAGAGAGAAATAGAGCCTGATAGATATGACATTATATTAAGCCCTATGGTGTTTGGAAATTTACTCAATTACATAGTTGATATGGCTTCAGCTTTCTCGGTAATGATGGGTGCATCAATATTTATGAATAGAGCAATAGGTGATAAAGTTGCTTCAGAAAACCTTACGATACATGATGTACCTAGGGATATAGAGCTTCCAGGAGCCACAGGTTTTGATGACGAAGCTATGAAGACATTCAATAAACCTGTTATCGAGAAAGGAAAACTAAAGACTCTGCTACATAATACAAAAACAGCAACAATTATGAAAGCTAGAAGTACTGGTAATGCTGGATGGATTCAACCAAGGCCTTGGAGCATAGCTGTAAAATCTGGAGATGCTACTGTAGACGAAATGATTGCGAATGTGCATAAAGGTCTGGTAATAACTAACAATTGGTACACCAGATTACAAAACTATGTAGAAGGAACATTTTCGACTATAGCTAGAGACGCAATATTTTTAATTGAAAACAATAGAGTAGTAGGAGCTGTTAACAAGATAAGAATAGCAGATAATCTCAATAACTTATTGAGCAACATAGACATGATTGGAAGAGACCTATATAGTATGCAATGGTGGGAGATAGGAACACCAGTAAGAGCACCGTATGTATTGGTAAGAAACATAAGGACATCTAAACATTTCATCTAATCATTCTATACATGGTTACCATATCAATGTGTTGAGTACAGTATATCATTTTTGTTTTATAATTAGATTCAGAATCAGAATAACCTATAGAGCTAAGTAAGTCAGTAGCGTGGTGTATATCGATCTATGTAGTTGTGAAGTTGCAAAACATATTTAGTCTACACGTTCTCTACACTATGGTGTTGAATATATGGTTATTGCTGAAGACTATAGATTTCTAGTAGCTGAAGATGCTGTCAACAGAATAGAGAATAGGATTAAAGGCTGGAGTTTACCTTATCCACTAAATAGAGGACATGCTCTAGAGTGTGTTAAAAGAGTTAGATTAGATCTCTTCTGATGAAGTTAAAGTACATGTATCTTCCACACTATGCTTATCAATTCAGACGAACTTAGGCAACTAGAGGTACAGGTGAGAGAATTATCATCTTTCCTTCTACCACCTAGAAACATTAGAATTGATGGAGTATCGATGAAATTTGCTGTAGCAGAATTACGTTATGCCTTATCTATCCTATTAGGTCTTAGAGCTAGATTGGCTCTTGGTGACGATAATTTCCCTGAATATGCTGTGGATATCGTTGGAGTTGAAGTTGGATTCCTGGAAAAGCATCCTAAAGCTGATAAACTGTGTATAGCTAGAGTAGGTACAGAGCATTTCTCATTTGCTGTTGTCTAAATATCAGACATAAAGAAGGGAAAGTCAGGGGTATAGCTATTCTACCTCCCATTATATTCTTTGAAGTAGTAAGCGAGCTATGTTTTGTTCAGCTCCTCTAGATGCAAGTTACAAGGGTAAAAGAGTTCCTGTAAATCTCATCAATAGAGCTGAAGTATCTAATGTTGTTGAATCCATAGTCAAAAAATTGAAGTAGAGATCTCCATCTACTTGCAAGTCAAATACTAATACATATCATAATTCAGTTGTCACATAGGTTCAGATATTCATTAGCTATGTGGATACAAAATAATTATTTAAGTCATTATAGGTTGAAAATTGTATTGAATCTGTTAACTACATTAATCTGATTGCAATGTTTAGGTTCTTTTCGAATGCTGCTATATAACATAAGCACTATATTTACATTGTTATGTATATAATTATTTTCAGCTAGATTTTTATTCCCTCAGTAGCAGTAGTATCACTTATGGAAAGAGTGAGACTATGTCTGAATTAATTGTATCTATAGATGAGCTTATCAATAGACTCAGAGCTCTATATAGAGATATAGATTGTGCTGTCGCTTGTGTAAGTGGCGGTGTTGATAGCACAACTTCGGCTGTCTTAGCAAAGAAAGCCTTAGGGGATAAGGTGTATCCAGTATTCATTAACACAGGTTTTATGAGAATGAATGAAGGAGCTAGGGTTAGAGAAGCTCTAAAGGGTATTCTAGATTTAGAGATATACGATTTCTCTGAAGAGATCATATCTAGAATCGAAGGTCTTGAAGATGCTGAAGAAAAGAGGATAGCATTTAGAGATGCCTTCTATATGTCTGTAAAGAAGATAGCAGAGGAAAAGAAATGTGGATGGATTGTTCAAGGAACTATCAAGGCTGATGTTGTTGAAACTATAGGCAAAATTAAGACGCAGCACAATGTATTGACTGATGAGCTTCTTAAGCGCTATGGATTAAAGGTTATCGAACCTGTGATAGATCTATACAAACATGAAGTTAGAGCTTTAGCTAAACAGCTAGGTCTTCCTAAGTGGCTTGCAGAAAGACAGCCATTTCCTGGACCAGGCCTACTGGTTCGTACTGTTGGTAAACTATATAGAGAAAAGTTGGAACTTGTTAGAAAAGCTACAGCTATTGTTGAAGAAAGGCTTAACGGAAGAGGATATAGTCAGTATTTCCCAGCTATATGGGAACATGATATCCTAGACAAAGGTGTCATGGGCGATATCGAATATTTGGTATTCAAAGTTAAAGCAACAGGTGTTATAGATGGTAGAAGGATCTACGGTCATCCGGTTATGGTTAGAAGATATCATCAGGTTACGGATATATACACTTTCTATAGACAATTCAATTCAGAGAATTATCCACATGTACTCCTACAGCTTAGAGAAAAAGAAGATGGGGAATTCGTTATAGCTATAAGGATTGTTAAAACTGAAGACTATATGGTTGCAGAAGTGCCTAGAATAGATATCTATAAAGAGCTTAAGGAGTTAGCTGAAGAACTTCTATCTTTACCCAAGATAAAGGCCATAGCATTTGATGTGACACCTAAACCACCTGCAACAATAGAATATGAATAACAAACAAGGATTATAGAATCTTAGTTTTACATTTTTTATTTTTTGCACATGATTATGTATTGAATTTCAGAACCTATGTGTGAAGCTTATGGAATTAATATGCATAGAGAACTAATAGAATATAGTTATAGTGCTTAATTATCTTTTGATATATTTTCTGTACTTCTTGGTTAGACTATCTGCCATATATAAGGGATTTGGTAGAGGAAGCTCCTTATTCCATGTAGCTTTAACAACAGTTAAAGCTTCATCTGGTGTTATTCTATGGCCTACAGATACATATATTTCTCCACTCCATTCAGTCTCGATAATGTATCCAGCTTTAATTCCATCAACAACAATTATTTTCTTATTCTCTACAATCACGATATCTCCGTAGAGAATACTTCTAGCTACACCAATTGATGGTTTTTCTAGAGCTACACCTATATGTGATGCTATACCGAATTTTCTTGGATGTGTAATCCCATGTCCATTAACCATAACTATATCGAAATCAGTACACTTATGTATGAGTTCCTTAATCGCTGCAATCATTATTGGTGCTTCTCTAAATGCTAAAAGACCCGGAATATAGGGTACAGCAACATCGCCTACTACAGCAGTATGGCACACCTCTCTATTTCTTTTAACGCTATATGCTACAGCAACACCTACACCTATAGACTCTCTATACCCTACATCAACACCTACAATAATCTCTACGGCTTCTAGAGTAAGAGGCTCAATTCTTACAAAAGTGCTTAAACGTTCTTGTAGAGATTTAGCCCTTGATATATTAAAATCAAGTATACCTATTTTCGTAAAATTACACCAGGAATTAATACTATATTCTTTAAGAACTTGTTCCAAATCATAAAGTTAACTAGGTTAAAGGTATAGTCTTCTCCCTAATACCATTACTAGTAATAACAGCTGTATCTATACCATCACCAGAAACAGCATCTCTAGATGCAGCAGCTTTGATAGACTTTATGCACAATTCTTCAGCTTCATCTAGAGTCATATTCTTGTTATAGTTACTCTCTATGATACCTATAGCTATAGCTCCCCCAGTACCTACAGCAGCATAATCATCTTCTATCAGCGATCCTATAGGATCAAGAACGTAGAGATGATATCCATCAGAATCATATCCAGCAAAGATGATTTCTGATATGAATGGCATAAGCTTATAGCTATAGAGAATAGCTGACAAAAGTTTAGCGGCAGCTCTAACACTTATCTTTCTTGAAGTTAGTCGCTCTCTATACATAATTTCAGCTACAATTAATCTACTTATAGTCTGCATATCACCGAAAAGACCTGCTGCAGCCATAGCCATTCTATCGCCTATAACAAAAACCTTCTTACCAACCTTACTGAGAACAAATCCACCGTAACTAACTCTCTTCTCTGCTCCAATAACTATACCGTTATTTACCTTTATACCTACAGCTGTTGCGCCTATCATAGCTCTTTCATAAGCCATAGTTGGAGTCACCATCTACGATAATAGGGATAGGAAATTAAAAATCTATAATAACTTAACATCTGAGCAAATATTATTCAGAGAATTCGTAGAATGTACTCTAAGACAGTATAGTATTACCGTATCTTTTCGGCGGGATCATAACCATAGAGAGCTTTAAAAATCTTTCTACCTTCTTCTGTCATTCTCTCTGGCGTCCACTGTGTACTTAAATCAAGTCTTATATTGATATTCTTATTTTTGAAGTGCTCCTTGAGCATAGACTCTACCTGATAAACAACTAGATGTGCAATAGGACAGAAAGGTGTTGTGAGCCCTAAGACAACCTCTATATCGGTATCATTTACATTAACTTCGTAAACTAGACCTAAATCATAGATGTTTATAGGTATCTCTGGATCATAGACGTTTTTGAGTATCTCTATAACTTTCTGTTTAACTTCATCAATCATCCTCTAATCACTTAACACCTCTATTACCTATTATCTGAATACTCTTAAAGAATTTTAGGTTTAACGTATGTGAAGCAATTCGCAGGTTTTAGAGAGATTTCAGTATATTTAGAGCTGCTAGAGTAGCTTTATAGGGATCAGGATCTCGTGTTATAGCTGAACCTATCACTATTATTCTTGCTCCATGAGATACGAACATCCCCACTTCATGAGGTTTGATGCCTCCTGCAACCATAACAATAACATCGCTCGCCGCCACCTCTGCCACTTCCTTGAGTAGTTCTCTAGCTGTTAAACCTCGTTTCTTCTGCACATCTACCCCTAGATGCATAGCCACAACATCTACACCAAGTTCTGCTAATCTTAGTGCTTTATCGACAGGATTGGGAGTATAGATCATGTCTACTATTAGAGCTGAACCATACCTTCTGCACAGATTTAGCGCATCTTGAACAACATCTTCATCAACTATACCGAGTAACGTAACACCATCAACACCTTTGCTAAGGTATGCTGAAAACTCTAGTTCTGTTGCATCAACAGTCTTCAAGTCAACAATAACTAAGTTGTTTTTGGATACATCCTTGATTCTATCTAGAGCTAAGAAACCAAAGGTCTTAACTAGAGGAGTCCCTATCTCAACTATATGTGCGCCAGCATCAACAACTCTTGTAGCTACTCTCAGCGCCTCCTCTAGGTCTACGAAATCCAGAGCTACCTGGAGAAGAGGCTTTTTACGGGCTTCTTCAACTAATCTAGATTTCATCTCTTATACCCTATACTCGTGTCTATCTGCTGAAGGAATTCTTTACCTTCTTTAGTTTTTGGATAAGTAATCGTTAATATGGATTTCGGAAATGATTTACGCTTAACATATTCTAGATACTTTTTAGGCCAGCTAGATGGATCAAAACCTTTTTGAGCTAGAAGTGCTATAAGCCATCTCTCACTTCCAAAACCTGAGCACCCGGTCCATAGAGTTTCATCCTTATTGTGCTTTATTCTAAATGATTGTGTGAACTTTGTTCCGTGTATAGATATGTTGCCTACCTCTAGCCAATTCTTGTTCTCTTCTCTATCACCTCTGTATGGAAGCCATACCTCTATATCTACTGTACCAGGTCTATCTATATCTATCTCGATTTTCTCTTCAACTATACCACTGTGTTCATAAAACCATGGAGTTACCCAAGCGAATCTCCACTCAAGATCTAGAACCTTGTCTAAGAAGTATTCGTATCTATCTAAAAGCTTATTCCTGATATCTATAACTTGCTCAGGTTTTCCAAGCCAAACAACTTCTATTCTATGAAACTCTATAACTCGCTCTATACCGTGTATGCCACCAGCTTCCCACCTAAATGAGGGTCCACTCATATCGTACCACTTAACGGGTAGCAGGTTATCATCTAATATTTCGTTCTCAAAGAACCAGTAGAAAGGTTCGCACTGAGCGAAACATAGAAAATATGATGGTGGTTCTACATATTTTTGTAATTCTTTTGGTGGTGCCTCGTCCATTACAGTCATGTAGTCTATTAATGGTTCGAATTCAGATATATTGTAGCTCTTAGGTAGAGAAGCGAAAACCATGGAGTTTATAACGCCTTTGAGATGTCCTGTCCTTAAACCTACATCAAGTGGATACATCTTCGGGAACACGGCTTCTTCGAAACCCAGGGGCTTGATAACCTCGTCTAGGAATAGTTCTTTAAGCGAGTTAAGTAGATGTGTAAGTGGTGGAGTATAGATCCATTGACCTATGGAGGTTCTCTTAATCCATCCAATTTCTTCGAGAATCTTGTTCGGATCTTCGTAGAATAGAACTGGCTTAGTAGAGCTCTTCTTAAGTAGAATCCAATGTTCGGCTTTACCACCCCACCTATATCTCTTTTCTTTTTCCTCTATAAGTCTAAGAAGTCTAAGGAATATAGGTTTCTTAAGATCACTTTCAAATAAATCGTTAAGTTCAACGATAGTTTTTCCTTCCTCAGAATAAACTTTTTTTATGAATGGAAGAGATATGGATACTGATATAATACCATCGAGAAGTATCTTGGGTTCAGCAAGTTTTAGATTCCTCACACCAATCTTATAGTTTCTCCCGAGTATAGAAGAAAGAACATTTTTTATTCTGAGTGAAGCTTCATCGATACGTACCTTAGAACCTGTATTCAATTTTATGACTAGTTTATCTTCACTAATCTCGAAACTGTCTATATTGGCTGCTTCATTTGGATCTTTTGTACCCTTCTTAAGGTAGTCATTATTGAGATACTCAATAGCTTTTTCTATATCACCCTTAGCTTCCATAGGCAGAGCTTTACTAAATACTATCTCAAGCGTTCCTACTATCCTCATAGCTATTCACATTACAAGATAAATAGAGGAATAAATGCAATATAAGCTTAATGCATAAGATACACGATGAGTAAAGTTATATATCTGATGCTCAATAGGATAGTAAAACAGGATCCTGATGTGAAACCAATGGATATTTACGAAAGGTATGATCGACAAATCATGATTTTTGGTCTCGAAGGCCAGAAGAAGCTATCTAACTCTAGTGTAGCTGTAGTAGGTGCTGGTGGACTTGGTTCCCCGGCTATACTTTATTTAGTTGCTGCTGGTGTAGGTAGGATGTACGTTATTGATAGAGATGCTGTATCGATTTCAGACCTAAATAGACAGATACTGTATACTGAAAACGATATAGGTAGAAAGAAAGCTGATGTTGTATGCGAGAGAATCATGAGATTGAATAGCGCTATTGAAGTATTGTGCAAAGATGAAGAATTCAATGAATCTAATGGTAGAGAAATAGTCAAAGATGTTGATATAGTGATTGATGCTGTCGATAATTGGGAGACCAGATACATAATAAACAAGTTATGTGTTGAGCTAAAGAAGCCTCTCGTTCATGCTGGTATAATTGGTTGGTATGGTCAAGCTACAACAATTATACCGGGTAGAACTCCCTGTCTATCATGCATAATACCCAAACCCTCACCTAAGAAGAAGATACCAGTCATAGGTGTGACACCAGGGGTTCTCGGTGTAATTGAGGCAGCTGAAGCAATAAAATATCTTCTCGGTACAATTCCTTCATTACTAAACAAGCTTCTCATAGTAGATCTTCTCTATATGGAGTTTAGGACTGTAGAAATTAAAAGGAATACACAGTGCCCTGTATGTGGAATGCTTAAGAACGATGAAACAGTTAGAGAGCATGATATGTAGGGTTATTCTCGGTCCTTCTCTATAGCACCTATTCTGTAGAGATAGTTGAGTATCTTCTTAATATCTCTGAACGCTATTGATCTTCTATAGTCTTGCTCTATATGTCTAGCAATATCATAGATGTTCATGGATTTTATCGAAAGAATCAACGGTATGTATCTAGTGAACAGATGATACATAAACTTGTTCTCTATATCATTCATTATGTTTAAAGTATCTTCAAAACCTATGTGGGTATAGAGATGTCTCACAGATATAACACCTTTAGGTGCTATATATCTATAGATAGCTGTGTCTTCAAGATCCTCAAACTTCTCAGATGTGACATCCTCTTTCTCTTGTTTTAATTCTCTATAACTCTCCATAATATATGTATACATATTTTCAATACTCTTCTTTGTAGATTCGCTTAACTGATTTGAAGATTGTACATATATGGCTACACCTATGGCTATCGATATATATGAGGTTATATCTGGATCAAATTTATCTATAGTATCCATATCTGTATGATAGTAGATATCTGGCCACTGATTGATCATTACTGATGGTATTTGGAACTGGAGATAAATATCATGATCGCTTCCACTATCGTAAGGTACTACATCGAATCTATATGATATCGTCTTTATAGATGATGAGAATGTCGAGACTTTAGAGAGGCTATAGTTCAGTAGCTTCAGCATCAAACCTTCGTATAACTTGTTCGATAAAATTTTGGGAGGAGATATGAAGTGAAGTGTGGAGTTCGTTATCCATTGTTTTTCTCCAATCATATCGAGATTTACACTGAATTCTATATTGCTAGATTTTGTTTTTTCAAGCAGGTATGGAAGTGAGCCATAGTATTCAGGAAACAGAACAAACGCTATTTTTCTGTACCTCGGATAGCTAATACTATCTTTATTGAGCGCTCTATTAATTGCTTTAGCGAGCTCTATAAGTGCTACTACGCCACTAACATTATCGTTAACTGTTCCAGCAGGATGACATATATGTGCATATGCATGAATTTCTCTTTCTCCATCACCTAGCGATAGCTCAAGTACTGGTATATATGCTTCTGCTCTAAAGCTAGATTCTACATATATTCTTGCAATAACTTTATACCCCTTCTCTATACTGTTAATGATATGTATAGCGGCATGTCTAGATATCGATGTAGCTGGCGCTCTACATGTTTCTGTGTCTTCTCTAGACAGAAAGAGTCCTATGTATGGTACAGCTTCCTCATGAGCATCTTTCTTAAAGAATATGAATCCAGAAGCTCCGAATCTACAACCAGTTCTATAAACTATGTATGGAGACCCATAACTTAAGACTATTCTACCATCAACATTTCTGTACCTATTAAGATCAAGACCATCAGCCACATAAACAACTTCTGCTTCTACGTCACCTCTAGGGCTATGAGCGACTACAGCTGTTTTAGATGATAGGAATTTACTTAACATTTTATGTTTTGGTTTGACTATAGATGTGAATCCATCTTCTATATCCCATCCAACGATATCGTAATGAGTGCCATAATGTTCACCATAACTGAATCTATATGTCCTCATCTCAAAGTTCTCTAGATCAAGAAGGTTCTTAGCTACATAGTCTACAGCTTTTTCAAGCTCATTACTTCCTTGGATTCGATGAAATCTAGATATAGATGAGGCCATCCATAGAAGTTCTTGTTTAGAGTAGAAAGATTCTAGAGCACTATATATACCACTAATGTTAACCATGATATAGTCTCGCCTCTGCCAAATGAGTTACTAAATTGATGAAGATACACTAAAGCTATAAACCGTTAGTAACTCGTATAGTATATCGGTATCGGATAAAAAATTAGCAAAAGAGAGTTTGAGTATATGAAGGATTTGATTTCATGTCTATACTTTCTCTAGTAGTTCAGCTTCAATAAGTCTATCCACAATATCTATAACAGCATTATATACGGTATCTATATCTAGTCCTTCAACATTAGTCATTATGTCTTCAACTATGTGACCAATACTTGTTTCTCCATCGCAATGCGACCATATGTAATACACGATAGGTGCTAATGCATATGCCTTCTCTTCATTTACAGCAACTATAAACTCATCTTTATCTACTCCTACTTCAACACCCTTCTTCCTATACATTTCATTCCATCTAGGTTTTGATTCTTCATCCATGACCTATTCACCTAAACCTTCTACCACCACGTCCTCTTCCTTCTCCTCTTCTAAAAGATCTTCTTTCAGGTTGATAACCTTCAGAAGATTTAGGCGCATCTTCAGGTATAGACTCTGCTGGAGGAAGATTTTCATCTGGAACCTTATCTATACTACTGTTCTTACCAGCGTTAAGTTGTACTTCTCCTTTGAATGACGTTACCCAGGCATTCCTTATAGACACAGTGTCTCCAGAAGCAAGAGATGCTGCTTTCGCACCCCATAAAACTAGCTTCACTCTACCACTTTCGTCACCAACAATATATTCTCCAAGAGTTCTTACACCAGCTTTCGTATTGATTGTTCTTACACCAAGATTTTCCAGAACCCTTACTTCAACATTTACGTTCTCCATTCCTGGTTTAAGGTTTATTATCTTTGTTTTTTCTGACATTCAAATCGAACCGAAGATTTGGTTGATTTCTCTTTGTTCTGGAAGTTTATAAATATATATGCTGTGAGAGATTCGATGGTTAGAGGAATTGAATAACTTATGGAGTAAACAGTTTTGTGTTTTCAGTAACTATGGATTTTTAGTATGCGTATAGAGACTTTAAGATCTTTAGCTAACGCTACAGATTCTGACTGCATAGTGATTATGGTTGCACCAAATGTACTCTTTATAGCTAAAGTTGATGCAAATCAATATGACACAATAATTGCATATAGATGGACCACTAATGAATATAAAATACTTGCCCCTATTGATGCTAAGGAGAACCTTTCCATATCTCTTCAAGGTAGATGTAATATAGTTTACTACTCATTTAATTTGCATGAGAAAGAAGGTTACGTAATAGGTAGAGACTTTGAGAAGATATTGATAGTTTTTGAAATCTTTTATAGGACTTAATCTTAATACAGAAATACATGCACCATTTAAATACATTGACTTAGCTCTAGCTCGAATACTTCACAAGTATTGGAAAATAAGAGATGCAACTAAATCACTAATGTTTATAAGAGCTAAAAAGAGTCGTGAAGATCTAGAGAACATAGCTGATGTATCTAGATCTATTCTAAATATTTTGAGAGTTACAAGGATTTCAAAACAATAATGTAATTTAAGAATATTTCAAGCATGTGGCTAAAATTGTTGATGCAACTTGTATCGAACCTTTGTCTGTTTCTAGAGATATCGTTTCGATCTATGCATGCATAAAGAAATGTAATATAAAGATTGGGCTTTAAGGTGTCCATGACATTGAATGAGGATATCAAAAGATTCATCGAGGTCGTTAATGATGTTCTCGAGAAATTGCTTGAAAACGCTGTTATAGGAAGTAGGTGCGATGATATTTACAGAATATTTAGAATAGATTCGTATAGCGGAAGGAATGTGTGTATAGATGTTATGTGGTGTAGGTGCAGAGGTATGTGAGTATCTCTCGGATTCTGTATGGTTATTGTACTCTAGATAATGGTATGACTTTAATGATTAATGCTATGTTGAGGAAACTTATATATGTAACCTAAACTTGTTATCGTTAAAGTAGGTGTTGTGGTGATATAGATGGATGATAAAGAATCTACAAGTATGTCTGTAAGTGAGAAAAAAGCATCTATAGATCTAAACAAATTAGGACAGGCATTCATAGTGTACGATGGAGCTACAGATACTCTACATGTAACCTTATCTGATGAAGAAGCTGATGAAGTTGTATTACTTGAAAATGGAGTTATAGTTCAATTAAAAAAAGGAGCTGTTATAGGGTTCTCTATACCAAATGTAATGAGGTATGGCTAGACTTTAACGTTTCTTCATAGTGTTATCTATCTTCTGAATCTGTTAAAAAATATGTGAAATGTCATATAAACTATTAACATTTTTAAACCTTAACAACCTAGATTAGCTATAGGTATTGGGTTGTATGAACAGCACTAAAATTGTTGAAACAAGAAGGGTTCAGAAGTTCGGAAAATCAACATTGATGATATCTCTTCCAGCTGAATGGGTTAAATTTGTGAATCTCAAGCCTTCGGATATGGTTAGACTTGAATCTAAAGAAGATGGTTCTCTCATTATAATTCCGCAGAGTATTCTAGAACAGAAGGCTAAAGGTAAGGAGGTCAGACTCATTGTTTCTCAAACAACTCCTGAAGATATTCTTCTAAGATCTCTTTATGCATCATATATAGCTGGATACGATAGAATTATTGTAGAGAATTCCGAAGGGATACTTTCACCATCTCATATGCAGGCTATAAGATCACTTGTTAGATTATTGATAGGTTCTGAAATAGTTGATCAAACACCTGGAAGGGTTGCTATACAGATATTTGTTGATATAAATAGGTATAGTCTTGATGCACTTGTCTCTAGAGTAATATCTACGCTAAAGAATATGTTCAACTTTCTAACGCTCTCGATAAAGAATAGTAGTGTGGATCATCTGAAGGAAATAACGGAACTAGAGGTAGAGATGGATCGTGTTTATGCACTAGCCATAAGATATGTATATGTGTTGAGCTTGCTAGGATCAACACCTTTCATTACAGAATATAGAGCGTTGATAAAAGCGTTAGAAGATGTAGGAGATGCACTAACACAAGCATCATCGATATTCATAGATAAGCCACACTTAATGAATGTAGTAAAAATGTTTATCGAGGATAAACTCGATGAACTCAATATGCATATACAGTACCTACTAGACATAATACTGGATACGATGACGAAGAACAATGTGTATGTTGCTAGTAGGGCGATAGATTTAGCTCAAGAATCTTCAAAATTTATAGCTCGAATGGAGATGGATGTCATACCCAAATACAAGTCTATAGATGATTACCTTAACGCAAAAGCATTCTTCGAGAGGTTACAATTGATATGCTATAATCTTCAAGCAGCTACAGAAATGATTTTTGATATAGTTGTAGGTAAGCAGGGCAACGTAGTTAATCTAGTGTCAGATAGCGGCTAATGCTAACAGAATGTATCTCGAGGAGTGCTAGAGTTCCTGGATTTTTTCTTAGGTTTTTCATCTTTTTCTTTACTTTGAACCATTACCTCCACCAAAATCACTATTCTGTTCAGAACTATATCTGTTTTTCTTTTCCACAAGATATCTTCTCCAAAATGTCGATATTTCTGCTAGCTTCTCGATAGTTTTATCGTCAACATTTATTACTTTTCTGTCTAGTAGTTTAGCTAATAGTTTCCTTAGAGTCTTTCTTATAATCCATCTCTTTTCAAGAGATCCAAATAGCTTGAGTGATGTTGTTCTAATGCTTCTGTATCTAAGGATATGCTCTACAATTCTTTTCTCTTCCTCATCGAGAACATCTCTTAGATATCTATTAGCTAAGATAGCTATGGTATGGGGAGAAAAACCCAAATAAATATCCTCGGGATTTATATCGCTAAACTTCTTGGTGATCTCAAACTCTATTATGGATACCACATCCTCTTGATGTATATCACGACCATAGATATCTCTTAGATCGTTAAGAAGTTCCTCAATAGAATTATAGCCATCGCGTTTAGCATCTTCATCTGTAAGTTCACGTACCTTCTTATACGTAACATTCTTTATTAGGGCTTCAGCTATAGGTTTACCATCGCTATGTATTATAACAGTCCTAAGCCTAGGTACAACTTTACCCAATCTAATGGTTGTAGTTTTAAGACCATCAAGAATTAGCTGAGCAAAGTATCCTTTAATCATTAGGTACCTTCTGATAAATATCTTTCTCATAGCCACACCACTTCATCAATATTATTGCATCATTATAAGTGACTGCGGTAAATCGTAAACTGATTATCGTACACAAGATACCACACTATGTACAATCTCCAGTAACAGAATGAGCTTTAAGCTTTATTATGTAGATGCTTATACTAAACTGAATACGATGCTTAAATGAAGAAGCTTATGAATAACATCGAAAAAATACTGTTAAGAGTTTGGTGGCTCTACTCATATGAGGTAAAGAACCCGGTACTGAGCAACATATCAATAGAGGTAGCCTCTACCTTAAATGTCAGACCTTTCGAGAAAATCAAGATTTCTGAGAAATTTCCTCTAATTAATGCAGCTGTTGTCGGACTCAGGTGTAGAACCATTGTATTAACACAAACTTTATTAGAATTAATGAGCGCTGAGGAACTTAAAGCAGTATTTCTTCACGAATATGCACACTGTAAGCAGAAACACCAGGTCAAGTTACTAACGGTAGCATTATTAATATTGATACTAATGATGTTGCCCACGTCTTTAATATTCCTGAACATAGAGAATGAACTGATTGCAATATTGCTACTGGTGCTAATGACTTGTACTGCGTACATTGTTATGTTATCTATTATCAGGTATCTAACAAGGAGATTTGAGTTTGAAGCAGATCTTGTAGCAGTGGAGGCTTTTAGAGATCCAGCTATATATATAAATATGCTTAAAAAATTGAAAATATTTGACGTAGAACCATCTAGAAAAAACCTTATGAATATATTCAGATCTCATCCATATGTAGAAGAAAGAATAAATAGAATTATTGAAACATTTACCAAACATGTGTGATGTGGCATATATAGCACGTGTGTAGTGGGCCCGGGGGGATTCGAACCCCCGACCTACGGGTCTCTCCGATATATTCAACGCTCCAGCATTATTTCATCCCTTACGGTCATAAGACCCGTAGCTGCTGGAGCTTCGGCCTTTCTACATGGTCCGCCGCTCTACCTAGCTGAGCTACGGGCCCGCTAGCTATCATCAATACACAGAATTCTGTATATCTCTAGAGGTTTTAAAGGTTTATAGTACTACAAGATGAATATTCATGATGAGGATTCGGCTATCTACAAAGGATAACAATCACAGTTCTTTTACCCATATGTTTGTTGCACGAGTCCTTCTGATCTGTTTCATAAGTTTATCTATGTGTCTATATACTGTTGAGTGTTGTCTACCCTCAATAAGCATCATTATAGCTTCACGTGCAATATTAGCATTTTCATAGTTTCCTATAATTGCTACTGTTTCTCCATAAACAGATATATACGTATCGGTCATCTCCTCTATATTTTTTCGTGCTTTACCTTCTTCACCTATTATCCTACCCTTAACCCTTGTTAAATGGTTTTCAGAGTCTTTAACGTATTGAGTAAGGTCTATAACTATAAGAACATTATCTTCATCAAGTAGCTTAAATGCTTTCTCTGGAGAAAATCCATAGCCTATAGCTCTTATAACGTCTTGAGCCTTCATAAGATCGTAGGGTGTTGTCTGGGGTGATGCAGGCTCTATTACGGCTACACCATTGGTTTCATCAACAGTTATCTTAGTTCTTGTGAGTTCCATGATTTTTTTGATGATCTCTCCATTCTTACCTATAACAATACCTACTCGATCGAAAGGTATTGTGGTATATAGCTTGGTCATACCAATAATCACGTTTCTTTTCGAAACATTAAAACTACCGATTTGAACCTTAGTTGTAGACTTTCTTGGACCTTTGTTCAACTCCTCAGTCATTTTTGTTCCACCCAGGTATAAGAGCTTCACGAGATATTAAGCTTAATTAACTGTTACTACTTACCGTAACTAGTCTTGATTAAGCTTTTTCTCTATAATCAAGTCAAATATATCTTTAGCTGGAGGAACATTTATACCAACTTCATTGTTAAAGAATCTCACAATATTATGTATATCTCTATATAGAAACTGGGTAGCATTAGGATGATCAACTTTAACAGCTTGACTTACATCTATTATATATGGTTCACCCACAAACACCATGATATTGTATTCACTCATATCACCATGAACGAGTCTTGCCTCCCAGTAAAGCTTGTAAATGAAGTATAGAACTTTATCAAAAATCTTTTCAGCAATTTCTTCACAAAGCTCACCATTTTCGTGAAGCTCCTTAAGAAGTGGTGCTCTTGCACCATTCTCGCCTATAAACTTCATGACCAAGACATTTTTATTGACACACAAAGGTTTAGGAACACTTACACCTACATCATATATCCTCTTGAGATTTGCAAACTCTTTTCTAGCCCAAACAGCCATGAGTTTATGTGAAGGTAGTGAAGCTACCCATTCATATCTTGGATCGCCATGTATGTACTTCCAGATACCTTTTCTGAATTCAGCTGTTGCTGTAAGGTATATCTTTACAGCAAGATCAGATCCATCAAATCCTTTGGCCCAATACACCCTAGCTTCCTTACCACTAGCAACAACACCTTTTAATGTCTTTATACATTTCCTCCTTCTAAGGTCTAGAATAGCAAGGATAGTTTGTCTATCGAAAACTTCTTCAACAACTTCAAAAAGGTCTTTATCTCTTAATCTAGGTTCTCTGAATTCCTTCTTGATCTCTCTATCAACTTCACTATCAATACTGTCTTTTTGGACCAGCTATTGACTCCCCTCTATAAACTCTTTTGCCACTACATTCATATTTATAAGTTTCCTAATCTCATCTTTTTCGTACCTATGTAATATATCTCCCTTATTCGGCTGGAAATCCCAAGGTGCTACAAGAACAACATCTCCTTCAGATAGCCATGCCCTTCTTCTGAATCTACCCGGTATTCTACATATTCTTGTTACACCATCAGAACACCTAACCTTTGTGTAGTCAGCACCTATTATCTCTTCTACCACACAAATAGTCTGACCTTCACTAGGCAACATAACGTCTTTTTGTAGTGGTTCAGTTTGCTTTCTCTTTACTATAAATTCCTCACCTTTGCATCTAATTACTTTATGTTACTACTTTATTAACTTATTGCTTTTCAATATGTTTATCTAGCTCTTTTCTTCATCTTGTTATACATGTTCAGTAGCTTATCTAGAGACACAAAAATCTTTTCTCCATCACTATCAACAACATCTATACCGTTCTCATGTACCTTGTCAACTGTATAGGCCTTTCCATCCAAAACTATATAGTCACCTTCTCTAGGGTTGATTATTCTAATAGATATGTACTGTTTACCATGTCTAGAGCCATTCCTTATTCTTCTAACATCGCCAAAAGATTCTACAATCCTAACGTTTCTCCACGTCCTTAAAGCTATGTCTACTATCTTCTTTGCAATACTTCGTGAAGCAATCTTTATGTCGATGCCATTTTTAACATCGCTAATTTCCACAATGTAGTCGTAGAAGAGCTGTAAGATCTCGTTCTTAAATTTCTCGACAAGATCTTCATAGTTCATGAACCTAAGTTGAACAATAGCTTCAAAACCACCTCCAGCTCTCTTGAAACATATTGGACATAAGCCTTTCTTCCACTTTATTTCTGTAGTGCTTTCTATTGTATACCTAATTATATTCTTTATCAAAATATTTACATAAATTTTAGCCTGCTTGTTTAACATATCATCAAGTTCTATATCCAGATTTTCTATATCTACATCTGTTTCCTTCTTTACCAGCGATGTTATGTGTTGTTCAATTATATATCTTGCTTTAGATGGTGTATTGGGATAAAACCATCTGCTACCTATCGATATAGCTCCACATCTACTACACAAAGTAACTTCTATTAGTTTAGGGATCTCTAAGAGTTTCTTAGTTTGAATATAACATTTCACACACAAGTTATCTACTATAGGTGTCTTCAAATCTTCTTCTTTACCGCATTTCGAACAGAATCTCCTCAATCTCTGTATACCTCTCTAATTATCTGTATATGGAATTGATCTTCAACTTTTAGAGCATAATCTTCGTTTACAAGCCCCAACTGAGAAAGCTTCTTTATTATTCGACGCCCAGTCACAACTGCTATCTCACCTTCCTCTATAATCTTGAGAGCTGTCTCAAAATCTACTCTTTCACCTTTGTAGAAATTTGGTGAAACATCGAGAATTAAATCACCTTCTTTAAAAACCTTACCCAAGATTTCTTCATCGCATACAGCCACAATACTGTTGTTGTTTATATGGTGTATCTTAACGTAGTACATACCTTCCATGCTGTACTCCTTCATAAACGCTATATTGGCTTAACAAAAGATTTTGCACCACATGCTAAACACTTTATATAGTACACTTTTCCTTCCTTACCAAGTTCTGTATCATAGCTACCACATGTTGGACATTTAACGTATGTTTCAAGGAATCTGTTATAGAGCTCTCTTATGCTCTGAGTCTTTATAGAGCTGTATATTGTCAATACATTTCTATCATCAAGACCACCGGGTTTACCAAGCTCTTTGAGCATATACCTCATTACTATCCTAGGATCTCTTCTTAGTCTCTCACATATATGGTTGAAGTTTTTGATAACCGTATGATCTCCTATATAATCTACTTCAGGAAATGGTATATCGTAGGCTCTACTAGATTTCTTAGCTGGTAGTAGACTATACGCTCTATCTAGCATGTAGTCGTAGTCGTTGAGTATCTTAAGCTCATTGTCCACCAATATTCTATCCCTAACCTCATATAGATTTATACTGCTTATAACTTGATATGGATTCAGCTTTTATATAGATTTATATTGGTTAGTTTCATTGTCTCATATCGTTTCTCCTGTATTGGTCTTAGGTTTGCATCATTTTTGGAGGTATTTAGGGGTATCCCTAGTCCCCATATCCTGGTGTACCTATGGAATAATACTGATACATACAGTTACATCTCTATCTCCTGTGAATTTGCATTTAATGTATTTCAGTACTCTATTACTGTTATCTTCTAGCTTGTTTCTAGACCTGGATACGTTGATGATGTTCTCATAAGGTTAACGTATGATTCTAAAGCCTCTCTCAAGTGTTTTGTATCGTTTTGTATCTTATGGTGAACTACATCTCTCTGTAGAACTGTAGGGATAATTTTGTTGAATATTTTATTCTTCTTTACATTCTTCTTGAGTTTGTATAGGTTTTTGAGAACTATAGTTGAGTTATGTTCATTGACCGGCTCTATGATCCCATCACCTACCTCATGTACATAGTTTATTGCATAGTTCTAGAATCCTCTCAATCAATATCTTGTGTATCAGTATCTTTCCAAAGAATATTTCAAGGTATTTAAGCTTAATCATTTCCCAACTGAATATGAATAGTTAGAGTATTTTCTCTCTATCAATAGTATAGATGAATATATAGCTAGAATAGAGTTCGTTAGGTGTAGCGTTATAAAGTATAGGAAAAGTATAGGAGAAGAGGTTGTGTTCTCTACTCACTAAAAGGTAAAGAGAAGAGATAGAACAGCTACACAAAAAGAGGGTCTATGCATTAATCGTAGCAGAAGAGTTGCAAAAAGCGATATAAACCTATATGAAGCTCAAAACAGCTACACGAGGCTACAGCTTGAGGTCTTAAACGATATGGTAAAGATCTATGTAGAGACATATGGTTGTGCAGTAAATAAGGCAGATTCTCTAATTATGAAGACTATCTTAATCGAGAAGGGGTACGAGATTGTTGATACTCCTGAGGAAGCGGATATCCTCATAGTGAATACTTGTGTTGTTAGGTATGATACTGAGGTTAAAATGTTTAAAAGAATTGATCAGCTGTTGAAACTAGGTAAAAAGCTTATTGTTGCTGGATGCATTACCAAAGTCTATCCATATAGAATAAGATCACTAGGCCAGTCAATTTCGTTTATAGCTCCTCAAAGCATCAATAGAGTTATAGAAGCCATAGAATCTCAACAGCCTGTAAGTCTGTTCGACGAGTATAAGTCATTCCAAGTTCTACCGGATATAGTTGAAGGTATAAAAGCAACAATACCTGTAGCCGAAGGCTGTCTTGATGAATGTTCTTTCTGTGTAGTAAAGATAGCTAGACCTCATTTGAGAAGTGCTCCCATAGAGAAGGTTGTATCTGCTTTCAAGAAAGCTCTAGAGAAAGGAGCTATCGAGATCGAGATAACAGCACAAGACCTAGCTGTCTATGGCTATGATATATACAGTAGATACGCATTACCAGACCTTCTAAATGAACTACTAAACATAGATAGTAGAGAATATGTAATTAGGTTAGGTCAAATGAATCCTCGACACATTGTGAACTTCTTAGACGATCTTATAGCTATCATAAAGAATCCCAAAGTCTATAAACATCTCCATATACCTGTTCAAAGTGGAAGCAACAAGATTCTACGATATATGAATAGAAAACACAATATAGAACTTTTTCTAGAAGTAGTTAAAGAGCTTAAGAAAAAGATAGAAGGTATACAGATAGCCACAGATATTATCGTTGGTCATCCAGGTGAAGATGAAGAAGCTTTTACAGAAAGCATTAAACTTATAGTTGAAAACTATATAGATCGCGTTCATATAGCTCGCTTCTCCCCTAGACCCCAAACCCTATCAGCATTAATGCCACAGATACCAGACCCTATAAAGAAGAGCCGAAGCAGCTATCTAGAGAAAATATATGAAGCTATAGCACTAGATGTAAACAAGGAGTATGTAGGCTCTATGGCCAAAATCTGGATAACAGAAATCGATACAAATAGAGGGAAAGCTATAGGGAGATTATACAACTACAAGCCTGTTGTATTAGATGTTGGTGTAGAAGCTCTAGGTAAGAGAGCTTATGCAGAAATAGTTGATGCAACTTTTTATGACCTTAGAGGAAAAGTTGTAGGGTATATCTAGATCTATAACCTAAAGACATAAGGAGACAAATATATTATACCTACTGTATAGATTCATAGGTTCTAAAGTTTAGTATAGGTGCATCAGGGAGGGCTTAAAAATTGATTAGTCGTCTTATATCGCTAGATTAGGATATATATGATATCTTCTATTACTCTTCATATGAATATCATAAAATATAAATAGCTAAAACTCTCTAACAGCATTATTATCCATCTCATAATTTCTACTTTAAATAACGAAGTTAGCTATAGGTATGGCGCAGAGATTATAGATATCATTGTATATAAAAATGTATACAAAGTATAGATGGTTCTTACATCTTTATTTCATAACTTGATCCATTCATCCAGACTAGTAATGGTTCTTCAGAACCTTTATGACCTTTAACTACTTCACCAATAACTATTACATGGTCTCCAGCAACATGCTCTGTCACAAATATACATTCTATTGATAGAGGTGTACCTGGAATTATTGGTGCAACTACTTTTTCTGCTTTAATTGGCTGTATGCCAGCTAACTCAAACTTATCTCTATTTCTACCACTCAAACCTCCAAATATCTCTAATGCCATCTTTTCAAATCTCTTAGAGACTACATGAACAACAAATGCTTTGTACTCCTTTATGAGTTGGTATGTGTATCGTGATCTAGTCATTGAGACTGCTATCAGAGGTGGATTCCAGGAAACTCTGGAAACCCATGCAGCTGTCATGCCACCTCTCTTACCCGATTTCTCGGGATCTCCAGCAGTAACTATTGTTAATGGGTGTGGTATTAGATCTAATGCTTCAAGAGGATCTAATTCAATCATACATGTGCACCTATAGCTAGCACTTTAGACACAAAAATAAGTATTGTTTTGGTTCATGCATTATACGAATTCCTTCTCTTCGTACATTCTATTAAGGGTATTCTTCATTCTAATAAATATGTTCAAATCTATGGTTATTAACACGATGACTATAACGAGTAGCAGCATAATCATTATTAGATGTAGAGGTGTTGTACCATAGCCAAAACATATGGGAACAAAGGATACAAGTATACATCCACCTACATTAATATCGATTCTCGAATTATTGGGGATGGCGATAAATAGTGGTATTAATGTAGCAACCATGGCTATAAGGAATCCCAGTACTATAAGTATGAAACTTAGTGTAATTAACTTCATATCTATGGACCTCTTATCCTAATTAATCCAGTTGTAATAAGAAAAGTAATCAATGTTACGAGTGTTAAAATTATTGCAAGTATGATTAAAACTTTGGATGCTTTCTCACTAGTTCCAATAACTATCGGTATAGGGCCTATAACTATAACCCCTCCGCCCTTAACTTTACTATCCTTCTCAGAATTCTTCAAGCCATCTACAATCAAAAGAGCCACACCTATAAATATTAATGCAAAGGCTACAACAATTAGCATAATTGTGATCTCTAGTAGACTCACCATATTTCACCCGAGTTTATCGAAGGCACTGACCGCTAATAAGCTCTAGATAATAAGCTCTAAATGTTCTTGAATTTCTTATACTTGATTAAATTAATGTAGCTGCTACTATAAAATATTTAAATAGGTAGTGATGCAGTATAGGTATAGGGGTAGGGATATGATAGAGAGATTAGTAGATGAGTTAACTAGAGTAGCTACACAGATTATTGCAGCTATACCCTCAGTTGTTCTTGCACTAGTAATCATATTAATTGGTTATGGAATTGGTGTTGTTGTTAAAGGAGCAATCAGGTTACTATTTAATAGAGTTCTAGGAAGATTTCTAGAGAGAACAGCTGTAGGAATAAGGCTTAAGGAAGCTGGTATTGATTTAGGTCGCCTCATAGGCACATTTATATTCGTACTTATTGTAGCGATATCGATTATGTTCGCTATAGACGCTGCTGGACTTCCTGGTGGAGAGTTTATAAGAACGTTTATAATAATTGTTATTAATGTTCTTGGAGGATTTGTCGTATTATCGATAGGTATACCTCTAGCAGTACTTGGTGCAGAATATTTAGCTAAACTTGTAGCTCTACCTCTAAGAGATAAGCACGAAGTTTTCGAGAATCTTACTTCAACAGCTCTATCAGTAATCCTAATACTGTTCGTCTTTGGAATTGCTATATCGATTATGTTTGCTACACCAAATCTACTAACCACCTTAACAACAGCTCTACCATCAGGAATTATGGCCGGTATTATAGTTGTTATAGGCTACATTATTGCCGATATTGTTGGAAAATTTGTTAAAAGTATCGTGGAATCTGTATCTAAACCTCTCGAGGAAACAGATGTAGGCAAAGCACTTAAAGATGCAGGTATAGAGACACCATCACTTGTAGCAGGTCTTGTTAAAGCAACAGTAATAGTTATAGCGATTGCTGTAGGCTTAGGTATGATAGGGGCAACAGGTCTTGTTGGAGATATTCTGTCTACAGCAGCATTCTATTTACCTAGAATTCTAGCTACAGCAGCATTACTGACTCTAGGTTTGGCTTTAGTAGTGATACTGGCCAAATACATAGGTAGATTGTTTAGAGCCGTAGCCAAAGAGAAATTCGAGCCATTGGCACATCTAGCTGAAAACCTTATAGCTATAGGATTAGTAGCAGTACTAGTTACCATAGCTCTAAACATACTTGGACTTCTTGGAAACCTAGTATATGCATTAATTATGGGTTCAATAGTGCTAGTCATAGGCATAATGGTTGTAGATGTTCTAACAAGAATGCTCAAAGAAGTACATCCAGCCTATGAAAAACTAGTACCAGTAGTAGGAGTCACTATAGCGTTAGTATTTGCGTACGTAGGTATGTCAGCAATATTGTTGCAGATACCAGGAGCATCAGAAGTTCTAAGAACAGTTGGATGGGGTATAGCTATAGCTTTTGCAGTAGTATTAATACCTATAGTATTCTACTTCGCAAAGACAGCTTGGAAAGAAGCTTCAACCACATAACAAAGCCATTTTTTAACTTGTATTCTGTGTAGTTTGGACCAGAGGTAGCTGATATAGATCTTAATGAATCACAAACTATATTTGTTTAATGAATCTAGTCACTATTTACTAAATAATGAATAAGATTTGATGAAGCTGAATGTTTAGTATGTATATAGAATTGTAAGAAAATAAAGTGTCTTGATAATTAGTTGACTTAATGAAATTTGCTAAGTTGATATAAGTTCTTTGTGAAAACATTCAGAACCTTAATCCAGCAGGAAGAAAAATTAGTGAAGTAACTATTGGTGGAAGGACATGGGAGATATGGAGATAGGATAATGTTTCTTGGGGTGGTTGGCAATACATTTGCCCTTTAGGACAGTGCCTAACCATTTAGTGTACATTTTGTGTCTAAATAGTTATTGATTTGAGGTATAGATTGAGCTCTCAAGAATTAATAAGAATTAATAGTATGGTCTAGACACTAAATGAATATGTTTTCAACGTTTAAATAAATTAATGTATCAAAGCTTTAGCATCTAGTTTGACAACAATATGTTATTGGCATTGTCTATGATGCTTAATTAAAGAGCTAATTATAGTCTTTCTTAAGTTAGGAGTAGTTTGGAAAGCTATCTACATGGCTTTTTCAACAGTAAGTTTCTCTATTGTTTCTATGTAGTTCTTTATTTGTGGGGGTATGTCTTTTATATCTATGCTTATGAAGCCTCTTAGCAGTATACCTACAGCTTCTTCTCTCGAGAATCCTCTACCGATAAGGTAGTTGATCTCTTCTTCAGCCAGTCTACCTATAGATGCTTCATGTGTTAGTATGGTATTTGGTGATAGAGCGCCTAGTTCTGGTACTGTGTATATGTATGCTTTATCTGAGAGCATAAGCCCTCGACAGTCTATATGTCCTTTACCAGATCTACCTATTATAGATGCTCTGGCAATAATTTTAGAATTATCTCTTGCTAGAGACCTGGAGACTATTTCTGCTACAGCGTCTTCACCTTCTATGTTGATACCACTACCAACGTCTATGTGTGCATCATCTAGTCCAAGAACTATGGAAGCTAGATAGGTGTACGCATTACTTTCTAGAGTAACTATGGGATATGTTTGGATAGACTTAACTTTACCTATATTCACGTAATAGGATATGTATCTACCTCCACGTTTTACTTGTACAGCTGTTCTAGGCCTCACATGAGCTACCCTATTCCATGAATGTACCATAACGAATCGTAGAGTGGCATTCTCTTCGACATAGAATTCAGATATACCTATGTGGAGACCAAAAGATTCTGGAGCTATTGTGCATCCAGTATAGACAGTTGCTTCAGCATTTTTCTCAACTATGACTATATTGTGTGGTGCCTGTATACCGCCTATGCTCATGAATAGGCATGCCATTACCGGTTCAGTAACTTTGGTACCACTCTTAATCTTTATAAAATATCCTCCTCTACCCTTTAATGCAGCTAAAGCAGTATATTTATCCTTCCCCGGATCAATTAATCTCCATACATATTCTTTTGCTTCATCTGGTCTAGATTCTATAAAGTCCTCAAGCCTCATAACCTCTACACCAGGTATCTTACTTAGATATCTAAAGTATGTTTGATCTACTTGAGTATAGATAGCTTTAGCAGATAGATCTACACCTACTTCTCTAACTTTCGATTCATCTATAGCTGTAGAACCTTCTCTAGAATAGTTTATGAATTGAGATATATCAATATCTATACCGTAAGGCGATGATAATGCTAAGCCTTCTCTCGCTCTTGACTCAATAATTTTAAGCCAGTTCTCTAAACCCATGACTAAACACCTCATCTATAAGTTCCCTACCACCACAAACCTTTACATTACCTGAAATGAGTATACATACCTTTGTAGGCTCTATATACTTAGATATCAATGCTGAATGAGTAACTATAACTATTGACTTGTATGGCGAAATATCTATAATCCTCTTAATGGCTTTAGCTATAACAGCTATAGAATCTACATCTACACCACTATCTGGCTCATCTATGAGAGCTAGCTTCGGTTTCTGAGCTAATAGCATAGACATTTCGATTCTCTTTAACTCACCACCAGAAAATCCTTTACCAAACTCTCTATCCAGAAGATGTATTATGCCTAACTCATTAGCTATCTCATATACATCACAACCCGTTCTTCTACAAAGAGCTTCTAAAAGACTTCTAGCCTTAACTCCAAGTAATTTAGGTGGTATCTGATGAGCAAGAGCAAGACCTTTACTAACCCTAACCTCCATAGATGAATCAGTTATATCTTCTGAATCAAAATAAAGTCTCCCTGAAACAATTGTATAACCTGGATATCCTATCAAAGCCTTAAGAAGAGATGATTTACCAGCTCCATTAGGTCCTAAGAGAAACACAATTTCATTTCTATCTATAGTTAGAGAGACATCTTTAACAACAAATCTTCCACCAACAACTACGCTAAGATTATCAATTTTCAGTACCTCCATAGCTAACACCATCTTAGTAGAGGTTATGATCTAGCAGACTATAAGTGTATAGTCTATGAACTTTTTAATAGATGTTAAAGTCTGAAATGTAAAAGAAAACAAAAACCTCAAGAGAACGATATATAGATCCTCAACATCAGTACCTCCTAACATTATATAGAAATATCCTCTATATTTCAACAAATTCACTAAGGCTATCTTCTTAAACACTCTAACACTATTTAAATCAGTATATGAAGACTAATAAGATGTGTCTATACGAAGATAAATTGAATTCATTGCTAATTTTCAATTTCTGTATATAGTGCTACTTAAATCAAATGATACAGATAATATGCAAAAGCTAAGCGATCAATGTTACTAACCAACTTTACATATGATACCGACCGAATGAGATAAATATTAATGCTAATGCTCCACTATCTATGTTCTATACACAAGATCTAAATGGGTAGAAGACCACAATCTTGTATTACTAATTACTGAATGAATCGCTTTAGTGATCACATCACTCTTAATACTGTTAATAATTAATTACTGTCGATGAATTTCAATAAGATAAGAATTAACATGGATGTATAGCAATTTTTAATATATCTATAAGATATACTTAAAAGATATACTTAAGATTCACATCATCTGGAGGTATCAGCTATAGAATTTCGCTCATGAGAGACCTCTATTGTTGTTTCTAGATAAAAATTAGTTGATAGAGTATATGAATGTTTTAGTAATGATCTAGAGGTTTGATTCATACTTTAACCTTTATTAATGCCTCAAGTACTATTCTTGATGCTCTATCTACATAGTATTTTAATTCTTCTGCTGTTGCAAATCCTAATTCTTCTACAAGTGAATCACTTACAAGTAGTAGAGCGCCTGTTTTCATGCCCCTCATAGCGCCTAGCATGAATAGACCTGCACACTCCATTTCTACAGCTATTATACCTCTACTGCTCCATCTCTTAACGAATTCTGGGTCTTCTGCATAGAATGCATCGCTACTTACTATAGGGCCTATAGCGTATTTTACAGCTGCTTTTTCAGTTTCTTCAACAAGAGCTTTAAGTATCTCGTAATGTGGAGAACAAGCCATACAGACGTTATCTCTTAGGTATTGATAGAATGCTCCCCCTGGGTGATATGCAGCTCCAGTAGGTATTATTAGATCACCTATTTTGAGTCCCTTCACCATTGCTCCACATGTACCGAATCTAATGATTGCTTTTGCGCCAAGCATTATCAGTTCCTCTATAACTAGCATTGACGAAGGATGACCTACACCATGCATTGCAACAGATATTGGTATACCCTTGTAGTTGCCTGTATAGACTAGTAAGCCTCTGTTTCTATTAACGAGAACAGGATTATCTAGAATTGATGCAACTTGTTCTACTCTAGCTGGATCGCCAGCAACAATAACTCTTTCAGCTACTTCACCTTTCTTTGCCTTTATATGTATGGGTCCCATCATTTATCGATCCCAGAATCTATGAATGAGGTAGAGTATATATGTTCTATGGTGTTTAACTAAAGAATATCTTAAAGAATACTTATATTGACTAGAAATCAAATTTTTCGTGAATGGTTATGAAAAAAGTTGGGAATACCATAGCCGTATTGATAGTATTAAGTGTTGTAGGTGGGTCTCTAAAAATATATGGAAGTGTTGTAGGTGGGTCTAAATCTGTGTTTGTTGATGCAATGACGTCTATAGCTAATACTCTAGCTATAATCCTTATACTCAAATTCTTTAAGGCAGGAATGATCCCTCCCGATAAAGATCATCACTATGGACACCACCGCATAACTCTTGGAGGACCGATATCTATGCTCATGCTGTACTCTTTTGTTGCAGGATTAGTTATGCTGGATATAATTAGTACGCTTGGCAAAGAATATAGAGTAGGCTATGAATCTCCTATCTATGCTACATTAGCTCTTATCCCCTATGGACTGGCTATATTTATCTCTAAGAGAGCCCATCCTATTGTTGTAGGTTATGCAGGATTTACAGCTATAGAGTTAATTGAGAGTGCTGTATCGATAGTATCATCGTTAGGCGGTATAGCAATTAGCTATATGGTGGATTTAGCGGGATCTGTGGGATTGACACTGTATCTCTTTATAGAGCTTGTGAAAAACTTTAGAGAAGTTGTAGAAGTTGTGAGTGATACTGTTTCACATGATGTTGTAGAAATGGTTTCTGAAACTGTAAAGAGATATGGTCTAAACGTTGATAGGATTAGACTTAGAAAGGTTATAGAGAATGTATATCACGGAGATGTAGTCATAAAAATCTCTTCAGGAACATTGGTTGAAGAAGCTCACAGCATTGTTGATACTGTCGAGAAAGAGCTTAAGAGGAGCGGTATAGATGTGTCCATACATATAGAACCAGAAGAACAAAAAACATAATTGTCTTCATTATTTTTCGCTAGTTGATGATTCATCGAATGAAATCTACTTCAGCTGGATTTCATCTATAGACTATTTCTAGTGCTAGGGGGATCGCTATAAGTATTGATAATAGAGCTATAGCTGTGTATTCCAGAATGTTTTTGAACAACTTATTACTTAATCTTCTTTCACAAATTATTATTATACCTGCTAGAGAGTGTAGATACACTAAGATCAGGAACACTAATCTTAGGTAGAGATCAATATGTATGATTCTTGCTGATGGCATGAAGTATACTTGGGGATAGAGTAATTGGTATCCAGATAGAATGTATAGAGCTGTAAGTATTATCAATGGTATGGATGTTGTCTCGACTATAGCTAATGCTAACCTAAGCGATTTAACCATATCTATCTCCTTCTATTCCTTTCTATAAATCTATATATTTCCTCAAAAGACGTCTCCCTAAATTCTCTAGGAACACCTACAGGCACTATATACATAGGCACTTCATCCTCTGAAGCAGATACAACTCTAGCTACCCAATCATCGATAAAGGCACCAACAACAACCGTTCCAAGTCTCAATGCCGTAGCCATAAGATATATGTTTTGCCCCACGTGGCCTACTTCCATAGGTACATACCTTTCTCTACCTCTAGCTCCATAAACTGATGTTGTTCTCTCAAACACAGCCGTAATGACTATATTTACAGGAGCTTCTCTAACCCATCTCTGGTCTAGAGCAGCTCTAGCTAACTCGTTTCTAAAATCACCTCTTTTTACGAGCTCCAAGCTATGGCTATGTATATGATACTTGTAGACCCCCGCATCAAGATACTTGTTTAAGTCTAGAAGAACACTTCTATTCCCAACAACAACATATATTTCTAGAGGGTATGTAGCTCCTGCACTTGGAGCAGCTCTAAGACCCCATGTAGTTTCTGTTACTCCATAAGCAGCCCAAAGAATCATAGAAAGCTGATCAATTGTTAACGGATCTGCTGTGTAATCCCTTATACTTCTCCTCCATAGAATAGCCTCTTCAACACTAACATTAGTCACCTTTCTAGGTGGAGGTAGATATATTATATCCCCAACAATAGAGACCATGGATACACCTTCTCTATACTCTTTATCGGATGGCTGAATATATGGTTTACCATAAATAAGAGACAAGGTGTATGCAACTATAGCTATAACTATAACCAATACAATTAGATAAGCCACAAACTCAAGTCTCATAATAACAACACCGAATAGTGATTACTCTACACATCAAATAAAGTTTAATGTTATTTCAACAATTGTTTTGTTAGAAAGAGTGTATGGCTTATGTTCTTGGATCTACTCTAATCTACTTCTAATAATATTGTTAATCCGGTAAATGGGTTTACTAGTTTCTGAAACCTCATATCGATGTTGTTTCTATTAACAACTATGGAGTGTCCACCTCTATAGGTATTCTTCAATACAATTAAGGAGATGTAGCTATAATATAGAATAGATGTAGATTTTGTGTCTAATAACCATAGCTATATGTTTGATACTGACGTTATCTAAGCCTTGAGGTAAATACATAATATTTTAGTTTAACTAAATGCGTTATCTAGTAAATGATTTACTGAGTCACTATATTCAATACTGTTATAGACTGTAGCTAGAGCTAAGTAATTGTTAAAATATTTGTAATTTTTGTAACTTATTTTAAACGGTATTCCAGCGTAATTGAGACTAGCAAACGCCTGACATCTACATCCTTAAATAGATGAAAGTATATTATACTTTCTTGGTGTTGTGTTGGTGCAAAATTATGTGGTTGTAAAGAGAGAACATGGTGATTCTAATCGTGATTTGTGTACCATAAATCTACAACACGTTGATCTAGATTCTGTAAGCTGTTTCTCAAATGATTCTTCAGTCTCATCTTTTTCTGAAGCTATAGATAAATTCTTATCGGGTATTTCAGGAGTTAGAAGTATTGATGGTTATCTCATCAAATTAACGTCTCTTATACAGATGGTTCTAGAATCCTATAGAGGTAATTCTAGAGTCATTAGTTATGTTCTATCATGTCGAGAAGTTATTAAAGCTCTTGAACCTTTGGCTTACTACATAGATGAAGTAGCAACACTTATTACCAAAGATCCTAGACATAAACCACTTAGACCCTATCTCTCCTTGATAATCAGTACATTAACCAAAATTCTACATACCACTACATCTAAAAAAGAATTAGAGATTGTGAGACCCTCTATATGGCGTCTAGGTCTTGGACTCAATAAATCAAGGATTCATAGACATGATGTTTCTATGGTACATTATACAACATGCGATAATCTATGGTATAGATCATGGAGAGATGTTCCCATGGAAGTAGATGAAAAGTTTACAAGATTATTCAAAGAAAGACGTATAATAAAAAATGGGTATAGAGTTGAGAGGAGTATTACAAAATCTATAGTGATGGTTACGGTTGTATCGATTATACTGTCCTTCATACTATTGCTCTTACTCTCGTAGTACGTCCTACTTTATCATCTTACTCGGTTATTTTATCCACAGGAACAGTATCTTGTTTTGAAATTCGGATAGGAATAACTCTTCAGTAGCTCTATGTAATGTATTTTCAGTAAAACTTGTTTGAAGACTTAGCAATATCTCTAGAAGACCTTTAGGTCTCTCTATAATTCTTGTGGGCGTATATTGAGGTAGATTTGCAAGTTTTCTTGCAATACTTATAGCGTATTCGAGTGTTCCAATATCATCTGCTAAACCCACTTTAACAGAATCTATCCCTAAATATACTCTAGCTGTAAATACTTCGCTAGCCACATTAGGTCTATTCTCTTTTACTCTCTCTATAAATAGTTCTGCAGATTTGTTCACCAACTCGCTAAATATCTTATATTCATCAGCTGTAAGCGATCTATATATAGAGCCTATATCTTTATATTCACCCGATTTTATTATGGTTACGTTAATCCCTATATTCTTAAGAAGATCTTCAACATCAAGAACGATGGATACAGCTCCTATAGAACCTACGAATGCGTATGGAGATACAATAATCTTATGGGCTGGTAAAGCAATGTAGTAACCTCCACTAGCTAAAGTCTCGGGAGAATACACTACAACAGTTTTCACTTCGGCTAACTTCTTAATGTATTGATAGATTTCTTCTGAAGCTGAGGCAGAACCTCCAGGACTATTAACGATAACTACGACAGCTTTTGCAGCTGGATCTGAAATTAGTATCTCAACATATCGTCTAACATCATCAGGAGTAATACCCACAGAACTCAGAAAACCTCTACTATATCCTATAGTTCCCTCAAGCTTCACAATAGCAATATACCCTATAGATATCTGTACAAAACTCCAGACAAGTAGATAAGATATAACAATCGCTATTCCTACCGCTATTCCTATGACTATAAAGAGAGATCTTCTCCGCATAGGTATACCCAAAATATCTGTACATAACAGGTTATAAGTCTTGAAGTTCAAATATCATACAGAGAAACCTAGATAAGCTTAGATTAATCTATCTATACAGATGCGATCCTTCTATACAAATATTCAGAAGACACATCTATAAACAATGTATATAGCTTCAATACGCTACTTACAATACTGATAATCATCTTGATGTCGAAAACTACATCTGTTTATTAAAATGTCTATATCTTTGATGTTTATGAAGATCTTGTTGTGATTATTTTATTTTCATTATTTTTGTTCATATACATTGAAATAAAGAGCGTTAAATTTATTGAACATATAGCATTATGATTTGATCCTCTCCACCCTAAAAGATGGCTTCATAATGTAAAAGATTTTGTAAACATAGAACATAGTTATAGAAAGTCAAAACTACATTGTATATAGAGTTTGGTAAACAAAATCAAGAATTACTGATTTTCTATATAGAGTATTGAGAACTACTATCTCTTACTTAGAGCATCTATACCTGAAGAAATATAATGAATTATTTAGATTCAATCTTCTGTTTCATTAATCTCGAGATCCTGAGAACTATAGACAGATATAACAAACAGATATAATAGATAGATAGACATGATAAAGTGTAGCTCTTTTTTTATTTAGCTCTACACGATTTAAGATACTAATTGTGATAAGTTAATAATTATTTATAGTTAGTTGGAGCTAGAGATTTGCTAGATGATGTATTCGCTCCGTGCTGAAGTATTATGATGATGTCGGCCTGTTCTGATAAATTAACATTGAATTGTGTATTCGAGTATATCCGTAATTGTGCTTAGACTTTATGTATTTTTCTGATTCTCTTGTCGTTTTAATTGAGATAGAATGTATCTTTAGAATCTTTTATCAGTTTCTAAAGCTGTATTGTTTTTAGGAAATTCTGTGAAATTAGAACATGTATATTTATAATTATTTGAATGTTATTCAATAGAATTATTTGAATATCTAGGTAATCTATTTGCAAGATTTAATGAAGTGTAGAGCTGTGTTTAAAACTGAATAAAAGTGGTTAGATACTGAGTATTGATGTAGAGCTCATGGTTATCATGATGATTAGACTATGACTTGTTGTTTTTCAATTCAATAATTATTTTATCTCCTCTATATATAACCTCTGTATCTGGTTGAGCTTCTTCGATGCCTCCACCTCTCTCTCTATCAACTATAACTATTTTGAAGACAATATCATTTATGCTGTATTTACCTACCTTGTTATCTATAATCAGCTTGGATTCTTCTTCAGACCATTTCAAGGGTATTAATGTGTATTCTCCTAGCTCGTATCTATAGGTTTCACCATCATCTATATATATGTAGAATTCTGAATCTCTTCCTCTATAAACCCTAAGCTCTATCTCATTCACCTCTTCCATAGAGTTCTTGATACCTGAAGAAGCCATAGGAATAAGAGAACCTGCTCTTATATGTAGTGGTATTCTGTCTAGTGGAGCTTCAACTCTAATGTATTTTCCTCCATAGAATTTCTCTCCAGACCAAAAGTCATACCAAAGACCTTTTGGTATATAGACTTCTCTTTCATATGTTGATGGTGTTGTGATGGGGGAGACCATGATATAGGGTCCGAACATATATTGATCATCTATATCTAGAACTTCAGGATCTTCTCTAAAATCCATCACTAGAGGCCTTATGATTGTATAATCTTCGCTATAGACCTTCCACATAAGTGTGTAAATATATGGCAATAATCTGTATCGTAGCTTAATGAATTTCGTAAGTATCTTTTCTACTTCTTCACCAAATCTCCATGGTTCCTTTGGATAATAGGTTCCATGAACTCTAAAGATAGGATTAAAGACTCCAAACTGGAACCATCTAATAAATAGCTCTCTATAGCCTTCTGTATCCGGGTTACCGCTAAAGAAACCACCTATATCTGTTGTCCAATAAGGTAGACCTGAGATAGAGTAATTTAGTCCAGCCTGTATCTGTGACCTAAAGGTGGTCCAATCACCTGTTACATCACCAGACCAATTAATTACACCATACCTTTGTATACCAGCAAAACCAGATCGAGTTAGTATAACTACTCTTTTGTTCGAAACTTTTCTTTGGCCTTCGTAAACAGCTTTAGATTCAAGAAGTGGATAAAGGTTTAGATACTTAATCATCTTACCTTTACCTGTATCTAGATCCTTTTGCCATGTTGTGTATATAAGTAGAGGTTTTACTTCTGGTTCAGATGCATCTAGCCACCAACCATCAACACCTATGCTGAAGAACGATTCTTCAATCTTCTTCCAGAACCATTCTCTACACTTTTCATTGAATACATTCAGAAGACCAAAGTCTCTATCACCTCCAGCCATAATACACCCTATCTCTTTAATCTCCTTATAGATATCGGTATTCTTCTCGAAAATAGGCCATATAGATATAGCTAGTCTAACACCCATACTATGAATTTCTTCAACCATTTTCTTTGGATCTGGATAATACTCTTCATCAAATTTAAAGGCATTCCACCCATATTTACCCCAGTACCTCCAGTCTTGAACAATAATATCTATTGGTATACCTCTGTCTCTAAACATCTTAACTACAGAAACTATCTCTTCTTGAGACGCGTATCTTTCTTTAGATTGCCAATATCCAAGAGCATACTTAGGTAGTAGAGGTGCTTTACCTGTTAAATATCTATATCCTTGTATAACACGATCTATATCAGGTCCATAGATAAAGTAGTAATCTAGTACCTTTCCAGCTTCAAACCACATCCTCAACTTATTACCTCTAGAGCTGAAGACCCCCATGGAATACATATCCCATAGAATACCATAACCTTTGCTTGAAATCATGAAAGGTACAGCTATATCTGTATTTCTTTGAGCTAGATAAACAGTTCTATTCCTATAATTAAAACCCGAATGCGATGAATAGCCAGCATGTTGACCTAATCCATAGAGGGCTTCATCTACATCTATAACAAATGTATGTTCAAAACTATAGAGAGCTTCACCATAATTCTTAAGATCAAAAGCTTTTCTATCAACTTCAGAAAGCTTTACATCTCTGGTTTCAAAATCTATAGAGTTTCTATGTCTATCAATATAGACACATACTTCATCAGTACAAACTTCTATACAACCTTCTCTATCATCAATACTATATCCATAGAGCATAGGTCTACTAATGATCACAAAACTATCTTCAACACTTCCTCCATAGGGTATATGAGTTACACGAACAATATTTGAACGATACACATAGATCCTAAGTTTACCGAGACCAAAATCCACTTCAACAAATTCTCTACCTTTAACCATATAATTCACATTCTTATTCATTGACTTATATCAAATATCAAGTAACACAAATTTAACCTTTAATCAGAAGCACCATTAAATGAATACTGTAGAACAATACCACATAGACATAGAGCTAATAAATAAAACATGCTGTGTTATTGATTTTATTCCCACTGACTATGACTAGTTATGTTAACAAACTTGTCATAGTCTGTAAAGTTCGTATACCATCTATCTATATTAATGATAGTATTTCTATAGAGACCTAACCTTCAGTATTTAATTTATTTAAACTTCACTAATAGTTATATTTAAATAATTTTAATTCACTTCTTGTTAGGTTTAGAGGTGTTATAGTTATGAAGATAAGAGATATAGTGTTAGCTGTTGTAAATGCCGCTCTTTATGCATTGGTTGGCGTAGCTACTACTTTTGGAATTTTCGCTATTGCTGTTGGAGGTGTCAGATTCTGGCCCTCGGTTTTTATACCAGCTGTTTTTGCTGAAGTTTTTGGAGCTTTAGTTGGTGGTCTTGGTGCAGCTATAGGGATATTTGTAAGCGATATGGTTGTTCATGGTAATGCATTGATCAGTCTAACAATAGGTGTTCCTGCAAACTTTATAGGTTTCTATATCCTTGGATTCATAGCTAGAAAGGGATCAAGAGAATCTAAATTTTTGGCTTTATTAGCCATAGTTATACAGTTTGTTCCCGGAATAGCTCTCTACTATCTCTATAGCGTAGGTTTCATAGATCTTGCCACAACTATAGTATTTATTGGTGTTGCATTAATATCTGCAATAGCTATAGCCACTTCATTAGTTATTTTAATGTTTCGCAAGAAAAGCTATATCTATCCAAATGAAGCTCTAGCATATAGTTTAGGGCTTATGGTAGGCTCTCTCTACATAGGCTTGGGGCTATGGCTCTATAGCTATATAGCTAGACTAGATATAGCTACAATACCTCCCGAATTTCAGGTCAGAGCACCTTTTGTTGCTGCATTAGCATGGTTTCTCTGGACATATTATACAGAGATACCGTTTATGATATATCTAGCACCACCTATAGTGAGAGCTATAGAGATGTGGATGAAGAAATATGGATAGAGAAGAAAGAACGGTGAAAGTAAAGGCTAGAGCTTCTTCAGGTCTTTCAGGCTTTTTTGTACCCCATATAACAGGTAGTCTGGAGACAACAGGTGCTGCTGGAGGAGGTCTTGGTATAGACAGCACTATTACTGTAGAGATTTCTCTAGAGGCTTTGGACAGAAGCCAAGGATCTGTAGCTTTATTGAACATAATCAATGGTGTTGAGGTAAATAGTTGTTTAGCTAGATACATAGTCGAGAAAATACTATCCATATCCGAGGAAAAAAGTAATAGAATAATCATAAAACAGAGTATTTCTGTACCAATAGGTGGTGGATACGGCACAAGTGGAGGATCAGCTGTTGCTATATCTTTCGCATTAGCTAAGGCTCTAAATGTCCCTCTAGACTTTTACACAATTACAGAAATAGCTCATGAGGCAGACATAGTCTGTAAAACAGGTCTGGGAACAGTTGTCGGTATCGTGAAGCCATGCAACGGTATAACGATTGTGAGAAAACCAGGAGGACCTAGATATGCTGAGATAATGTGTATACCTATCGATGATTCTCTTTTAGCATTAACAGCCTTTTACAAACCCATACCGAAAAACACTATACTCACTAATCTAGAAGATCTAGAGAAAGTCAGAGCAATTGGGCTAGAGACTTTAAGAAAGATTGAGCTAAACCCGACCCCAGAAACCTTTATAGATAATTGCTATAGGTTTGCTATAGACTCAAAAATAATGACACCAACAGTCAGAAACACCATAGAGTTGCTAAACAAAGTTGAAGGAGTTATAGGAGCATCAATGAATATGATTGGTGAAGCACTATTTGCTTTAATAGACAAAAATGTTGTTGATAACGCAGTAGAAGCTGTAATGACTACAGATCCTAAATGGATATATATATGGAGACCCGGCAATAACGGTATAGATATAGAGGTAATTAAACATTCGGAAACAACATGATGAATTTCGAGCTATCTGAGTAAATGATGTTGGACACCCTAGCTGATTGGGCGACAGATATGGATAAAGAGGATTATCGTGATTCTTGTAGACATGGAGCTGTTCTAAAGGCTGAAGATGTATGGTTTAGATACGAAGATAGATATGTTTTAAGAAATGTATCTCTAGATATAGATCAAGGAGAGATAGTTATAGTTATGGGTCCCAATGGTGCTGGAAAGTCTACTCTACTAAAGATTTTTTCTGGGATACTTAGACCCGAAAAAGGTGATGTATATGTATGTGGCTACAACACTAAGAACGTTTCTGAAGGATTTCTAGCTAAATTTATAGGCTATATTCATCAAAATCCATGGTTCCATATATTTAATCCAAAGGTTATAGACGAAATAACTTTTACAGCTAGAAATCTGGGTATGGATATACAACATATCGAGAAAAACGTTCTCGATATAGCTACTAGACTCGATATAGTGGATCTACTAGATAGATCTCCATTCACATTAAGCGAGGGAGAGGTACGAAGAGTCGTTATAGCATCTGCTCTCGTACACAATCCCGCTGCATTACTTCTAGACGAACCTACTGCAGGTCTTGATTATATACTGAAGAAGAATTTCATAGATATGATTAAGAGGATCAATAATCACTACAGAACAACAGTAGTGATATCTACACATGATTTAGATCTACTTACCCTAATACCGAGCTCTAGACTTATTGTTCTAGCTAACGGTGAGATAATCTATGATGGATCAGTTAGAGAAGCTATAGAATTTGTTGAAAATCTCTATAGATATGGTCTAGGGATTCCTGCTGAAATAGAGCTTTCAAAAAGACTTGGTATAGATTTTGAAGAACTACAGACATTTGTAGACATTTTACTGCATATGGATAAGCTTCGGGATGTGATTTGTCATTAACAAGTTTATATCTGAAGAATATTTCACAAGTGTTTCTATATCGTCCAAATGAGAAAAAAGTCTATGAACTTCATCCAGTCTCTAAGATTGTTTTTACAATATTTACCACAGCTATAGCTATAGTCTCTAGACCAGAGCTGGTCTTAACTACATTAGCAGTTCTTGTTCTACTATCTATTTTTCTGATTAATTGGAGAAATACTTTCTCCTTGGTGATTTCTGTATTCTTATTTATAGCACCTATGGTATTTTTTGTACATATATACACAATTATTGGGAATCCTATCTATGTGGTTTTATCTACGGCTAGAAATGTTGGTATTGCTATAGCTAGAGTAATGTCTATGGCGCTATCCTTCCACATACTTTTTGTCTCTACAAAACCACAGTCATTAGCAAGAGTTCTCAATAGAATAGGTATTCCCTATAAGTATAGCTATGGATTTATTCTTGCATTGAGATTTGTATCAGTTATAGCTGGAGATCTCATAGAGATAGTATCTATACAGA